>Ga0209341_10002368_pt1 | contig 17932 bp, 17 predicted proteins | sample RifCSP13_2_FD_184020 | JGI IMG/M metagenome (GOLD analysis project Ga0209341, IMG submission 184020) | Soil microbial communities from Rifle, Colorado - Rifle CSP2_sed 13_2 (SPAdes) (version 2) | ecosystem: Environmental > Terrestrial > Deep subsurface > Rock core/Sediment | place: Rifle... | reverse complement strand
CTCTCTTCAAAAGCGGACTTTACTAACTTCTAGCTGGTACGGTCTACGGGGTGCAGGTCAATTTACCTAGGGAAACGCTGAATAAGTCCGTTCGTGGTGAGTGTTTCCCGTTTGCTCCTTCGATACACCGCGCTACGCGCGGCACTCAGGACGAACGGGAAATGTATCGAACCATAGTTTGGACTTATTCAGCGTTTCCCTAGATTGACTGTAGGGTTATGCTAAGACTTTTGCCGCCAAACCACGATAACTCTTATGGGTTATAGTTCAATAGCTCGTTACGGCTATGGATGGTGGGGCTGTCATCGTGCGCAGTTCGTCAGAGGCCGCAGTTCGTCAGAGGCCGCAGTGCGGAAATCCACTTCGCCCGCACCAAGATTCGAGGCCAGAATAAATATTGCATTCGAGGTGCGGGGCAGGTTACGTGCTGCAACATGCTTTTTCAGCTTGCCTTGATCCTTTGCACCGCTTCTGCCGGGGTAACGATAGGAATGTCTTGGTGGATTTTGAGGGAGAGCAGGTCATCATCCCCCGAGACGATGAGGTCGGCCTGTCCCGCGATGGCCGTTGCCAGCACCTCATCATCATCCGCGTCGCGGCACACGGGCTGCGGCAAGGGTGGCGGTTCGATCACCTCCACCAGCCGGTGCAACTCATCGAGTGTATGGCTGCGCGATGTATTTGAGCGCACGAGGATGGCATCGAACTTCGGGCGGCTGATTACATCAGCCAATTCGGACAAGAGCGCCGGGTTGCTGATGAGCGTAATTCCATTTTCAGTTTAAAAGTGGCGCTTTGGTGGGAGCGGCCTCCCGGCCGGGAGGCCGCTCCCACAGAAGAAATTCATGCTGTTTCAAATTAGAAATGGAATAAGTTCTCCGTTGCGTACCTGCTCCAGCAATTCATGCGGCGCGCCGCGCCACAAGAGTCCGGACAACAGTACATTTGTATCAATGACCGCCCGCACGCTTGTGCCGTTCCGCCCGTGCGGCTTTTACTTCCGCGTTGATTTCTTCCATTGTCATCGGTGTGATGCCTGCTGCGGCCACGCGGTCGGCGACTGACAGCAGCGCATCCGCCGCTTGCCTGCGGCGTAGTGCGTCACTTAACAGCCTCAATAAAGCTTCTGGCGTTAACAGCCCCGCATCGCGCGCCGCCTGCGCGGTCGCATCGGGTAAGTCAATCTGGATTCTTGCCATGGTCATGTCTCCTGTACGTTGGTATGGCGTGCTTGGCGTGGGGCCATTATAGGGCACCTCTAAAAGTCCAAACTCCGTCGCGATGCTGCGTTGCTCAAAAAATTTTAACGCTTACATATCAAACATATGCGGCGCGCTAAAATTTTTTTCGCGCCTTGCCTGGCTTAGGATTTTGAATTTTTAGAGGTGCCCTATAGAACAACGCGCGTAAGGCGCAATCGCTGTAGATGCCAATGTGATTTCTTTAATTCAAGCCGACCCACAAGTAATTATTTTCATTTTAAAAATAAAACAATTCGTAGGTCGGGCTGTGCCCGACAGCTTGATCCGGCGGGCGAAGCCCGCCCTACAAAAATGCACGCTTAATCTGGAATTGGAATAAGGGAACAACCATACCACGCCGGCCATTATTTACAGCAGTTCACGGTTGCTATCCAAGCAGTCAACAATTGCGGAGGAGGGCGTATCCTCCAATATGGAATCGTCTGAGGGGATACCCCTTATGGGTTATAGTTCAATAGCTCATCACGGCTATGGATAGCATGACAGTCATTTACGCATACTAGCGCACCTTGAAAAATGGCTCTGGTTCTGTCCGGAACTGTCGCGACTGATAACGAAATCTACCAGCAAATATTGATGACAACCCATAATTTTGGCGACTCACAGAGCACGATAACCCCGCTGCATGATCCGCTGGCATCGCCTGCGCCGGATGCGAAGAACGAAGTGCGCAACACGACCTGCTATATGTGCGCGTGCCGCTGCGGGATACGTGTCCATCTGCGCGATGGCGAGGTGCGCTACATAGACGGCAACCCGGATCATCCACTGAACAACGGCGTGATCTGCGCCAAAGGCAGTTCCGGCATCATGAAACAGTATTCTCCCGCGCGGCTGACCAAGCCGCTGCGGCGCAAGCCGGGATCAGAGCGCGGGGCGGGGGAGTTCGAAGAGATCGGTTGGGAAGAGACTTTCAGCATCCTCGCCGAGCGGCTGGGAAAGATACGCGCCACCGATCCGAAGAAGTTTGCACTGTTCACCGGACGCGACCAGATGCAGGCGCTGACCGGATTGTTTGCGCGCCAGTTTGGCACGCCCAACTACGCGGCGCACGGCGGGTTCTGTTCGGTGAACATGGCCGCCGGAATGATCTACACCATAGGCGGTTCGTTCTGGGAATTTGGCGGCCCGGACTTGGAGCGTGCCAAGCTGTTCATCATGATCGGCACAGCCGAGGATCATCACTCCAATCCGATGAAGATCGCGATCTCGAAATTCAAACGCGAGGGCGGCCGCTTCATTTCCATCAACCCGATACGCACCGGCTACTCGGCGATCGCCGACGAATGGGTGGGCATACGTCCCGGTACCGATGGCGCGCTGTTGCTCGCGCTGATCCACGAGATCATCGCGCTCGGTTTGTACGACCGCGATTTTCTGGTTCGCTATACCAACTCCGGTCAATTGGTGAATCTCGACGACAAGCATGACGAGTTCGGCATGTTCGTGCGCACCGAGGTGCCGGAAGAAGAGGGCTGTTACGACCCGCAAAACAAGTTGTGGTGGGATCGCAACAGCAACAAGCCGGTAGTCACGCATACTGAGGGAGCCGATCCATTTCTATTCGGCGAATTCAAGTTGTCCGACGGCACGCCGGTCAAACCCGCCTTCCAGTTGTTGCAGGAACGGGTAAAGGATTACACGCCGGAATGGGCGAGCCAGGTCACCGGCATTCCGGTCGAGACGATACGCCGCCTGGCTTACGAGATGGGCATCACCGCGCGTGACGAGACTATCGAATTGCCGATCGCCTGGACGGACTCATGGGGCAAGGAACACGACAGCATCACCGGCAACCCGGTGGCGTTCCATGCGATGCGCGGTTTGGCGGCGCATTCCAACGGCTTCCAGACGATACGCTCACTGGCGATTCTGATGACGCTGCTCGGTACCATAGACCGTCCCGGCGGCTTCCGCCACAAGACGCCGTTCCCGCGTCCCATCCCGCCCTGCGCACGCACACCGAATACGCCGCTGGCAGTGAAACCCGACACGCCTCTGGATGGTATGGCGCTGGGTTGGCCGTCCGATCCCGACGATCTGTTCATCCACGAGGATGGTACGCCGGTGCGCATCGACAAGGCTTTCTCGTGGGAATATCCGCTGTCGGTGCACGGCATGATGCATAACGTCATCACCAATGCCTGGCGCGGCGACCCGTACAAGATAGACACGCTGCTGATCTTCATGGCCAACATGGGCTGGAACTCGACGATGAACACCGTCGAAGTCAGAAAGATGCTCAACGACAAGGAACAGAACGGCGAGTACAAGATCCCGTTCATCGTGGTCTGCGATGCATTTCATTCCGAGACGACGGCCTTTGCGGATCTGATCCTGCCTGACACGACTTATCTGGAGCGTCATGATGTGATGTCGATGCTGGACCGGCCGATCTCGGAATTCGACGGCCCGGTGGATTCGGTGCGCATCCCGGTGCTGCCGCCGACAGGCGAATGCAAACCATTTCAGGAGGTGCTGATCGAACTGGGTTCACGCCTGAAGCTGCCCGCCTTTGCCACCAGGGAGGGCAAGCGCAAGTATCGCGACTATCCCGATTTCATCGTGAACTATGAGACCGAACCCGGCTCCGGCATCGGCTTTCTGGCAGGCTGGCGCGGCAAGGATGGTGAGAAATCATTGCTCGGCGAACCCAATCCGAATCAGTGGGAGATGTACGAAAAGAATAACTGCGTGTTCCATTACGAATTGCCGCGTTCCTACCAGTACATGCGCAACTGGAACAAGGGCTACCTGGAATGGTCGCAGCGCAACCGCATCACGCGCTATGGCGAACCCATCCTGATCCACCTGTATTCCGAGGTGTTGCAGAAATTCCGCCTCGCCGCCCAAGGCCGTGGCATCACGCGCAAACCACCAGCCCATCTGGCCAAGCGCATCGAGACCTATTTTGATCCGCTGCCATTCTTCTATGAGCCGCTGGAATCCCAGTCCGGCGACAAGCACAAGTATCCGCTTGCGGCAGTGACCCAGCGGCCGATGGCGATGTACCATTCCTGGGATTCGCAGAATGCCTGGTTGCGCCAGATCCATGCGCACAATTATCTGTACGTGAATCCGCTCGCCGCGCAGGACGCAGGTATCGCGGACGGCGGCTGGATGTGGGTGGAATCGCAATGGGGCAAGGTGCGCTGCATGGCGAGATATTCCGAGGCGGTGGAGCCGGGTACGGTTTGGACCTGGAACGCGATCGGCAAGGCGGCGGGCGCATGGAATTTGTCACCCGACGCGAACGAGTCGCAGAAGGGTTTTCTGCTCAATCACCTGATCTCCGAAGAACTGCCGGCCAATCCTGACGGCTCGCGCTATTCCAACTCCGACCCGATCACCGGACAGGCTGCCTGGTATGACGTGCGGGTGCGCATCTATCCGGCAGGAGCCGATGAACCGCAACAGACCTCGCCGCAGTTCAAGCCTATGGAGGCCGTGCCGGGTATGGCTGAACGTCCCGCATGGTTGGCTTACTTTAGCGGTAAGAAAAAAAACTGACATGCCCGCGAATAATCTCCAACACACGAACCGGCATCTGTCCATTCCCCCCTTTGCAAAAGGGGGGCTAGGGGGGATTTCAAACTTTCCACCATCCACCGCCAAAACAAATCCCCCTCAGTCCCCCTTTTCACCCGTAAAGGGTACGCCGGTGGGTACCCCGCTGCTACGCAGCGACCCTTCCGCAGTCAAAGGGGGAAGAGTCGTAGGGTGGATAAAGTGCGAAGCACGTATCCACCATTTAATCGGTGGATACGCCGCTATGCGTCTTTATCCACCCTACATGTTATGCGGCGCAAGGATGCGTAAATGACCCAACTCGCGCTCGTCATCGACCTCAACGTTTGTGTCGGCTGTCATGCCTGCGTGACCAGCTGCAAGGAATGGAACACTTCCGGGACAGCCGGGCCGTTGTGCGACGAGAATCCTTATGGGGCCGATCCGACCGGCACGTTCTTCAACCGGGTGCAGACTTTCGAGGTCGGGCAATATCCCAATACCGAAACCGTGCATTTCCCCAAGTCCTGTCTGCATTGCGAGGATCCGCCCTGTGTGCCGGTCTGTCCGACCGGCGCTTCCTACAAGCGCAAGCAGGATGGCATCGTGCTGGTGGATTACGACAAATGCATAGGCTGCAAGTATTGCACCTGGGCCTGTCCTTACGGTGCGCGCGAGATAGATGAAAAGCAGCAGGTGATGAAGAAATGCACGCTGTGCGTGGATCGCATCTACGACACCAAGCTGCCGGAAGCTGACCGCAAGCCGGCGTGCGTGATGGCCTGTCCGACCAGCGCGAGGTTGTTCGGGGATGTGCATGATGCCGAATCGGTGATGTCGAAGGCGATCCGCGAAAACGCCGGTTATGCGCTGATGCCGGAATGGGGCACCCATCCGGCCAACCATTATCTGCCCCTGCGCAAGACCAGACTCAAGATACACGAAGACGAACTCGAACGTGTCGATAACCCGCTCAAGGTTGACGGTAAGCTGCCCAAGCCGAACAAGTCCGATCCAGCGCTGGACGACGTCACGTCCTGGTAATCACTTCAGAAAACATTATGAATCCGGCCTTCTCAGTAATTTTTTTAACCACCTTGATCGGCGTCGGCCAGGGGCTGTTTCTGGCGCTGTTCACCCAGCAGTCTTACGCGCTGTTTGATCTGCTGCCGCATCAGGACGCGCGCTTTTATGGATGGGGCAGCCTGCTGGCGCTGGTCTTCACGATGGCGGGATTGATCGCCTCGTTCTTTCATCTGGGCCGTCCGGAGCGCGCCTGGCGCTCGGCGACTCAGTGGCGCACCTCGTGGCTTTCCCGCGAAGTCATCGTCCTGCCTGCGTTCATGGGGATATTGTTTCTCTACGGCGCATCCCATTTGAGCGGATTCGATCCGGTGCTGCTGATACTGCCCGGCGGACTGAGCATCAATGCCACGATCGCATTGGGAGGTGCAGGTACGATACTGGCCTTTGCGCTGTTCGTGAGTACCGGCATGATCTATGCCTGTTTGCGTTTCTTGCAGGAATGGCATTCCCCGCTGACCGTGATCAACTTCATCCTGCTCGGCAGTGCATCCGGCTTCACGTTGGCAACGCTGTATGCCGCTGTGTTTTCGCCGTCGCAGACCGGATTCTTCGGCGGCTGGGCGATCATCATCACCTTGCTGGCCTTCGCCGGACGAGGCGCGTCGTTGTGGCGCAATGCACGCCTCAAGCCGAAATCGACACTGCAGACGGCAATCGGCATCAAGCATCCGCGCATCGTTCAGACAGCGCAAGGCGCGATGGGTGGATCATTCAATACGCGGGAGTTCTTCCATCGCAAGAGCGCTTCGTTTTTCAGCACGGTAAAAGTGACTTTTCTGCTGTTGGCATTCGTCGCGCCGTTGCTGTTGTTGGCCGTTAACCTGACTCATCCATCCAATCTGTTAGTCGGGATTGCGTTTATACTTCAATATATCGGCTTGCTGGCGGAGCGCTGGTTCTTCTTCGCCCAGGCCAACCACCCGCAGAACCTCTATTATCAGGGGGTGTCTTGATGTTTGGAGGAGCACTGTCGGCGATTAGAAAAACGGGAAGTCTGCTCAAGGCAAACTCTTTGCTGATATTGCTGGCCATGACTATTTTCGCCGGCACTGCCTATGCCGTCGAAGCTGCTCCGGCAACCTCTGCGATGCCATGGTGGGGCTGGCCCTTGGTGCTGTTCATTACCTGTTTCTTTCTTGGCATCGTCGCTGTGCCATCCGGTGTGGGCGGTGGTGTGTTGTTCGTCCCTATCGTGGGCGGCTTTTTCCCTTTTCATCTTGATTTCGTGCGCGGCGCAGGATTGCTGGTCGCCTTGGCCAGCGCGCTTGCCGCCGGGCCATCGTTGCTGCGTGTCGGGCTCGCCGATTTGCGTTTGGCGCTACCGTTGGCGGTACTGGCATCGGCCAGCTCGATAGCCGGAGCCATGATAGGGCTTGCGCTTCCCGCTGCTCTGGTGCAGATCGCTCTGGGTATTACCATACTTGGCATCGTCGTGCTGATGGCGACTGCCAAAAAATCCGAGTTTCCGGATGTGGCAAGAGCCGACAAACTTTCTGCCTCACTATCCATGCATGGGATATTCCATGATGCATCACAGGGGAAAGACATTTCCTGGAAGGTTCATCGTACTCCGCTCGGACTTTTGCTCTTTGTTGGTATCGGCTTCCTTGCAGGATTGTTCGGCATGGGTGCGGGCTGGGCCAATGTGCCAGTGCTCAATCTGCTGATGGGCGCACCGCTCAAGGTTTCTGCGGGAACTTCCAGTTTTATCCTGACGCTGGTGGATTCATCAGCCGCATGGATATATCTCAACAAGGGTGCCGTACTTGCGATGATCGCCGTCCCTTCGGTCATCGGCATGATGCTGGGAGCATTTATCGGCGCACGGCTGTTGCATGTGCTTAGTGCATCAGTGGTGCGCAAGCTGGTCATCTCGCTGTTGCTGTTCGCGGGTTTGCGGGCGCTGCTCAAGGGCTTGGGCATCTGGATGTAATTCAAATTTGCATTAAAAACCTAACGATGGTTTTGTAGGGTGCGTCCCACGCACCGCCTTTGGTACAACGATGGTGCGTGGGACGCACCCTACGATATTTCGCTTTTTATTGCGAAATGGAATAATCATGGACGACAATAATATTTCCGTCGAACAGCAACGCTATGCCACCTTGTTGAGCTGGGGTTCGCGCTCCGGCCTGGCTTTGCTGGTGGTCAGCTTTCTTGCTTACGTGTTCGGCTTGATGCCCGTACATGTGCCCTTGGAGCAGCTACCCAATTTGTGGAATCTGCCTGTGGGCGATTATCTAAAACAAACTGACACCCCGACTGGCTGGAACTGGCTGACCATGATAGATCAAGGAGATTTCGCCAGTCTGGTTGGCATCGCCTGGTTATCCGGTTGTTCACTGATTTGTCTGTTGGCTATTATTCCAATCTATGCGCGTCGCAAAGACAAGATTTTTGTAATGCTTTGCGTGTTCGCTTTGGCCGTGCAGTTGCTTGCTGCATCGGGTATGCTGAGAACCGGCGGACACTGAGGTTCGGCAGCCATGAGCGATTACCCCTTTAAACGCATTTTGCTTGCAACAGAGCACACCGAGTTCGACATCGGCGCGGAACGGTTGGCCTTCGAGATGGTACGTCGCTGCGGATTGCCGTTGATGGCGGTGCTGCCAGTGGTGAGCAACTCGGAATTCGAGATTGCAGCTCCACAACTCGCCGCGCGGAATGACCGTGAAGCCGCCAGCAAAGTTGATGCCCTGCGCAATACCGCCATGCAACTCGGCGTTCAGTTCGAAATCCATGTTCGGCATGGCGAGGAGCCGTACCGTGAAATTGTGAATGAGGCCAAGGAAAAGCAGGTCGATTTGATTATCACGCGTCGGCGTGGCAAGCGCAGTTTCCTGGCAAAATTATTGGTTGGTGAAATGGTCAGCAAGGTTGCAGGGCACGCGCCATGCAGCGTGTTGCTGGTGCCGCGCAACGGCACCATGTGGTCAAATGGTGTGCTCGCAGCAGTAGACGATTCCGAACATTCCCTGAAAATTACTTCCACGGCGGCTTCAATTGCCAGGGAATGTGCCTTGCCGCTAACCATTCTGAGCGTAGCCGAAACTACAGCGTTGCACGAAAAGGCAGAGGTGGTCGCATCTCGCTATACCGGAACAGTTGCCGGACTTGATGTTGTTGTCCGTCAACTCGTTCTGACAGGTCATCCGCACGAGCAGATTCTCGCAGCCAGCAAGTCTGTAGGCGCAGACCTGATCGTATTGGGACGGCGCGGCGGAAGCAATGCCGTGGCGCGTATATTGCTGGGCAGCACCATGCAGAAGGTAATGGGGATGGCTGACCAACCGGTATTGGTTGTACCAGCATAAGTAATGTTTGAAAAAATAACCCTAACGGGTTATTCCTGTTACTGCTATCAGGGGATAAGCTGGCGCCGTTTAAATATATTTGATTGAACCAGCCAACCTGGATTCTTCATACCTCGAAGGGGTGTAACTTGATAGATTTGGAACGCCGCAAGGCACTCAAGACAGGCGGCAGCCTCGGGCTGCTGGGGATTTTTGCAACGGCCGGTCTGGTTCATTCCGGTATCGCCTGGGCTGAGAGGAAGGCTTCGGCTTTCGAAGCCAAAAGCCTGGGCGAAGCCCTTGATGCGTTGGGGGTGGTCATTCCCGAGAACAGTGTTTCCATCCTGCTCACCGCACCCGAGATCGCCGAAAACGGCGCGTTCGTTCCAATCACGGTTACCAGCAATCTTTCCCATACCGAACAAATTTCCATCCTGGTAGAAAAAAATCCGAACACGCTTGCGGCCAACTTTGTCCTGCCTGAAGGAACGGAAGGATTCATCACCACGCGCATCAAAATGGGCCAGACCGACACGGTCATTGCGCTGGTGAAGGCCGATGGGAAGTTCTATCGAGCCTCCAGAGAAGTCAGGGTCACGATAGGCGGTTGCGGCTAGATGATGCTTACTTCGACATTGTTTCAACGACAAGGACAACAAGAGCATGGCTAACCCGATGAAAATACGCGCCACCGCCAAGGAAGGTGTCACCGAAGTCAGGATCCTCATGCAGCACGAAATGGAAACCGGACGGCGCAAGGATGACGCGGGTAATCTGGTGCCGGCCTGGTACATCACCGGGGTCACGGTGCGGCACAAGGATCGCGTCGTGCTGGAGGGCCAGTTTGGCACGGCGGTTTCGAAAAACCCTTACCTGGTATTTCGTTTCAAGGGCGGAATTCCTGGGGAAAAGGTCTCGGTAAAATGGGCCGACAACAAGGGTGACAGCCGTCTCGACGAGGCTGAAATCGTCCAGTAACCGCACCTGGCGGAAGGTTCGGCAGCATTGTGATATTTGAAGTTCGGGTTTTGCACGCCGCCCAAAGAGCGGCTGGTGTTATGTAGCGTAATCGTCTTAATACAACAGGGAGGAGTTATGAAAATGAACCGGTTCCAAACACTCACCATTGCCTGCGCCGTCGGGTGGTCGTTATCTTCGGTAGCCGCCCATGCGGAGGTCGATGCGCATTCTCGCAACCTTACCGCGTCCTGCGCTGCCTGCCACGGTACCAACGGCCACAGTGTCGGGGGCGCGCCCGTTCTGGCCGGGATGGACAAGACATTTTTTGTCAACCAGATGAAGGATTTCAAATCCGGCGCGCGGCCAGCCACGGTGATGCATCATCATGCCAAGGGTTATAGCGACGAGGAATTCGAAAAAATGGCCGGGTTCTACGCGGCCCAGAAACGTTAGGCAAATCAGCGAAGCATCCGGAATAACCTGAAATCAAAAATCATAGGGAGCAAATCATGTCATTAGATCGTCGCGATTTTTTGAAGCTTAGTGCAGCAGGGATTATGGTAGGCGTGTTTCCGGGCTGCGCAACTTCCGGCAGTGAAATCGTCAAGAAAAGCGGACAACGCGTAGTCATTGTGGGTGGTGGCTTTGGCGGCGCAACGGCAGCCAAATATATCCGCATGTGGGGTGAGGAAAAGATCGAGGTGGTGCTGATCGAGCGCAACGCGCTGTTCGTTTCCTGCCCGATGAGCAACACGGTGCTGGGCGGCAGCCGGACCATTGATGACCTCACGCAGAACTACGATACCCTGAAGAAGAAGTATGGCGTCAAGCTGGTGCAAGGTGAGGTGACGGCCATTGATCCGCAAAAGCAAACCGTCATGCTGGCGGATGGCTATCTCAGCTATGACCGGCTGATCGTCGCGCCGGGTGTCGATTTCATGTTTGATCAAATCGAGGGACTCAGCGCCAAAGTGGCAGGGGAGAGCATCCCTCATGCATGGAAGGCCGGCCCGCAAACGGTGATGTTAAGAAAACAGCTCGAAGCCATGCCGGATGGCGGAGTTTTCGCGATTTCCATTCCCAAGGCTCCCTACCGTTGCCCGCCGGGGCCGTATGAGCGCGCCTGTCAGGTGGCTTTCTATCTCAAGAATAACAAGCCGAAATCCAAGGTGCTCATATTGGATGCCAACCCAGACATCACCTCGAAGAAGGGCCTGTTCACCGCAGCCTGGAAAGAACTTTATCCGGGCATGGTGGAGTATCGCCCCAACGCTGCCGTGATGAAAGTGGACGTGGCAGGAAAGATCGCCAAGACCGAGTTCGAGGATGTGAAAACCGACGTGCTGAACATCATCCCGCCGATGAAGGCCGGTATGGTTGCCAATATGGCAGGTGTCGTGGGAGCGGACAACCGCTGGTGTGCGGTGGATTTCCTGAGTTATGAATCCAAAGTGCAGAAGAACATTCATGTCATCGGCGATTCGGTTGCCGCCGCCCTGCCAAAATCCGGTCATTTGGCCACTTCCCAAGCGAAAGTCTGCGCCGCCGCCATTATCGAACTGATGCAAGGCCGGCAGCCGGATACTAGCCCTGCTATTGCCAATACTTGCTATAGCATGGTGAGCAACAATGAAGCGGTGCATGTGGCCCATGTGTACCGCTTCAATGCGGAAAAGAAAGAGATGGTCGCGGCGGACGGCGGCGGTGTTTCAGCCAGCCGTTCTGAAGCCGAGGGCTCGCTGGCCAATTACTGGCTCAAGAACATCCTGGCTGACGTGTTGCTGTAACAAGGTATATCAGGAAGGGGGCGCCGGGTCCGGGAGCATGGCCCGGTGACTCCCGCATGATTGGGTATCACGTAACAGGAATTGAATATGCTCAAAGTACCATTCTGTCTTGCCCTGCTGTATTTATTCAGCTTGTCTCCGGCACTGGCGGCGCCGCCTGCGCCGACACTCTCCTACACGGAAATGAAGGTGCAGATCGCGCGCGTCCAGATCCGCGACGGGGTCAGTTTTGACGATGCGGTGGATTCGCTCAAGCTGCGTGCCAATCAGCACAATCTCAAGTTCGTCGGCGCCAGCCCCTTGTACAAAGAGATCGAAGCGCTGACGGGAAAACCCGCCAAACGTATGGAGATTTTCAGCTTTTGCGATGGCCTCACGGCACAGCAAATGATCGTTGCCGACCCGCTCATGATCGCCTTCATGCCCTGCCGTATCGCGCTGGTGGAGGATGCACAGGGTAAACGTTGGGTGATTTCGATGATGATGGACGAGGCCATGATAGCCGCACTGCCGGTTGCTACCCGCAACAACGCCCAGCGTGTCATGGCGGCCATGAAAGACATGATGCTCGCCGCAAGCAACGGTGATCTTTGAACTGATCCGGAGCGAAAATAACTCTAACGGGTTATCCCCGACCCCCATTGTGGGTATGGACGCTGACAAGCCGGCTATTACTATAATGCATGCGATATCGTTGTTTCCGTCTGATGACCAATCAGGTTGCGGCGGAGGCCTTAATTACCTGTGGGAGATGAGATCATGAATTTTGACAAAGAATTTGACGCCAGCGGTTTATCCTGCCCTTTGCCTATCCTGAAGACCAAAAAAGCGCTCGTCGATATGGCTTCCGGGCAGGTTCTGAAGCTGATTGCCACGGACAGCGGCGCAATCAAGGATATGCAGGCCTTCGCCGATCAAACCGGCAACACCTTGCTTGCCACCGAGGAAGCAAATGGCGCATACACTTTTTATATGAAGAAAAAGTAGTTCTGCTGCAAACCAAAACCATACTTAAGGGGAACAAATGACTACCAAGAAAATGGCGATCATCGCTACCAAGGGCACGCTGGATATGGCGTATCCGCCATTCATCCTGGCTTCTACCGCTGCCGCTTTGGGCTATGAGGTGCAGGTGTTCTTCACCTTCTACGGATTGCAGTTGCTGCGCAAGGATTTGTCGAGTGTGATGATCAGTCCGCTGGCCAACCCTGCCATGCCGATGCCGGTGCCGATGCCGGTGATGGTGCAGATGCTGCCCGGCATGGAATCCATGGCGACCATGATGATGAAGCAAAAACTCAAGAAACATGGCGTGGCCTCGCTGCAAGAGCTGCGCGACCTGTGTCTGGAGGCCGAGGTGAAATTCATTGCCTGCCAGATGACGGTCGATCTGTTCGAATTCGACAAGAGCGAATTCATTGACAACATCGAATACGGCGGTGCGGCGATGTTCCTGGGATTTGCCGGAGACACCGACATCTGTTTGTTTATTTAGGATGGCTGTTTGTTTAAGTTGCAATAACTTTGCGGTAGCAGGGTAGGGGTTTTTCTTTCAATCAACTGGGGAGTTTTTTCATGAGAATAAATAAAATTGCTGTTTCATTGATTGCCGCCGGTGTGATGGCATCACCACTCGCATATGCGACCAATGGTTATTTTTCGCATGGCTACGGCATGAAAGCCAAGGGCATGGGTGGCGCATCGACCGCAATGGCGATCGATACGTTCGGCGGTGCGAACAACCCTGCCAGCATGGTGTGGGTAGGCGACCGGCTCGATATCGGCGTTGATTTGTTCATGCCGAAGCGGTCCGCATCGCGGCAGGGGAGCCCGGCGGGAAACGGGAGTTCAGAAAGCGGCAGCAACGAATTCCTAGTGCCGGAATTTGGTTACAACAGAATGCTGAATCCTGATATGTCGGCGGGTGTGACCGTTTACGGCAATGGTGGCATGAATACTGACTACAGCGGTGGCGCTCTGGCGGGAGATCCGTTCGGAACTTGTGCGGGCCAGCCGGAGAACTTGCTGTTCGGTTGCGGCAAGCTGGGTGTGGATTTGATGCAGCTCATCATCGCGCCGACTGCCTCCTACAAGATCAACGCCAATAATTCCATCGGTGTGTCGCCGCTGCTCGGCTACCAGCGATTCAAGGTTGACGGCCTGCAAGCGTTTGCCGGGGTCTCCAGTAGCGGCACCGATCTTACCAACAAGGGCTACGATGACTCGACCGGTTGGGGGGTGCGCATCGGCTGGCTCGGCAAGCTCTCCGATACCGTTAGCGTGGGCGCAGCCTATTCGACCAAGATGCGCATGAGTGCCTTTGACAAGTACAAGGGTTTGTTCGCTGAGGGCGGCGACTTCGACATTCCCGAAAACTACAACATCGGCATCGCGATGAAGGCGACGCCAAGCACAACCGTGGCTTTCGACATCCAGCAGATCAATTATGCGGACGTGAACTCCATCGCCAACGGCGTAGCAAATTCTCTTCCTGCCCCGGTTGCGCCCAACCGTTTAGGGGATGCAAATGGCTCTGGATTCAAGTGGCGTGACCAAACGGTGTTCAAGCTCGGCATCGAGCATGAATACCGCAACAGCCTTGTGCTGCGTGCCGGCTACAACTACGGGAAGTCCCCGGTGCGCGGTGACAGCACCGACGATGTGACCTTCAATATCCTCGCACCGGGGGTGGTGGAGCAGCACCTCACGCTCGGCACCACTTGGATGCTGGACAACAAGTCGGAGCTGACGGTGTCCTACATGCATGCTTTCAGCAATTCGGTCACCGGCTCTTCGGCAACAGTATTGCTGGGGCAGGGCGGCACCGAGACGCTGCAAATGAGCCAGAATGCCATTGGCGTTGCCTATAGCATCAAACTCGAATAAGTCGGTTGTAACTGCTCAATGGCTACGGCGTTCTGATAACGGGTAGCCAAAAAAAAGCCGAAAGCAAGCCGCTTTCGGCTTTTTTGCGCCTACATGTGTGTTGCAATCAATCTAAAAATCGTTAGAATATTGAACTTGTAATTCCCCGCAGTCTTGCTGCGGGGACAGCGCAGGCTAAAATGAAAAAATGGAAGTGATGTAGCCCGGATGTAGCGCAGCGAAATCCGGGGTTTGGTGGGCGTGCCGAAGTTTCCCCGGATTCCATTACATTCCATCCGGGCTACGCCTGCTCAAGTTTTTCCGATACCCCGCGCTCTTGGCGCGGGGTGATTCATTCTAAGTAATTGCGTGCAGATAGACAGCATCAAAACTCTCGGGGGGTGGTTATGACCAAGTTTTCACTTGTAGAATTTTCAATCCGTCGCCCGCGCCTGATTGTCTGGGCGACGGTGGCGCTGGTGCTGCTGTTCCTCACCCAGTTCCCGCGCATCGCCACGGACACCAACCCGAAGCACATGCTGCCGGAGAATTCGGACGTGCGAGTGTGGAACGACGAGGTGGACAAGACGTTTGCGCTGTACGAGGACACCATCGTCGTGGGCGTGGAAAACAATGCGGGCGTGCTGAACCGGGAAACCCTCGGTCGTATCGCTCGCATCACCGGCGCGATACTGGGCCTGGAAGGCGTGGCGAGCCGCGATGTGAACGGTTTCACCACCATCACCAACGTCATGGCGGAGGCAGGCACTCTCAAAGTCGGCCCCCTCATGCCGGGCGCGCCAAAGACAGATGCGGAAGTGGAAATATTACGTACTGCACTGTTTGGCAACCCGCTGCTGGTTGACCGCGTGATCTCGAAGGACGGCAAAACCACGGCCATCTATGTGCCGCTGGAGAAGGGCGCCAACGGCGCCGAAATCGCGGAGAAGATTCGTGCAATCGTCGGCAAGGAAAGCGGGCCGGAGCGCTACTACGTCGCTGGCGACCCGGTGGCGCGCGATACCTTCGGCGCCGAGATGTTCAAGCTGATGGGCATTTTCTCGCCGATTGCCGGCATGATCATGTTTATCGCCATTCAGCTCATGTTCCGTAACCTGTCCTTGTCGTTCACCATGATGGGCGTAGCCATGGCGGCGATTATCATCAGCATGGGATCGCTGATCGGCGCCGGCTATCCGGTGCATATCATGAGTTCGATGGCGCCGGTATTTCTGATGGCGATTGCCACCGACAGCATTCACATCTTCAACGAGTTCTATTTCCGCTACCGTGAAAAGCGCAACAAGCTCGATGCGATCCGCGAGACCATGGCGGCGGTGAGCCGCCCGGTGCGCTACACGGCGCTCGCCACGACGGCCGGGTTCGCCGTGCTGCTGTTCATGAACATCGTGCCGGTGCAGGTATTCGGCGGGCTGATCGCCCTCGGCACAGTGGTGTTGCGGCTGTTCTCCTTCAGCCTGATCCCGGCCATCCTCACCTTCGTCAAGGAAGAGAAGATCGCCCGCGCCGTCGAGCACGAGAGCATGGAACTGGACCGTACTGCGCGCTTTTTGCGCCGCATTACCGAAGTGGGCGCGATGCGCCCGCTGGCCACCGCGCTGGTGGGCTTGATACTGGTGGCGGTGGCCATCGCCGGCACCACGAAGATTCACGTCAACAACAATCTGGTGGCGTGGTTCAAGCAGTCGAGTGAAATTCGGATTGCCGACACGGCAATGAACCAGGCGCTCGGAGGTACATCGCTCGGCTATCTGGTGGTGCAGTCCAATGAACTGGATTTCATGAAGCGGCCCGAGGCCATGCACTGGCTGGAGGGGCTGCAACGCCACCTGGAAACCATGCCGGTGGTGGGCAAAACTTTCTCGGTAGCCGATTATGTGAAGCGCATCAACCGGGTATTGCATGACGATGACCCGAAATTCGACACGGTTCCGGAAACTCAGGACACGGTCGGTCAATATCTGTTCCTGTTCAGCATGTCGGCCAAACCCGCCGACCTGGATAACGTGGTCGATTCCACGTTCCAGAAGGCCAATCTGTGGGTGCAGTTGAAGAGTTGGGATGCGGAAGCCATGCGCCAGGTGATTCAGGCAGCAGATACCTACCAGAAGACCCACCCGCTGGCGGCGACAGTGAAACCGGCCGGCATTGCCTATTTCAATCTGGTGTGGAACGACGAGGTGCTGGGCGACCTGGTGCTCGGCCTCATGCTGGCGCTGGTGGTGGTGTTCATTATCCTGGCGCTGGACTTCCGCTCGTCCAGGTGGGCGCTGGTCGCCTACGTGCCGCTGCTGTTCACCATCCTGCTGATCTACGGCGTGGTCGGCTTCGCCGGCAAGGACTTCGACATGCCGCTATCTGTGATGAGCACTTTGTCGCTCGGCATGGCGGTGGATTTCTCCATACACTTCATCAGCCGCTTCCGCCAGCGCCTGGCCGAGACGGGCAGTGGCACGAATGAAGGGGCGTTGCGGGAGGCGCTGTTGTGGACAGCGGCGCGGCCGGGCAAGGGTATTTTGCGCAATGCGCTGCTGTTCGCTGCGGCCTTCTCGGTGATGCTGGCAGCACCTCTCACGCCCTACATCGCGGTGGGCGCCTTCATCGTCTCGATGATGCTGCTTTCCGCGTTGCTCACCATTCTCTATCTGCCCGCTCTGGTGATGCTCGGGCGACATTGGCTGTTCGACCAAACCCCCTCCAACTCCCCCTTGTCAGGGGGAGAGCCGCTCCTCCCCTGATAAGGGGAGGCCGGGAGGGGTTTTAACAATCAAGGAGTAGGGTGGGCACGCTTTTTGTGCCCACGCGGTCAGCGAAGGTTATATCCGCGTGGGCAAACGATGAAACCGTTTGCCCACCCTACCCGACTGTTCGATGAACCCAAGCTGGCGGCGAATGCCGCTCCGGCAATTGCGAAAGGAGATTGAAATGAAATATTGGTGGATTTGGATAATCGCTGCGCTGCTGCCACTGGCATTCTCGAGCCAGGCGCAGGCTCTTTCAGGCGAGGAGGTGATGAAAAAGTCGCAGGCCGCCTTCCTCTATCCGGGCAAGGACTTCAAGGCGCGGGTGGTGATGAAGCTCATCAACAAGGACGGGCAGGAACGGGTGCGCGAGATGACCATGCTGCGCAAGAACATGGGCGAAGCAGGCG
>Ga0209341_10002367_pt1 | contig 17937 bp, 30 predicted proteins | sample RifCSP13_2_FD_184020 | JGI IMG/M metagenome (GOLD analysis project Ga0209341, IMG submission 184020) | Soil microbial communities from Rifle, Colorado - Rifle CSP2_sed 13_2 (SPAdes) (version 2) | ecosystem: Environmental > Terrestrial > Deep subsurface > Rock core/Sediment | place: Rifle... | reverse complement strand
ACCTAAGGACAACGGATGTGACAGGGAATATAAAGCTGCCAGATGGGGTAGAGATGGTGATGCCAGGGGACAATGTGAACATGGATGTGGAGTTAATAGCGCCAGTGGCGATGGAGGAGGGGTTAAGGTTTGCAATAAGAGAAGGGGGAAGGACAGTAGGAGCAGGAGTAGTTACTAAAATCACTCAGTAGAGCCGTTCGACAGGCTCACAACAGGAGTCCTAGGATAATAAGAATATGAATCGTGCTGCTAAGATTAGGATAAAGTTGAAATCCTTTGATCACAGATTACTTGATAAATCAGCAAAGGAAATTGTAGAAACGGCTAAGAGGACAGGGGCAAGGGTTGCTGGTCCGGTTCCGCTTCCAACTCATATAAGCCGTTACTGTGTGTTAAGGTCTCCTCATGTTGATAAGAATTCTAGAGAGCATTTTGAAATACGGACGCACAAACGGCTAATTGATATACTTGAACCTACACAGCAGACAATTGATGCCCTTATGAAGCTTGATCTGGCGTCAGGGGTTGAGGTTGAGATAAAACTTACAGGATCATAGATGTTATGATAGAAGGATTAATTGGTAGAAAGGTTGGAATGACTGAGGTATTTCTTGAGGATGGGACGCTCATAGCAGGTACCGTTATAAAGGCAGGGCCCTGTTTTGTCGTACAAAAAAGGGACTTGGAAAGGGATGGATATGAGGCAATTCAGATTGGGTTTGAGGAGGTAAAACCACATAGGGAAACAAAAGCCCTTCTTGGTCATTTTAAGAAGGCTGGTATTCCACCAGTGAGGATTCTTATGGAGTTTGAGGTCCTTAAAGGTAAGGTTGATGATTATAAGTCTGGCGACGTTATTAAGGCAGACATATTTAAAGAAGGCGACATAATAGATATTTCAGGAACAAGCAAGGGAAAGGGTTTTGCTGGTGTTATGAAAAGGCATGGATTCAGCGGTCAGCCTGATTCTCATGGTGGTATGTCTCATAGAAAACCAGGCTCAATTGGACAACACTCTTATCCGGCAAGAGTATGGAAGGGAATTAAAATGCCAGGACATATGGGGGCCGAAAGGGTGACAATGCAAGGACTTCGAGTAATTAAAGTAGAAACTGAAAAGGATATAGTATTGGTAAAAGGCTCGGTTCCTGGTCCAGATGGCGGTTTAGTGATTCTCAAGCATACAACAAGAGGTAGGGTTAAAAGTGGCACAGTATAGCGTTTACGATTTGGAGAAAAATAAAGTCAGTGAAATAGAGCTCGATCCTGAGGTTTTCGAAGCCCCAATAAAGGAGCATCTATTTTATACTGTGGTCAACTGGCAATTGGCTAACCGCCGCTCTGGAAGCGCTTCGACTAAGACAAGGGGTGAGGTAAGCGGAGGCGGGAAAAAGCCCTGGAAACAAAAACACACTGGTCGTGCTCGCCAGGGGAGTATCAGGGCGCCTCAGTGGAGAAAGGGCGCAGTAATATTTGGACCCCGGCCAAGGGATTGGTCATATAACATCCCTAAAAAGGTTAGGCGGCAGGCACTAAAAAGCGCTCTTTCGTTAAAACACAGAGACGGCAATATATTAGTGCTTAGAGATTTTAATTTAGCTCAGGTTAAAACTAAGCAGGTTGTGAATTTTCTTAAAAGGTTTGAACTAGATAGGGTTTTAATATTAATTAATGAGGATAATGAAATCCTGAAAAAATCGGCTAGAAACCTAGAAGAAGTGAAGGTATTAAAAGCTGACGGACTTAACGTTTATGATCTACTTAGGTTTAACTCACTTGTTATGACAGAGGATTCGCTTAGTCGGGTTCAGGAGGTGCTAAAGAATTGAGAGAACCAAGAGAAGTCGTTAAGCATCCTCTTGTTACAGAAAAATCATCAGCAATAAAGGATACTGGATGGTATCTATTTGCGGTTGATGGAAAGGCTAATAAAAAGGAGATAAAGGAATCTGTAGAGAAGCTCTTTAAAGTAAAGGTGGATAAAGTAAGAACGCTTATCTTGGCTGGAAAGAGTGTGAAAAGATTCGGTCGCATATCTGGTAAGAGGTCTCCACTTAAGAAGGCATATGTGAAACTAAAAGAAGGCAAGATTGAGTTCTTCGAAGGAGTATAAATTATTATGGGGATTAAGAAATATCGTCCAGTTACTAAAGGTAGAAGGTTTATGACAAGCCTAGACTTCTCAGAGATTACTGAGGATAAACCTTTTAAACCTTTAACGGTGCCTCTTAAGAATCAAGTAGGGAGAAACTTTCAGGGAAGGGTTTCAAGCCTACATCGTGGGGGTGGTCACAAGCGTTTATACAGAGTTATTGATTTCAAAAGGGATAAGTTTAATGTGCCCGGTAAAGTGTTATCAATAGAATATGACCCTAATCGTTCAGCAAGAATTGCGCTTATTGGTTATGTAGATGGAGAGAAGAGATACATAATAGCCCCAGATGGCTTAAAGGTTGGCGATAAGGTAATCTCAGGAGAAAATGTTGACGTTCTTAATGGAAACGCACTCCCTTTAAGGAATATTCCAGTTGGAAATTTCGTTCATAATATAGAATTAAAACCCTTAGGGGGAGGGAAGCTCGCACGAGCCGCTGGGGCATCGGCACAACTCTTAGCTAAAGAGGGCGACTATGCACAGCTTAGGATGGGCTCTGCTGAGATTCGTTTAATTCATCAAAATTGTATGGCGACCGTTGGAAGGGTCGGTAACGTGGAGCATGAGTTAATAGTGATTGGAAAGGCTGGAAGAAGTAGATATATGGGAAAGCGTCCCCATGTGAGAGGTGTCGCGATGAATCCCGTGGACCATCCACACGGTGGTGGAGAGGGAAAGGCTCCACAAGGAAATCCTCATCCGGTGTCACCTTGGGGATGGGCTACAATCGGATATAAAACAAGAAAAAACAAGAGGACAAAGAAATTTATAGTAAAGCGTAGAAGAATTGGTTATGGAATGGATTAAGTTGGATTTCAGATTTCGGAGACGTATGTTTTTCAATCCGAATTCCGAAACCCCAAATTGAAGGAGAGGAAATGGCGAGATCGAAAAAGAAGGGGCCTTACATAGATCCAAAACTACTAAAGAAGGTTCAGTCAGCAAAGTCCTCAGGGGATCAACGCATTATAAAAACTTGGTCAAGGGGCTCAATGGTTATACCAGAGATGATAGGGCTTACTTTTGCTGTATATAATGGGAAGATGTTCATACCTGTGTATACAACAGAACATATGGTTGGACATAAGCTCGGTGAGTTTGCTCCAACTCGTACCTTTAGGGGTCATGGAGCAGGTGATAAAAAGGCAAAGGTTGAGAAGGCTCGGTAGGTATTTAGGGTAATAATATGGTATCAAAAGCATTGCTTAAATATACTAGAACATCACCAAAGAAGGCGCGAGTTATACTCGATTTAATAAGAGGGAGTGGCGTCGAAGAAGCCTTTGCAACCCTTGCATCTGTAAAAAGGAGGCATGCACCAATTATTGCTAAACTTCTTAAATCCGCTGTCGCCAATGCTAGTGAGAAAGGTCATACCGATACCGAATCTCTTTATATAAAGGAGGCATATGCCTCTCAAGGGCCTGCGATTAAAAGATTTAGACCGAGAGCAATGGGAAGGGCTTATCCCAGAAAAAGAAGAACAAGTCACATAACGCTTGTGCTTGAAGAAAGGGGGTTATAACTTGGGACAGAAGATCTGCCCGATAGGACTAAGGATCGGAATAACTAAAAGTTGGGATTCAAAGTGGTATGCGGAGAAGAAGAAGTATACAGAGCTTCTTCATGAAGATATTAAGGTTAGAGAACTCATTAAAAAGGGATTTTATCAGTCTGGGATTTCAAAAATCGAGGTAGAAAGGGCGGCTTCTGAAAAGGTAAGAATAGTAGTTCATGCCGCACGACCTGGAATGATAATAGGGCGAAGGGGACAGGAGATCGAATCTCTTAGGCGTGATTTGAGTAATATTACGGGTAAAGAAGTTTATTTGGATATTCGTGAAGTCAAACGCCCTGAGATAGATGCACAGCTCGCTTCGGAAAACATAGCGCGACAGATTGAAAGGCGTGTAGCTCATAGGCGCGCTATGAAAAGGGCAATGGCTTCTGCTATGAGACTTGGTGCACTTGGTATTAAGGTAATGGTTGCAGGAAGGTTAGGGGGATCAGAAATAGCAAGGAAGGAATGGTACCGCGAGGGTAGGGTTCCCCTTGCAACGCTTCGTGCAGATATTGACTATGGATTTGCCGAAGCAAAGACAACATATGGAGTAACAGGTATTAAGGTATGGATATTTAAAGGCGAGGTGTTGGAGAAGAAAGGACGACAACAATGAAAGTACAAATTACAAATACCAAATCACAAATTTTAAACAATTTTAAATTTCTAAATTCTAAACCTTTGGTATTTGAAAATTTGAATTTGTTTGTAATTTGGAATTTGATTATTGGTGCTTGTTCTTTTGTTGTGGCTAAATAATTACACTTCGTGAGGAAGAAGGATGCTTCAGCCGGCTAGGACAAAATATAGAAAGCAACAAAAGGGGAGAACAAGAGGGCTTGCAACAAGGGGCGCAACGCTTGCCTTTGGCGAATTTGGGCTTCAATCGCTCGAATGCGCCAGGTTGACTTCTCAGCAGATCGAAGCAGGACGTGTTGCGGTAACACGCCATGTCAAGCGTGGAGCAAAGCTCTGGGTAAGGATATTCCCTGACAAACCCGTGACAAAGAAGCCTGCTGAGACAAGGATGGGAAAGGGAAAGGGTGATATTGCTGGTTATGTTGCTCCGATAAAAAGAGGGACGATGCTCTACGAAATAAGCGGTCTTGCACCGGAAGTCGCTAAAGAGGCGCTTAGGCTTGCTTCACATAAACTACCTGTAAAAACTCGCATAGTTATTCGCGAAGAGGGGGTGCTTGCTGGATGAAGCCTGCTGAAACAAGAGAGCTTATTGGTGATGAATTAAAGAAAAAAGAAAGGGATGTAAAGGAGGAGCTTTTTAACCTAGAGGTTCAGCTTTCAACACGTCAAACAACTAATGTGTCGAGGGTAAAGAAGCTGAAAAAGGATTTGGCACGAGTGCTTACAGTTATGAGGGAGAGGGAGCTTGGCATAAGGAGAAGATAGTCAGAATGCGTAGAGGTAAAGTCAAAACAAGAGTGGGTGTAGTTACAAGTAACAAGATGAATAAGACCGTTGTCGTTGCTGTAACTCAGATTGTGCACCATCCGAAGTATGGAAAGCACGTAAAGAAGATATCGAGGTTCAAAGCTCACGATGAAAAAAACGATTGTAGAATCGGCGATAAGGTTTTTATTATCGAGACAAGTCCTCTCAGCCGTACAAAGAGATGGAGAGTGAGTAAAATCCTTGAGCGTGCAACGCTACTCAAAGCCGAACTACCCAAAGAGGATCTTGGGGAGAGAGGAAACGGAGAATGATTCAACCAACTAGTATTCTTGAGGCTGCAGACAATACCGGGGCGAAAAGGCTTTTCTGTATAAGGGTTATGGGTGGATCTAATAGAAAATATGCAGGGCTTGGTGATGTAATAGTAGTTTCAGTGAAGGAGGCCATACCCAACTCAAAGGTTAAAAAGGGAGATGTGCATAGGGCTGTAATCGTTCGTACTCGGAAGGAGCGAAGGCGCTCAGATGGCTCATACGTGAGGTTTGATGATAATGCTGCCGTGCTTATAACTAAGGAGAACGAACCGATTGGTACTCGTGTTTTTGGACCGGTGGCAAGGGAACTGCGTTCTAAAGGATTTATGAAAATAATATCACTTGCACCGGAGGTTGTATAACTCATGGAAGTGACTCAAGGGAAAGAGTTTCATATCAAAAGCGGTGATACGGTTTATGTAATTTCTGGTAAGGAAAAAGGAAAAACAGGGAAGGTTATAAGGATATTAAGGGATAAGAGAAAAGCAGTTGTGGAAAAACTAAATATCGTAAAACGCCATGCTCGTCCTTCACAAAAGAATCCTGGTGGAGGCATAATTGAGAAGGAGGCTGGAATTCACATATCAAACCTCATGATCTACTGTACAAAGTGTAGCCGTCCTGTAAGGATAGGACGAAAAAGGCTCTCAAGCGGAGAAAAGATACGTTACTGCAGGAGATGTGATGAGGAGATTAAGAGCTGATGGTTCCGAGACTAAAGCAATATTATAAGGATAAGGTTACTAAACTGCTCAAGGAAAGGTTTGGATACAAAAACCCAATGGAAATTCCACGATTAGATAAGATTGTGATTAATATGGGGCTTGGTACTCTCAGCGATGGCGGAAAAGAAAATAAAATCATAGATGATGCGGTTAAAGAAATTTCCATTATTACTGGACAGAAGCCAGTGGTAACGAGAGCAAGAAAATCAATCGCAGGGTTTAAGCTGAGAGAAGGTGCGACTATCGGTTGCATGGTTACATTACGTGGTGAAAGGATGTATGAGTTTTTTGATAGATTGGTTAATCTGGCCCTTCCCCGTGTTAGGGATTTTCGTGGAGTTTCTCCTCAGGCCTTTGATGGTAACGGTAATTTCACACTAGGACTCAGGGAACATACGATATTTCCTGAGATTGAGTATGGTCAGGTTGAAAAGGTAAAAGGAATGAATATAACAATCGTTACAACAGCAAAAAATGATGAAGAATCAAAAGGGCTTTTAAAGGATATGGGAATGCCATTTAGAGGGCGTTAAATAGAAATCGTAGGGGCAGGTTTCAAACCTACTCCTAGAAAAATGGAAAGAGAGGGACATATGGCGACAAAGTCAATGATGGAGAAGTTAAAGAGTAGGCCCAAGTTTAGAGTGAGACATAGAAATCGCTGCCCTCTCTGTGGGCGACCAAGGGCATATTTAAGGATATTTAATATGTGTAGGCTGTGCTTCCGACAGGCGGCTAGTTTTGGGAAGGTGCCAGGGGTTAAGAAGGCTAGTTGGTAACATGATACATGATACATGATATAAGATACAGGATTCGATGAATCTAAATTTCATGCATCATGAATCATGCATCTTGCATCATTATTCAAAAAGGGGTAATCGTAATGACAGATCCAATAGCTGATATGCTTACAAGGATCAGAAATGCTCTAAAGGCTCGTTTTGGCTTTGTAGATGTTCCTGCATCGAGGATTAAGTTTGACATCGCCAGGGTTCTTAAAGAGGAAGGATATATTAATGACTTCAAGGTGCTTGAGGATGGAATAAAGAAGATAATTAAGATAGAACTCAAATATACACCTCAAAAGGAATCAATAATAACGGAGATCCGCAGGGTCAGTAAACCCGGGCACAGGGTTTATGTTAATAAGAATGAAATACCTCGGATAAGGGGAGGGCTAGGAATTTATATCCTTTCAACTCCAAAAGGGCTTATGACGGGAATCCGGGCACGCCGCTCCGGAATCGGGGGAGAGATTATATGTGCAATCTGGTGAGGAAGGAATCATGTCGAGAATAGGAAGAAGATCGATTTCTATACCAAGTGGGGTAAAGGTGAACATCAAAGATGGATTAGTAGAGGTTTCAGGGCCAAAAGGGAGGCTTATAAGACATATTCCTTTTGGGATTAAGGTTAAGGTTGATATTACTCAGGTTAGTGTCGAGCGAAAAAGCGACGACAAAGAGCTTAGAGCACTTCATGGCCTAACACGTGCTCTATTATCAAATATGATTTTTGGTGTTGCTGAAGGATTTTCAAAGTCTCTTGATATTGTAGGTGTTGGTTACAAAGCCGAGCTTTTGGGGAAAAGTAACCTAAAGTTCAGCATAGGCTATTCAAAACCGGTCGAATTTTCTCTTCCTGAAGGGTTAGCAGTGAGGGTTGAAGAAAGAGGTACAAGGGTGATAATTCAAGGAATTGATAAAGAGGTTGTTGGTGAAACAGCAGCAAGGATTAAAAGGCTTAGGCTTCCAGACTCATACAAAGGTAAGGGAATAAGGTACTCAGATGAAATACTTAAACTCAAACCTGGTAAGGCAGGCGTGAAGAAATGATAAGAAAGAAGACTAGAAAGGAAAGACAGGACATAAGACACCGAAGAGTAAGAAGAAAGCTAAGGGGTACTTCTAATACACCTAGGCTTTCGGTGTTTAAGTCTTCTAAGCATATTTATGCAGAAATAATTGATGACATCAAAGAACATACACTCATAGCAGCATCAACACTTACGCCTAAGATTAGAGAGGCGCTTAATAATGAAGGGAAAAAGAAGAAGGTTGAAACTGCAAAATTAGTTGGAAAGTATATAGGAGAGATGGCTTTATCAAGGGGTATAAAGAAGGTGTGTTTTGATCGGGGCGGTTATCTTTACCATGGAAGGGTAAAAGCCTTCGCAGACGGGGCAAGAGAAGCAGGACTGGAGTTTTAGGAATTAGGCATTAGGAATTGGGAATTAGTAAAAAATCTTTTAATTCCGAGTTCCTAATTCCCAATTCCTAGATAGGAGGTAGATTTGCCAAAAGAAAGAGTTGATCCAAGTGGGCTTGAGCTGAAAGAAAAGATTGTTCATGTTAGAAGGGTTGCTAAGGTAACCAAAGGTGGAAAGAGGTTTCATTTTACCGTATTAGTTGTTATTGGAGACAATAAAGGCATCGTTGGAACCGCTCTTGGTAAATCTAACGAGGTTCCAGATGCTATAAGAAAGGCTATAGAAAAGGCAAAGAAGAATCTCATTAGGGTCCCAAGACATGGAAGTACTATTCCGCACGAAACTATTGGTCAACATGGTTCAAGTCGAGTTATTTTGCGACCTGCCGCTCCTGGTACTGGGGTTATTGCAGGTGGAGCGGTACGATCTGTTGTAGAGCTTTCTGGGATTCAAGATATTCTATCCAAGGTTTTAGGGTCAACAAACCCCCTTAATGTTGTTATAGCGGCAATAAAAGGACTGTCTTCACTAAGAACACCTGAGAATGTTGCTAGACTGAGAGGACGGGAGACAAAGGATTTAGACCTCCCTAAGTACTATCAGGAATGAAAAATTTGATGCGGTCTTTAGAATATGAACAAGCTAGAGTAATTATTAGGTTATTACCTGTGTAAAATACATTTTAGCGCAATATAACCTCGACATTAAGATGAATATAGACCGTTGAATTTTACAGTTGTTATTTCTAGGTGTGATAGGGTGATTATAAAATGTTAAATAAATTGATTCCTCCGGAAGGCGCAGTGAAGGATAGAAAGAGATTAGGTAGAGGTCCTGGTTGTCATGGGAAGACATCTGGAAAGGGACATAAGGGACAGAGATCGCGATCGGGTGGGAGGGTATCTCCCTGGTTTGAGGGAGGGCAGACTCCTCTTAAAATGAGGACCCCCAAGCGTGGGTTTAGAAGTTTTCAAAAGACCCTTTTTGACATAGTTAATGTTAAGGACTTAAATAATTTTAAAGATGGTGAAGTCGTAACCCCTGAAGAACTAGTGAAGCTTGGTTTTGTGAGTGGTAAGAAACCTGTGAAGATCCTTGGGGATGGGGATATTAATACTACACTTACTGTTAGAGCGCATGTTTTCAGTAAGGAAGCTAAAAGAAAGATCGAAGAACGAGGTGGGAAAGCGGAGATTCTATGAGTAGGAATATAGGAGCTATCCCTAAGATTCCAGAGCTTAATCGAAGGCTTCTATTTGCTGCCTTGATGCTCGTTGTTTATAGATTGGGTGTATTTGTTCCAACACCTGGGATTGATCCAGAGGAGCTTATAAAGCTTTTCGAGCAGACAAAGGGGACAATATTCGACATACTAAACCTGTTTTCAGGTGGAGCACTTGAGCGAGCTTCTATCTTTGCGCTAGGTGTGATGCCGTATATTACATCCTCAATCATCATGTCTCTTCTTGTGAAGGCATTCCCTACGCTTGAGGCTATGCAGAAAGAGGGAGAAGCTGGAAGGAGGAAGATCAATCAGTACTCTCGTTATGGCACTGTCCTAATATGTATTATCCAGGGACTAATGCTTGCTATCACGCTCGAAGGTGGGCTTGGTTCTGGCGCCTCAGTTGTTAGAGATCCAGGATGGATGTTTAGATTTACAACCGTTATGACTCTAACGGCTGGCACCCTTTTTGTAATGTGGATAGGTGAGCAGATTTCTGAGCGTGGAATAGGGAATGGCATATCTCTTATAATTGCTGCTTCAATCCTTACAAGAATGCCGGCTGCACTTTGGGATTCAGTAAGGCTGATTGAAACTGGTGAACTGACTGTATTTGGAATGCTTCTTCTTTTTGTGTTTATGGCTTTTATTGTTGGCTTAATAGTTTATTTTGAAAGGTCTTATAGAAAGATCCCTGTTCAATATCCTAGGCGGGTAGTAGGGAGAAAGGTCTATGGAGGTCAGGCATCTCATCTCCCACTTAAGGTAAACACAGCAGGAGTTATTCCGCCGATTTTTGCCTCTTCGCTAATGATCTTTCCGGCGACTATACTTAGTTTTGTAAACATACCCTATTTGAGGGATATCACCGATGTATTCCTAGGACAGGGTTTTATTTATAATTCGATGTATGCAGGTTTAATAATATTTTTTGCATACTTTTATACCGCTGTTATATATAATCCAGATGATCTTGCTGACAATCTAAGAAAAAACGGTGGCTTTATACCTGGAATTAGACCGGGAAAGAAAACTGCTGATTATATTGAAAAGATTCTTGGAAGGATTACCTTTATTGGTGCGATATACGTTGCAGCCGTGTGTGTGCTACCCTCTATTCTTCAGGGAGCGCCTTTTAATATACCCTTTTTCTTCGGTGGTACATCGCTTCTCATTGTTGTAGGAGTAACGCTTGATACTGTACAGCAGATTGAGTCCTTCCTAATTACACACAGTTATGAGGGATTTATAAGAAAAAGGGGAATGAAAGGGCCTAGAAGGTATGGAGTATAATCTATGAGACTTATAATTTTCGGACCGCCAGGTGCAGGAAAAGGCACACAAGCAGTTAAGATCTCTCAGGAGTACAAGGTCCTTCATATCTCTACAGGAGATATATTGAGGGCTTCAGTGAAAGAAGGGACTGAACTTGGAAAGCTTGCTAAAACATATATGGATAAGGGTGAATTAGTTCCTGATAACGTAATAATTGGAATAATAAAAGAGAGAATCACAACGCAAGATTCGCAGAAGGGATTTCTTCTCGACGGTTTTCCAAGGACGATAGAGCAAGCAGAGGCATTGGAAAAGATGCTTAATAAAGAAGGGCAAAGGATAGACAGTGTAATCTCTATTGAGGTGGATGATGAAGAGATTGTTAAGAGGATAACTGGCAGGCGGGTTTGCGAAAAATGTGGCTCAATGTATCATATTATTTTTGATCCACCAACAAATATGGGGTATTGTAACAAATGTGGGGGTGGGCTTTATCAAAGGGATGACGATAGTGAAGATGTGATAAGGACAAGACTTCAAGTTTATCGAAGGCAGACCGAGCCATTAAAGAAATTTTATAAAAAAGTAGGAATCTTAAAAAGGGTTGATGGGCTAGGTACGATTGATGATGTGTTTGAGAGGATCGAAAAGATATTAAAAGGTATTGCTTAAATGATTTTTTTAAAGAGCGAAGAAGAAATAGAAAAGATTAGAAGAGCTTCAGATATAGTTGTCGAGGTTCTAGATAGGCTTAGTGAGGAAACAAAGCCTGGTGTTTCTACATGGGACCTCGATAAAATTGCAGAGGAGCTTACCTTAAGAAAAGGAGCCATACCAGCTTTTAAAGGGTATCGAGGTTATCCTGCCTCTGTTTGCTTCGCTGTTAACGAAGAGGTTGTTCATGGAATTCCATCAAAAAAGAAGATATTGAAAGAGGGCGATATTGTAAGCCTGGATTTTGGTGCGTATTTTGACGGATTCTATGGCGATTCAGCAATCACCGTGCCAGTAGGTAAGGTATCTCAACTTGCTGATAGTCTGCTTCTAGTAACGAGGAATTCTCTCTATGAGGGAATCAAAATGGCCCGGGCGTCTAATAGGCTTTTTGACATTTCTCAAGCTATTCAAAATTGCGTCGAGAATGAGGGATTCTCAGTTGTGAGGGCCTTTGTAGGACATGGAATTGGGAGGAAGCTTCACGAGGATCCTCAGGTACCCAATTTTGTTCCAGAGAATGGACACTGGGGAAAGGGCATTAGACTTAAACCTGGTATAGTAATCGCGATCGAGCCAATGGTTAATGTTGGAAGGCCTGATGTCAAGATTTTGGGTGATGGTTGGACTGCTGTGACTGTGGATGGTACCCTTTCCGCTCACTTTGAGCATACTGTTGCAATACTCGAGGATGGCCCTAAGATTTTAACCGAATTTAGACAGTGAGGAGGTTATGCCGAAAGAGGAAAGAATAGAGTTTGAGGGTACAGTTATTGAGGCGCTTCCAAATGCTATGTTTAGAGTGGAGATTGAAGGTGGTCCAAAGATACTTGCTTATGTCTCGGGAAAGATGAGGACTCATTTCATCAGAATCCTTCCTGGTGATAAAGTAAAAGTGGAGCTATCACCCTACGACCTCACTAAAGGAAGAATAACATACAGGATGAAAAAATAGTAACCTTTCGGCCACTAAGGCACAAAGGCACAATGAGGAATATTAGTTTAAAAAAAATAGGTTCGGAAGTCAGAAGCCAGAACACAGAACACAGAAGGAGGCTATCTTCTAACTTCGTGTCTCAGTGTCTTTGTGGCTGAGTAGTTACAGGAGATAAAAGAGGAGGAGTTTAAGTTGAAAGTAAGGGCATCAGTGAAGAAGATTTGTGATAAATGCAAGATAATAAAAAGACGTGGAGCAATTCGCGTAATCTGTAATAACAAAAAGCATATGCAAAAACAGGGTTAGGAGGTAACCGGATGCCAAGAATAGCAGGTGTAGATATTCCACCGAATAAACGGATTGAAGTTGGCCTTACTTACATTTATGGGATAGGCCGACCGACGTCAAGGAAGATTCTTGCGCAAGCGGAGGTTGACCTAAATAAGCGCTCAAAGGACTTAAACGAGCAGGAGACAGCCAAGATTAGGGACATAATTGAAAGGGATTGCACGGTTGAGGGTGAATTACGAAGAGAGGTTCAGACAAATATCAAACGCTTCATCGAAATAGGCTGCTATAGAGGAACGAGACATAAGCTCGGTCTTCCAGTTCGTGGGCAACGGACGCGTTCTAATGCTAGAACTAGGAAGGGACCAAGAGGCACGGCTATTACAAGAAAGAAAAAGCTCAAGGGTTAAATGAAACTACAAATTCCAAATAACAAACATTAAGGCTTAGAATTTGGAATTATAGATTTGTTTATTGGAGCTTGTTCTTAATCTGGAGGTGAATGTTGGCTAAGAAAAAGGCGGCTAAAAAGAGCAAAAAGGTTGCAGATCAGGGTGTGGCTCACATTCAGGCTACATTCAATAACACTATAATTACTATAAGTGATAACCAGGGAAACGTTATCGCTTGGTCAAGCAGCGGCGCAAAGGGATTCAAAGGTACAAGAAAAGGAACACCATTTGCTGCTCAGATTGCTGCTGAGGATGCTGCAAGGAAAGTGGTAGCGCATGGAATGAAAAGTGTTGTCGTATATGTCAAAGGGCCTGGTCCAGGAAGAGAACCGGCCATCAGATCTCTTCAGTCTGCAGGGCTTAGAATAACAATGATTAGAGATGTTACTCCACTTCCTCATAATGGTTGCAGACCAGCTGGAAGAAGAAGGGTATAGATACAGGATGCAGGATACATGATACAAGATGCATGTAAAAACTCCCATGAATTGTACATCATGCATCGTGCATCGTTGTTCGTGGCTCGTGTATCAAATCATGAATCACGAAATCCGCGATAGAAAAAGGGAGGTTAACGGATAAGTGGCAAAATACACTGGGGCTGTTTGCAGGCTATGTAGAAGGGAAGGAATAAAACTATTCCTTAAAGGAGATAGGTGTTACACAGAAAAGTGCGCAGTAGAGAGGCGTCCTGACCAAGTTCCTGGGGAGCACGGTCTAAGACGTCCTAAGTTTTCTGAGTTTGGGATTCGACTAAGAGAAAAGCAAAAGGTGAGACGAATTTATGGTCTTACTGAAAGGCAGTTCAGAAGGTATTTTGAAAGGGCTTCCCGTGTCAAGGGTATTACAGGTGAGCTTCTAATTTCTTTTCTGGAAAGAAGGCTTGATAACGTTGTATACCGTCTTGGTTTTGCAGGTTCGAGGAATGAGGCACGGGTGATAGTGCGCTATGGGCATATTCTTATTAACGGTAGGAAATTGGATATACCATCATATCAAACTAAGCTGGGTGATGTTATTGAGGTAAAGGATAGAAGTCAAAAGCTTGATAGAATTAATAAGTCGCTTGAAATCCTTGCAAGAAGAGGTCTTCCTGATTGGCTTGAACTTGAGAAAGAGAATTATAAAGGAATAATTAAAAGGCTTCCACAAAGGATAGATGTTACGTTTCCAATAGAAGAGCAGCTTATAGTGGAATTCTATTCAAGAGTCTGATCATTAATGGGATATTTTTAATATCAATTTTGAAAAAGCACCCTATAACTAACAAAGGGAGGGAGGCAAGGTGAAGGATTTTCAGAGAAATTGGCAGGAACTTATAAGACCAAAAAGGCTTGATAAGGATGAGAAGGATTCTAGTATAGTTTATGGGAAATTCATATGTGAGCCGCTTGAACGCGGATATGGAGTTACTTTTGGAAACGTTTTGAGGAGGGTATTGCTATCCTCTATCCAAGGGCCTGCAATTACATCACTTAAAATTGAAGGAGTGCTTCACGAATTTTCTACTATCCCTGGTGTTAAGGAGGACGTGACGGAGATTGTATTGAATCTCAAGGGAATAGAGCTCAAAATGCATACCTATGAACCTCAGTTAATTACAGTCAGTGCTATGGGAGAATGCGACGTAAAGGCAGGTGACATTATCACCGGGCATCAGATTGAAATCCTTAATCCAAGTCACCACATAGCCACACTCTCAGAGGGGGCAAAGCTTGAGATGAACATGACAGTAGAAATGGGGCGTGGCTATGAACCTGTGGAAAGGCGAGGCGATACTCAAAGAGCGATAGGGGTTATACTAATTGACGCTCTTTTCTCACCTGTGAGGAAGGTAAATTATAACGTTACGAATGCTAGAGTTGGCAGACGAACTGATTACGAAAGGCTCACTCTTGAAATCTGGACAAATGGGATAATTGTTCCAGAGGATGCACTTGCTTATGCAGCAAAAATACTGCGGGAGCAACTTAAGGTCTTTTTAAATTTTGATGAAGAGGAAATAGATGCCGTCGTCGAGGTTGAGAAGAAGAGGGAGATAGTCGGGACAGAGGCTGTTCTTTTTACTACTATTGATGATATGGATCTCTCAGCAAGGTCACTCAATTGTCTAAGAAAGGCAAATATTGTCTATGTGGGAGAACTAATCCAGAAAACCGATGAGGAGCTATTAAATCTTGAAAACTTTGGCAAGCGTTCTCTTATGGAAACAAAAGATAGGCTTACGGAACTTGGTCTTGGTCTTGGTATAAAGCTTAACCAGGAGATCTTTGAATCAGAAAGGGCCAAGCGCTTAAAAGAGAAAAGGGTTCCAAGTTAGGAATTGGGAATTAGGGATCAGGAATTGCTATACAAATTTTTTAATTAATACCGAATTCCTAATTCCTGATTTGGAGGCTGTGTAATGAGACATAGAAGAGTCGGACGAAAACTCGGTGTTGTTACCAAACACAGAAAAGCATTATTCCGAAACATGGTTACGGATTTTTTTCGTAATGGAAGGATCGAGACGACGGATACAAGGGCTAAGGAATTAAGAAGAATTTCAGAAAAGATTATAACACTTGCCAAGCGGGGTACGCTTCATGCAAGAAGACAAGCTGCATCAGTAATTAGAGACAAAGAGGTTTTGAAAAAGTTATTTGATGAAATAGCTTCTAAGTACAAAGAACGTCCTGGGGGTTATACAAGGATTGTAAAACTCGGTTCTAGACGAGGAGACAACGCTCCGATTTCTTTATTGGAGCTTGTTGAAGAGGCATTTGAGCCTAAACGCAAAAAGAAATCAAAAGCTACGCCCAAAGCGCCAAAGCCTGTAAAAGAAAAGCCAAAAGCTAAAAGCCAGAAAAAAGAGGCAGCAGAAGAGCTAGGGTTAATTGAAGGGGAAAAACCCAAAGAAGTCTCACCTCCACAAGAAGAAACTTCACAAGAAACAATTTTGGAGCCTGAAAAGAAAACCGAATAGATTACATTCCCTTTCTCTGGACTTAAGAATTTTTTAACCATTCCTATTATGCTCTTGACATCCACCCCTAAAGTGTGCTATTAGTGAAAATAGATCAGAGGTATGGAGCATGGGAATGGGGGTAGTTTGTAGAAGGGACAAATATCAATTTTTACCTCCCAAATCAAGGGCACTTTCCCTCAATACGGTATTACTAAATCATTTTTTACAGGTTCAAGAGGTAGTTACAAGAGGTATTTCTACTTACCTACCTACCTACCACATTCAACTTCCTTAAAAGATTTTTTCTACGTTGCATTTCTTTCAAAATATCTGAAAAACTGTGGCAAGAAAGGGATACATATCAGTTCTTTAAAAGCAACTCTCTGGTACAAGTGGTAGGAAGCTTTAATTTACCGAAAGGAATATTAACGTTTCAATAAAGCATGAAAGGAGGTGTACGATGTTTATAAGAATAAATTCTTTCCATGGAACTAATTGGTTTGCAACAGTTTTCATTCTGATTGCGGTATGTATTTTTGGGGGAGCGTCGCTAGCAAAAGCCGAGGTTTCCTGCGGGGATACCATTACCCAAAATACAAAGCTCGGAAGCGATCTTTTGGATTGTTCCGGGAACGGAATTGTGATAGGCGCAGATAACATAACCCTTGACTGCGATGGGCATACGGTTAGCGGAGTGGGTACTGATGGTGGAACAATTGGAATCGTTGTTTTTGGTAGAACTGGAGTGTTTGTCAAAAACTGCACGGTGGAAATGTTTGACAACGGTAATTGGCTTCACTTTGGTTCCGGGAACCATAAGCTTTTCTCGAATATGGTGAGACAAAATGGTAGTGGCATCAATATTGGGGATCCGGATAATATACTTTTTTGGAATATACTTACAGACAATAATGCTACCGGTGTTCTCTTTTTTGATGTCCCTGGGAATTTACCCAGCTGGAACACTGCAGACGGGAATAGCACGGGTTTTCAGGTGAGTGGTACCCGTAACAAATTAGTCGAGAATACAGCTCGCGGGAATATTCTCACAGGATTTGCTTTGGTTGCTGCTTCAGAAAATTCCCTCATTATGAATAAAGCGCAGGAAAATAACGAGGGGTTCGTTCTCGTTCAGAATTCAAACGATAACTTTCTAACAAAAAACAAGGCTTCGGGAAATTCGGTTAATTGCATTAACGAAGATACGGGAACTGGAAATATCTTTACTAAAAACAACTTCGGCGGAACAAATAATTGCCCCGGTCCATGAATGAGCTTTTCACCCTCTTTTTCAACTGAGGTGCGGAAGAATCGGGGGTCACCCATTAGCCAGTCCCTGTCAAGAAGAACCAGGGGTCACAGGTAAGAGGGTCAGTTCTTGACCTTGTACTAGCCTAATGCTGCAATGTGCATATGGAAGACAGCGGATAAGTTTTCCCTTTTGAAAAACTATTTGCCTAGTTGCAGAAAGACGCAAGGTAAAGGGGTTGTGGAACGGATGATGAAGTACAACAAATATCTGTCAATGCAAAGTGAATATGTCACCCCTGATGCAAAGTGAAAATGTCACCTGTAAGTAGTTTCTCAAGAGGCAGAGCATTAGTTTTAATCTTTTTAATTTCATCAGAACTAATTTCCTTAAAATTCAGGTATTGGTCCTTATATCTTATGTGTATAGACCCATCTAATCTCTTCTCCACTACAACTTTAGCCTTAGCAAAGGAG
>Ga0209341_10002364_pt1 | contig 17956 bp, 12 predicted proteins | sample RifCSP13_2_FD_184020 | JGI IMG/M metagenome (GOLD analysis project Ga0209341, IMG submission 184020) | Soil microbial communities from Rifle, Colorado - Rifle CSP2_sed 13_2 (SPAdes) (version 2) | ecosystem: Environmental > Terrestrial > Deep subsurface > Rock core/Sediment | place: Rifle... | reverse complement strand
CACGGTCGCGGCAGTGATCGCCTGGGACGGGAGCAGGCCGTTGTGGTGGCAGGCGAGGGCGATCGCGAACTGCATCGACTCGCACCAGCAGTTCGGATTGAAGTCCGTGCCCAGGGCCACAGGCACGCCGGCCGCGATGAGCCGTCGGCCGTCCGCGAAGGGCATCCTCGACGCCAGGGAGGTCGCCGGGAGCAGGGTCGCGATGACTCCGGCCCGGGCCATCGCCTCCACGCCCGCGTCGGACGGATGGAGGAGATGGTCCGCGGACACGGCCCGGACTTCCGCCGCGAGGGCGGCCCCTCCCGAGTCCGAGAGCTCGTCCGCGTGCAGCTTCGGGCGCAGGCCCTTGAGGGTCGCCGTGGAGAGGAGCCGGCGTGCCTGGTCCACGGTGAAGTAGCCGTCTTCCACGAAGACGTCACAGAACTGCGCGAGCCGCTCCGCCGCGACGAGGGGCAGGGTCTCCTGGATCAGCGCGTCCACGTAGGCGTCGGCGCGGCCGCCGTACTCCGGCGGGACGGCGTGGGCGCCGAGGAAGGTCGGGACCACATCGAGGCCCGCGGACCGTCCCGCCTCGGCCGCGGCCCGGAGGAGCTTGAGCTCGTCCGCCGTGTCCAGGCCGTATCCGCTCTTGACCTCCACGGTCGTCGTGCCGTAGTCCACGAAGGTGAGGAGCCGGTCGAGGCCGATCTTCGCGAGCTCGGCCTGGGTGGCCTCGCGGGTCGCGCGGACCGTGTGGAGGATCCCGCCCCCGCGGGCCGCGATGTCTGCGTAGCTCAGCCCCTCCGCCTTCCACTCCACCTCGTGCTCCCGCGAACCCGCGAAGATCGTGTGCGTGTGGGCGTCCACGAGCCCGGGGAGGACGACCTTGCCCGTGGCGTCGATCGTCGCGTCGGCCCGGGGATGTCTCGACAAGACCTCCGCAGTCCTGCCGACGTCCCGGATGCGCTCCCCTTCCACATAGACGGCACCATCCTCGATGATCCCGAGTTCCGCGGCCGCCTCCCGGGTCCGGGAGACCCTCGGTCCGCGGAGGGTGAGCAGCTCGGCGGCATGGGCCACGAGGAGGGACCGCGCCGCCGGCCGCTCGCCGCGGACGGCGCGGATCTTGTGGGGCCGCGGCGGGATCATGGCAGCCTCCGCAGGCCCTGCGCTTCCGAGGTCACGAGGAAGGCCTTGCCGCCGGCTTCCCGGATTGAACGGGCCACCTTCTCCGGGCGGTCCGTAAGAGCGAACATGCTCCCCCCGCCCCCCGCGCCCGTCAGCTTCGCTCCGAAGCTGTGCGGCCGGGCCGCGGCGACGAGCTTCTCGAGCATGGGGTGGCCCACGCCGAGCTCGTTCAGGATCGCGTGGTTGCGGTCCATGAGGCGGCCCGCCTCCTCCAGGTCTTTCCGCTGGAGGGCCGCGAGCCCATCGAGCGTGAGGCGGCCGATCTCCCGGACCTGCTCCGCTGCCTCCGGGGAGCGATCGACCCGCTCCTTCACGCCGGCCACGAGAGGCCCCGTGGCGGCGCCGATCCCCGTGTTCCCCACGACGAGGGTAAGGGGCGGAAGGGCGCACTCGTGGAGGAACCAGCGGCGCGTGTCCCGCCCGATCGTCCACAGGAGCCCGTTCGCGGCCTCCTTCCGGACGAGGATGCCCCCGCCCGCGGTCGCCGTGGTCGTGTCGATCGGGCTCGCGCGACCCTGGACCTCGTGCTCGACCTCGAAGGCCTGGCGGGCGATCACGGGCGGGTTCAGGTCGCGGCCCTCGAGCTCCGCGACCGCGCCGAGCGCGGCCACGGTGACCGCCGCCGAGGAGCCGAGTCCCGCCCCCGTCGGGATCATCGAACGGATCTCGAGCCAGAGCGGGCCGCCCTTCCAGGCGCGCCGGAGGGCCTCCTTCACGTACCGGTACCGGGGTTCGTCGAAGGAACCGCCGTCGGCACGCCATTCCGTGTGGGGGCGGGCGAAGACCTCCGTGCGCAGGTTGATCGCCGTGCTCAGGGCCGGCTCGCCGAAGACGACCGCGTGCTCGCCGAACAGGATGAGCTTCCCGGGGGCGGACGCAGCCACGGGGACGGCGATTCCCCCGCCCGTGTCTTAACCCTTCGCCTCAGCCGACCTCGAGGTCGTGATCGAACTTCGAGGAGAGGCGCTGGTAGCTCCCGAGGTCGCCCGTGCGGGGCTGGACCTTCTTCATCGCGGCATCGAAGTGCCGCTTCTCGATCTTGACCTTCTGCAGCGCCGCGTCGTCGACGGCCTTCGCCTTCATTGCAGTCTCGCGGATCGCGAGCATGGACGCCTCGTTGCAGATTGCGGCCAGCTCGGCGCCGGTGTACTTGTCCGTCTGCCTCGCGATCTGCTCGAGGTTCACGTCCGGGGAGAGGGGCTTCTTCTTCGTGTGGATCGCGAGGATCGCGCGCCGGGTGGCGAGGTCCGGGAGCGGGATGAAGACATGGCGGTCGAAGCGGCCCGGCCGCAGGAGGGCCGGATCGACGAGGTCCGGACGGTTCGTGGCCGCGATCACCGTGACGTTGTGCAGCTCCTCCAGGCCGTCCATCTCCGTCAGGATCTGGGAGATCACCCGCTCCGTGACCTGCGCGTCCGTCGTCAAGCCGCGCACGGGTGTGATCGCGTCGATCTCGTCGAAGAAGACGACGCACGGCGCGGCGGCCTTCGCCTTCCGGAAGGTCTCGCGGACCATCCGCTCCGATTCGCCAACCCACTTGCTGAGGAACTCCGGGCCGCGCACGGAGATGAAGTTCGCCTCCGATTCCGTGGCCACGGCCTTCGCGAGGAGCGTCTTCCCCGTGCCCGGCGGACCGTAGAGGAGGAGGCCCCGCGGCGGCCTTGCGTCGAAGTGGACGAACAGGCGACTCATCCGGATCGGCCACTCGATCGATTCCCGGAGCTCCTGCTTGGCCTCGTCCAGGCCGCCGACCTCGTCCCACCGGACGTTCGGCTTCTCGATGAGGACCTCCCGCAGCGTGGAGGGTTCCATCTCGCGGAAGGCGTGGAGGAAGTCCTCCCGGGTGACTTCGAGTTTGTTGAGCACCTCCGCGGGGATGAAGTCCACCTGGAGGTCGATGTCCGGCAGGATGCGGCGGAGGGAGCGCATCGCGGCCTCCTTGCTCAGGGCCGCGAGGTCCGCGCCCACGTACCCGTGGGTGATCCCGGCGAGCTCCTTCAGGTCGACATCCTTCGTCAGGGGCATGCCCCGCGTGTGAATCTGGAGGATCTCGAGCCGCCCGTCGCGGTCCGGGACGCCAATCTCGATCTCCCGGTCGAAGCGTCCCGGTCGGCGGAGCGCCTCGTCGAGCGCGTTCGGCCGGTTCGTCGCGCCGATCACGACGACCTTGCCGCGGCCCTGGAGGCCGTCCATGAGGGCCAGGAGCTGCGCGACGACGCGCCGCTCGACCTCCCCGCTGACCTCGTCCCGCTTCGGGGCGATCGAATCGAGCTCGTCGATGAAGATGATGCTCGGCGCGTTCTCCTCGGCCTGCTTGAAGATCCCGCGGAGGTTCTCCTCGCTCTGCCCGTAGAACTTGGACATGATCTCCGGACCGGAGATCGAATGGAAGTTCGCGTTCGTCTCGCTGGCCACGGCCTTCGCCAGGAGGGTCTTCCCCGTCCCCGGGGGCCCGTGGAGGAGCACGCCCTTCGGGGCTTCGACCCCGAGCCGCTCGAAGAGCTCGGGATGCCGCAGGGGCAGTTCGATCATCTCCCGCACCTTGCGGACCTCGTCCCCGAGGCCGCCGATATCCTCGTACGTGACCCGCGGGACCTTCGCCTCCTCTTCCTTGATCGGCTTCTCCGCGAGCTTGATCTCCGTGGACGGGCCGACGAGTACGGCATCCGCGGTCGGCGCGAAGGATGTGACGACGAAGTCGAACTTGCGGCCCATCACGTTCACGCTCACGACGTCGCCGCGGGTGAGGGCCTGGCCCTGCAGCGTCTGCGCCATGAACTGCTCCCCGCCCATGATCCGGATCGCCTCTGTGGGCGCGAGGCTCAGCTTCTCCGCGGGCCGGGCGACGGCCTTGCGAAGGCCCACCTTGTCGTCGATCCCGACGTCCGCATTGCGGCGCTGCATGCCGTCCATCCGGATCGTCCCGCGGTTCGCGTCCTCCGGATAGCCCCGCCGCACCGTTGCGGCGGTGACCTTCCCGCCCTCCACGAGGACGACGTCGCCCTCCTGGAGCTCGATGATCTTCAGGACTTCCGGGTCCACGCGGACGATCCCCCGGCCCGCATCCGCCGGCTTCGCCTCCGCGACCCTCAGGAACTTCTCGCGTGCCTTCATGTCGTTTCCTCCTTCGTCATCCCCGGAACCCGTGGACTCATCCAGACCTGTGTATATGAAATCGCGTCGCCCCGGGGGACGTGCGACCTCATCGGCGTGATGCAGGCAAGGAAAAAGGGTGAAAGGGGCCGGGTCACTCGACCCGGACCTTGATCGGTTTCCGCTCCGGCGTAGGCTCCTTCTTCGGGATCCGGACCTCGAGGAGGCCGTCCTTCAAGGTCGCCTGAGCCTGGTCGGGAAGGACCTCCGCCGGGAAGGACACGGAGCGCTGGAGCGCGGAGTAGCTGCGCTCGCGGTAGTAATAGCCCTTCTCCTCCCGGTCGCGCTTCGACTCCGCCCGGATCTCGATCCCGTCCGGGGTCACCTGGAGGTCCACGTCCTCCTTGGACACGCCCGGCATCTCCGCGCGCACGAGGAACTCCCGCCCCTCGTCGATCAGGTCCACGAGAGGCTGCCGCACGCCGAGGCCGGTCTCCTCGGTCCAGGGAGCGAGGGAACCCGGACCCCAGTTCAGGAAGTTCTGGCGGACGTCATCGAACCAGCGGTCCATCTCCTGGAACCAGCCGTACGGGCTCTGCCAGGCCGGCGCGAGTCCGGCCGGCTCGTTCCGGGAGACGATGTCCGTGGTCTTGTTCTTGCGAAGCATCGTCATACCTCTGCCCAGGCCTCGGGCGGCAATAATTTGTTTGCGGTTCTATATGAATGTTTCTCATTACGCATCCGAGCGCGGAGCGGTCCGCATGGCCAAGCTATTAACGCGTCGGCCCGCTGACCGCGGCCGTGGAGAACGCCCCGCCCGATCTCGTGCGCGGGCCGATCCAGGAGGAGCGGCTGTCGTCGCCCTGCCCCGTGTGCGGGCGCGCGAACCTGGTCTCGAGGTCCGTCCCCCTGGACCTCCCTTACTTCGGGGAGGCGCTCCAGACGACCCTGCGGTGCGAGGACTGCGGCTATCGCCACGCGGATCTCCTCCTCACCCGCACGAGGGAGCCGCGGCGCGTCTCCCTCCGGGTCGACCACCCGGACCGGCTCAACGCGAGGGTGGCCCGCTCCGCCTCATGCACCGTCCGCATTCCCGAGCTGGGGGCGCGGATGGACCCCGGGCCCCGCTCCGAGGCCTTCGTCACCAACGTGGAAGGCCTCCTGCACTGGTTCCGGGATGCGGCCCTAGGGGCGAAGGCGCTCGCGTCTTCGAAGCGCGCACGGGCGGACGCGGCCCGTGCCGTAGTGCGCCTGGATGAATGCACCGAGGGCCGCCGCCTCTTCACCCTGATCCTCGAGGATTCGACGGGGAACAGCGACGTCCTCCACGAGGACGCGGTGCGCGAGGGGCTGACTCCCGAGGAGGTCACCCATTTGCGCGCTCCCGAGCCGACGATTGAACTCCGGGACCTCCGGACGGGCGGGACGCAACCCGAAGGCTGAGCCCCCGGGTCACCGCTTCACGGTGAGCGGGATCGCGCCCGTGTTGAACTCGTGCGTGGCAATCTCGATGGGGTCGATGACTCCCGCAGGGATGTCCATGAGGATCGGCGCCCCCATACTGATCTGCAAAGCCCTCGCTCCGATGATGCGGGCTCTCTCGAAGCGGGTGTAGCGCATGGTTCCCTCGCACGGGCCGCGGGCTGGGAGGTCAACCGAACGCGCGGGACGGGGCGACTGTAGCGGCCCGAAATGGGTGCTTCTACTTCAACCTTGCCCAGCCGAACGGGCCCGAGGAGCCCTGCGCGGCCGCGGACCGCCCTCGCGGGGCAGCCCGGCGGCTCGTTCCGACGCCAGAGAATCTCGGGTGAGAATTGGACGCGACCCTTCTTGACCTCCCTGGTCTACGAAAGGTAGAGCTACCACCCCCCACGACGCAAGACCCTCCTAGGCCCGATCCCCATGGATTCCCAGTCCTTTCGTCAGGCGGCGACCCTTCTTTCTGGCGAGTACAGCCTCGCCATCCTCAAGAGCCTGCGGGACGGGACGTGGCACCTGTCCAGCGAGGTCGCGAAGGACCTCGACATCCACGTGAGCACGGTCTCGCGGTTCCTCCAACGCTTCGCGGAGCTCGGCCTCGTGGAGCGCCGGGCCCACGACGCGCGCACGTCCGAATACCGTTTGCGCGCGCCCCGCCTCCAGCTCGAGCTTGACCTCCTGGACGACTCGGGCCCGCTCCGGGAGGCCGTCGACTTCTACGTGTCGTACTTCCAGTCCCTCTTCGAGGGCATCCGCACCCTCGGGCTGCCCGCGGTCGAGGGGGAGATGGAGCACCGCCTCGTGAACCAGCACCAGGAGCTCCGCGCGGCGATCTTCGAGCAGATGATCGAGGGCAGCCAGGGAGGGATCGAGCGTCTCCGCGACCTCATGGCGGCCCTGCACAAGGACCTCTGGGAGGTCTGCTCCCAAAGCCTCGGCAGAGGGTCCGCGGAGCGCGTCTTCAAGTCTGCCCTGCGCTACGCGATCGACACGCACCCGGACCTCGCGATCCGGTGCGGCCTGACCCGGCCTTTCGGGGGGTGAACGCTCCTGGGACGGCTGGCCAGCGGTATTGCGGGATTCGACCGAATGCTTGAGGGCGGCCTGCCCGAGGGCGCCAGTGTCGTCCTCCAGGGTCCTCCGGGCCAGGAGAAGCTTCTCCTCGCCCTCACCTTCCTGGCGGAGGGCCTCAAGGAGGGCGCGAGCGGACTCCTCGTCCTTTCGTCCCAATCCGCGGAGTCGATCCTCTCCGAGCTGCGGAAGCTCGGCGTGGACCTGGACGCGGTCGCGAAGGCGAGCCGCCTCAAGATCGTGGACTGGTACTCCTGGAGCGAGGAGACGGTCGTGGACGTCGAAGAGCGGGGGATCATCCTCCGGTCTTCCATGGAGCTCGCGAACGCGGGCGCGGCCCTGAGCCGCGCGATCGCCTCCCTCGGTGGGGACAAGCCCAAGCGGGCCGTCGTCGAGATCCTGTCCCCCGCGACGAACGTCTTCGAGCTGAGCCAGGTCTACGCCTTCGCACAGAGTTCGAAGCGGAAGTTCGACCGGTTCGCGTTCACGTCCCTCTTCATCCTCGAGAAGGAGATGCACACGCCGGCCGCCCTGTCGACGCTGCACCAGCCCTTCGACGGCGTCATCGAGATGGAGCGCGTCCGCACGGGCGATCGGATCGTCCGCAAGATCGGCGTGCTCCACCTGAAGGACACGACGCCGGAGACGACGTTCCTGCCCCTCGTGATGACGGACAAGGGCTTCCGCGTGATCGACCCGAACGCCCCCGCGCGTCCGGCGGGCGAAGGATCGGCGCCGACCCCCCGCCCGGTCCAGCCGCGCCGATACCCGACCCGCCAACCCCTCGCGGAAGGAGAGGCCGCCGCCTCCCGAACCCTCCGAGTCCACCTGATCATGGACATCGCCCGGGAGCGGCTCAACCAGGATCCCACGGACGCGGACGCCATGTTCGCCCTCGCGGCGGCCCAGGCGACCCTCGGGGACATCCGCACTGCGCTGGAGTCCCTCCGCCGCCTCGCGGACCTCGACGAGCGGTACCCGGGGCTCTGGGTCCTGAAGGCGAAGCTCCACGCCCGCGTCGGCGAGGAGGAGGAGTGGCGCCAATCACGGATGAAGGCGGACCAGTTCTCCGAACCGTCCGCGGCGCCCGCGGCGGAGCTCGTCCCGTGCCCCGTCTGCCAGAAGTCCATGGCGAAGGAAGCTTCCCTCTGCCCGAACTGCGGAAGCCGCACGGAGACCGAGCTCGACATCATCGATGAGCTGGAGAAGCTCACCCAGGACTTCGCGATCGCTCCGGAGCCCACCGAGGAGGAGGCGGCGATCCCGGAGGCCCTCGCGGAACTCGAGGCGGCGATCGAGACCACGGAGGAGCCCGTCGAGACCCCCGCGGAGGCCGCCCTGGAGACTTCCGCGATCCGGGCCGCGAAGGAGGCCTCCAAGCGTCCCGACAAGGCGCCCGCCCCCAAGGGGCTCACGAACGGGAACGTGCTGCGGCGTGTCCGGCTCCGTCGCTCCGCTCGGTCCGGCGGCGTCCAAGGCCGCACGAACGGCTTGACGAATGGATTGCGCGGTCGCACGAACGGATTGACGAACGGCCTCGGACGCACGAACGGCCTCACGAACGGCCTCGGCCGCACGAACGGACTCACGAACGGACTGGGCCGGACGAATGGACTGACGAACGGGCTCCGCGGTCGCACGAACGGATTGACGAACGGCCTCGGACGGACGAACGGCCTCACGAACGGCCTCGGCCGCACGAACGGGCTCACGAACGGACTGGGACGGACGAACGGGCTCAGCGGCCGCTCGACACGGAAGTTCCTCGGCATCCCGATCCACTCCCCCTGGCAGCGGGTCGCGATTCCCGCCGTGGTCGTCGCCCTGCTCCTCCTGCCTCTCTTCTTCCTCTTCGGGACCGCGCCCCCGCGCTACGCGATCCAGATCGACGGGCAGTTCGGGGACTGGCCTGTCCAGTCCCTCGTCAACTTCCCGGGCGCAGGAGCGGCGAACCCGAACATCCGGATCACGCGCTTCGGCGCGGTGGACGACGTGGATTACCTTGCGTTCTACGTCGAGGTCGCGGGAACGATCTTCCAGGGAGGCGGCGCGCCCCCGGGACGGATGGACTCCGTCCGGGTCTTCATCGACACGGACAACGCGAGCACGACGGGCTACCGGATCGACGGGATCGGGGCGGACCGCCTCCTCGAGCTCTCCGGTCAGGGAGGCCAGATCCTGTGGAGCAGCCTCTACGAGTTCGACGCGAACCGCGATGTGCGGGACTGGAACGGGTGGATCAAGAGCACGTCCATCCCGGGCGCCGCATCCGGATCGAAGGCGGAGGTCGAGGCCGCGTGGATCGATCTCCGACAGGGCTCCACGCCGGTCCGCGCCGCGGTCCGCACCCAGGCATGGGACGGTGAGACGGATGCGGGCTGGGCCGCCCTCTCGCCGACGACCGGCACGCTCCTCGTCGAAGAGCAACCCACGACGCCCATCGTCCTCGCGGGCCCCGCGGTCCCCCTCCTGAGCATCAGCACGACCGCCCTGCGGCAATCCGTCTCCTTCGACTCCCTCCAGTTCCAGATCGTGGGCACCGCCCCCGCGAACGCCGCGACGGCGCTCGCCCTCGCGGACAGCAGCGGGAGCGTCCTGGCGCAGGCTGCGCCGACGTCCAGGGACGTCGTCTTCCGGTTCACCCCGCAGCAGGTCGACGCGTCGAGCACGAGGACGTACTTCGTCCGGGGCGACTTCTCCGGGACGCCGGGTGGCACGTATGGACTGAAGGTTGCCGCTCCGGAGGGGGTTGGGGTCCGGGACGGAATCGCGTCCCTCCGAACCCTGCCGACGTCCCGATCCCTCGGCTACCTCGGCGCGATCCCTTCGGGCCCGCGCGTCGATGGAGCTTTCGAGGAGTGGTCGGCCGCGCGGACGGATGCGCTCGGCGAGGCGACGACGGGCAGCAACCTGGACATCGATCTCGCCCAGTACGGTGCGTTGCACAACGGGACTTCCCTGCACCTCTACGCCGACGTCTCCGGCAGGATCCTCGCGGGCACGGGCCAACCCGTGGAACCGCGCGTCGCGTCGAACGGCACGTCTGTAGCGGACACCGACCGGGACACGGTCCCCGACGGCGTGGACCCGATGCCCTACGACTTCAACAACGACGGGGTCCCGGACGCGCAGACGAACGGGGACTACGACGCGGACAGCATCATCGACTACGGCTTCCCCTCCGGGACGGACGACTGGCTCAACACGACCCTGCCCGCCTCGTTCCCCGCTCCGTACAGGGGACTGTCGGTGAGCGTCTACATCGGACCCACCTACAAGCCGCCCCTCCTGGGCGAGGACGTGCTGCGGATCTTCCTTGACATCGACAACAGCTCCTTCAGCGGCTATTCGATAGGCGGCATCGGCGCGGACCGCCTCGCTGAGATTCGAGGTAAGGACGCGCAGGTCTCCCAGTCCGCCCTCCTCGCCTTCTCCGGGTCGTTCCCCGGGCAATGGTCGTGGAGCCCGCTCTCCCCGGTGACCGTGGCCCTCGGATACCACGCACTGGAGCTCTCCGTCCCCGGGAACGCGACGAGCGTGTACGTCGAAACGGGCGACTTCTGGGGATCCGTGGACTCGTCGACGGCCACGTCCTCCCAGCCCGCCCCGTCTTCGTTCACCGTAGCCGCCGCGACGACGGTCCTCTCGGTCCCGTGGATCCAGTCCGGCCCCCAGGCCTCGGCGACGCTCATCGACGGCGGCTCGAACTCCGCGACGACGGTGTACAACCACCAGCGCAAGGTGGTCCGCGCCGGGGACGTCGCCGGCCAGACCGCGTGCGATGCGACGAACTCCGACGGATGCTGGTATGTGGTGTTCTATGACCAGCTCCCCCAGGACACCTACGATTCGGCCCCGACTACCGAGACGGTCACGACCGGCAGCAAGGTATCCGGGACGTTCTCCACGAACGTCCAGTCGAACAACAACGCCTACATCAACTACCGCGAGGCGAACACGGCCTCTCAGACCGTCGTTTCGAACAACCCGACGGCGGTGGGCACGAGCCCCGTTTGCGAGTGGACCAACTGCGCGAACGGGGAGACCTCCAACAACGTGTACGCCGATTCGAGCACGAACAAGCAAGTGGTCTCATTCAAGACCTTCGGGTTCAGTCTTCCGGCGGGCGCCACGATCAGCAAGGTCGAATTCGGCATCGAAGCCTACCAGGACGCGAGCGGCGACGATCAGGTCGACACGATGACCCTCAGCTGGGACGCGGGGACCACCTACTGCACGAACACCGCCACCCTTACGCCTGGGACGGCAGACCCGAACGCATACACGTACACCGACCTGACGACTTGCACGGGTCATACCTGGGCTCAGGCGGACTTCACCGGAGACAACCTTGCGTGGAAAGGCGGCTACAATAGGGTCGGAGGTGGTTCAACACCCATCCATGTCGATGCGGTCGTCGTCCGGGTGACGTACACCCCGAGCACGTACGTCCTCGAGGTCCAATACGACTACAGCGGCGTGCCTGCGGGAGACGCGCAGACGCTCAACATCGAAAGCTACCACAGCGCAGACGAGAACGTAGTCGTCCAAGTGCTCTCCCCTCCGTCGACGTGGAACAACCGGATCACGGTGACGGCCACGTCCGACCCGGGCACCGCGCAGACCTACACCCTGACATCCACGGAGTACAACTCCGGTTCCCCCTCGATGCGGTTTGCCGATGCGAACGGAGGGGATGTGACGCAGACCGACCTCTGGGTCGATCTCGCTACGATCACGACAACGATGACGAAGACGCCCGGGACGGAGACGATCACCACTGGATCCAAGGTGTCCGGGACCTTCTCGTCGGGGATCTCCGCCGCCGATAGCACGTACATCCAGTACCGGGAGGCGAACACCGCCTCCACTACCGTCTCCTCCAAAAACCCAACCGCCATCGGAACGAACCCGGCGTGCGCGTGGACGAATTGCGCGAACGGCGAGACGTCGGACAACGCATACGCGGATTCGAGCACAATTAACCAGGTGATCTCTTTCAAGACCTTCGGATTCAACGTCCCCAGCGGCTCGTCAATCACCCAAGTCAGGTTCGGGATTGAGGCGTACCAGAACAATGGCGGGGACGACGGCATGGACACGATAACTCTCTCCTGGAACGCAGGGACCACGTACTGTTCGAACACCTTCTCCGTCACACCAGGAACGAGCGATCCAGGCGCCTACACGTTTTTCGACCAGACATCCTGCACAACCCATTCCTGGGTAGCGACCGACTTCGCGGGCGACAACATCGCCTGGAAGGGACAGTATGCGAAGGTCGGCGGGGCCTCCACCCCGGTACACGTTGACGCCGTGATCGTCGAGGTCACATATACCCCGCCGGCCTCCTACCAAGCCCAGATTCAGTATGACTGGTCAGGCGTGGGGAGCGGGGACGTCTACACACTTAACGTGAAGGGCTACCGGCAGGACGAGGACATCAATGTCCAGGTCCTCACGTCGCCATCGACTTGGAACACGCGGATCACGATTAGCGCCACCTCGAACACGCTGTACACGTACGCGCTCTCCGCCGCGGAGTACAACTCCGGCTCTCCCTCGATCCGGTTCGTCGACGCAAGCGGGGGCGAGATCACTCAGTCCGATTTCTGGCTCGACCAAGCTGTGATCACTACGACGAGTTATTGGGACCGGATCTACGTCATGCGAAGCTCGGACACAAGCGGCTCGACCTGGGGGTCTCAGATCCTGCTCGCTTCGGGCCGTGTTGGGGGCGACCCGTTGTTGTACGCCTACGATTCAGCGGAGCCATCTGTCGCCATCGACTCATCTGGCTATCTCCATGTGGCATGGGTCTCCGCCGGTTCTACCGGGAACCAGCAGACTCTGAACCGTGTTCGCTACACCAAGAGCACAGTGGCCTATCCTACACAGAGCCAACTCGCGTCCGCAGCGAACTGGCAGAGCATGACGGTCCTCGACGATGCATCCCTCGGGTACATGCCGACCATCTCGACGGACACGAGCAACAACCCACACGTTGCCTGGAGCGGTTCCAAGACGAGCGGCACCGTTTACTACAAGAACATGTACGGCGGGGCCTGGAAGCCCACGGTCTCTTGGGCGTCGACGTACACAGGCATCTCCGTCGATGTGTCTCCGCAGAACAACTACGTGAACCTCGCCCGGTACTACGAGGCGGCCACGAACGAGATTCAGTATACGGTGTGCAAGACCCTCGCGACAAACAACTGCGACGCGAGCAGTGAGTTCACGAAGTGGGACGGCACGGCGGGATACGATACGGTCGCGACCGCCGTCGAGAGCGGCGCGTATCCGAGTCTGGCGACGACTTACGAAGCCAACGGGGATCTCTGGATCGCCTACGCGAAGGATGTCGACGGGACGACCCGAGCGATCTACGCGAGGTTCCTCGACTATCCGAGCATCGGCTTCGCCGCCGCCGAGACCGTGGACTCACTCTCCGGCACCCGTTTCACGCGTCCGACGGTCGGCGTGGACATGAACGGCAACGTGCACGCGCTCTACGTCGCGATTGCTGGACCCCAGCTCTACTACAAGCTCCGCAGTGGAGGTGCCTGGGGCTCGCGCACCGCCGTGGACACGTCAACGGACTATCCCTCACTCATGGTCCGCGCGCCCAACAACGCCACCTACGGCACCGCCTCCGGCGCGGTCTACTGGAAGTCGTCCACCTCGGAGACGTACTTCTACTTCATCCCCGAGTTCGAGGATGCGATTCTCCCCGTAGCCGGGGTGCTTCTCGTGGGCTTGGCGTTCGGACGCCGTGCCCGGGCGCGCAAGAAGGATGTCCCCCGGCATTAACAGCGCGTTTCATGGCCAAGCGGTGCTCACTCGACGCCCTGACCCATGCCGAGGGATTGTTGGACGCCGCGTTGTCCCCCTGTCACGGTGCGCCCCGTCCCGGGGCTATCGAGGAGGGACCCATGCGACGTTCTCTCCCGGCTTGCATCGCGCGTCACGAGTCGGCGCGACCTTACGCGGGAGCACGTACACAATGGCCCGCGGACAGGATAAACGTTCGCATGCTCCGCCGCATCCTTAATTAGGCTCCCAGGTATCGACCGTCTCCGGTTCCGCGGTTCTCCATGGACGACCTCCAGAACGCGATCGCGCTCCTCTTCAAGCGGAAGGGGCGGGACGAGCTCACCGAGCGGGAGTTCGTCCTCTCCGCCTCCATGGACCTGCGATGGTTCCCCCCGCGGGACGCCCAGCGCCTCCTCCAGCTCGGGCTCGAGACGAAGCTTCTGGAGTCCCGCGGAGGCAACATCCGGCCCGGGTTCGACGTGGCGTCCGTCGAGGTCCCGCAGGACTTCACCCCGACCGCGAAGATCCTCGACGTGCCGACCCCGGCCTCGGAGGACATCTTCCTCCGGATCGTCGACGCGATGGTGGCCCACACGAAGTCGGACCGCCGCGCCGTCATCTCGACGACTAACGCGGTCCAGGAGCGGATGGACGTGGACGTGGAGGTCGCAGCCCTCGTCGCCGCGCGCCGGGCGGGGGTGGACGTCGCGCCCTACCTCGCGCCGGTCAAGGCGCGCCTCGGGCTCGAGTGATCAGTCGGGTTTTTCCTGCATCTTGATCAGGTCGCCGAGGGTCAGGCTGCCCGAGGCAGCCTGTTTCTTCACCGCGACGGACTCCACGCGCTCCTTGAGCTTGATCCCGAGCTCGTTTTCGAGCTTCCGGATGAGGGCGTCGCCGGGATCCATCGCCCCTGATTCGAGCTTCGCGATCACGCTCACCTTCTCGTTGATCTTCGCCCCCAGATCCGCCTGCTTCCAGCCCCGCGCCTCCCGCGCCTGGCGGATCCGCTGCGGGAAGTCCTCGGCCAGCTCCATCGTCCCCGCGTCCGCGTAGACGTCCCGGGGCGTCAGACGCCGCGTGCGGGCCTCGAGCCGCTGCGCGATGATCGGGGGCATCGTGGAGCGTCGGACAACGGGAGTGGTGACCTCGTCCCCGAACTTCGCACAGGAGGAGCAGACGGCCAGAACTGTGCTCTCGATCGCCACGTTCTTCGTCCGCGGAACCTCCGCGCCGCACAATTCGCAGATCACGTCATCAAGCCCGCAAAGGCTAAATAAAAAGTGCTCGGTATATAGGCTTCGTCTTTCGCCGGCCCACCGGACGTTAGTTATGGACGAAGATCAGATCCGAGAATTCTCGGAGAAGCTGTCCGAGCGAATCGCCTCGCTCGAGGATCGGAACGACAAGCTCCTGGAGAACGCCCGGAGGGTCGAGGGGGAGCGGCGGTACGCGGAGACGGAGCTCGTCCGGCTGCAGAAGGAGATCAAGCGGCTGAAGCAGGAGCTCGACCGGCTCAAGACCCCGCCCCTGATCATCGGCAACATCCGGGACGTCCTCACGGACGGCCGCGTCGTCGTCAAGTCGAGCACCGGACCCGACTTCATCGTGAACGCGGCAGACTATATCGCGAAGGAGAACCTCATCGTCGGGGCGCGGGTCGCGCTGAACAAGCAGACCCTCGCGGTCATGGGCGTCCTGCCTCCTTCGTACGATCCGATCGTGACGGGCGCGGAGGTCATCATCAAGCCCGAGGTGACCTACGAGGACGTCGGGGGGCTGGAGCCGCAGATCCTCGAGCTCAAGGAGGCCGTGGAGGACCCGCTCCTCAAACCGGACCTCTACCGCAAGGTGGGCATCGAGCCGCCCAAGGGCGTGCTCCTCGTCGGCCCGCCCGGAACGGGGAAGACGCTCCTCGCGAAGGCGGTCGCCAACCGGACCCAGGCGAAGTTCATCCGGTTCGTCGGCTCCGAGCTCGTGCAGAAGTACATCGGCGAGGGCGCGCGGCTCGTCCGCGAGCTCTTCGAGCTCGCCCGCAAGGAATCACCCTCCATCGTGTTCATCGACGAGCTCGACAGCGTGGGGGCGAAACGCCTCGAGGTTGCGACGTCGGGGGACCGGGAGGTCCAGCGCACGTTGATGCAGCTGCTCGCGGAGCTCGACGGCTTCAACCCCCTGGGCAACGTGAAGATCATCGGCGCCACGAACCGGCCCGACATCCTGGACGATGCCCTGCTCCGCCCCGGACGCTTCGACCGAATCATCGAGATCCCCACCCCGACCCACGAGGGCCGCCTCGCGATCTTCAAGATCCATTCGCGCAAGATGAACGTTGTCCCCGATCTCGACTTCGAGCTCCTCGCCCAGCGCTGCGACGGCGCCACCGGGGCCGATCTCAAAGCGATGTGCACCGAGGCGGGCATGTTCGCGATCCGCGAGGATCGGGACCAGGTCACGATGGTCGATTTCGAGATGGCCGTGGATAAGGTCCTCGGGGAGAGCCGCGTGCGCCACGAGACCGCGAGCGGCGCGATGTACGCCTGAGTTCGAAAGGCGTCCTTCGGCAACCCTAAATAGGCCCCTTCTCCTAGGGTTTCCGCCCGTCCGGGCCAGGGTGGCCTTTGCCCAAGCAAGACCGTTGCCCCATCTGCGGCGTTTCCGTCAAGGCGGAGAACCTGATCCGACACCTGGACGCGACCCATCCCCGCCATCCCGACGCCCCCGCCCTGAAGACGAAGCTCAAGGCCGACTCCGGCCGGGTCGTTCGGCCTTCACGCGAACCCCTGCGTATCAACAAGTGGTATCTGGCCGCTGTGGGGGTCGTGGTCCTACTGGTCGTCGGCGGAGTCTACGGGGGATCCATCCTGTTCCCTTCCCAGGGCAACTCCTTCTCCGTCGACGGGTGCATCACGGACGCGACCGTCATCTACCACATCCATCCGTTCCTGAAGATCGTGATCAACGGTGACCCGCAGACGATCCCGGACGACACCGGGATCACGCCCACCTGTGTCCATCCCGTCCACACCCATCAGTCCTACGGCGACCCGGCCCATCCGGGCTACGCGAAGATCCACGTCGAGTCGCCCGTGGCCCAGCCCTACAAGCTCGGGGACTTCTTCCACGTCTGGGGTCAGCGCTTCTCGTCCTCTCAGCTCCTGACCTACTACGCGGACTCCACGCATCCGATTTCGATGACCGTGGACGGCGTGGCGAGCAGCGCATACGGGAACCTGGGCCTCGCGGATGGCCAGCTCATCGTGATCACGTACGGCGCGTGACACATGCGCGGTTCCTGGGACCGTACCATAACCTTTATCGTGGCCCCTAGGTTAGCCCGAGCCCACCATGGTCCGAAGGCTCTCCCCGGACGACTCCGCGGTCAGTAGCTGGGTCCTCCTCGTCGTCCTGATCGTCGCAGTCGCGGCGGCCCTGGGGGCCTACTACGTGTACACCACCCCGCGGGCCCCGCCCGCACCGATCTACGCCCAGCAGGGAGACTCCATTCACATCGATTACATCGGGTACTTCGAGAGCACCGGGCTCGTCTTCGACACGAGCGACGTGAGCGTGGCCCGGGACAACGCGAGCCATCCGAAGGCCTTCGCCTTCTCTTGGCGCTCCACCTGGACCCCGCTGAGTTTCACCGTCGGAGACGCCTCGGTGATCAAGGGCTTCGACGACGGCGTGCGCGGCCTGACCAAGGGTCAGACGACGACGATCTTCGTGCCCGCGGAACTCGGGTACGGTGCGGCAGACCCGAGCAAGGTCGTCGTCCACACGCTCCTCGAATCCGTCCCGGTCCGGTCCACGATGAACGAGAGCGCGTTCGTCGCATACTACCGCACGAGCCCGGTATCGGGCTCCCAGGTCACGGATCCCGTCTACGGCTGGCCCGTCCTCGTCGAATCGCTCAACGGCGTCGTCACGGTGACGAACAGTCCGGCCCCCGGCCAGACCGTGCATCCGTACGGCGCTTGGACGGCGAGCGTCGTGAGCGTCGACGACACCGCGTACAACGGAACGGGGGAGATCCGGGTCCAGAATGCGCTCGACGCAAGCCGCGTCGACATCGTCGGCGGGACCGCCCCGAACGGCCAGCCGTTCTACCTGTCCGCCGTCGATTCGGCCGCAGGCACCTACACGTTGAACTTCAACCGCCAGGTCGTGGGCCGGACCCTCGTGTTCCAGATCACCGTGGTCGAGCTCGGTCGGATCACCTGAGGCCGCCGCCATGGCCTCCCTGGGCGACTGGATCCGCGGCCTCTTCCTGTTCCTCGGTCCTGCGGGCGTCTTTGTCGGGCTGTTCCTCGTGTTCGTCGTCGACGCGGCGATC
>Ga0209341_10002363_pt1 | contig 17958 bp, 19 predicted proteins | sample RifCSP13_2_FD_184020 | JGI IMG/M metagenome (GOLD analysis project Ga0209341, IMG submission 184020) | Soil microbial communities from Rifle, Colorado - Rifle CSP2_sed 13_2 (SPAdes) (version 2) | ecosystem: Environmental > Terrestrial > Deep subsurface > Rock core/Sediment | place: Rifle... | reverse complement strand
GGCCACATAGTTGAGAAGCTCGCCATCTGCCCCTAACCAAACCTTTCCGGAGTATCTCTTGGTTGCCTCCACATACTCTCGCGGAACGTCATATCTGGTTGGCTCTTTGATCTTAAAGCTATAACCCTGCTTGATCCGATCTAAAAGGTTGTCGCCAACCATCCCCTTCACCCTTTCCCAATTGTGAGGACCAATGGTGTCGCCAGGCTTAGGCTCGGCTTGCTGTCCTGACAATTCCGAAGGGCCGATCAAGAGCAGAAGCAGCCCAAGGAGAAAACCGTGGAGCGCGATTCGTGACTCGCGAATCGCGAATCGAAAAGCGAGTGGTGATGGATAATGAACTATGAACTTCATCGGAAACTCCGTCGCTAACGCCTCAGAACTGGTAACGCATCTTGAGAAAGATGGAGTCCTTCTCATCAAAAGAGCCAAAGGACTTAAACTTGTTACGACCGCCGTAGAGGGCCGCAATCAGGCTCAGTCTCATCTTCTCATTCCAAGGCGGGACATAGCTGACTGCCGGATTGGCCAGCCAATAACCCTCCGGATCATAGCCCACAAAAACGTCGGGTAAGACTGTGTCTCCGAAGTAACCGGTGCTCACTCTGAAGGTGAGAGAAGTGGAGACCTGTTTGATCTTTTCCGCGGTGGAGAATGCACGGATGCCGTCCTCGTGATCAAAGATGATGCTTTGGAAGATCTGAAAGGACAAGTTAAAAACACGCCAGGGGTCATCTGGATGGAGAAAGGGAATCAGGGTTGAACGGTCAAGGCCGAGAGAATACCTCAAAGTATTCTTTTCCGTTATCCCGTCTCCATGCCGAGGATGAGGCCCCGCCTTAAGGCCAGAGGAGCCAGGGTACTTAGAGATGTTAAAGGGCTTGGACGGATAGAGGGCGATTTCGCCCTTTAGAGCCGTCTTTAACTGCTCAAGCGGATAGTTGAAGTGGCCCGCAAAAATGCTCGTGCGGTCATTGAAAAGCCTCAGCCGAGCAATCGTGGTCCCGCCCGGACCCAGAGAAGTCCCCAAAAGCTTGAAGGTCAAATCCCCAGGTTGAGGATTGAAGCCCCAGATATACCCGAGGCCAAAGTTCAGCTTTCCGATGCTATGGATGACCCTTCCGCCGATGCGCCAGTTATCCCCAGCATCAGGCCACACCCGTGATATCGAAGGAATGACCACAGGAGCGGCCCCTATAGGGTTAGCAAAAAGACGCCCCAAGGCTATGCGTGTTTCGGGATGAGGAGCCCATCTCCCCGCGGTTGGAGCGCTCTCGTCAACTCTCTTTCTCCTCTCGTCATAACCAGGCATCGCAATGAATTCTAGGGCCGTGTTGCTCGCCGGAACCAATCTATAGCTAGCCCTCAACCCCCACAGGGGAATCCGCGTCTCATCAAGACTAAAGAGGTTAGCCGCTGCCGGAGGAGAAAAAGTGCCATCCTGAGGGTTGATCACATCGAGCAGTCTTAGCCCATCGGTCTCGCCCCAGGAAATGAACTGCCTTCCGATCCTAAGGCTCAGCCGGTCGATGGGACGAACATCCCAAACCATCTCCCAGGGCTTTAAGCTGTCTTCGTCGTAGAAGGTGTTTTCGAGGGGGGACAAGGAAGGGACATTTCTTCTCCGGTCCCTGGCCTCCTTGTTGTAGCGCGGCTCCTTGACAAATCTCCAAGATATAAAGAGCTTGACTCTTTCGTCGAAGTCAAAATTGAATTCGGGTTGGATGACAAAACGGTTCATAATGAACCGGTTGCTGGTGGTAAATTTGCTGTCACCCGCGACAATGGAAAGACCCGTTGTATTCTCGATGAAGCCAGCAAATGTGACGCGCTCTTTGAAGAGTTTTTCCCATTCCCCGCCTAGAATAGATGATGCCCGGGCAGGCGCTGTCATCAGGAAAATAAGGAAAAAATTGCCAAGAAAAAATATCATGCGCCTGAACCTCACAAACCGCCTCCTCACTCGTCGCTCGGGCTCTTTTTTTTGACTTTCATCAAATACAGATTGGGACTGTCTCTTAAGTTTGAGCGTTGACGTGTAGGCCCTTGCAACCGTCGCGTCAAAAGCCGAGTTTCTCTCAACAGTATCGGCGCCATCGACCTACCTTTGCTATGCGTCAGCCTGTCGGATGGGCCATTCACCGATACGACTCCCAAGACCTCTTTATTGGAACCGAAAATAGGAGCGGCGATGGAAGAAGTGTTGGAGAGCCTTTCCCCTTCGCTGAAAGCGAATCCCTGGGCGACGCACTTATTTAATTCCCGTTCGAGCCGCTCTCTATCGGTGATGGTCCGCTCCGTAATGCGTTCCAAGCGCTGCCGGCTCAAAAGACCTCTACGTCTCTCTAGAGCCAGATGGGCTAAAAATACCCGCCCTGTGGCTCCTGCGTGCAAGGGGGCAGAGGATCCGATATCAAATCTCGTGCTTGTAGCGTGAGGGCTAATGGCCTGATCTACAATTACTGTTTGGTTCCCCATCAAGATAGAAAATGCGGCTGTCTCCGATGTCAGATCCCGGAGCTTTTCCAGGTGGGGCCGGACAACCTTGGAAAGGTCGAGATTTTGACGGTAGCAAGTTTCCCACCAGAGCACACGGTTCCCCAGGACGAAAGTTCCATCTTCATTCCTCGCCGCAACATCGTGCGATTCCAAGGCACGTAAAATCCTAAAGGCTGTGCCCTTGTTTAATGCTAAGGCTTGTTGCACCTTCTTAAGTGTCACCCCTTGGGAGGAAGTGGCAAGCAATTCGATAACCCGGACGATTTTGTCAAAAACTTTTATTTGCGTGCCAGGCATCGGATATCTCCCAACTCAGCGCGCCATACCATCCATACGCTGATCGTGAATCATCGCGCCCGTCTGTGTCTTGCATTGCAAAACTTATATTTTACAATACAAACGACGCTCAAATACTATAACTTTGCACCTGTGTCAACAGTAAAAATGATGGGCTGGAAAAATCTTAAGGCACGCGGAGGAAAGTCAGACCCTTGCCTTGACCCGTCCCGAAAAGCGCGCCGGAGAGGTGCCTTTTTTCAAACCCGATGATATCAAATCTCTGATTGACCTGATCGAGACAAAAATTATTTGGCGAACTTCCACCTACTCGATGGCGAATGCCAACTCCATCCGCTCCTTGGCCACGGGATCAGCAAAATACTGAATGTAATTGAGCACCAGGGCTCTCTCTTGAGGGCGCAGGATATCTTTAAAGCCTGGCATCGCGGTATTGGCCTTGCCGTCGGTGATGACAGAAAAGAGATAGCTCTCTGTCTGCTTGCTCATCCAGACGGAATCGGTAAAGTCCCGCGGCTCCGGCGAAAGCAGGTGCCCCACCTCCCCCCCTCCGCTCCCGGATTCCCCGTGGCAACCCGTGCAGTAGGTATTAAAGATATTCCGCCCCGCTCGATACGACACAAAATCCCTGGCGGTGCGGGGGATCTCCTCTGGTGCAACCGGTCTCGCCTTAGGCGCGGGCACATCGCGGTTGAGACGCTGCAGAAACGCAGCCAGAGCCTTCATCTCGTCTCTGGAGAGATATCCGAATGAAGGCATCGGGCTGTAAGGGAGAACCGCGCGGGGATTGACAAAGTAGGCCAGGTACCAGTCCTGAGTGTGTCTGGGAGTCGTGCGCAGATCAGGCACAAACCCGCTTAAACTGCCTGGCGGAGTCGCTGCGACGGAAGTTGCGTGACAGGCAGAGAAACAGGGCTCGCGCGAAAAGATTCTCCAACCCTGCTCTTCGAGGCGGGTAAGCGGGGCGTCACGGGGAGCCGGCGGCGCAAGGCATCCTGAGGCAAGGCCAAGCGCAGCGATGAAAAGAAAAAATACCCGCTTCATAGCGTCACTAGCTCAGGGTGCTCAAAAAGCCAACCAGCGCTTTTATTTGCCGCTCGTTCAGATAGAGCTGCGGCATCTTCCCTCCGGGAAGCACTTCCTCGGGATCCTTCAAAAGGCGCTCCAAATTCTCTCCGTCACGCTTTCGCGCGATATAGGTCAGTGCCGGGCCCACCTCTCCTCCTCTGATGCCAAGCATGTGACACAGGTTGCAACCAGCGCCGCGAAAAAGAATGTTGCCGTCGTAGGCAAACTTGACTGCGCCCTTGTCTGCGGCGAATTTTATGTCTCCGTGATTCCGCTCGTCCTCCGGCCGTTCCGTTGGATAATCCTTTGCCGCGCGCTTTGCAAGCAAAGGGAGGTTCTTGAGCTGGTCTCGGCTATCCAGAAGCGTCATCAAATAGACCGTGATGTCTTTAATTTCCTCCCGGTTCAGCGAAAAGACCGGCATCGTCGAGCCTGCGACCACGCCTTGCGGCCTGGCCAGGTGAGCATACAGCCATATCCAGCTTCGATCGCTTCCCACCGTGCTTAACTCAGGCCCTTCTTCGCCTCCGTCACCGTTGATTTTGTGGCAACCGAGGCACAGGTAGCGGTTGACCAGCTGTCTTCCCCGCACGACTGCTGCCGTGACCCTGGGAGGCAGGGTTTTCAGCCCATGGCAATTGTAACAAGCAGCCTGCATGTAGTCGCCTTTGAGAAGAGGCTTCGCCAAGATGCCTCCCTGGCCATGCGCTTCGAGAGCGGTCACCGCCCTGCCCTCTCCTCCGTGGCACGCAACACAACCAAACTGCTTTGGCGGATGGCTTTCCAGAAGCGAAGAATGCTTGCGCAACGGCTCCGGGAAGTTCCGGAACATAGGGTTCTCCAGGGCGAGGTGACAGGACACGCAGCGCTCGACCGTCCCGCGCTCTTTGAGCTGGAGCTGCTTGAGCTCTATGCGTTGGCTCCTCGCCCACTCTTTCTCGGCCTCAGTCTGGGCACCGGACAAAGCCAAACGGTAGTAGGTTCGCTGGACCCGTTCCCATTCTTGCTGCGCGGCGTCCCACACAGCCCAACCCAAAATGAGGGTTAGGGCTAGGCTGGCCGAACCGAGCCATTTCTCCATACGAACCGGACCACTCCTTTACTGCGGACCCGGCCAGCCCTGCCAGGGCCAATAAAAACTCCAGTTGGGACCGCGAAGAAAAACCCCGATGACTGTCGTCACCACAATCCCGGCCAGGATAACAGTCCAGACGATGATCATGCCCATTCGCTCTCGGGCAAACCAGACCCCTTCTCCTCCGGCCTTCCGGTCAAAGTAAGGCAAAAACAACAAGAACAGGGTTAGGACGGTGGGGACCATGACGCCGCCCCAGAAGGCGGAGTAGCTGACGAGCTCCTGCAGACCGAGGAAATACCAAGGGGCTTTGGACGGATTGCTGGGCCGCAGAGGGTTAGCCTCTTCTTCCAAAGGAGCATCAAAGAGGAGAGAGGCCGCGACCAATCCAGCCATCAGCACCACAAAGACCAAGAGCTCGGCATAGACGACCAGCGGAAACGTGGGGATAACGGGATCTGTCCGCGGAGCCGGGGCCGTTTTTTCTTCTCCGCCCGGATGGCGCTGCAGCGGGTGAGCCAGGCCGCCGTCTTTTACGACGCGCCAGATGTGATAGTTGATGATGAGAGCGGCGAGTGCGGGTACGGCGAGGACATGCAGAGTGTAAAAGCGCAGGAGCGCGTCGCTCCCGACGCTGTCGCCTCCGAGAAGGACGAATCGAAGTTTGGGGCCCAGGACCGGAGCGTAGCTGACGATGTTGGTGCCTACCGTAACCGCCCAGAAAGAAAGCTGGTCCCAAGGTAGAAGATAACCGGTGAAGCTCAACGCCAGGGTCAGGAGGAGCAGGACCACACCCAGGATCCAGTTGAATTCTCGGGGAGGTTTATAAGCGCCGGTGTAGAAAACCCGGCACATGTGGAGGGCGACTGCGACGACCATAGCCTCGGCCGCCCAGCGGTGGAGGTTGCGCATCAGCCGACCAAACGTGATGACATAGTCGAGATCCAGTATCCGCCCATAGGCAGCGCCGGTAGAGGGTTCATAGTAGAACATCAGGTAGACGCCCGTTACCCACTCGATGATAAAAAGGTAAAAACAGATCAAGCCGAGGCCGAAAGTGGTCTGGGGGCTGAGGCTTCGGCGAAAGACCCTTGTCGGATGGACATGAAGGATGAGATTGTTGACCACTACGGCCAACTGCTGCCGGAGACTGGCGGGATAGCTCCCGCGAAAAATCGAACGGTAAAGTTGCCGCCCCAGCGCTCGGAGCGCCGCCAGGAAACCCAGGACTCTGTTGGGGTGGCCGTCCATGGTCTTGCTCACCTACTCCAGGCAACTGAAAAGATGGATCTTCCCATCGGGGTGAGTGAGAAGCGTCGCCGGAATCCGAGCCGCCATGGCACGCAGCCTCGCCCCCGCGCCAAGTTCCTCGACCCAAAAAACAGAGCCGTCCCCGCACACCAATACGTCCGTCACCTTGACGAAGGGACTGGACCGGCCGATCCCCACCACTGCCTGAGTCTTATCCTTCGCTACTCTGAGCAGCCCCCCGTCATGAAAGCGACCTTCCGACCACTCCTGCTCGCTCACCAGGATTTCCTTTCCGCTGGGCGACCACGCAAAGGCACCAAAGGCTGTGCCGGACTTCTGCGTCCAGACGCTTTTATCCCCGGTCATCAAATTCATGACCGTCAGGACATTGGCGGGAGGCTCACCCGGAGCCGGGATGTAGCCCTGAGGCAGAAGTTCCTGGCTAGTGGCAAAGTAAGCCAGAGATGCGCCGTCCGGGGAGAGACGCGGAACGCCGGTGTAAGACGCTTCAGGAAGGATTTGCCGCCAGCTCGAACCGTCAGGCTTCATAGCCCAAATGCCCTGCTTCACCATCCCCCGCAGGGGCAATTTTATTTGGAAAAAAATTTCCTCTCTCCGTCTGGACCATCCGAAGGGGACAGGGATCCCCTCTTCGAGGACTTTATCTGGTCCCGATTCCAGCGAGAGGCGTGTTTCATATCTTTCCAGATCTGCCAGACCCGCGCGCCAGGTGACGTGGTGGCTGCGGCTTTTGCGGAGATTCATCGCGGCGTAGCTGAGCCTGTCCCCGCTGGGGTTCAGGGTAAAACCCAAGATCGCGAAGTCGCTGGCCGGTTTGACGGCCAGACTTTTTCTCCGTCTCAAGTCTATGACTTCAACAAAATTCTTCCTGGGATTGGGACCCTCACGCACCAGGTAAGCCAACCGATCTCGAGACCCCGAAATGAGTAACTCGCCCGTCTCCCGCGTTGCCACCGGTGCCAGCGCCCTGTTGGCGATGTCAAAGACACCCAAAGTCGTCAATCCCCACCGAATCGTGGCCACGAAGATGCCCCTTCGCGGAAGGGATAAAGTGAAACTCTCTCGCTCTTCCGAATGGCTGGGAACAACGGTTTCACTTGAACCCCCGCGACCTTGCGGGGAAGAGATGATATCTTCAAACGAGGGGGGATCCGGAGCACCGGAGCCGCCTGAAGTGCAGCCTGCAAGCAGGAGCAAACTCGCCAAAGCAAAATAACGAAGGAGCCTTACCGGCATGCCTCAGCGCTCCCTAGGCCATTCTGAAAAAAGTCTGTCGGGGGACCGGACGCCAAGTGTCAACGACCAGCTGACCGTCAGGGTCCTGCAAGATCCTAAACCACGGCAATGGCTGCGGCGCCGGGCCCGCCAGCACGCGACCGCTGGAATCGAATTTGCTGCCATGGCAGGGGCATTGAAATCCCCATTCCACTTGCGACACTGTACATCCAAGGTGCGTGCATATGGCAGACATTGCCATTATCCCTTTTTCCGTGGATGCGATGAACAAACGGCTTTCCGGGAGAAATGTTTGGCTCCCCGGGGGGAATCCCTCCGCCCTGCCGATTTTGAACATAGTCGGCGGGCCAAAAATCAGGTTGGGAATGAGAAACCTGAAGGAGCCAATCCCCAGAAGAGCTGCGGGGAGTCCGGCACTTCCCCAGGCCAACCATGTAAGAAACTCCTCCCTGGACAATTTTTTCACTTAAGCGACCCTCCGGTAGAAAGCCTCGCGTAATTCATGCGAATGTCGCAATTTCCGTACCACGCCTCAGTGGATTCTCGACACCCATCTAATCCGCTCTCTCTGGCTGCAGAAGGGACAGCCATGATCGGCTCTTATCAAAAGTAGGAAAAGGAGCCTGCCGTTTTCTTACCTCTAGGAAAAAAGGGCATGGAGAGGGACGATTCATTGGAGGCGAGCAACAGCGTAGAGCATTCTTAAATAGCTTGACGGGCAAGGCCAAACTGGCTAGATGGTAGGTCAATGGCCCGTCACCCGCTGAATTTTCACTTTGCTTCTGAACTTGGCCCGTTCTTTGAAAGCGAGGGTCGTCTTTATCCGTGCTAGCATTGCTTCTCGTTCTAAGGCTCATCCATATCCTTGCTGCTGCCACGTTAGTAGGTTCAGTCATTTTTAACTACTTTCTCTTGCGGCCAGCCCTGCGCTTGATCCCTCCGGCCCACGCAGTGGTGATTGCCCAAAGAGTGGGCAGCTTGTTTACCTACACCGGTTGGACTGCCCTGGTCCTTCTCTTCCTGAGCGGCTTGCTGCAGCTCTACTATACCGGTCGACTCTGGCTGCTCATCTCCCTCGATCTTTATACCCACGGTCCCGGACGTTCGCTCGCTCTGATGCTTTTATTCTGGCTCATCACGGTCACCAGCTCTTCCATCATGACTTTCGGCCTGAGGCCGAAACTGATGAAAAAACTCACCGTCAGCTCTAATCCCACACTGGCGGATGTGGAAAAAAGAAGAGCCGACCAAATCTCTGCATCCGCCTGGCTGGATCGGTGGCAACTGGTTAACCTTATCACGTCCACTCTGGCGCTTATTGCCGGCGCGTCCATCGCTTTCGGCGGACTTTTCTGAATCGTGCATGCAACCGATCGGACACTTAATCCAGCACGCCTCTACCGCCCCTTTCTATAAGCGGAGATTCGGGAGCTTAGGAACCGACGCGGTCTCTCACTCGAAAGGTTTCGCCGAGAAGATACCGACCATGACCCTCGAGGAGCTGGTGGCGGAAAAGATCAGAAGTGGGGACCCGTACTCGCTCAGGTGCGCGAAGGGCCGCCTTCCCCTTGTGGTGTTCCAGTTAGAGTACGATACCGAGACGGCCCTCTATGTCGCGCTGGACCGCGACGATTTGAAGCACTATGCGGAGGCGCTTCGGCGCTGCTGGTCACTGCTCGGGCTCAAGCGGGGAGACCGGGTCGCTATATTCGATTACGGAACCAGCCCGGTCTCTTACCTCGCCTCCTCCTTGTTCACTCCTTATCTAAAACAGGGCGCTGCCGATCTCCTAGGATGCTTACCCATTTGCAACGACGGGGTGAGCCACATGGCTCGGAGGGCGGTGGATATCCTTAGACTCGTCCGCCCCCGAGTCTTTTTCATTCGTAACGATTGTCTTCAACCTTTCACTGCAGAAGTCGAAAGAGAAGGCTTACGGCTGTCCGATTACACCCTTTTCTTGGTTGCTGTCGAGAATGAGAGCCTTCTATCAAAGACGGAACAGGGCGCATTCGAGAGGAAGCTTGGAGTGCCTGTATACCGCCTTCTCCGCATGGATGCAGCGATGTTCTTGGCCATGGAATGCCCTGAATGCCGCTTGCTTCATAGCTGGCAGGATCTTTACCTGGTGGAGAGCGTCGCCGAGCGTATCGAGGAGCAGGTGGACAACGAAAAAGAGCATCGCCTGGTCATTACTAACCGGTTTGCCCGGACCTGTCCCACCCTACGTTATCTCAGCCAAATTAAAGGCTCTTTAGAACCTGCTGGTTGTCCGAGAGGCCCAAAGGAATACAGGATCGCTACATGAAAAAAGCCCGGGAGCCGGTCTATCTAGACAGCCAGGACACTTGGCCTGCAGAGAAGCTACGGAGACTTCAGTTTCGAAAGTTAAAGCGCATGCTCGGCCACGCTTATCAAAACCTGCCCTTCTATCGACGCCGTTTTGAGGCGTCCCATTTCCACCCCGATTCAGTGAAGAGTCTCCAGGACCTTTTAAGGGTGCCGATCTTCACCAAGAGAGACCTTCTTCGAGAGATTAAGGAAAAGGGCAGCTTCAGCGTTGGTACGGAGACTTTCGATGGCGGAGAGCGGGCGGTCTTATGCATGACCTCAGGAACGCTCGGGACCTCGTTCCTCTACTGGCCTACAAAGTGGCGCTCTATTCGAGGGGGTTCCTTGGCTCGAGCATACTGGTGGGGTGGCTTGCGTTCCGGAATGCGAATGCTCATGGCAGCGCCCGCCTGGCACAGCCTTGCCGTGCAGGAGACAGAGGTGGTACAAAAAATAGGGGCCACCTGCGTGATTCCCTGGGGAACTTTCCTTCCCCGATTTTCGGGAAACTTTCTGGACACCATGATCGAGGTAAGACCCGACTTCGTCTCGATCTTCTTGCCGATGTTCTATGCTCTTCTGGCTGAGTGCCGTAGACGCAAGATGAGTCTTGCCAGAGCCTTCCAGGGTGTTAAGTATATTCTCGTTGGAGGGGCTCCCATGACACCGCGCACGCGTGAAAAGCTCAAAGAGGAGACGGGAGTCGTTGATATCTTCGAAGGGCTTGGCAACCCCGAGGGGCTCACGGCTATGGAGTGCTCTTTTCACCGCGGGCATCATATTTTTTTGGATTGCTGTCACGTTGAGATCGTCGATCCTCAAACGCACGAGCCGCTTCCCGCAGGGAAGAGAGGCACCGTTGTTATTACCTCGCTGATTCCTTACGGCTCCGTTTACATCCGCTACGATACCGAAGACCTGGGGGAAATCTTGCCAGAACGCTGTAGTTGCGGTAGAACTTGGCCTCTACTGGAAGTCTACGATAGGCAGGCAAACATTGTGCGAGTAGCGGGAAAGGAACTCGTTCCCTACGATGCTCGATTATGCGTGGATGAAGTGCCAGAGCTAATCGGCATTCCCTTCGCAGTCATTCGTGAGGAGAGAGCAACGGCCTATTTGAGGTTGTTGATTCAGAAACCCCCCACCGGGGAACTTGACCCCATTGGAACCCAATTGCGCGATCGCGTGCAAGAGAGGCTTCAGATAGAGGTGAGAGTGGATTGGACTGAAGAACTACCGGAGCGGTGGAAGGGAGTAGCGGTCATCGAAGAGAAGGACTGGGGGGCGCCTCATGTCTAAGGGGGCAGTGGGCCTAACCGCAGGCTACTGGCCTGAAGACGTCTACCGGTATCTGGCGATTCCCGGCCTCGCGCTAGATGACGGGCTGATCACCCGACCAGCCCGCAGGCATCCCGACCAACCTGCTCTCATTAGCCATCACGGGACTGTCACTTACCGCCAACTGTCGGAGGAAACAGACCGGACCATGAAGGCCATCCTTGCCTACACAGAGGGCAAGACGGCCCGGCTCGCTACGGCAATGCGGCAGCCCGTCAACCTCGTAAAGCTCTTCTTCGGCGCCCTCAAGGGTCGCTGCAGCCTCTTTCTTGCCGATCCCGCGCTTCCAGCCGACGGCCTGGCTGCAGCCCTGCGTCAATTTGAACCCGAACTGTTCATTACCGACCAAACCCGTCTACAACAAGAGATGGCGTCGGTATTGCCGGGAGTTCCCATCATCCAATTCCAGGATCTAGAAGGAAAGGGAGCCGCCGCTTCCACAGCCAAGGGACGGCTGGACCTCCAGGGGCCCGTGCTCGCGTTCAACATGGAAAACGGAGGCCTCGTTTACCACAGCCACAGAACGCTTTTAGCGGGAGCAGTGTCCTGGAGCACCTTCGTGCCGTTGAAAGCCGAGGACTTAATGCTGGCACTCCAGCCGCTGCACAAATGGGAAGGGCTTTATAGCCTTCTGCCCGTTCTTTTCCGAGGTGGAACCTGCTTACTGGCTGACCTGGAAGATCCGGAAAAGGTGGCAGACGTGATCAGGAATCATCCGCCCCGCTATACCATCCTCCCGCGCCTGGAGGCGAGAAAACTCTACGACTCTTCCTATAAGAGCCTGGTCCGGGCCTTCCGGGATGTCCTCGAGGGGTTGTTTGTTTCCGTGCCCGGGCCGTTTACAGCCATCGGCCGTAGAAGGCTCAGAAATCTACTGGACAAGCCTGCGCTGCTCACTTACGGCTCTGTAGAGTCCGGACCTGTCTTGTCGTCCCATCCCACTTGGTACCTCGATGCCGCGGTTGGGATCCCAATCACCAACGTGGACGTATGGCCTTTAAATCCCGCCAGCGGAAATCCTCTTGAAGTCCCCTGGGAGGCGATCGAGTATGGTGAGGTCGGGGTGAAGTCGCCCATGACCGGCGTCAGGTACCAACCTTCTGAAGAGACCGCCAAGCGCGTTCACGATGGCTGGCTGCGCACCAAGATTGTCACCACGATGGACCCTAACGGTCTTTTCTACATCCAATCGAAGGTTCCCGATTGATCTCCGCCGCCACCTTCTTTATTAGGACCTTTCGGGAATTCTCGAAACGTGGAAGTTTCTCCCCGGCTTTTCCTCATCATCTGTCATAATTCCACTTTCATCCTTGCCTTTCTGCCTTCCGACCACGAGCAACGAACACGATCACGATTTCCGCCTCCCGCCTGATGCCTGGTGCCTGTTTCCCCTTCCTCCGCCTTCATCCCTCATACTTCATCCTTGTATTGGCGCCGCCAAATCGCGGAACAAAGGGGTCAAACAAAGGGGTCAAGTCTGCTCTTGGCTCAGCGGGAATCGTGCCTGGCTTGGCGGGAATCGACGGGCAGAAAAGGTACCGGGAGTCTTTTCTGCATATACGGGGTGACTCTCTATGGAGGTCCAGTTGTTTATTGGACCGGCCATAAGGAACAATTTATCTTCCGCCCCGGGTTACTTTCCGATAAAACCCACTATAGAGAGAAAAACAATTTCGGCGGCTTTGTGGGATTGAGATCGCCCTTGCCTTGGGTTAAAGGGTTTCATGCTGAGGTTGAAGGGCAGTTTAAAAACAAAGGCTCTGTCGGAGTATCGCTCCATTACTCCTTCTGAGTCTGACCCGTTTAGGAAAAAACTAAGACACGGCTTGGAAAGAAGGACAAGATCTCGCTCATCCATCGGCAGGACGCTTCTTTTGGACCGATCCGCCACTCCCTAATCGACGCCCTCATCCAATACGCCCGAAGAAAGGGATAACCGCGGAAGCTCGCTGAGAGAATCGTTGAGGTATAGGCGCGATTTTACCGCCTGAGAATTTCTTGCGGGATTTCTTTGAACCTTGCAAATTCAGGGTCTTTATGGACAAGCCTTGCCTCGCGGGCAATTGCAGTAGCGCCTATCCAACAGTCGGCAACAGATAAGCGCCCCTGGGCTTTGAGACGGGAAGCCATTTCCAGGATATCTGCATCACAAGATACCCACTCCATTGGGAACGAATCGACCAGCCGCAACGCCTCACGCGCCGCCTGCTCTCCCTCCTCACGCCAAACGATATACAGAACCTCCATTCGGCTCATGAAAGACACAAACAAGTGGCATTGTTCCCGTTTTGCCAGTAATAGGAGGGCCTCCACCCGGTCGGCACCCGCCTCGTCGCTGCGAAGGGCAAGCAGGGCGGAGGTATCGAGGACAAAGGCACTCTTAGGAGGCATCTTCCCGTCGCCGGTCCCGCACCCTTTCCCTCAACAGCCGCCGTACCATTCCCTTTCTGCCGGAGCCACGAAACGCCTTCAGCGGGTCTGAAGGTAGGGGTATAACCCTTGCAGTCGCGCCTTCCACCACCCATTCCAGAGTTGTCTCCGGACCGATCCCAAGCTGTTTTCGAACCTCGGAGGGGACGGAAACCTGTCCACGCTTTGTTACCTTGGTACGCATAAGTCTCTTTTACAAGATAGAATACCAGCATGCAAGCTGAATCTTATTCTGTCTTACCCAAGCGAAAGCCGCATATGGTGTCACTCCACATCCCTCACAGCGCTCCGAATTTCGGCGATGTGGGTCTTTTAGCGGGAATCGTGCCTGGCTTGAGTTTTTGACTTTCGCTTTTTTTGCATTCCCTCCTTCCTGAACACCCACCTTTGAAATGGATCTGCGCTATTTAAGGATCTCTTTGAGTTTCCCAACCAAGCTCGGATCAAGTTTAAAGATCCCGGCAATGGTTTTTTCCAGCGCGTCGCCTGACAGTGGGTTGATGTCGAGCCTAGCTTTCTTGGCGTCCGCCAGGAATTCGGGATCTCCCATGGTGTCCATGAAGGCCTTGCGTAAAATCTGAACCCGCTCCTTAGGCACCCGTGGGGGTAAAACATAAGGACGAGCCGTCAGCCCGTAGTTGTGGATGCCCACCTGGATCAAATGCCGCGCTTCCTCGGTCTTGGCAAATTCGACAATCAAAGGAACATCGGGAAGATCAGGATGCCGTTTCACGACCGCTTGCAGGATAATCTTAAGAGCACCGGATTCCAATTCCCTGGTCCACGTCGATTTGAATGATTCCCAGGAACTCGAAAGTCCGTGAATCTCTCCGCTATTGAAAGCCAGGCGAATTTCAGCAGTCCCTTTGTAGCCGGTGACCAACTGGATTGGCAAGCCGATAGCAGCCCTTGCCACCTTGGGAATATCATCGGCGGCGGAGCCCGGCCCAATCCCACCAAATTTAACGGTTGCTTTTGACGCCATCCACTGCTCCGGGCTGGCGATCCCGCTGGCCGCCGAGATGCCCATCACCGTGTTATCCTGCGCCGGGACACCCAGGTATTCGAACCTGCGCGCATCAAATTCAATCCCCGGCTTTTCCAGGAGCTGCTGCAAAAACAGGCCCCCAATGAAATGTCCAATGGTAAGACCGTCTGGCTTCGCTACCTTATAAAGATGGTTTGCAGCAATGAGGCTCCCAGCGCCGGTCATGTTCTCGACTATGATGCTCGGGTTGCCAGGGATGTACTTCCCCATATGGCGAGCCATAGTACGTGTGTAGGTATCGAAGCCTCCTCCCGCGGCCTGTCCGACAATAACGTGAATGGTTTTGCCCTCATAAAAAGGAGCAGCAGATTCCGCCACCCGCACCGTCACTGTAAGGCTGAACAGTACAACCAGAGCACACGAGCCACGCCTAACGTTCATAATTTCCTCCGGTATCCACACAGATGGACTACGAGCCCACTTCGATGAATGGTTTTTGTGCCATGTATATCTGATTAGGGTTTTTGTCAAGTAAATAGAAACCCTTGACAGATTTAAGGTGCCAAAGTAGAAGGGATGTGTTCGATCGAACGGAGAGTAATCGTTGACCTTCGCAGGAGACGTGCGGGATATTTGCCTGAAGCTTTAGCTTGTCCAGGAGGATAAGAAATGCCAGTTGCAACGTTACCGACCGGGGTTGATATTTACTATGAATCGCACGGGAAGGGCGAATCGCTGGTCTTCATACCAGCCACGGGACTCTCGAGTGAAGTCTGGAAGGCCTTCCAGGTTCCGGAACTCTCGAAGTCGCTCGATGTCATCATCCATGATCCGAGAGGTTGTGGCCGCTCCACCCGCGTTCAGGCAGTCTGCACGATTGACCAGATGGCTTGCGACGTCGTCGCGCTACTCGATCACTTGGGAATAGAGTCTGCTCACGTATTGGGCCATTCTATGGGAGGACGCATTGCGCTTGCGATGGCTTTGAATTTTCCACGGAAAGTTAAAAGCCTCATCCTTGCCGCAAGCGGCTCAGGCCCTGCCGCAAGGACCGGGACAGATTGTATTCCCGGCCTGCAGTTTTTCCTTGTCCTGGAACTGGTTGAAATGGGATTTGAGGAATTTATCCGGCACGATATCTGTGATACCGAGACCTACTTTACTACCGACTTTCGCCAGCGCCATCCGGATCGCGTCCGTGCTTTTTATCAATCGGCTTGGCCCACTCACTCCAAGCTGCCGGACTATCTTCAGCTTTGCATCGCTCGGCATAACTGGGAAGCGACCCACCGCCTTCGCGAGGTGAAGGTCCCGACGCTTGTCGTCGTCGGGGATGCGGACGTCGGTGGCAGCAACCACGTAACACAGGCCGAAGTCCTCGCCAACCGTATTCCGGGAGCCGAATTTAAGCTTCTTGAAGGCCAGTCTCACGGCTTCTTCTGGCAGGTGCCAGAGGAAACAAACGCTTGGATACGGGCTTGGGTCGAGAACCACCGGACAGAGAGGTAGAAAGATTCTCTAAGAGGCTGACCCAAAATCTACCCCACTCGTCGTTCTGACCCTTGCTTGACTCCCATCACGGGTTTCGAAATCATCGCTACGGAAGGATGAGTGAGAAAAGGGGACATTCTGATTTTTCGATTTCCATGCTTTACGCGTTACGGCAGTAAAGGGGCCCCGCTCTTGGCTTTTGGCATATGCGGTCCGATTGCAGAAGAAAAGGGGTCGGGATGAGCTAGCCCGGGATGGGCGGACACCTCGCAGAGGGCACAAATAAGCGTCACGGGGCCGCCGCCGCGTGCCCCTTATTTTTGCTGGGCCCGTGCTAAACGCCAGGCCGTGTACCACGAAATAAAGTCCGGACGACCGCGACTCCGCATCATCTCGTTGCTAAAGCGTTCCAGCCAGAAGGACAGCGGCTTGAGGTTCTCCATAGAGTAAGGCTTAAACTCGGGCCACCGGCGCACGTGCTCTTCCGACCGGAAGAGGTTCATGCTCGCTCACCTGTAGGCGCGGCCCGGCCCCTGCACGCCAATGGGCGTGATGGAGTATCCCACGATGCTGTCAGGCTCGACCGTCAGGACTTGCTCATCGCGCATAACGATCACCATGGACTCCCCGCAGTCCAAACAGGGCGCATCCATCCGTACCGTCTTTCCCGGAAAGAGCCAGCGCACGGCCAGCGCTTCAAACCCTCACTGGGCGAACCATTTCGGTTCCCCCTCCACGGAAATGCGGTACTGGTTGGGCAGGTTGTTAAACGGCGCAACCGAGACGATTTGGTCGGTTTCGGGATGCAAAAAGAACGAATACCCCGTGGCCTCAAGCTCGTGAAAGAGTTGCCGCCCTTCTTCTACCGAGACTCCGAGCGCAGCCGCCGTTTCCGTGAAATGCGGGGCGCGGCCAGTCTCGATGAAGGTTCGCATGATATGGTGAAAAGCCTTGTCGAGGGTTGCCAGCTCAGCCATGGTCCGTTTTTCCTCCAACCTAACTATTATCAGACGCTTCCGAGAAAGTCTCCCGAAGTGGCTAACGTCGCTAAATGATCCATGATATGGAGTGAAACCCGATGGGCCTCATCCGAAAAAGCGGCGCAACAATCCTCCAGGACTATAACTCGATAGTCAGCGTCGGCGGCATGTCTGGCGGCCGCCTCCACGACAAATTCAGTGGCCACGCCCATTAAGACGACCGTGTCGATGTCCCGGCTCCGCAACATGCTTTCGAGAGCGGTGCCATAGAAAGGGTTCATACGCGGCTTTCGGATCACGGGCTCGTCTCCCACGGGTTTGACGTCATCGACAATTTCTAAGAGCTCAACCACATCCGCGTCCGGGGCTGACAAGATAGGGATCCTAATCTTCTGTAAAAATTTGTTCTTTGGTGAAAAAAAGGCCGGCTGATAATCGATGACGACGTGAATGACGAGGATTCCGGCCTTCCTCGCTGCCTCTAGGACGCTTTTAGCCGCCTGCCCCACATTGCGCTCCCGGAACATGGAGCTTCTTCTCACGGGAGCTTTTTGAATGTCCATGGAGAGGACCGCCGTCTTGGCGGAATCGAGATTCAGATTCGTCATTCTGCTTCCTTTCCCCGCCTCTTATATCATAACACGTCAAACCGTCACAGATGCGTGTAGGGGGGCTCGAGGGCCAGGCTTTCTATTCTAGACAATCTTTGCCGTGGGAGCATCCGAGGTCTGGTCTTGAATCTTGAATTCGCCCGTCCGTGGCTCTTTTCATTTTCACATTTCGAGAATTCTCGAAATGTCGAAATGTGACGCGCCGCTGTTTTGAGAGAGAAAAGGGGACATTCTGATTTTTCGATTTCCATGCTTTACACGTTACGGCAGTAAAGGGGCCCCGCTCTTGGCTTTTGGCATATGCAGTCCGCTCGCAGAAGAAAAGGGGTCGAGAGTCTTGTG
>Ga0209341_10002361_pt1 | contig 17962 bp, 19 predicted proteins | sample RifCSP13_2_FD_184020 | JGI IMG/M metagenome (GOLD analysis project Ga0209341, IMG submission 184020) | Soil microbial communities from Rifle, Colorado - Rifle CSP2_sed 13_2 (SPAdes) (version 2) | ecosystem: Environmental > Terrestrial > Deep subsurface > Rock core/Sediment | place: Rifle... | reverse complement strand
GAGAATCTCCACCGCGAGGAGGGCCGCGTTCTCGCCCCGGTCCAGGCCGACCGCGGCGACGGGGACGCCCGGGGGCATCTGGGTCACGCTGAGGATCGAATCCAGGTTCACCTTCCCGCTCACGGGCACGCCGATCACGGGCCGCGTCGTGTGCGCGGCGATCGTGCCGGGGAGGGCCGCGGACAGCCCCGCGATCGCGATGAACACCTTCGCGTTCGCGCCCTTCACGAGGGCCTGGAGCTCGTCCGGGGTGCGGTGCGCGGATGACACGACCATCTCGTGGGCGATGCCGAACTCCTTGAGGATCGACTGGGCCTTCTTGCCCACTTCCGCGTCCGTCTTGCTCCCGAGGATGATGAGCACGTCCGGCGCCATCTGTGGATGCAAGGGGGGGCCGGAGATAAAGCCTTCCCGCTCAGCGGTTCTGTAACACACCGGGGGATGGGTACTTTCACTGCACCCCAGGGGAAACCCTCATACCATGGAGACTTGTCGGCCTTCAGATGGGCGCTCTCCGTGTCGTGAGGAGTCTCTCGTTCCCTATCGACGACCTGGCCCCGTCGCTCCGCTGGCTCCTCGGCGAGTTCCGGCTCATCGTCAACCGGTCCATCCGCATCGCGCTCCGCGGGGACATCCGGTCTCGGTTCGGGCTCTCCAAGGCGGCGTACCGCACGCTATCCGCGGAGCACGACGTGTACAAACAGTACATCCCGAGCGCGTTCGAGGTCGCGATCGGCACCCTGAAGGCCTACCGGCGACGAATCCGGGGAGGGAAGAGGACAACCGTCCCGTACCTGCGACGGCTCGTGTTGAAAGCGGAAAACCAGACGTACCGCCTCGATCGGGCGTCGGGGCGGCTGCGGATCCCCATTCGAGGCACGGAGAGCGTCCAGCTTACCCTGCCGCTCTCGATGTGGCATCGGTCCATCATGTCGGACCCCTCGTGGGGCCTCGGCTCGCTGACCGTGACGTCTGATCGAGTCGTCATAACCGTTCGGAAGGCTGCCCCGGAGCCGTACAGACCCGATGGCGCGATCGCGCTCGACACGAACGAGGCCGCCCTGGATGGCATCGTGGTCCACGCATGCGTGCCTGCGCTCGTGACCGTCCCGTTCCCGGAGGTCCGCATCGTGCAAGCGACGCACTTCCGACGACGCCGCCGTTTGGCGAAGAAGAAAGCCCACGACCGACGCGTGCAACGCCGGCTCCTGGACCGCGAGGGGAGGAGGGAGCGGAACCGGGTGAGGCATCGGCTTCATGTCGTCAGCAAGGGTCTCGTGCAAGCCGCGAAGAGCTCGAAGGCTGCCATCGTCCCGGAGGATCTCACCCTCCACGGTGCGGGCGGCCGCTCCCGCCGCATGAACCGCCGCCTCTCCTCCTGGCCCCGCGGTGAACTCCACCGCCAGATCGAGTACAAGGCCGCCCTCGCGGGCGTGCCCGTGATCAAGGTCAATCCCGCATGGACGTCAAAGACCGTGTGCCTCGTGTGCGACTGGGAGATGGACCGGCAGCACAACGCGGCGCTGAACATCCTGAAGACCGCCTTGGCCTCCCATGAGGCCCTGGCAAGGGCTGTACGGTTCCAGCCCGGCGCCCTCCGCCGTGACGTGGTGAGTCCCCTCTACGACCTTCCCGCGAGGGAAGGCGCACGGGAGGAGCCGAGCGGAGTGGAGTCCCTGGCGGGGTGACATGAGGTCATCACCCGCAAAGGTTACAGAACCCCGCTCAGCTCTTCATAATCGCGAGCAGGAACAGGCCGATCGCCGCGGCGGCGCCGACAATCGCCGCAATCAGCACGATGATCGTCTGGATGATGACCTCCGTGAGGGCGAACTCCCCGAAGAGGTTCAGCGGGCCCACCGCAACGACCCACAGGATCCCCACGACGAGGCCCCCCGCGAGGAGCCCGCCGCCGATCTTGCGGCTCTTCCCGCTCCCGAAGTACGCGGTGAACGCGCCCGTGATGACGAGGAAGATCGCGAACGTCAGCAGCAGGATGGTCAGGAACGTCCAAAGGTCGAGTGCGGTGAACGCCATGGAAAACCCCTCAGAACTTGATGCCCGTCAGCGTTTTCGTGTCGATGACGCCGGGGATGGACCGGATCTTGTCCACGACGACCTGGCCCAGGATGTTGAAATCCTCCGCCTCGATCTTCGCGATCAGGTCGTACTCGCCGAAAAGGGGGTGGAGCTCCACGATCTCCTTCACCTTGAGGAGCTCGTTGTACACCTCGTGCTCCTTGGCGGGGGCGGTACTGATGAGGACAAAACCGATGGCCATCTCTAACCCCTACGGAGCGGGCGAACCGTGTGGAGCCATATAAAGGCTTCTTAGAAGGCGTAGCACGGTTCCGTTCCCGCCTTACTCCCTTCACCTAAACGATGCATAGCGGGAGGCCCTCGCGACGGCCTGTTCCCACGTCGGGATGTTCGTCTGCGTGCCCCGCCTCTCGATCACGAAGCCCGCGACGGTAGCGCCGATCAGGCCGCAGCGGTACAGATCGAGCTTCCGCGACAGGCCCGCGTAGAACCCCCCGCGGTACGCGTCCCCTGCACCCGTCACGTCGACCGCCTTGCGGGACCGGACCGCGGGGACCGCGAGCGTCCCCTCGGCCGAGAGGATCGTGCTGCCCTTCGCGCCGCGGGTGATGACGACGACGTCCACCCAGTCGAGCAGGTCCCGCGGTCGCTTCCGGCGGACGAACGACAAGGCCCGCTTCACCTCCGCCTCGTTCCCGAAGAAGAGGTCCGCCTTCGCGAGGAGACCCCGGAACGCGGCGGGCGTGTAGACGTAGTGGATTTCCTGCGAGGGGTCGAACGCGATCCGCTTCCCCGCCTTCCGGGCGAGCGCGGCGATCTTCGAGTAGTACTCGGGGCGGCCCGTCCCGATGTGCACGACCTCGGAGGACGCCACCGTGTGACGAAGGAGCGAGTACCTCGCGGCGCGCTTCATCGGCCCCTGGTCCACGATCGCGACCTGGTTGCCCCTGCGGTCCGAGAAGATCCACGCGGTGGGCGTCGGCACGCCCGCCACGACGCGGAGGTCCGTGAGGTCGACCCCGTCCGCCACCAGGGCCTCCCGGTACTCCGGCGGGAAGTCCTCCCCGACGAAGCTCGCGAGGGCGGTCCGTACCCCGAGGCGGGCCGCGATCCGCGCGATGTTCCCGCCCGTCCCGCCGAAGAACCGCTGCCGGTCGAGGATCTGGACCGAGGTGTTCGGCTCCGGGAGCCGCTCGAGCGTCACGATGTAGTCCAGGTTCACGTGCCCGAAGACGCCGAGGAAGTTCACCGCCATGTCCTCATCTCCCGCTCGATGTCCGCGAACGTTTCGAACCGGTGGTACGGGATCGACTCGGAGTCGCAGAGGTCGGCGAGGCGCTCCTTCGCGAACACGACGTCCGCCTCCACCGCGGGGCAGAGGTCCGAGTCGCCGTCGCCGATGTACACGACCCGGTGGCCCGCCACGCGGAGCTCGAAGAGCCTCCGGAGCTTGCACGTCCCGCACAGGATGCACCCGGGCTCCGCGAAGGGGTACTCGATCCGCACCGGTCCGCCGTCGAAGACGGCGCGGTTCGTGCGCACGGGGACGTCGAGGCCCCACATTTTCATCAGGTCATACACATAAAAATCGAGGCCCTCGCTGACGATCTCGAGCGGGAACCCGCGCTCGCGGCAGAACCGCAGGAACGAGGGGAAGGCGGGGTCCAGGCGGGCCTCCCGGTGGACGAAGTCGATCCACGGGCTCGGGTCGCCCCGGAGGAGCGCGAACTGACGGGCCATCGTCTCCCGCGTCCCGAGCCTCCGCGCGCGGTGGAGCTCCTCGATCTCCCACCACTCCGGTGGCGCGAAGCGGGCGAGGATCGCCTCCGCGACGTCCGTCCGCGTGATCGTCCCGTCGAAGTCGCTCAGGACCGCGACCCGGCGCGCGCTCGGCCCCGCCATGGCGGCCCGACCTCAGGTCCCCTCGGTCCAGCTCTCGAGGTACCGTCTCTGCGACTTCGTGAGCGCGTCGATCGCGACGCCCATCGTCTCGAGCTTGAGGCGGGCGACCCGCTCGTCCAGCTCCTGCGGGACGGGCACGACCCGCCTCCCCAGGGACGCCGCGCTGCGGGCGAGGAAGCCCGCGCACAGCGCCTGGATTGAGAAGCTCATGTCCATGATCTCGACGGGGTGGCCCTGGCCCGCCGCGAGGTTCACAAGGCGGCCCTCCGCCAGGAGGTAGACCTTCTTCCCGCCCTTCAGGGCGTACTCGTCGACGAGCTCCCGCACGCGGCGCCTCTTCCCGACCCGCTCGAGGCCCGCCTTGCTGATCTCGTTGTCGAAGTGGCCCGCGTTCGCGAGCACGCACCCGTCCTTGATGTCCCCCAGGTGGGACTCCGTGACGATGTCCTTCACGCCCGTCGCGGAGACGACGAAGTCCGCGATCTTCACGGCCTCCGCCATCGGCATCACCGGGAACCCGTCCATCGTGGCCTCGATCGCCTTCACGGGGTCCACCTCCGTGACGACGACGTGGGCCCCGAGCCCGCGGGCCCGGCTCGCGATCCCCCGCCCGCACCAGCCGTACCCCGCGACGACGAACGTCTTCCCCGCGATTAGGAGGTTCGTCGCGTTCATGATCCCGTCCATCGTGGACTGGCCCGTGCCGTAGCGGTTGTCGAAGAAGTGCTTCATCTTCGCGTCGTTCACGTCGATGACGGGGAAGCCAAGCTTCCCGTCCTTCTCCATCGCCCGCAGGCGGATCACGCCCGTCGTCGTCTCCTCGTTCCCGCCCCGGATCCCCCCGAGGAGCTCGGTCCGCTTCGTGTGGAGTAGGTGGATCAGGTCCGCCCCGTCGTCGACGACGAGGTCCGGCCCGAGGTCCAGGACCTTGTTCAGGTTCTCGTAGTACTGGTCCGTCGTCTCCCACTTCTTCGCGTACGTCTCGAGGCCGAACCGCTCGTTCAGCGCGGCGGCGACGGAGTCGTCCGTCGAGAGCGGGTTGCAGGACGCGAGCCGGACGGACGCGCCCGCCTCCTTCAGCGTGAGGGCGAGGACGCCCGTCTTCGCCTCCGTGTGGAGCGCCATCCCGATCTTCAGGCCTTTGAGGGCCTTCGACTTCACGAGCTCCGCCCGCACGGCCGCGAGGACGGGCATGTGGGTCCGGGCCCACTCCAGGCGCAGGGCCCCACGCTCCGCGAGTTCGGACACGGACGCGCCGAACGCCCCCGCTCGTAATGAAGGTTCTCGTGCTCCCGGGCGGGACTCACTCCTGCTTCCGCCGGCGGACCTGGTACCGCGCGAAGAGCCAGGCGGCACCCGCCACGAGGACGACCATCAGGACCGTGTCGGGCCCGGGGACGCTCCCGACCGGCGTCCCGCCCCGCTCCTTCGCGATCACGGACGTGGAGCCCGTCGCGTCCTCGTAGCCCGCGGCCGTCGCGACGGCGGTGATCCGGAAGTTCGCCTGCGCGCCCACGGACGCGGTCAGCGCGGTCGTGAACGTGCCGTTCGCGGCGGTGGTCCCGGTCGCGGGGGAAAGCTGCCCGCCCACGCCCGAGGGTGACAGCAGGACCGTGACGGACGCGCCCGCCACGGGCGCCCCGGACGTGTCCAGGACGTACACGTTGATCGTCGCGGTCTTCCCCGCCCCGAGCGTCGTCACGGCCCCGCGGTCCACGGTCACCGTGAGGCGCCGGACGACCGCATGCACGGTGATCCCCGCGATGGCGCTCTTGGAGTCGTACCCGGGCTTCGCGGCGTCCGCGCGGACCGTGACGTCCAACGTCTGCGTCACGGCGGGAGCGGTGAATTGCGCGACGAACCGGCCGTTCGGGTCCGTGATCCCGGTGGCGGGGCTGAACGCACCGCCGCTCAGGACGACGTCCGCGTCCTCGACCGCGTTGTCCTGGGAGTCCCGCACGGTCACGATCACGCTCGTGGAGCCGCCCGAGGGGAGGGAGCTCGTGAACGGGGAGACTGTCACGGTGAGCGGGCCCTTCTGGATCACGTGGAGGCCCGCGAAGGACCAGAAGTTGTCGATCCCGCCGGGCTGGTCCACCCAGCCCTCGAACCGCTCCTTGTTGTACGCGTAGATCGCGTTGTAGTGGACGAGGGGTGCCGCGGCCGCGGTCGTCCCGAGCCAGCCCTGGACGTCCCGCGCGGCCTGCTGCCGCGCGCCGAGGTCGAGGTCGTCCCGCACCGCCTCGAGCTTCGCGTCGAGCGACGCGTCCACGACGTTGTTGTAGTTCCGCGCGGAGAGGCGGGTCGAGTGGAACATGTCGAAGAGGAAGCTCGGGTCCGCCTCGGCCTCCATCGTGCCGAAGTAGAAGTCGAACGTGTCCGCCCGCACGCGGTTCAGGATCTCCGCGGCGCTCGGCTCCTCCTCGACGAGGTGGATCCCGACCGCGTTCAGGTTCGTCACGATCCCCTGGACCTTCGCGATCCGCGGGTCGACGGTCGCGTTCAGGTGGAGGAACGTGAGCGTGAACGGGGTCCCGGCGGGCGTCTCTCGCCATCCGTCCCCGTTCCGGTCGAGGTAGCCCGCGCGGTCGAGCATGTCGTTCACGTTGTCGAGGATCGACACGACCCGCCCGCTCTCGACGCCCTTCTCGACCCGGTACTTCGGGACGGAGGTGTTGAACCAGAACGCGTTCGCAGGTGTGACCACGGCGTCCGCGATCTGCGTGGACGGCTCGATCTGCTTCGTGAGCTCGCGGTCCAGCGCGCTCGACACCGCGACCCGGAATGCGGGGTCGTCCAGCGGGGCGTGCTGCGTGTTCATCCCGAACTGGAGGAACTCGAAGCCCGGGTCCGCCGCGACGAAGATGTGCTTCAGGGAGGCGTTGCCGGCCTCCTGGAGCCTCCCGCACGGCCGGTCCGCGGTCAGGTCGTTCGACGTGAGGCGGGCCCCGAGGAAATCCGCGCGCTTCTCGATCAGGTCGCACGCTGCCTCGTCCAGGGCGGACGGGCCCGTGTGGAACACGTACCGGATCACGTCCGGGTAGGGCCGGCCCCGCCAGTGGTTCGGGTTCGCGGTGATCTCGAGGGAGACGCCGGGGACGGAGGTCCCGAGGGCGAACAGCCCGCTCTCCTTCGCGGGGCCCGTGGCCCCGGTGAACGCGATCGGTAGGGTGACCCACTTCCCCAGGAAGTCCCCGCCGCCGCGCGTGAACGCGAACACCGCGGTCGTGTCGTCCGGCGCGGTGACGGCGAAGCCTGAGAGGATGCCCGCGTCCACGTATCTCTGGTAAGACGCCGCGACGTGCGCGGCGGTGAGAGCCGCGCCGTCCGCCCACTTCGCGTCCGACCGGACGTGGAACGTCACGGTCCCCGCGGTCAGGTTCACGTCCCAGCCTGTCGCGAGCCACGGCTCCGGGACGAGGGTCGTCGGCGAGGGCCGAGCGAGCGCGTCGTACACGAGGGCGTGGAGGACCGCGTTCGCGGGGTCCATGTTCAGCGGGTCCGGGTCGAGGACCGTCGGAACGGAGACGACGAGGGTCTCGCCGTAGAGGCCGCCGGAGCCCTGCGCGGCGGCAGGCGCGGGGAGCAGCAGGAGCAGTAGGATCGCCAGAGCGAGGACGAGCGGAAGACCGAATCGGTGCCCGGACATGCTCCTCCTCTCCCCCAGGTTAGGTCGAGCGTGCGACGGAGCATCCGACGTGGTAATAGCTTTTGTGGTGCGAGCCCGGACCGCGCCATGGAGGGGGCCGCCGGGCCCCGGGGTGCGTCACCCGCCGGGTTCCTTCGCCTGGAGCGCGATCTCCGGGAGCACGTCCTTGGCCGTGAACCCGCGGACGAGCCGCTTCATCAGCGGCGGGGTGCTCAGGGTCGTGACGAGGGCCATGACGATCAGGGCAGAATAGAGGTCCGCGCCGATGAGCCCGGTGGCGAGGCCCACCTGGGCGAGAAGGAGCTCCATCATGCCCCGCGCGTTCAGCCCGACGCCGAGTGCCAGGAGGGGCCTCCCGCGGAACCCCGCGAACAGCCCCCCGAGGATCCCGCCGAAGAGCTTCCCGAAGAACGCGACGGCCGTGACCAGCACGATCACGGGCCACGCCCCGAACGAGAGGGAGAAGTTCAGGCCCACGAAGCCGAAGAAGACCGGCGCCAGGAGGCCGAAGGTGACCGTCTGCACCGCGCTCCGCATCTTCACGAACCGGGCCTCCCCGAGGAGCCGCGGCGTGACCAGGACCCCGCCATAGAAGACGCCGACCGCGAAGTGGATCCCGACCGCCTCCGCAGCCGCGCCGAGGGACAGGGCCAGGATGATGCTGATCGCCATCCCGCGCTCGTGGCCCTTGAGCTTCTCGAGCACGGTCTGGAAGTACGACCCCCCGCTCGGCGCCGCCCGCATCGCGCCCTTCATGACCAGGCTCACGCCGAGGACGAGGCCCAGGAAAAGGACGTTCTTGAGGACCGCGTAGCCGAGGATCGCGGGGTCCAGCGCGGTCGCGCCCAGGCGGGAGACCTCGAGGATCATGCCGAGCATCGCGAAGGCGACGAGGTCGTTCGCGAGGGCCACGGAGACGATCGCCCGCCCGATGCGGCTGTGGAGCAGGTTCAGGTCCATCAGGATCCGGACGCTCACCGGGAGGGCCGTGACCGCGAGCGCGGTGCCGAGGAAAAGGCACTGCGGGAAGTTCATGCCCAGGGCCAGCGCCAGGCTGTACCCGAGCGCGAACGGCAGGACGAACTCCACGAACGCGACGTAGATGCTCTTCTCCTTCAGCGCCTTCCGCAGTCCCTCCCGCCCGAGCTCCATCCCCGCCAAGAGGACGAGCACGAGGATGCCGAGCTGGGACACGACCGCCAGGGAGGCGCCGGGCTGGAGGGCCGGGTTCGGGTCGATCACGCCCAGGATGGAGGGGCCGAGGAGGATTCCCGCTGCGACCTCGCCGATCATCGGGGACTGGCCGACCTGCTCCATGGCCTCCCCCGCGAGGCGGGCCGCGACGAACAGGACGAGGAGGGCCACGATGAGGTCCACGGCGGGCCGCGAGCCGCGCGCGGGCTATTTATCCCCTCCCTGCCGGTTATCCGTCACGGGAAGGTTCAGACCTGTTTTGGCGGGGCGGGCCTCCGGAGCGCGGCGACGACGAGCAGGACGACGCCCAGGCCCGCGAGGCCGTAGAAGGCCGCGTCCACGGGCAGGGAGGGATGGATGTCGGCGGGGGTCGAGACCTCCCAGTACTGGAAGGTGAGGAACTCCTGGAGGACCGCGCTCGTGTAGATGTACGAGCCGATCAGGGCGATGGGGCGGGCGTCCCCCGCACGGCCACCGCCGTGTCGACGCCGGGATTGCCGTCCTCGAGCTCCACGATCGAGGTCCCGAACACCTCGGTATACTGGACGTCCAGGACCTTCTCGCGGATCGTGATCCGGGACCCAATTCTCGCCCCCGTGTACGTGCCGTCGGATGCGAGGGCGGCCGCGAGCTTCGCCCCGCTCACGGACGTGAGGGGCCAGAACCCGAGGGCGAGGCCGCCTCCCACAACCGCGAGGACGAGACCGAGGACGGCGAGCTTGCGCACCAGCGCGGGCCACCCTGCGCGGGCTATTTAGGTGTTCGTACCCCGCTATCGCCCGCCTTCCGGCGAACCGCGGCCCGGACCCGGGGAGGCATCTCCCCCGTCACCATGTACACGACCCGCTCCCCGATGTTGACGGCGTGGTCCGCAATCCGCTCCAGGTACCGGGCCACGAGGATGTACCGGGCGCCGACCTCGACCTTCATCGACCCGTCCATCATGTATGTGACGATCTCCCGGAAGATCTCGTCGTTCAGCGCGTCCACGGAGTCGTCGGCCTCCGCGATGTTCCGGACGGACTCCGGGTCCCGCTCCACGAACGCCCGGGTCGCCGTGTCCACCATCTGGATCGTCAGGTCCGCCATGTGCGGGATGCTGACGAGCTTCTTGAAGTGCCTCGAGGTGTCCGCCCGGAACTGGACGGTGACCTCCGCGATGTCCTTCGCATACCGTCCGATGCGGTCCAGGTCCGTCGTGATCTTCAGGGACGTCGTGACCGTCCGCAGGTCCCGCGCGACGGGGGCGTGGAGGGCGATCAGGTCCACGCACGTCCGCTCGATCTCCTCCTGGAGGGCGTAAATCTCCTGGTCGAGGGTGAACACCTCCTCCGCGATCCCCTCGTCGATCCGCGCGAGGCTGTCGATCGCCTTCCGGATCGCGAGCTCGCTCAGCTCCGCGAGCGTCGTCATGTCCTCGTTCAGCTTCCTGAGCCCCGCCGCGAGCGCCTTGCGCTCCGCCTTCTCCGGTGTCATCCGAACCGCCCCGTGATGTACTTCTCCGTGAGTTCCTCTCCGGGCCGCTCGAACAGGTCCCGCGTCCGGTTGAACTCGATGAGCTTCCCCAGGTACAGGAACGCGGTGTAATCCGCGACCCGCGCCGCCTGCTGCATGTTGTGGGTGACGATCACAATCGTCATATCCTTCTTGAGTTCGAACATGAGGTCCTCGATCTTCGCAGTCGCAATCGGATCCAAGGCGGAGCATGGTTCGTCCATCAGGAGAATCTCTGGGTCGACCGCGAGAGCGCGGGCGATGCACAGTCGCTGCTGCTGCCCGCCGGACAGCCCGAGGGCGCTGTCGTCGATCCGGTCCTTCACCTCGTCCCACAGGTTCGCCTGGCGAAGAGCGGACTCGACGACCTTGCCCAGCTCCTCCCTCGTCGCGCGATAGTGGAGCTGCACGCCGAACGCGACGTTCCTGTAGACGCTCTTAGGGAACGGGTTCGGCTTCTGGAAGATCAGGCCGACCTTCTTTCGGAGGAGCACGGGGTCGACGTTCGGGCCGTACACGTCCTCCTCGTCGACGAGGAGCGTGCCCTCGGTCCGGCATCCGCGGATCGTGTCGTTCATGCGGTTGATGGCCCGCAGGTACGTGCTCTTCCCGCATCCGCTCGGACCGATGATCGCGGTAATCGCGTGCCTGGGAATCGACAGGGTCACCCCTGCAATCGCTCGCTTCGCCCCGTACCAGATGGAGAGGTTCTGGGACTGCACCTGCGCGCCGCCGACCCGGGCGCCTACGAACGGCTCCCGGCCGGAGGGCGCTTCCGAGACGGGCTCTCCGACGGCCGACGGCTCCGCCTGAGCCGCTCCCGGCTCTGTCGCCTCTCCACCCGCGAACCGCCAAGCCGTGGTCACCACCTCTGCCGCTGGAGCCGGTTCCGAACGACGATCGCCACGGCGTTGAACGAGAACAGGATCCCCATGAGCACGATCATCCCCGCCGCCGCGACTCCGCCCCACTGGTTCACGGGCAGGATCGTGTACGCGTAGATCTGAACAGGCAGGGCCACGAAGGGGGAATCGGGTCCGTACGGGATGAACGTCTGGAGGAACAGCGCACCGATCACCAAGAGGGGCGCCGTCTCCCCAATCGCGCGGGAGGCCGCAAGGATGGCGCCCGTCAGAAGACCTGGGGCCGCGGCGGGGAGCACTTGCTTCCGAATCGCCTGCCACTTCGTGGACCCGAGGGCGAGCGCGGCATCCCGGATCGATTGCGGGACCGCGCGGACCGCCTCTTGGGTCGTGATCACGACGTACGGGAACACGAGCATCGTGAGCGTCAGGGCGCCAGCAAGGACGACGGGGCCCATCCCGAGGGCCCGGACGAACACCGCGAGGCCGAGGAGGCCGAACACGACGGAGGGAACGCCCGCCAGGTTCGAGACCCCCGCCTGGAGGATTCGGGAGAGGATCCCCCGACCCCCGTACTCCTGCAGGTAGATTCCGGCCGCGATCCCCAGGGGAAGCGAGAACAGGAGTGTGAGCCCGACGATCCAGAGCGTCCCGACGACCGCAGCGGCGTACCCCGCCGTAGCGGGGTTCGTCGAGTTGGAGTAGTTGAAGAGGATCGCGGGCGTGAGGCGGGGCCAGGCCGCCACAAGGATGCTCCCGAGAAGGACCGCGAGAGCGAGGACGGCGATACCGACCGCCACTAGGAAGCCGACGACGAAGGTCCACTCCTCCAGCCTCCGGACCGCGCGGCTCCGGGGGATCAATCGTACTCCTCCCGGAAGCGCGTGCGCAGGTAGTCCGAGACGAGGTTCAGGAACAGGGTGATGAGGAACAGGGTGAACCCGACCGCGAACATCGCGAGGTAGACCGTCTCCCCGACCGCGACGTCCCCCGTCGCCCGTTTCGCGATCCAGCCTGCCATCGTCGTCATCTGCCCGAACACGTTGAACGTGAGGTCGGTGTTCTGGCCCGCGACGATGAGCACGATCATCGTCTCCCCGACCGCACGGCTGAACGCTAGGACGAAGGACGCGACGACCCCGGACAGCGCGGCGGGGAGCACGACGCGCCGGGTCGCCTCGAAGCGCGTCGCCCCGAGAGCGAGCGCGCCGTCCCGCAGGTCGACGGGGACGGCGGTGAGGGCGTCCTCGCTGAGGCTCGAGACCATCGGGATGATCATGATGCCAACCACGAGGATCGCGTTCGCGCCGTTGAAGAAGGAGGCGCCGAACCACGTCTGGAGGACCGGGGCGATGGCGATCAGGGCGAAGAGCCCGTAGACGATCGTCGGAATCCCTGCGAGGATCTCGAGAACCGGTTTGAGGACCTCCCGCACCCGTCCCGGGGCGTACTCCCGGAGGAAGACCGCGGACGCGAGCCCCAGGGGGATGCCGATGAGACACGCCGTGCCCGCGATGATCAGCGTGCCCGCCACGAGGGGAAGGACGCCGAAGATCCCACGGATGTCCGGGCTCCACACGGTGCCCGCGTAGAAGTCGACGGGGCTGACTTGGGTGAAGAACGGCACCGTGTCGACGACCAGGGCGAGGAAGATCGCGACCGTCACGAGGACCGCGAAGGCGGCCGCGAGGAAGAGGGCGCCGCGGACCGCGGTCTCCCCCGCCTCCCACGTCCACCGGGGCGCGAGGGAGTGGACCCCGCGGGCCGCTTGCCGCGCACGGGCACCGCCTTCGGGGCTTGCATCGCTCACCATGGTGCTGAAACCGCCGTCAAGCCGAGCCGATTGGCGTCAGGGAATCTTCGCGCGCTGTCCCGTCCGCTCCGCCTCTGTGAGGCTGACGTACCCGGTGTGGTCCACCAGCTCCGTCCCCCGAGCGGTGTAGCCGAACTCCAGGAAGTCCTGGACGGTCTGGCGTGCGAGGCTCTTCCCGCTCCCGTAGATGAACAAAGGACGGCTGAGGGGTTCGTACGCCCCCGGTCGGCGAATCGTGTCGTGGCTGGGAAGGATCGCACCGTCACCGTCTTCGTTGTCGATCGGCAGGATCCGGAGGCTGTTCGTGTTCTCGATGGCGTACGCGTACCCGAAGTAGCCGAGGGCGTTCCGGTTGCTCGCGACCCCCTGGACGAGGACGTTGTCGTCCTCGCTCGCGAAGTACTGGTCCGTGTGCTCCGATTTCACGTTGCCCAGGATGGCTTCGATGAAGTAGTCGAACGTCCCGCTGTCGGTGCCCGGCCCGTACAGCTGGATCGTCTCCTGAGGCCATGACGCGTTCAGCTCGCTCCACTTCGTCACCCGACCGCCCGCGGTGTTGCAGGCCCCGGCGCTCGTGTTCGACGTCCAGATCCGGCACAGCTGGCTGACCGTGAGGTTCTGGACCCACGTGTTCTGCGGGTTCACCACCACGCTGAGCCCGTCGTACGCGATGAGGTACTCGACGATGCCCGTGATCCCGTTCTGGGTGCACGCGTCCATCTCCGACTGTTTGATGGGACGGGACGCGTCGCTGAGGTCCGTCTCCCCCCGGCAGAACTTCGCGAACCCGCCGCCCGTCCCGCTGAACGCAACGACGACTTGCCGCGAGGGGCCGTTGAACTCCGCGGCCCACGCGGACGTGATCGGGAACACGGTGCTGCTCCCGTCCACCCGCACGATCTCGGGCCGAGGCTGATTGATGTACACAATCGCTGCGCCGACCGCCGCCAGGACCACTGCGACGATCAGGACGACCGCCACGACGATGGCGGTCGTGCTTATGCGGGCCCGCCGGGCCCCCTTCTGGATGCTTGTCTCCGCGCTCATTCTCCTCTCTCCTCGGGTTCGAACAGAGTCTGAAAAATCACTTCGCGGCGATCTCGTCCGCCACGTTCGGCCCGACCTCTCCCCGGAACAGCTTCTCGAGGTCGAAGTCGGGAATCGATTCCGGCTCTTGCTTCGTCTTCTTTTCCTTCATCGGGTCGTCCAGACGGCTAAGGGGTCTAGTCCCTTCGCGACGGAGACTCCGTTGTCAACGGGTGACAGCCGGAGACCTACGTAATCTATATAGAAAGCCGTTAAGTCTCTATAGAAGGTCGAAGACTTAGGAGACGCTCGTATGGAAGGCAGGAAGCTGCAGTTGACGGGAGGATCGACGTTCGTCGTCTCCCTCCCAAAACCGTGGATTCTCGCGACCGGCCTGAAGGCGGGGGACACCGTGTTCCTCGAGGCGCTGGCGGACGGCTCCATGTCCGTGATGCCGCGCCCCGCGGAGAAGCCCGCCGCCCGGAGGAAGGTGTTCGAGATGAAAGGGGAGGAGACCCGGGACCACCTCCTCCGCAAGCTCATCGGGGCGTACATCTCGGGGTTCGGGCTCATCGAGGTCCGGTCCCGTCCGGAGACGGCGCCCTTCGTGCGCCGGGTGGCGCGGGAGTTCTGCCGGATGGCGATCGGCCCCGAGATCATCGAGGAGAGCCGGACCGCGCTCGTGATGCAGGACCTCTCCGACCCCGCGGAGCTGAGCCCGGAGAAGTGCCTGCGCCGGATGTACATGACCGTGCGGGCGATGCTCGAGGACGCGGTCCTGACTCTGAAGTCGAAGGACGAGGCGCTCGCGAGGGACGTCGCGCAGCGGGACCAAGAGGTGGACCGCCTGTACTGGATGGTCGCGAAGCAGTACCACATCGCCCATCTCGCGCCCCCCGGGACGATGGACGCGTCGACGCGGGTCGGGATCCACAACCACCGCCTCGTCGCGAAGCTCATCGAGCGGGTGGGGGACCACGCGCAGCGGATTGCGGAGGCGGGCCTGACGGTGGGGGAACGGGCGCTGGAGCCGAGGATCCTGCGGGAGATTGAGGGCGCGAGCGCGGGCTCCCTCGAAATCCTGGACAAAGCGTTCCGCGCGCTCGTAACCCAGGACATCGACCTCGCGAACGAGGCGATCGACGCACGCGTCCCGCTCCAGAAGCACATCGACGGCCTGTCCCATCACGTCGCCTCGAAGAAGGGGGAAGAGCTCCTCGCGCTCGCGGCGATCGTGGACAGCGTCGGGCGGGCGGGCAGCTACGCGACGGACATCGCGGAGATCGCGATCAACAGCGCGGTCGCCGCGGACGGGGCGGCCTAGGGGCCCGCGCACTAGAAGCGCGGCCGACGGCGGGCGCCGCCATGGGCCCGGTCGCCTCGGTGAGCACCCCGCCCAGGGCCTCGATCGCCCGCGGGATGTCCGCCTCGGAGGGGTACGAGTAGTTCAGGCGCATGTGGTTCGCCTCGGGCGGGCCCGGGAAGAACCCGTGGCCGGGGACGAACACGACGCCCCGCTCCGCGGCCCTCGGGAGGAGGGGCCTCGTGTCCACGCCGGACGGGAGCGTGACCCAGAGGAACATCCCGCCCTGGGGCCGCGTCCACGACACGCCCTCCGGGAAGTGCTCCTCCATCGCCGCGAGCATCAGGTCCCGCTTCCGCCGGTACATCGCGCGGACCTGCGGGAGGTGGCGGTCCAGCATCCCGAGGCGGAGGTACCGCTCCGCGACCCGCTGGCCGAAGGAGTTCGTGAACAGGTCGACACCCTGCTTCGCGAGGGACATCTTCCCGATCACGTCCGGGTGGCCCGCGGCCCAGCCGACGCGGAACCCGGGCGCGAGGATCTTGCTGAAGCTGCCCACGGAGATCACCCAGCCCTCCTTGTCGAGGGACGCGACGGGCGGGAGGTCCTCCCCCTCGAACCGCAGGTCGTAATACGGGTCGTCCTCGACGACGAGGACGCGGTACTCCGTGGCGAGGTCCGCGAGGCGGCGCCGGCGGCGCGCGGACATCGTGACCCCGGCGGGGTTGTGGAACGTCGGGACGACGTACAGGAACTTCGGCCGGACGCCCTTGCGGTCGAGGGACCGCAGGTCGTCCTCCAGGACGTCCGTGAGGAGGCCCTCGTCGTCCATCCGGATTCCGTGGTACGAGGGCCGGTACGTGGCGAGCGCGGTGAAGATCCCCAGGTACGTGGGCTCCGTCGTGACCACGGTGTCCCCGGGATCCAGGAGGACCCGCCCCAGGAGCTCGATCGCCTGCTGGGCCCCGTGCGTGACGATCACGCCCTCGGTCTCGACCGCCACGCCCCGGGTCTTCAGCCGCTCCACGAGCGCGGCCCGGAGCCTCGCGTCCCCCGGGGTCGGGCCGTATTGGAACGCGCCCGCGTTCTTCTCCTTGAGCAGCTCCTCGAAGATTACGGCCAGATCCTCGAGCGGGAACGAGTCCGGACTCGGCAACCCGCCGCCCAGGCTGATGATGCCGGGCATCTCCGCGTACTTCAGGATCTCGCGAACGTCGGATGCGCGCATCCACTTCGTGCGCTCGGCGAACAGGGACTCGACCGTGGCAGGCATCGTGGACCCACGCGAGAGAGCGGCGGGTGGGGCCGTGAAGCCGCCGCATATGCTCTATCGTTGATACCGCGTATCACGCGGCCGCTCCGCCGATGGGGGCCGGGACGAGCCGACGATGCCCGAACCGCCCATCGCGCGCGCCGCCACTGATGCCGCCGGGGTCCCCCGCGTACGCAGAGAATCTAGCGGCCATGAACCGCTCCATCCGGATTCCCGAGGTCCCCATCCGAATCCACCGTTCCCGGACACCCACCGGTCGGGCCTTATCAGCTCTGGGTGCAAGAATACATATAGTGTGTGTATTCATGTATCCCCATGGCCGTCCAAGGCAAGGCCCCCCCCGCCAAGTTCGCGAGGCCGGGCGCGAATCCGACCCTCGAAACGATCGAGTACATCCTAGGCGCCCTCCGCGGCGCGGGCGGCCCCATCAGTCGCAACCGGCTCCTCGCGGCTCTGTCCAAATGGGGTCACTCGACGACCCGCCAGAGCCTGAACGCCGCACTCACGTTCCTTGCGGATGGCGGGCTGGTGGCCGAGGGCAGCAAGGGCCTGGTTTGGGTCCCCGAGGCCTCCGAGCCGCTCCTCGAGGCAATCCGGCAGGGGCCGAGCCTCTGATGGGGCTGGGCGCCAAGGACGTCGTCCTGACGGAGGCCGCCTCTGCGGCGCTGTCCTCCCTGGAGGGGGCCGCCTACCCGTCCCATCGCGCCGTCGCCCGGCGGGTGCGCGCGTACCGGTCCATCCTCCTCGCGGACTGCCTGCACGGTGAGGTCGTTCCGAGGGACCGAATTCCGAAGGTGCTCCGGGAGAAATACGGCCTTGGGAACCTGTACGTGGAGGATCTACCCTCGTTCTGGCGGCTTCTCTACACAATCGTGAGGGACCGGGGCCAGCGGTACATCGTGGTGATCGAGAGCGTGGACCACCAGACATACAGCCGGTGGTTCTCCGGTCGCCGGTAGGACGCCACCTTTTTCCCCGCCGGCACGTTCCTGTCCATCGAACGACCCATGACAGACCTGAAGGGAAAGCTCCGGATCGGATGCAGCGGCTGGGGCTACGACGACTGGCTCGGCGGATTCTACCCGCCGAAGACGCCGAAATCGGACTACCTCAAGCTGTACGCGTCCGTCTTCGACGCGGTCGAGGTCGACTCCTCGTTCTACCGCACACCAGGGCCTGCGATGACGAAGCAGTGGTACAAGACGACGCCCGCGGAGTTCACGTTCGCGATGAAGATGCCGAAGCGGATCACCCACGAGAAGAAGCTCAACGGTGTCGCGGAGAACCTGGGCTGGTTCTACGCGTCCGCGAAGGAGCTGAAGGAGAAGTGCGGGCCCCTCGTCGCGCAGCTCCCGCCCTCGGTCAAGTACGACGTCCACTGGACCCTGATGCAGGAGTTCGTGAA
>Ga0209341_10002360_pt1 | contig 17966 bp, 22 predicted proteins | sample RifCSP13_2_FD_184020 | JGI IMG/M metagenome (GOLD analysis project Ga0209341, IMG submission 184020) | Soil microbial communities from Rifle, Colorado - Rifle CSP2_sed 13_2 (SPAdes) (version 2) | ecosystem: Environmental > Terrestrial > Deep subsurface > Rock core/Sediment | place: Rifle... | reverse complement strand
ACGGTAGTCCATAGGCCGTCTTTATTCCCTTCAGCCGACTGGGTGAAATTCTGCGTCTTGTATATCTTGCCTGATAGCTTCCACTGTTCTTCTTTTTGATCCCACGTAAGGCTCGGGTCGTTTGTCAGTCCCACAGTGGTGGCAAGCATTTCCATGGCCATATCCTCCGCATAATCTCCAGCTTTTTGTTCTGTTTCTCCAGTCGAGTGATGTTCAGACAGGTAGCCAAACTGGTTGTCATCAACAGGTCTGGCAAGCCCCACAGACGCAGCAATCAGCCTATTGGGCTCGTTTGTTGCAGATCGGGCCATGACTGCAAATACGATCTGGCCAGAACGAAGGTATCCCCTGCCTTCTTTCATGCCAACAATCTTGCAGTGCGGTGGCTTTATGCTAGAAACAGAAACCAAGTTGAGGTCGCCAATCCCTGCATCCCGAAGAGACAGCTCAAAACTTGTGAGGAAGTCCTTGTGTGTGCCCTTGCCTTTTGTAAAAAACATCAACTTTGGCACATACAACAGCGGATCAGCCGGCGGCATCGATTCCATGTATCAAGTTGACGGTCTAGTCTAATTAATATGCGCGTTAGGGATACAGCATGTTTGTCGCTGCCATGACAACGTTGATGCCCTGTAAGATCCTTCCGCGCCTGTATGGCGTCAAGCTGGGCCGCGTTTATGTTTCTGCTATCGTATCTTCGGGAAGCCTTTTTGCAATCATCTCTGGAGTAAGCAAGCCTTCAAGTTCTCCTTTCTCATTTACGACAGCCAGCCGGTTAATGTTTTTCTCTTTTAGAATTGACAGCGCCTGTTTTGCTGGTCGTGCCAGAGTAAGGTTTTGGCTGCGTCGTCGTGCTTTCAACACTTCACGTCATTTGTAAATAGGTGATTGCCAGATTACGAGCAATTGATCTACCGATGCGGTGACGGCCACATCAGCTTTGCCAAAGAACTTGTTAGATGCGGCATGAAAGGGTGCGAAAACTCTGTCGACATCATCAGCGAAATTGACATCGAGTGGTTCTACAAGATAAGCCCGGCAGGCCTTGCAATCAACAAAAACGACCTTGACAAGATACTCAAAGACAAGAACATGCCCAAGGACGTGAAAGGCTTGGTGAGAGAGGCATTCCCGCGCCTGAAGCAAAAGGGGTTTCGATTCTGGTAAGCGCTACGACGCCTTTATGATGACGTAGTCGATTATCCCCTTTTTGGAAGCGTCCTTCATCTTCAACAGGGACTTGTACAGGACGCCTTCGATAAACGAGGAGTATTCCTTCAAGATATTCTTCCTGAGGGCTTGCCTGTTTTCAGCGTAATATTCTGCCAGCGGTTCATACACTTGGTGGCCAACGTGCCTGACATCCTTTATCGTAAAACCGCCGCGCTCAATCACGGACTTGACATACTCCAGCCCATAGTGCTCTGACGACCAGGTAAACGAAAGGATCCCGAGCTTGACGGCCGCCTTCAAATGACCGTCGTTCTGCTTCATTACCGGCAGCGCCATTGCCAATATGCCGTCAGCTTTCAGGACCCTCCTTGATTCTGCGATGAACCTCTCAAGGGGCTTGAAGTGCTGGGCGGATTCAAGCGCGACCACCCTGTCGGCAGACTGGTCGGAAAAGGGAAGCGCGGTGCAAGTCGCGTTCACAAACGAAATGCCGTCGTGGCTGCCAACCGATTTTGTGGCGAACAAGAGCTGCCTGTGATTGATGTTCACGCAGACGATGCCACAATCATGCGTTTCTTTCCAATACATAGCCGGCGCGCCAAGCCCGCTTCCGATATCTATCATCCTCTTGGAAGAGGAAAGCTCGGCGATATTGCCTACCAGAGAGCACAGGTTGCACTGCGCCGCGACCGGATTACGAGCGCCGTTCCAGTACCCGAAATTCAGCATGTTGCCGCCTGTTGCCAGCTGCATAACCGGCGAGAGGGAATTGTATAGGTTGACGACATCGCGTTCGCTGCGCCTAAAAGATTTCAGGACGGCTTGGAGCGGGTTTACCGAAATCAACGGCGTGCAATTACTGCCGGGTTGATTGCTGTTATAAATCAGAGCTCACAATACTCGGGACTAGTCGCTTGGCATCAAGACACCTGACACGCTTTCGTCCACCTTCAGCGGGATCCTGATCTTTGAAACCGTGCCCTTGTCATGTCTGCCCTTGGAATCAACAACAAGTATCTTTACGCCGTCCTTGGACTTCTTGGCGTTGACCACCGTGAGCTCCAAAATTATCTCACCGTCTGCAAGGTAGCCTGTCCCCTTCGTGCCTTCCTTCACCGCGTCGATGACGCTCCTTATGTACTCGGAAAGCTCCTTGCTCTCGACGGCTTCCATGAATGCCGTAATATGCAAAATCTCGCTATTAAGGCTACCCGCTTAGGTCGATGAACACGTTGCCCGGCCTGCCATTTGCCCGCATGCCTATCCGCAATTTCCCGTCGCCGTACTCGACATCGCCTATGCTGTCCTTGAACCCGCGCGACGCAAAGTGCAGCCTGCTTGACTTCAGTTGTATGGAAAACGCGCCATTGCTCTCGCTTGCAGAGACAAAGCACAGCATATTTTCGTTCACAAGCTCGAAAAGCTCGCGGCATACGGGCTTTAGTATGTCCCATGCTTCTGCTTCTGAAAGGTCCGCCATTTCTGTCACTCTGCCACCACGCTGTAGAACGCCGGCATTGGTGGTCTGGCCATGAATTGTACTGCCTGCGCGTGCACAGCAGCGTGCTCCTGCGTCTGGCGCATCTTTGAAAAAGAATCAGTGTCACGGAACATCACCATTATGCGGTGGTGGCCGTCCTGCGACTCTAAGAGCCTCCTTGCGATAAAGCCGTCAAACTTGGACACAACCTTGTTTGACTCGACAAACCACTTCTTGAAGTCTTGCATAGACTCTTTTTTCAGCTCGATGTCAGATATCACCACAAACTTGCCTTTCTCGTTGACGACTGGAAGTTCCATGACAGCAAGTTGCAAAAGCCGTTATTTAAGACAAATTCACTTCATCCAGTCGCGCTCTTCTAGATATATAATAAGCCTCAGCAGCTCCTCTACTCTCGCGTCACCGCCAACATCTTTTCTGCAAATTTCGTAGCGCTTCAATAGCTCGCGGTCCTCTTCGTCTGACAAACTTTTCATGTCTTCGATCATGTCAAAGAACCTGTCCTCTTTTCCGGTATGGTCTGTGACGTAGATGGCGTAGGTTTTCAAAAAGCGGGCGACCGGCTCGCGACTATCGATGCCCCTCCTCCACTCTTTCAAGTGGCGCCGCATCATCCCTGCGACCCTGCGTCCGAACTCGTGCTCTATCCTGAACTTGCGCACCTCTTTCGCGTATGTGTCATTCTTAACCTCTGTCGACGGAAAGTAAGCCTTTTCCTCCTTGCCATGGTGGAACACGTCGATGAACTCTTCGATCACGACAGAAATGATTTCAATATCTTCAAGCGGGATGCTCTCGCCGGCGTAAAGCTTGTCAGAGCAGCGCTGCGCAATGTCCCGCACGCGCCTGACCACCACGTGATCCTGCTTGAGCTCCCGGGTGCTCACACACATGGATGGCGCCGGGCCATATAATAGCCGCACGACGCTTAAACGCTCAAATACCTTTGACTGACAAGTACTGCGCAGATGTCAGCAGCAGAACTGGACAGTCAGGAGATAGTTTACCTTGACTGGAACAACGCCCTTGACGTGCTGGAAAAGGCCTACAGCTCGGGCCTGTTTGTGCTCATAATCGGCCCCAAAGGCACGGGCAAGACCACACTCGTGCGCAAGTTCGCCGCCAAGATGAAAAAGCCGCTTCATTCTGTGAACTTTTCGCTGCGCACAAGGGAGTCGCACCTGGTGGGCACCCACACCATAGAAAATGGCCAGATCAACTTTGCTGAAGGCGTGCTGGTAAAATCGATGAGGGAAGGCAGCATGCTGTATCTTGACGAGCTGAACGCGGCTGAAGCAGACGTGCTTCTCAGGCTTGACGAGGCGCTGGACGACAGGCGCCAGCTCGTCCTGAAGGAGGCCGAGGGTCAGGTGATAAGGGCGGCGCCGGGATGGTTTGCAATAGCCACGATAAACCCGCTTTCTCACGTCGGGACAAAGGAGCTGCCGCCCCAGCTCCTGAGCAGGTTCCCGGTCCGCATGAGGCTCGACTACCCGCCAGAGGAGCTTGAGCTCGAAATAGTCAAGCGCCACGTCAACTTTGACGAGCAAACGGCTCGGGATGTCAGGCACGCGATCAAGCTCGCAAGGAGCCTGCGCGACGCAGCGGCTGTAGAAGAGCTGTACTACAGTCCGTCACTTCGCGAGACCATCGCGTTTGCCAAGATGCTTGGCGCCGGGCTTTCCCGCAGGCAGGCAGCCGAAGTAGTTTACGCTAACGTGTACGACCAGTGGGGTCAGGTCGAATACCAGAAAGTAATGGACATGATAACTTCAATCTTTGGCGACAGGTAATGTCCAGGCCAAGCGCGATTATGAGAAACGACGTCCTTCTCGACATTGCCACGTTCCTTTCGCGCAGGTGGTCCTTCAACGACCGCGTGACAGTAACACTGGTGCCGGACAGGCAGCCCGTGACAAAGCCGGACAGGAGCCAGATAGCGCTGCCCGGATTGCCGTACTACGTGGGTACGGACTTTCAGAAATATCGTCAATGGCGCGTCGCCTTGTGGTACGAGTCGATGCGCATGAAGCACTCTTCCAAGGTGCTATCAAACGAACACGCATTCGGCTTTCTGTTGAACACGCTTGAAACAAAGCGGGTCGAGATACTCGGGCTCCGGGACTGGGAGGGCATGGAAGGGGAGCTGATATTTAACGAGGGCATATCGTGGATTTCGAGGCAGCTGCTGAACACGATATACGGCCGGTACAAGATAGCCGAGGCGTTTTCGCAGTACTTCCTGACAGGCTACATCAAGGGCGAGCTCTTCGGGGGCGAGCAGGGCAAGGTGCAGAGGGCAACCGAGTTTGCAAACGAGATAATCAAAGAAGCAATCGAAAACGGCCACGGCACCGAGTGGGTGGAGCAGCACATACCAAAGCTGGTAAAAATCCTAGAGCTAGACCCGCTGGTATCTATACCTGTTCTTGCGCCCCGCACAAGGATGGGCGCGTCGCTTTCGCAGACCGATCTTTTGAAGCAAATAGAAAAGGCGGTGCGCACCAAAAAGAAGGAAAAGGACTCTGAGGAAAAGGCAAAAGAGATCTACGAGGGAAGCGACGTGCTGCACGAGTTTGAGACCCTTGTCAAGGAGAGCAAAAAGACAGAGAACAAGGGCTACGACAGCCTGGAAAATTTCGGGCTCTCGATGCCTGACAGGATGGACGTTGACGAGACCAAGATATACGACCTCGACCTGATACAGAAAGTCAAAGCCGCGTTTCGGGACTGGAAGACAGGCTGGATAGAGAGGCACGATGAGACGGGCGAGGAGCTCGACATCGAGACGTTCTCGGAGGCCCTGCCAAAGCCCTTCCTGACCGACATGAAGCTCTCGATAAAGACCAAGGTCGTGCTCCTGCTGGACCATTCAAGCAGCATAGCTGACGTCGAGCTAGAGTACAAGCAGGCGACCGTGGCGCTGTGCGAGGCGTTGGCGTACCTTGGCGTGAAATTTGCAGTCTATGCATTTTCCACGGAAAACCGCCAGGTCAAGTGCTGGGTGGTAAAGCCCCCAAACGTAAAGTGGTCTATTGCATCAGCCAGGCGCCTTGCGCAGATCAAAGCGGTAGGCGGCACGCCGCTTGCAGAAGTTTATGGACTCTTGCAGCCGGCGTTAAAGTCGTTCAGGCCCGACATTTTCGTGACGCTGACAGACGGAGAGCCGTCAGATTTTGACGCGGTGAGGACTATGGTGCTCTCGTACCGCAAGACCGGCGTCAAGATGGTCGCAATAGGAGTCGGCAGGCACCTCAACGACGCGGTGGAGATTGGTCACAACCTGAAGTACCTGAACTATGAAAAAATCTTGGCAGTCAGCCGGCTGCAGGACATGCCTAAGAAAGTCATAAAGCTACTGCGTTCCTAGATGGACATCTTTGGGTTTTCCTTCTTGACCTTCTCCCAGTCAGCTAGGAACGCCGCCAGGCCCTTGTCGGTGAGCGGGTGGGTGGCCATCTTGCCCAGTATGTCAGGTGGCAGCGTGACTACGTGCGCGCCTATCTTGCCCGCTTCAACAACGTGCATCGGGTGCCTTATGCTTGCGACGAGCACGTTCGTGTCAAAGTTGTAGTTGTTGAAAATCTGCACTATCTCACGGATGAGCGTCATGCCGTCCTGGCCCGCGTCGTCCAGCCTTCCTATGAACGGGCTGACGTACGCCGCGCCGGCCTTTGCAGCAAGCACTGCCTGGTTTGCAGAGAAGACTAGCGTCACGTTTGTCTGTATGCCTTCTTCCTTGAGCTTTTTCACAGCCTTCAACCCTTCTGGGATCATGGGGATCTTGACTACAACGTTCTTACCATACTTTTTCAGTCGATGGGCTTCTTCCATCATGCCGTCGTAGTTGGTGGCCACGACCTCGAGGCTTACAGGCCCGCTGATAATCTTTACAATTTCGCGCATAATCTCGGCAGGGCTGCCCTTTTCCTTTGACAAAAGAGTTGGGTTTGTCGTCACGCCATCGACGAGCCCCATATCGTTGTACTTTCTTATCGAGTCGAGGTTTGCTGTATCGAGAAAGATCTTCATCTGACCCTACTCCTTGTTTCAATCACTGACTTTGCTATTTCTGTTGCGGTCAGGCCGTACTGCTCCAGCAGCGCGTCCACTTCCTCGTCCCGGGCCGACTCGCCAAACGTGTCGCGCACGCCGACCCGCTTTATCGGAACGGGACAGGTTTCGCCTGCAGTCTCTGACACAGCTGAACCGAGGCCGCCGATTATGTTGTGCTCCTCAGCCGTTACAATCGCGCCGGTTTCCTTGGCACACTTGGCCACAAGCTCGGTGTCGATTGGTTTTATTGTAAACATGTCGACTACACGCACTGACAGGCCATGCTCACGCTTTAATAATGCCGCCGCCTCAAGGGCCTTTCCGACCATCAGCCCGCAGGCTATTATCGTGGCGTCAGAACCGTCCGTCAGCACGTTTCCCTTGCCAATTGTGAACTGTTCTGCCGGCGCCGATTCCGAATAGATAAGCTCTGTCGTGGGCCTTGCAAGGCGCATGTAGAACGGGCCAGGCGTGTCTGCAATAGTCTTTATCAGGTGCTTTACCGCGACTGCGTCTGCCGGGATAATCACGCGCATGTTGGGTATCGCCCGCATCGTGCTTAGGTCTTCAATCTGCTGGTGCGACGCGCCGTCGGGCCCGACCGTGAGGCCGCCATGCGAAACTACCAGCTTTACATTAAGCGCTGGGTAGCATATCGTGTTGCGGATCTGGTCAACCGCCCTGCCGGGGATAAACGCCGCATACGTGCTTGCGAACGCCACCTTGCCTGCAATCGAAAGTCCGGCGGCTATAGACACAAGGTTTGCTTCTGCTATTCCGACGTTAAACATGCGGTCGGGGAACTTGTCGCCGAACTTCTTGGTTTTGAGCGAGTCAGTCGTGTCGCCTCCAACGCACACGACGCGAGGGTCGGACTTGCCGAGCTCCACGAGGGCGTCGCCGTAAGCACCCCTCATGTCGGCAGTCTTTTTCTCGCTACTTAATAGCATTAAGCTCTTCCTCTATACCAAGTTCAGATGCGTACGGAATCAATATATGTTTACGCACCTTCATCCAGTCGTAGCGTATGCCAAGGCGCGTGGCGTGTTCTAGCAACTTCTTTTCAAGCGTGACTGCGGCCTTGTGGCGCAGCTGGATCATGGCAGAATGAATGTCGGCGTTGCCGTATACTGCGTTCCCTGCCACGAATATGCGTGCGCCGGCGTCGTACACGGACTGAAGGGTCGTCGCGTCGATCCCGCCGTCGGCCTCTATGTAGCCGTTAAAGCCGTGCTCGCGCAGCTCCTTGCTGACTGCGACCATCTTGGGCAGCGTCTCGGGGATGAACTTCTGCCCCGCAAAGCCGGGGTTCACCGACATCACTATCACGACGTCAAGGTCCGGCAAATGGGGGTAAAGCCACTTTGGTACGTCGGTCTCGGGGTTTATCGCGATGCCGGGACTGATTCCCGCCGCCAGGCACCTCTCCTGAATAACGGCAAACTCGTCCTCCATGCAGGCTTCTGCATGCACGGTTATGATGTCGCACCGGGCATCGATGTACTCGTCTATGTGGTCGATGGGTTTTTCAATCATAAGGTGGGCGTCAAAAGGCAATGACGTTGAAGGTCTCAGTTTCTTTATCGTGTCTGCCAAGAACGTGTTGTTCGGGACGAACCTGCCGTCCATCACGTCAAGGTGTATGAGCTCTACGCCCTCGCGCTCGGCCTTTTTGATCTTTTGCTCGTAATTCTCCTTCTCACCGGCTATGATTGAAGGCGCGATAAAGAACTCGCTTTCCAGCTCTTCCATGAGAACGGGCGTCTGTTTTTTCGTAGGCGCTTTTCCGTGCCACTGCGGGTTGTTTGCCATGTGGCGCACGCCGTTTCCCTTGACCGTGTTTGCGACTATCATCACCGGCTTGTCCTTTACCTGAGAAGCCTTGTTCAGCGCGTCCATAAGCTGCTCGACGCGGTGGCCGTCGACTTCAAAGACCTGCCAGTTGAAAGCCTCCCACTTGTTTTTTGTCGGGTCTAGGGGCATGATATCCTCGGTAAAGCCGTCCTGCTGGACGCGGTTCCTGTCAAGCACAGCAACTAGGTTGTCTAGCTTGAATTTCGCGGCCGCCATGGACGCCTCCCATATCTGACCCTCGTTCGACTCACCGTCTCCGATCAGGACGTAGACGCGGTTTTTCTTGCCGTCAAGCCTGCTTGCAAGCGCGATTCCGACGCCCACAGAGAGCCCTATGCCCTCGGAGCCACCAGAGTATTCTATGCCGGGAACGCTGTGGTGCTTCTGGCGTTCCGAGTACCTGACGGGGTGGCCCTGCAGGCGCGAGCCGAGCTTGCGGAGCGTCTTTATCTCCTCGGGCGGGAAATAGCCAGCAACAGCGAGAGTAGAGTAAAAGCCTGGCGCCGAGTGCGCCTTTGAATTAATGAAATAATCCCGCTCGTCCCACGAGTGATTTTTCGGGTCGTGCCTCATCCTGCGGAAATAGAGCGTGCCCATGATTTCCGCGGCAGAAAACGACGCGCCGGGGTGGCCCGAGCCGGCCTCCGCGATGCCCTGGATGGCCCACATGCGGACCTCGCGGATCTTCCTCTTCAGCTCAAGGTAGCGCATGTTAAAGCCCATATCTTTCACCGGAGGATAATGCCACTGCAGCTCAAACTGACTTTGAGGAAAATAAAAAGATAGCTCCCCCCTTTTTGCAAGCTTTAAAAGGCGAACGAGGGAAATTATGCCGTGGCACTGTCGTCGCTCTTTCCCAGGCCGCTTCTCATATACGACGACGAGTGCGGCCCGTGCACGCGGTTTGCGAGAGCAGCAAGTGCGTTCTCGAGGGGCTGGATAAGGACTGCCGGCCACGGCTCGCAGGAGGCAAGAAATGCAAAGACGGCAGTGTTTCCAGAGGGATACGACGCGACGAAAATGTTCTGGCTCATCAACAAACACGGCGCGTTTGGCGCAAGGTCCGGGCTTGCGCCGCTTACGCAGGGAATAATGGCGGGCTGGCTCAGGGGCGGCAAGAACGACGACACGTTTTCGGCGCTACGAAACCCTGTATGCAGCACGCCCGATAACGCATTAAAACGATTGGCGAAGATGCTGTCGCACGGCGCAACTTTTCGGTTCTGATCACATTAAAATAATGAGAGGCGTCCAACTCTTGGCATGGCCCAGATCAAGGTTGAAAAGGCAAAGATAGACCAAAAGCAGACCTCACTCCTAATCATCGGCGTTTTTGAAAACGAGCAGGACTTTTCGCAGTCAAAGGAGCTCGACCCTGCTGTCTTGACATACATCAAGGAAACGCTCGACGGCAAGGACTTTCGCGGAACGTTTGGCTCGAGCATGATCGTCTACACGCTCGGCAAGGGGCCCATGAAAAAGATATTGCTGCTCGGACTCGGCAAGCGCAAGCAGTTCACAGACGAGATGGCACGGATCGGCGCCGGCAAGGCCGCGCTTAGGGCAAGGGAGCTAGGCACAAAAGAGTTCTCCATCCTGCAGTTCTCAAACCTCGATGAAGGTCTGGTGGAGGCGATGACTGAAGGGATTGCACTTGCACTTTATTCCTTTGACAAATACAAGGCGCCGGACCCCGAATCGATAAAGGTGGAAGAAGTCACGATACTGATAAACTCCGACTCGCCGCGCTTTCAGACGATATCCGAGCGCGCAAGCCACGTCGCAGAGGCCGTCAATTTTGCCCGGGACCTTGGCAACCTGCCACCAAACGACTGCCCGCCGGCGCACCTTGCTTCCGTGGCACTGTCGCTTGCGTCCGAGTATGGCATGAAGGCCCGCGTAATAGAACGGTACGAGATGGAGACTATGGGCATGGGCGGCATCATTGCGGTGGGCAAGGGCAGCAACAACCCGCCCAAGCTGATAATCCTTGAATACAGCGGCGCCGGCGACGCCAAGCCCTATTTGCTGGTGGGAAAGGCAGTCACGTTTGACACGGGCGGAATATCCCTGAAACCGGGCGACAAGATGGACGAGATGAAGTTTGACAAGTGCGGCGGATGCAACGTGCTTGCGCTCTTGCGCGCAGTTGCGTCGATGAAGCTGGCAGTAAACGTCGTAGGAATTGTTCCTTCAGTCGAGAACATGCCGTCAAGCACCTCGTTCAGGCCCGGCGACATCGTAAAGATGTACAACGGCAAGACCGTGGAGGTGCTGAACACCGACGCGGAAGGGAGGATGATACTTGCAGACGCCCTCGCCTACGGCATCGCCACCTACAGTCCAAAGGCGGTAATCGACCTGGCCACGCTTACAGGGGCTGCGATAATCGCGCTTGGCGCAAACGTAGCTGCGCTTGTGGGCAATAACAAGCAGCTGACGGACAGGGTGCGCAGGATGGCAGAGAAGGCTGGCGAGCGCATGTGGGACCTCCCGCTGTACGACGAGTTCCACGAGCAGATAAAGAGCACATATGCAGACGTCAAGAACATCGGCGGCAGGCCCGGGGGCGCCATCACTGCCGCTGCGTTTCTCTCAAACTTTGTCACCAGCGCGCCCTGGGTCCACATGGACATCGCCGGCACAGCGTGGACGCAGGACGGCACCTATGAAAGAAGCTACAACCCCAAGGGAGCAACGGGCTTTGGCATAAGGACGCTTGTAAAGCTGCTGTCGGAGGAAGAAAAGCCCCAGGCGTGATAGCTTTTGCCCGTGTTTGAGCTCGCCGCCCTTGTCCGCCTGCTTTTGGAGCAGGGCTGCCGCTGCGAGGCAGGCAGCCTTGCAAATGTCAGGTCCGACCGGCAGGCGTATTATGAGCGCTGGCTGAAAAACCGCGATGGCTTTGTAACTATGCAGGGCGGGAATATCGATTACATCGGCATAGAGGAGGTGGTCAGGATGGGGCCGTTCTTCGATGTCCACTGCCTCGTTGCAAACGACTTTGTTGCTGACAACGACGACAACGCTCACAACCTGCTTGATGCAAGCCCCTACTACCAGCTGAAAAACGGCAAGGCGACGAACCTTGGGTGGAGCGGCGGAGTGCTTTCAACCTATCTTGCCAAAGACGCCAAGCTGAACCAAGCGATTGCGCAGAGCATAACAAGAGAGGAGGTAAAGCGCCTGAAAGTAAAGGCCCACGACTATTGCTGCATCATCGAGACTTGCGTGTGGGATCCTGCCGGCCTTGCGTCCGTGTTCGGGATAATAGACCTGATGGCGATGCACACACGCAAATTGTTAAAGCAGGTGCACTTTGGGGAGAATGCTGATAGATAATGCCAGCACTGCTGCTTCCCGACCGCTCACGCAGATCAGTAACACAGCAGCGACGGCAGGTTTGACTTCCGGGTTCGGAATGGGACCGGGTCGCACCCTGCCGCTATGACCGGCTTACCCTCCTTTTCAGGAGAGGGCTAATTTAACCTTGCTCTCGGTCGCCCGAGTATACGTATATAACGCATCCGTGCGCAGATTTGCTGCGATGGGAGACGACCCTTCCTCTACTCACAGGGTTGCGGTAATGGACTATGAGCTGTGCCAGCCCCGCAAGTGCGGGCTCGAGTGCATAGTCTACTGTCCAGTGAACAAGACCGGCGGCCAGTGCATCGTGCAGAGGGAAGAGGACGGAAAGGCGCTCATATCAGAAGAACTGTGCACGGGCTGCGGCATCTGCATCAAAAAGTGCCCCTTTGACGCTATAGTCATCGTCAACCTTGCGAAGGAGCTGTCGGAAGACAAGATTCATCAATACGGCATCAACTCGTTTCGCTTTTACCGGCTTCCCACCCCGAAAAAGGGGGTAGTCGTCGGTCTTGTGGGGAGGAACGGCATGGGCAAATCAACAATAGTGAATGTCCTGTCGGGCAACATGAAGCCCAACCTTGGCAAATATGAGGGGGAGGCCTCGTGGGATGTCGTCCTGAAGTATTTCCAGGGCACCGAGCTAAAAGCGCACTTTGAGAAAATAGCAAATAACCAGATGCGCGCTTCGATAAAGCCGCAGCTGGTCTACATGATAGCAAAGGCGTTCAAGGGCACGCCAAAAGAGCTTTTGAAGAAATACGACGAGCGTAAGGTGATAGACAAACTGGTAACGCAGCTCGGGCTGCAGAACATCCTTGACCGCGACCTTGGCACGCTGAGCGGGGGCGAGCTGCAGAGGCTTGCAGTCGCAGTCACGGCAGCAAGGGACGCCGAATACTACTTTTTCGATGAGCCGTCCTCTTACAACGACGTATACCAACGCCTTGCGGTGGCAAAGGTCATCAAAGACCTTGCTGAAGAGGGCAAGAGCGTGATGGTAGTCGAGCACGACATGACGCTTCTTGACTACCTTTCAGATTACGTGCACATCATTTACGGCGAGCCGGGAGCCTACGGCATAGTCTCGGCACTACAGGGCACAAAGGTGGGCATCAACAACTTTTTGGAAGGATTCCTGCCGGCAGAGAACGTGCGCTTCCGGGACAAGGCCTTCCGCTTTGACATCGCCACTTCTGAAGACGAGGTCATCTCGGACGTTCCGGTTGCAAGCTACTCTGACGTCACGAAAAAGTTCCCGTCATTTGACCTGCAGGTGTCTGCCGGCAAGATCCGCAGAGGTGAGATAGTCGGCATGGTGGGAGCAAACGCCCTTGGCAAGACCACGTTCATGCGCATGCTGGCCGGAGTAGACCACCCTGACTCGGGCAAGATAGAGGTAGGTGCCAAGATCTCGTACAAGCCGCAGTACCTTACCCAAGATTACGAGGGAGACGTGCGCTCTCTGATGTATGCAGCGTACCAGGCGCCGATAGAAGGCTCGGCTGCAGAAGATCAGATAATCGTCCCACTTGGCGCGAAAAAGCTGTACGAAAAAAGCGTCAAGAACCTGAGCGGCGGAGAACTTCAAAAAGTCGCAGTCGCCACGTCGCTGTTGCGTCAGGCCGACATCTACGCGCTGGACGAGCCGTCGGCCTTTCTGGACGCAGAGGACAGGATAGCTGTTGCAAAGTTTTTGCAGAGGTTTGTTAAGGCACAGGGCAAGTCTGCAATAATCATTGACCACGATATGCAGCTCATAGACCTTGTGGCGGACACGCTTGTCATATTCGAGGGCGAGCCCGGAATAAAGGGAACAGCGACTGCGCCGATGCGTAAGGAAGACGGCATGAACAGGTTCCTTGCGGCGCTTGCGATAACATACAGGCGTGACGAGACCACCGGCAGGCCCCGGGTAAACAAGGAGGGCGGCAGGCTGGACAGGGAGCAGAAAGACTCGGGCAGCTATTACTACGTAAAGCAGTGACATGCCTCATATGCTGAAAAACATGCTAACCGGCGTGCTTGACGCCGAAGCGGCCGCGCAGGTGTACTCGGCTTTTGATCAGGTCGGCGACATAGTCATAGTCAAAATACCGGACGGTCTTGCAGGCAAGAAGGCGGTGATAGCAGAGGCCATTCTTGCAAATGTAAAGACCGCAAAGGCAGTGTTTGCGCAGGCCTCGGCAGTCAGGGGCGACTTTCGCGTGCGCGACTTGGAGTTTCTTGCCGGCGAGAACAGGACGGTGACGGAGTACAAGGAGCACGGGTGCCGGTTCAAAGTCGACGTAGCAAAAGCGTACTTTTCGCCGCGGTTGTCGACAGAGAGGCAGCGAATAGCCTGCCTTGTGGGCGAGAACGAAACAATAGTGAACATGTTTGCCGGCGTCGGGACGTATTCCATAGTAATCGCAAAGGCAAACAAGACCTGCAAAGTCTACAGCATTGACTCCAACCCAGTCGCAAACGACCTGTGCGCAGAAAACGCCAAGCTGAACAAGGTCTATGACCGCGTCGTCCCTATCTGCGCCGACGCGGCCGACGCAATCCGGGATCAGTTGACGGGCATGGCTGACAGGGTGTTGATGCCGCTACCCGAGCGCGCAAAAGAGTTCATTGAAACTGCGGTGATGGCGCTCAAAGACAAGGGTGTCATCCATTATTTTGCACACGTGAGGGCGGGCGGCAAAAAGGAAGCAAAATGGCTTGGCGCAAAAGACGCACACGAGGCGTTCAAGGGCTACGACCACAAGGTTACAGAGACGACGGTCGTCCGGGAAGTTGGGCCGCGTTTTTACCAGATAGTGGCCGACGTGGAAGTCACGCGGGACTAGGGTCTTCTTTTGGCGCCGTGAGCATCGTGTAGCCTATCCACCCGAGCACCGCCAAGAGTATGCCAACTGCGGCCAGCACCGTGAATTGGATAATGAGCATGCTGTATTCGCTTGCGAGCAGAAAATACGCGTAGATGAAAAACGCCGCTATAGCAACTGCGAGTAGGGCCGCGCCTGCACCTCTGTTGCCCCGCTTTGCATTCATGCCGTTCATGGCATCCGGCGCATCTTATCAATCTTTATGCGCGCTAGCCTTCCTTCCTCTTGACCTTGAATGACACCCGCATGTATGCTTGATATTCAACTATCTTGTCATTGTTGACAATCACGTTCAGCCTGACCACCTCGGCGGTCCTGATGTCCTTGACCGTCTGTGCCGTCTCCGTTATGGCGTTTCTGACTGCGTCGTCAAAGCCTTCGGTGGACTCGCCCAAGATGTCTATGTACTTGAAGACCATGCGCGTATAGGATGTACAGAGTTTTTAAACCCACCGTTCCCGTGATGTGCTTGTCATGCTTGGGAGTGCCTGATAATATTTACATAGAGACACCTTCGTCCTTTACTTTCGATTACAAGATCAGGATGATTCTGCTGTTCATCCATATCGCAATCATACGCATAGCGGCGCCCGCTGTCTTCACGTTTACGGCCATCAAGTTCAAAAGGCAGATGTCTACTGCTCACCAAGGTTTTGTATCAAGCTTCAAGATACTCTCTAAGAATAAGGCCGACCTTGCTCGTTGACAACGCTACGGAGCTGATATGCACGCTTGGATTTGAAAGGTTCTCACGCGCAAGTTGGCCGAGGTCGTCTCAACCTACGAGGGTTCAAGCATAGTGGTCCTCATAAACAAAAAGGCGCACGGGCCCCGTGTTATTGAGGCCGTCAGCAACATATCAAACACATTAATCGACTAGTTCAGTTCCAACGTCATCAGGTACGCGTCCTCTCCGTCGCGGTAGTACGAGCGCAGCCTCGACTTGGTCTCAAAGCGCAGCTTCTCATACATCTTTACCGCGCCGCCGTTGCTCACCCTGACTTCGAGATAGATCTCGTCGGCTTTTCGCTGAAGGACGCCATTGATGCCTTCGAGCATCAGCGCCTTTCCGACCCCCTTGTCTCTGTGTTCCTCAAGCACCGCGACTGAAACCACATGTCCCTTCTTGACAAACCCGAGCTTGCGAAAGTTGGAAAAGCCGAACTCTATCTTGCACATGATGTAGCCCACTATCTTGTCGTCGAGCTCGGCTACTATGAACGCCTCCGGAAGCTCCCTGAGAATGGACTCGAAAAAGTACTCGGAGTAGTGCTCGGGAAGGGCGGCCATGTTTATGTCGATGACTGCCGGGAGGTCCTGCTCGTCGCATCGGCGGATGGCATAATCTCCTACCTTGCGCAGGGCTGTCTGCAAACCAAAAGTTAGAACAAGAATGACATTATTTAACCTTAACATGTCAGAGGCTTTGTTTAAAAAGTGTCTCTTGAGACAGACTTTTTAAACAACAGGCACTTTCTACACAAAGCCCATGTCAGGACAAGGCTTTAATTCAGTTACAGCCAAGAAATTTGCGGTGGCGACCTTTCTCAACGGCGACTATTCCAGGGCTGCACCCGTCGTCTCCTCATTTTACAAGATAGTGGACATGCAGAAGCACCCACGAGAAGACGCCGTAAGGTTCCTGATTTCCGAGTCGTCGATTTACGACACTTTTCCAAAACTCTTGAGAGAGCTTGCCAAGGTGGGCATGATAGCCACTGCCAAGCGGGCAAGATACGAGTCAAGGCTGATGCCCACACTCTCCTCATCTACCCTTACTGTTGAAAATGGCGTAGTGGTGACCGTGTCCAAGCTGATGCGCGCAAGACCGCGCAACAGGTACCTGGCCTACCTTCCAGCCATGCTTTTTGCGGCCACCCTTGCGGTGGTGTTCATCGACGGGATGTACAGGGCCGACTCGGACTTTGCAAGGGTGTTCATCCGCGACCCGTTCCTGCTGGCGGCAGTCTACACGATGTCGCTGATGGGCATCCTCGGCGTGCACGAGATGGGTCACATGATAGCCAACAAGTGGCACGGCATCAGGACGTCTTGGCCGTATTTCATACCGTTCATACCGGGATTTTTCATCCCGACGCTCGGCGCCCTGATAGTCACTAGGAGCAACATGACAAACAGAAACGTGCTCTTTGACGTCGGCATTTCCGGCCCGATAGCGGGGCTGATAGTGACCATGATAGTATCGGTGTACGGCTCGTACACGTCAATCCTGATACCGGCAGAGGAGGCAGAGGACCTGCTCGAGGGGCTCCAGCTGATGCCTCTCAACAGCAGCATACTCATGATGGCCACCCACTACCTTGCCGGCAACGGGGATGCAAACGGCGACGCGGTGCTGGTGATGTCGCCAGTGCTCTTTGCGGCCTGGGTTGGGTTTTTCATCACGTTCCTCAACCTGATGCCGGCAGCGCAGCTTGACGGCGGACATATTCTGAGGGCTACGCTCGGCATCAGGTGGCACCGCATACTTACGTACAGCAGCGTGGGGGTTCTGGCCGGCCTTGGGTACTTTGTCATGGCCTTCCTTGTGCTTCTCATCGCGTCGAGGGCGCCAGAGAGCACGCCTCTTGACGACGTGTCGCCGCTTTCAAAGAAACGCCGGGCGCTTTTCTGGGTCGCGATGGCCCTTGCGGTGCTATGTGCCCCTCTCCCGGCGCAGCCGTTCAGGCCGTTGTTCTAAGCAGAGTGACGTCCGCGTCAGCGACAACAAGCGCCTTGTGGCTCTTGCCATGCTTGGCAAGCAGGCTCTCAAGCGCGTCCCGGGCGCCGCCAAAACTGGCAAACCCGAGCTTGGTCGCGTAATAGTGCGGGAGAGTTGACACCAACCCGAGCTCTTTTCTCTGCCTCAATTTCTGCAGGTACAGCAGATGTTCAAGCCCCTCGCTGTATTGTGCGTTTGCTAGCTGCTCCTGTCTGAGCCGGCCCTCGACATAGTCCTGCAGCGCCCCGCCGCCTAGTCCTTCCCTGCATTCGGCAAGGAGCACGACAGTTCCGCCCTCCATAACTGCGTGGGCGCAGTTCCAAAGCGAATTGAGCGAACTGGCAAGCGTCGAATGGACGCCGGCCTCGTTCGAGGCGCTTACTATCGCGGACCTGACGGAGTCGACGTGCACCTCGGTTGCGGG
>Ga0209341_10002359_pt1 | contig 17970 bp, 13 predicted proteins | sample RifCSP13_2_FD_184020 | JGI IMG/M metagenome (GOLD analysis project Ga0209341, IMG submission 184020) | Soil microbial communities from Rifle, Colorado - Rifle CSP2_sed 13_2 (SPAdes) (version 2) | ecosystem: Environmental > Terrestrial > Deep subsurface > Rock core/Sediment | place: Rifle... | reverse complement strand
CAAGGCCTATCAATGGAAACGAGGAGTGGGTTGAAACGGTTGATTAGGGCGTTGTTAGAGCCGTTCGCGCGGATCTTTCGGGTGTTCTTCGATCCCAGGTTCGATCAACTTGGCACCAGGATCGAGGAAAGACTCGATGAGTTGTCGCGTGCGGTCGCTCAGACCCAGGAGGAGGCTCGAGCCGTAGCCGAAGCCGTCGCTGAGTCGCTTACATTCGTCAATAAAAACCTTCGAGAGTTCTCAGCGTCTTTCGCCGAACTCTCGCAGCCTGGTGGTTCATTGGATCGCCTAGACACTCGCATTGAGAGCCTTAACAACCGAAGCGATGGCCTTGTGCGTCAACTTACGGCAGTCCCTCAGTCGCTCGACACGCTCGGATCACGGGACGCCGTCCTGCTGAACAGGGGAGAAAGTTATGAACCATTCGCCGGCGAGAAGGGCTTGTGGTTCAACCCTCCCATCACCCTCCGATACTCGGTCGGCGATGTCGAGTTGCGTGATATCAACGAGAGAATTGTTGAAGTGCCATTTGTCTTTAGGACCTTGACGAAGCTGGCAGTCGGAGCGCGGGTGCTGGACGTGGGCTGCGCTGAGAGCACAGTGGCTTTTTCGCTCGCAAGCTTAGGTTATGAGGTAACCGGCATAGATCTTCACCCTTATCCTTTGCCTCATCCGAATCTCTCCATGGTCGTGAGCGCGATTGAGGATTGGGACTGCCCAGATGGTTACTTCGACGGAATTGTCTGTCTCTCCTCGATAGAGCATTTCGGCCTTGGCGCCTACGGGGAGGAGGAGACGGAAGGACTTGATGTCTTTGCCATGGAAAGGATTACCCGATGGGCAAGACCGGAGGCCACACTTGCCTTCACGGCTCCTTTCGGAAACTACCGGGTCAATGCGCAACAACGGACCTATGACATGCCAACGTTGAATCGGCTTCTGGCGGGGTGGAAGATCCAGCACCTACACACTGCGATCCGATTGGATGATGGGACGGGGTGGCAGGTGATTGACGGTGAGAGGAGCTTCGACGATGTCGCTGAGAGCCGGCACCCTGCGGTAATTCTCGTCGCCGCACAGAGAAAGGCGGAATGATCGATCTACCTGTGGACGAGGACTTCTTGGTCGTAGATGTCCAGGGGATCCAAAACCCCTATCACCCGGAGCGGGGCATAGCCCGTTATGTTCGAGAACAATCACGGGCCCTTCTGGAACATTGGGGCAAGGCCATCGATTGCTTCCTGGCCAGCGCCAAGCTCGGCCTGGTCGACGGGCTGGAGCCATTGATCGCCTCGGGCTCTCTCGAATGGAATTACCCCAACGGCCCAGAAGGCCGAGACCTCGACTCCAAGCCCTTCGTCTACTACGCGACTTCCATCTTCGAGATAGGGATGTCAATCGATGACGTGTGGCCTCCATATGTTCGACGAGCTGACGTGCTCACAGCGATCACGGTCTACGACCTGATACCCCTCGTCTACCCGGACCAATACCTGCATGATCGTGCGTTTCGACATCGCTATCGAGCCCGTTTGGGCCTGATCCAAAATGCCGATCTGGTGCTCGCAATTTCCGAAGCTACAGCCGAGGACGTCGTGCGGCTGCTCGACGTGCCCCCGGATCGGGTGGTGAACATCGGCACAGGTGTCGCCGGCATATGGCGTCCGGCACAGGCCGAGGAGGACCCGGCCGGATCAGTGCGACGTGCGTTTCCGGAGATTCGACCCGGCTACGTCTTCTACACGGGAGGGATCGACTTCCGAAAGAACATGGAGCGGCTCCTCGAGGCTTATGCGATGCTGCCCCACCCTCTACGGCACAAGCATCAGTTGGTGATCACCTGTTCAATGGACCGTGGCGGCGAGCTGGCACTTCGTGACCTGATTGAGGTGCTGGATCTTGAGGAAGACGTCGTGCTCACGGGTTATGTGCCCGATGAGATCTTGCTGCATCTGTACCAGACCGCTCATCTATTCATGTTCCCGTCGTTGTACGAGGGGTTTGGCCTTCCGCTCGCGGAGGCGATCAGGGCCGGAGCGCCGGCACTAACTGCCGACCGGGCATCAATGCGTGAGATCCTCCCCGATTCCGACTTCCGATTCGATCCCGCTGATAGCGAGGCCATAGCTGCAAGCATGAAAAGGGCACTGACCGACGATGACTATCGAGGGCGAGCCAAGGAGGCTGGAGTCTCGGCCGTCAGTAGTTTCACCTGGGAGAAGGTGGCGAGTCGTACTCTCGAAGCTTGCACCGATCTCTGGGAACGGCGAGGCCCCAGCTCGGCGCAGGGTCAAGCCCTCGTACGCCAGAGCACGTTGACACACGGCCGTCCGCGTATCGCCTGGTTCAGTCCGATGCCTCCGCAACCATCCGGAATCGCTGACTACAGCGCTCGCCTCCTGGAGGAGATCGTCAACTACGTCGATGTCGATGTCTTTGTGGAAGGCCCTTTGTCGGAGTACGAGTTGCCGAGTTCGGAGAAGGTCACGCTACGAAGGCACGAGTCCTTTGCGCTTCTCGATGCTGCAGGCGCCTACGACGAGGTGATCTATTGCATGGGAAACAGCGAATTCCATGCCTATATCTACGAGTCTTTGATACGACGCACAGGTGTAGTCCTTGCCCATGAGGTCCGATTCAGCGGCTTCTACTCCTGGTACGCGAATAATCGGAGCTCCGATGGAACCTTCTTCGGACGGATGTTGGTGGCCCAACATCCAAATGTTCCCACGACCCTAGGTGAGCGCGGTTGGATCACTGTCGACGAGGCCGAGCGATTTGGTGTCTACATGGTGTCGGAGATGCTGGGAAAGTCGAAGCATTTCCTGGTTCATTCGCGCTACGCAGCCGACATCGCGAGGCTTAACTCGAACGGGTTCGCTGACAGGGTGGCCGTAGTGCCGTTCGGCATCGGGGAGCCAATCGCAAAGGACGGGGCTCATTCGTCGTCGCATCCTTTGATTGTGACAATCGGAATCGCCGCTGAAGTGAAGAGAATCGAGACCTTCGTCCGTTCGATACCGACAGTGCTCAAATTCACCCCTGAGGCGCGATTCGCAATCGTCGGAGGATTCGCTCCTCCTGAGTATGAGGACAAGATCGAGCAGCTGGCACTGTCGCTGGGTGTGTTAGATCGGCTGTCCATCACGGGCCATGTCGGACGTCGGGAGTACGAATGGTGGATGCGACGAGCCTCCTGTGCTGTCCAACTGCGGGCGACGAGCAACGGCGAGACCTCCGCTGCGATTGCGGATTGCATGCGTCACGGAATCCCCACCATTGTGACCGCCATCGGTTCGGGGCGTGAGTATCCACTCGGGAGTGTCTGGCCTCTTCCACCTGAAACTTCTCCGGGATTTCTCGGTGAAGCGATTGCCAACATTGTGCAGGATCAGGATCTGGCTTCATCGTTGGCGGATGCCGGGATTGAGTTCGCGCGATCATCCACGTTTGGTGCTGCGGCTCGGTCGATCCTGGAGAGAATCGATCTGTTGACTTCCGTCCCGGACTTGGTGTCATGACGTGAGCGGCGACATCTGGGACAACACATGTGTTTCGGTCAGACGCTGTCCGATGCGCCGGACATAGGCCTCGGAGGTGAAGTCAGCGGCGCGGAGCCGGGCTCTTTCCCCAACTTCGCTACGAAGCTTCTGGTTGGATCGAAGTGTTGTGAGGTGCCGCGCCGCCTCGGCGAGGTTCGGATTCGCCCAGAGACCGTTTCCAGCGTAAATGTTCCCAGGCCCTCCAATCGCTGGAATGGTTTGATAGCCAACCAGCATGGAATTATCAGGATTCGTGAAGTCCATGCTGCCGCCGTATGCAGTGACTATTGGCGGAATCCCCAACGCCATCGCTTCCAGAATCGTCAGCCCGAAGCCTTCCGAAGCATGCAGCGAGAGGTATGCGTCTGAGCAGGCCAGCAAGGACCACAACTCGTCCCGATCGAGATACTCGGCAACGATGGTGATGGGCCGTCCTACAATCTGTTCCTGGAGCCGTTTCCTGAGCTCCGGGAACTTCTCCAAGTTCCCAATCTTCAAGACCAGATGCACACCCTCGAAGTCGGGACCAAAGGCAAGTTCAAATGCCTTGATCGCTCGAACCGGATCTTTGCGCTCGAGTCCCGAATACGCGTCGGTCACGTACGACACAACGAAGTCATCGCGAGCGATCCGATAACGCGCTCGGTTCGGATCGACTAACGCTGGCACGTCCACAGGCATGCCCATTGTGTGGATTGGCTTGTTCGTTACCTTTGCGAAGGCATCCCTCAGATAGGTGCTAGCAACCCAGATCTCGTCAACCATTTGACACGCCGGGAACCAGCTCTCGGGGATCTTCTCCGTCTCCCAAAAGAAGAAGCCGATGTTGCGTCCAGCCGTCATTCGATAGGCGAGGGTGTCCTTCGCATAGTCGATGAGCTCGGTCGGGTTGAGGTGAAAGATGGTGACGTCTCGGGGAGTGCCGATTGTTTGTTCCTGCGAGGTCGATTCCAGCTGGCGGGCGTAGATCCGGTGACTGAAGTCCAGGACTGCTACGTCCACGTCGAACGAACGTAGAGCCCTGAGTGTGCTTCGCATAGCTTCGCCGAGGCCGGTCTCGGCCGTGGCGAATCCAACGATGTTGATCCCAGACAAAGGGCCGGTGACTGTTCGCGGAGCGGAGAGCGTCGATCCGAGGCCAAGCCCCTTACCGACTAGGCGTGCGACCTTTCTGGCCACGCCGCCCGAGGGAGGGGCATCAACAGGGCTGTCGTCGATCCCGATGTCATTGAGATCCAGCCAATGAGCGAAGTCGACTACGGGAGTCCGGCCAGGCGGAAAGGATTGCTGAAGGTCTGGACGCGACCAGTAGAGGGCCTGAGCGTATCTAGAGAGTCCCCGCGAGTCCTTCTGAACAAGCCAGGTTCGGTAACAGTCTTCACTTCTATCGTCAGCAGGCTCGGACCATCTGCTTCCCAGGGGATCGGCCGCTCGAAGGATCTTGCGTGCCAGGGGTGCGATCTGGTGTCCTGATTGGAATCTCATCGGCGGTTCGATCCAACGGCTAGGCAATTTCGCTGACATCTCGTCGATCACCCTCCCACTATGTGTTCGTCGCTCCATCAGTGAGTATGCAGGCCCGGTTATCCGTTGATACTCGACGAATCCGTTGGTGTCGATGAGCCGCGTTGTTGCAATGTCGGGTTGAATATCTGACCAGAGTGCTACGACCGGCTCATGAGACCAACCTGCGGCTGAATATGCGCCGGGCAGAAGTCGAAGCCATTTCAGCTCGGCCTCAACCAATGACTGCGTGGGATCGGTCAGATAGACATGGTCCATCCACCGACGCCAGTCCTCGAGAAGATCGGCTGACGCCCTAGTCGCATTGACCCTGATGGCTACGCCGGTTGGATCGCCTAAGCCTGCCTCGATGGCGGCCGTGAGGCCGGACTTGGCCTCCGCGAGGCCGGTTGGCAGTGCTGGGAGGATCTCCACATCGAACCGATTCATTGATTGTGTGAAAAGCGGTCCCCCTGTCTCGAGTAGGCAAGATCCGTGGACGAATGTGATCTCGCCTTCGGTCTCATCGAGCAACTTGCCGAGGAACACGGGCTTGACCAGGGCCGCCAGCTCGTCATCCGCCAAGGCGAAGCGGAGACTGGGCGCCTGCAACCCGAGGTCCTCCAGAGTCGTGGTTTCAGGTAATCCCATCGTGGCGATGGACCGCAAGGCCAGGACCCGGATGTGATAGTGAGCGGACAATGTTGGAAAAGCTCCGCCAAGGGGAAAATCCTCCGGATCGGAGGTGGGTGCTATGACGGCGAGAATCGGAGAGTTGGGTTTAGGCATGGGCCTCCACTGGAGAGAAGAGGCTCTCCGGCGTCAGCTGTGACGTCGGGCAGCAAAATCTCTTTCCCGTAGTCCAGATGATCGTCGAAGCGTAACTGGAGATCGATGGCGCGACTCCCTCACCTATCTCCCCGTCGGCTGCGATGACGTTCCGAGGCCGGTCTGGCGATGTGTCAGTCCGGCTCTGTCAGTCTGTCATCAACGGGACTTCAAGGTCTCCGCTAGGTGCAGGCACGTAGCCAACGATCTTCTGGCTCACCAACCACGTAAGACGAGTGTTCGCCACATATCCCTACCTCGCAAGGGGGTTTGCAGGAGTCAGCCAATTCCAGCATGCTGACCAATCCTGGACCGCTTGGCGAGGCGCTTGGAATCCTCGGCGGCTCGTGGTCCAGCACATCCAGAATCATGTTGCACAATCGGGAGAGATCGTGTGGCACGAGCTCCGCTGGCCTCGTTTACCTCACATCGTCCTGAGCCACTCCGGCCGTCGATGGACCAGCGTTCATTCAGTCCTCCGGAAGACATGAGCTCCAAATCCTGAGGGAGGCGATGGAAAGGATGGAGCTAACAATCTCGTTACCATTCAAGACTTGGGTTGCCGCACCTCATGAAGAATTCTCAGGAGCCCATGAGGTCCCCGCTCGCCTCGACAAGACCCCGTAGCCGGATTCCGCTCGCCTGGTGGCAGGGCTCCACATCGATGGAACGAGCATTCCGGGTCGCCGTCGTCGTCTGTTTCGCTTTCGGTCTTGCCGCCCGGTTATGGATCTTCACCGGCGGCTTGGGAGAATTGAATGCCGATGAGGCCGTCATGGGCTTGATGGCAATGCATTTTCTTGAAGGGGAGTGGAGTACCTTCTACTGGGGTCAAGCGTATGGAGGCACTCTCGAAGTGATCCTCTTGGCGCCGGTCGTTGCAGTTCTCGGTGCGACGCGTACTGCGTTGCAGGTCGTTCCGTTTATACAGAGCGTCGCGGCCACTGCGCTCGTGTGGGCCGTCGCCAGGCGAGTGGTCGAACGGCAGGGCGCGATAACGGCTGCTGCGTTGTTCTGGTCATTTCCGGCTGCGTTCGTATGGTGGCAGACTCGGCAGAGTCTGTTGTATCTCTCGGTCATCGTTCTGGGCCTGATAATCGTCCTCTGTGCCCAACGAATCGAAGAAGATCCCAACCTTAAGCTCGACTGGTTCGTCTTGGGTTTGGCCGCGGGCCTGGGCTTCTGGACAAGCCCTCAAATCGTTTACTTTGCGCTCCCCGTGGCAGTTTGGCTGCTCATAAAGCTTCCTTCATCAGCCGTGCGAGTTGGATGGCTGGTCATACCTGCCTTCCTGCTCGGCGCGAGTCCCTGGCTCATCACCAACATCGCAAAGGGATGGCCCTCCATTATGAGCCTTCCGTTGATCAGCGATGGTCCCGTCGCACGCCTGTGGTCATGGGCCAGCGGCGGGTTGCCGCTGGCGCTCGGTCTGAAAGTCCCGTTTACCGAGGAGTGGCTCTGGCCGTACATCGGCCCGGCACTCTATGTAGTTGCTCTCGGAGCCCTTACCGTGGCGCTGCTACTCCGCCTGCCACCCCGGGCGATTCATGTCGGGTTGCTCTTTGCCTTCCCGATTCTGTTTACTCTGATCCCCGCCTCGGCATCTGTCGGTCGTGGCCGGTACTTCTTCTTTCTCGCACCACCGATTGCCGTTGCCCTTGCTTCACTGCCCCAGGGCACTCGCGGTCGCATCATCCTGATGGCGATTGCCACTGGATTGACGGCTCTGGGGCTCTTTCAGGTACGAAACGTTTCGGTTAGCTTTGTGCCCCCAGTTGAACCACTCGTGGAAGTTCTCGACCGGGAGGGCGTGGACAACGTTGTGGCCGGATACTGGGTGGCGTACAAGCTCACCTGGGAAACAGAGGAGCGCATCCTTGCCAGCCCGGTCGACTCCAATCGATATCCGCCCTATATGGAAGAGATTCGACGGGCCGAGAGGGTTGCGTACGTGTACAACCTCTCCGAGCAATCACAGAAGGACAATGCCGAGGCGATGCGTATAACCCTCAATGAGCGGGGTCTGGCGTATGAGGAGATTCCCGCGAAGGGCTACGCCGTGATAATCCCCGACGAGGTGGTCACGCCCGAGGAGGTTCCCGGCTCGGCAATACCCAATACCGTGGCGCCCGTGGGGGCAAGCAGGCGCTCTCGACTCCTAGTGGGGAAGTTGCTGTGGGCGCTCCTTTAGGGTCGCGTGCAATTTGTCCATGTAGCCGGGCAGCGGCTCGATCCCCAACCGTGCGAGACGCTCACTGTCCAGGACCGAGTTTTGGGACGGGTGGGGTTGATCGAACTCGGTGCGGGTCGTGGGCTTGACGAGGCCGGAGTCGTGACCGGCCAGCTCGGCGATCTCACGGGTCAAGTCGAACGATATGGTCTCCCCTTGGTTGGTGAGATGGAGGAGTCCCGGGGCGCCGGATTCGATGGTGTAAAGGGTTCCCGGCACCAGATCGTCGACGAAGGTCGGCGCCGGTGCTACCCGGTGGCACGTCGTGATCGGAAAGCCTAGCATTCCCTTACTTTCTTGACATTCCGGTCACGTTGATTGGGGCGGATGTTGAGGTCGCGAAGCGGCACGGCAAGAGGAATCCGAGATTGATGGCGGTCATCGCAAGTTGCCACTACTCGTTTGCCTCAACCGGTGTGGCTTTCCCAGTTCGTGTCGCTTCTACTGGGCGCACGATCCGCCAGGAATCGACTCGCGTCGCTGAGATTGCGAAGGGGCATTCCAGATGGATGACCGCGTAGCAGAAGGGTATTTCGCGACTCGTTTCACATTCGACTCGCGCCGCACGGTTTTGTGGAGCACCCTGTGCTCCCGTGTCTTTCAACAATATGTGCCGTCGCAAGGATCAGTCGTTGAGCTTGGCGCCGCCCGGGGCGATTTCATCAACAACATCAAAGCTGTACGTCGGATTGCTGTCGACGTCTGGCCGGGTGTTATCGAGCATGCGGCAGCCGGTGTGGAGGCCCATGTTCGCTCAGGTACCGACTTGGGATTTCTCGACGCAAGATCGGTCGACGTTGTCTTCGCGAGCAATTTCGTGGAGCACCTCCTGGTAGATGAGGTGCGAACAATGCTCAAGGAAGTAGACCGGGTCCTCCGGGCCGGGGGGCGTCTGATTCTGGTGCAGCCGAACTATCGAACGAGCTACAAGCGGTACTTCGACGACTACACCCATGTCTCAGTGTGGTCCGACGTCAGCCTTCGCGATTTCCTTTCTGCCGAAGGCTTTAGCGTGGAACGGCTAGAACCGCGGTTCCTTCCACTCACGATGAAATCGCGGTTTCCGGTGCACCCGTTTCTGATCCGGCTCTACCTGGCCTTTCCGTTCAAGCCGCTGGCCGGTCAGATGCTGGTTGTCGCGCGCCGCGATTGAACAGGCGAAAGCTCCAGGTTTGGAGCCGATGAGCGATGCTCATGCCGATCATCCGGATCCCGAGCTTGAACGCCTCGTTGAGGTCGCCAGTCACCGACGACTCTCCGACCCGTTGGAGATAGCGAACGGGAACCTGAACAAGTGGGATCCCCTCTGAGATTGTGAGCAGCATCATCTCCAGGCCGAACGATGAATCGTGGCGTCGGAACTTCGGCTGAATCCGGTCGATGGCCGAGCGCTTGAGGACCCGGAAAGTGCATCCGACATCAGAGAGGCTGACCGTGTTGAAGAGGACCTCGATGCCTTTTGCCACCGCCCAGTTGCCCCAGCGGAGGAAAGTCCCCATGTTGGCGCCCGTATAGATGAACGTCGAGACAGTTCGGGATCCGAGGACGACGTCGGCATCGGTGAGAAACGGCAGCAGTTTCCATAGGTCATCAGGATCAAAAGTCCCATCAGGCTCACAGATCACGACCAGATCGAAGTCGGAGGTTTCGGTCAATCCTCTTCGGATAGCCGCTCCGTAGCCCTGCTTCGATTCGAGGACCTCCCTCGCCGAGGTGCTGGCGACATTGAGACTGGTGTCGGGGTGGGCGTTGTTGTTTACGACCACGATCTCGTCAACAACGCCAAGGCTGTCAAACCCTTTGATGCACGCCGCGATGCTGTCGGCCTCGTTGTACGTTGGTAGGACAACCGCCAGTCGGTGATCCCGCCACATCCTTGACTCCCTCTATCGCGTGAGTGCGGGAGATCCTATAGGGATGTAATCCCGTGCGGTCCTTCCCATATCTGTCGGATTGCCGTTTCCAGGGACTGTCGGTAATGGGGGAGCCGGGAGATCATCAGCTCGTCAAGGCGTTCGCTTTCGAGAACTGAGTTCAGAGGTCTCTTCGCGGGCCGCGGATATTCGGAGCTGGGGCACGGAGATACCGCGTCGGGGTCGAGTCCCGCAATCTCGGCAATCTCCCTGGCCAATCCGAACCACGTCGTCTGCCCGTTGTTGACCAGGTGAAGGACTCCGGCGGTTCGTGTCTTGATGGCAGAGTTGGTTGCAACCACCAGGTCGTCGACCAGAGTGGGGCAGCCACGCTGATCATCAACGACCCGAACTGGGCCTTTCGAGATCAACTCGAGCATCTTGGAGGCAAAGTTGGGGTGGGTGCCTGATAGAAGCCACGAAGTTCTGATCACCAGAATTTCAGGGTTTGCGCGGAGGGCAAGCCGCTCACCTTCCAGTTTGGTGCGTCCGTAGACATTGAGAGGATGCGGTCCGTCGCTCTCAACGTAGGCAGTCTCCTTCTCGCCGTCGAAGACATAGTCGGTGGAGAAGGTGACCAATCCTGCTCCGTGATGGGCGGTCGACTCGGCCAGGGCCCCGACCGCCAGTGCGTTCACGGCTCGGGCGGTCTCGACGTCGGTCTCGGCTGCGTCGACCGCGGTATACGCGGCACAGTTGATCACCGCCTCGGGCTTGACCGACTGCATCCAGGGCCCGATGGCGTCGAGGTCGGTGAGGTCGAGCTCATCCCGGGTCACCGGAAGACAGGCGCTGCCCAGGGTTCGGACGAAGGCCGATCCGAGCTGCCCCGACGCCCCGAGGACGGCTATCACGGTCCCGTGTGGGCGTCGCTCATGGCCCGTTCCAGATAATCGCGGTATGCCGAAGACGGCATCACGGCGATCAACCGCTCCATGTGGGCGCTGTCCACGTAGCCGCGCTGCAAGGCGATCTCCTCGAGACAGGCGATCTTCAGACCCTGCCGGTGCTCGATGGTGGCGATGAAATTGGCTGCATCGAGCAGACTGTCGTGGGTGCCGCTATCGAGCCAGGCCACGCCGCGGCCGAGCCGAACGACCTGAAGCTGTCCCCGGTCGAGGTAGACGTTGTTGACGTCGGTTATCTCGAGCTCACCCCGATCCGAAGGCTTCAGCTCGGACGCGATCCCCACGACCTGATCGTCGTAGATATAGAAGCCAGGCACGGCCAGGTTCGACCTGGGTCGTTGCGGCTTCTCCTCCAGACTCAGGGCCCGCCCGTTATCCCCGACCTCGACCACCCCGTATCGCTCCGGATCACCGACCGGATATCCGAAGATCAGGGCACCCAGTGAGAAAGACCTGACTGTCGCGTCGAGTCCGATGTTGCCATAGAAGATATTGTCACCGAGGATCAGGGCAACGTTGTCACCGTCGATGAAGTCGCTACCCACGAGGAAGGCCTGGGCGATGCCACCCGCCACCTCCTGGATCGCATAGGAGATGGACACCCCCCACTGGGTTCCGTCGTCGAGCAGGGACTGGAATCGGGGTATGTCATCCGGAGTGGAGATGAGGAGGATCTCGGTGATCCCTGACTCCATGAGGGTGGCTAGCGGGTAATAGATCATCGGCTTGTCGTACACCGGTTGCAATTGCTTGGAGGCCACCCGGGTGATCGGGTCAAGCCGGCTCCCGGCCCCGCCGGCAAGGACGATTCCCTTCATCGGTCGGACATCCTCAGCGGTTCCCACCAGTCCCGCCGATCCCGATACCAAGCGATCGTGTCTTCCAGGCGCTCTGAGAGGTCGTGTGCTGGTGACCAGCCCAACGCTCTCAGCTTCGAAGTGTCGACCGCATATCGGTAATCATGACCGGGGCGATCCGGAACCCGCTCGATCCACGACTCATCCTTGCCCAGATGCTCCAGGATGGCCCGCGTCAGCTCGAGGTTGGGTAGCTGGGCACCCGCCCCCACGTTGTAGATCTCCCCGGAATCAGCCCGGTCGATCAAGAGGTGGACGGCCGAACAGTGGTCCTCCACATAAAGCCAATCCCGCTCGTTACGCCCATCCCCGTAAAGCGGAACGCGCTTGTTGTCGAGGAGATTGGTCACGAAGAGGGGAATCACCTTCTCAGGAAACTGATAGGGCCCGTAATTGTTGGTGCAACGAGTGATTACCACGTCGTAGCCGTGCGTGATGTGATACGAGCGGGCCAGAAGATCGGATGATGCTTTCGACGATGAATAGGGCGACGAGGGGTCGAGTCGCGCATCCTCGGGTGCAAATCCCTCAGCCACGGAGCCGTAGACCTCGTCCGTTGATACATGAAGGAACCGCTGCACTCCATGACGGAGCGCGGCATCGACGAGCAACCCGGTGCCAATGACATTCGTGCTCAGGAATGGCTCGGGCCCGGAGATGGAGCGATCGACGTGGCTCTCGGCAGCAAAATGAACGATGAGATCGTGGCCGGGGACGATGTCATCGATGAGTTCTGCGTCTCGGATGTCGCCCTTGACAAAATGGTGACCTGTGTGTTTATCGAGTTCGTCGACCGTGGCCTGGACCCCGGCATAGGTGAGGGCGTCGAGATTCGTTACCTCGGCATCCGGCTCGTGCTCAAAGAGGTAACGGATGAAATTGGAGCCGATGAAGCCGGCCCCACCTGTCACTAGATACTTCCGTGCCATGTCAACCTTTTAGTCGAATACTTCAGCTTCGGCGAGAGTGGGAGCCGAGCCGTCCTTGACGCTCAGCATCGGTAAGTCCTTAGCCAGCGGCCACACGATCCCGATTCCCGGGTCGTCCCAGCGGATCGCCCGGTCAAGACCCGGGGCGTAGGGCTCAGACGTCTTGTACTGGACCTCGGTGCCGTCGGTGAGGGCCAGAAAACCGTGGGCGTAGCCCTCGGGTATCCACAACTGACGTCGGTTGGACTCACTGAGCTCGAACCCGCGCCACTCCCCGAAGCTGGGGCTGGAGCGTCGGACGTCCACCGCCACATCGAAGACGGCGCCTCTCGTCACCCGGACCAGCTTGGCCTGTGCCTCGGGTGGGAGCTGATAGTGGAGACCCCGGAGCACATCCCTGGCCGAGGTCGAGTGGTTGTCCTGGACGAATCGAACCTCCCGGCCCAGCCAGACGTCGAAGACACTCTCGTTGTACGACTCGTAGAAACTGCCTCGCTCGTCGGCGTGAACCAGGGGCTCGTAGACCCGTACCTCCTCGTCGATGCTCATCACTGGTGGCAGGCTACGACTCCCCGTTGCCCGGCCCGTCCACCAGCCGGTCCGGTCGTTCGTAGTGGATGGCCGGTCTGGCAACGACCGAGACCGGCGTGTACTCGACCAGCACCGCTTCGGCCCCGGTCAACTTGACGACCCGGTCCTCCCAGGAGTGCTCCTTGAGGGCACGGGCCCGGTCCGGGGGTTCGCCTTCCAGGGCGGACTCGACCGCGGACACCAGATCGGTGTCGGTGAATAGGCCGTCCAATCCCTTCAGCGCCCGCAATGGAGGGGCGGCGATGGGCACTCCCGAGGCCAGGTACTCGTAAGCCTTGAGCGGGCTCACCGCATGGGTTGTCTCGTTGACCGTGAACGGGACGAGCCCGACGTCGAACCGTTGCACGTATGCGGGGAGATCGGTCTGCGGTTTGAGCCCGAGGAGATGAACATTCGAAGGCAGGACGGGGCGGGTCCCCTTGTCGTCACCGATGAGGACCACCGCGGCCCGGGGATTGGCCTCGGCGACCCTGCGCAAAGACCCCCAGTCGAACCAATCACCGTAGAGCGACCCGTGATATCCGATGATCCGCTCCGCCCCGGGGAGGTCCTCCGGCCGCGGCGGGAGCTCGACCCCGAACAAGGCGACGTTGACCGCATTGGGGACCAGGACCGCCTCGCGGCCCATCGTCCCCACTCGCCGGACCAGGTCGGGTGCGGAGGCGGATACCCGATCGGCGGAGGTGACCAATCCCCGCTCTACTTCCGGGCGATACCACTCGCCCCCCAAAGCCGGATCGGACCAGTCATCGATCACGTCGTAGACCATCTCCAATCCCGCGGTCTGCAAGGCCTTGGCGTGTGATACCAGGGGGGTGGCCGGGGCCTCGACCAGGACCAGCCCGCCGGAGGTGACCCGGCCCAGCATCGTCGCGGGATCGAACCGCTCCACCCGGGCCTGCTCCAGGTTGGGGTGGATGAAGCGCAGACCGAGGTCGACCGACTCCTGGGCCTCGTAGAGGCTGACCAGCGTGACGTGATATCCCTGGCGCACCATCTCGAGTGCGAGCTGGGTGCTTCGGGAACCACCACCGATGTCGTGAATTGGGACTGCGGCCAGGATCACCACCGGAGTCCGGGAGATCGGGTCGGTGCGAACCGTGGGGGCGCTACCACCGGGCACGGGGATGAGACCTATCCGATACCCGGCGTCTCGAAGCCGGGCCAGCAGACCGGGCAAGGGGTGCTCCCCGTTGGGGATCCCACCGACCGCGTCGAGGAAACTGCTTCTCACCGCGATGACCCGAGGCCCAACCTTGGGCTCTGCCCGACGCCTGCCGACGAGCCGGGGCCCCTCCACCTCTCCGACCACTCCGGCCCCGATCCCGGAGTCACCCAGCGTCACCACCGCCCGATTGACCAGATCCCGGGACACGGGGAGGGCGGGGTCGGACACGGTGAGAAACTCTGTGGTCTCACCGCTGGAGGGCAGTGACAACCGGGCTCGGTAGGTGTCCGGGGTCACCGCCAGCCAGCGTTTTGCCATTGTCTGGTCTTCGAGGAATAGATCGACGTTGACCCGGGAATGCCGTGAATGCTGGGCCAGGCGATAGCGGGCCATGACCTGGTTGGGGATCAACGGGCGGAGGAGACGCTTCAGCCAGTGAGGCACTTCACCACCGACCCGGATCGGGGATGACCGCGGATTCCTCGGGGCGCTGCCGTTGGATCGTGACACCCGGTTCGAGGTTGCTCTTGGGGACGAACCAGCCGGCGCGGGGCATCGAGCCGGCGGCAGGTGGAGAGGGACCGGGGGTCGGGTCGTCGAGGACCACCTCGCCGGCGGGCTCGGCGTCGGGGTCGTGGAGACTCCAACGGCGGATGATGGTCAGCGGCGGATCGCCGCCGGTGCGGGCCAGGGCAATGCGGGGATTGGCTTCGAGCAGATCGGCGAGCTGAAGCAGGAGCGAGGCCGGAATGCTGGCCTCGACACCGCGGAGGTCGACGATGTACTTGCCCCAGGTGTCAGCCAGGGCATCGAGCGACGGGACCGCCTCCGCCTCCTCGGGGAGCGGGTTGTTTGCTCCCACGATGGTGAACAGGGGGTACCACCGCCTTCGTGCCTCCCGCAACGCTTCCAGGCGGTACAACTCCGGGTTGCGGTCTCGCACCATTCGCCGTCCCTCTTCGAAACGCCCCTCGGTGGTGACGCTCATCGATACCCCGTGCTTGCGGTACCGGAACAGCCCCTCCTCGACCCGGACCTGGCCCCAGCCGGCTTGGGTCAGCCGCAGCCACATCTCCCAGTCCTCGTTGCCCGAGGTCATGGTTTCGTCGTAACCACCAACCGACTCCCAGGCCGCGGTTCGCATCAGGACACAACCAACGACCGCGTTCTCGATCAGCTGCCAGTAGGGGTTGAATGGGCGCGGGATCCACACCGCATTCAAGTCCCCGTGAAGCCGAGCCAGACAGTGGGCGAAGCCGGCCCCCGAAGCCTCCCCGAGGACGGCCAGCAGTCTCGTCATGAATCCTGGCGCCAACTCGTCGTCCGAGTCGAGCGGGACCAGGAACTCACCCCGGGCCAGCTTCATCCCGGCGTTGCGGGCGCCGGGCAGACCGGTGTTGCCTTGGCGGAGGAGACGCAGACGTGGCCTCTCGATGGCATCGAGAAACGCGATGGTGGCCGGGTCGGTCGATCCATCGTCCACCACCACAATCTCCCAGGAGTGATGGGTCTGCTCGTACACCGAAGCCAGTGTCTCCTCCAGATACCTGATGTCGTCGTGCACCGGGATCACCACCGTCACGTCGGGAGATTCCAGCTCCTCGAACTCGCCGGCGGCGATCCTGCTCTGCACGGCCCGGAGGCGTCTCTCCCGCTGCGCCCGGGCCTGCTCGGCAGGCCAGGAGGCCTGGCCCCGCAGACGATCCTTGAGCCCTTTGGGCGCAAGACGAGCCGACACCCTGGCGATCGGCGCCGGCAGATACCTGTAGACACGACGGAGGGCGGCACTTCCCGGGGAGGTCGGGATACGTGACGCTTCCTCTACCGCCTTGGAGGCCTCGGTGGCGAGGCCTGCCTGGGCCCGGGGGTGTCGCGGCTCGGGATCGGACCGGTAGGCCTCCCAGGTGTCCCCGGGCTGGGGAACGGGCTTTCTCGACAACGATCGGGCCAAACCCTCCTCCTCGGCGAGACGGCGCATCGAGGCTGCCAGGCCTTCGACCGTGCCGTCGTAGACCAGGGCTCCGGTCTCCTCGGCGAATAGACCTGCGAAGGCAGGGAGGTCGGAGACGACCACCGGGAGACCGAGACGTCGCGCCTCGTGGGCGGCCAAACAAAAGCTCTCGAATCGGCTGGGTACCACAACCGCCGTCACCCCATGCAATGACTCCGAAAGATGCTCACGAGCCAAGGAGCCAGGGAACTCGAAAGCCTCCCGGTGACGAGGAGGGATGAGGGACAGGAGCCACTCGCTCATCGACGAGCGGGCGGTCGGGCTCCACCCATCGCCACCGACGAACCTCACCGTCAGGTCCAACCCCTCCTCGAGGAGCGACAGTGCCGCCCGAACCAGGTCCTGGGACCCTTTCATCTCCCCGAGACGGCCCACAGCGGCAAACAACGGGACCCGGGACGGGCTCGTGACCTCGCCCTCGAGGGGCGGGATAGGCGGCGGAGACACCGCCACCCGTTCGGCGGATACCGCGTATCGCCCGACCATCGTCTCGTGATGCCCGGGCACCGGGATCAACACCTGATCCGCCATCTGGAAGACCCCTCGCTCCATGGCGGCCGGGACGTGCCAGTCGCCGGGGTCGGTCTCCATCGCATCACGCAGCAGGTCATAGGGGCCGTGGAACCTGACAGTCGTCGGGTTGGACTCGAGACCTAGCGCCACCCGGTTCACCAGCATGGAATAGCCGAGACCCTCGAAGTCCTGAACCTCGATCCTGTCGCCGGGCTCAACCAACTCCGAGACCCCCCTCGCGACGGCTTCCGAGCGTTCGAGGAACCCGGTGGGAGGGATGACGATCACCTCGACCTGGACCCCCTTCCGCTCCATCACCTGGATCGGATCCGGGGTGGCCAGCAGCACGAGGATGGGCCGCCGTCCGGCCAAATTACGGGCCAGGGCGTCGACGACAACCCCGGCGCCTCCTTCGGTCTCGGGGTAGATCTCGGTGGTGACGAAGACGATACGGCCCTGGGTCATCACGAATCAGTCACTCAGCAAACCTGGCATGAAGATCGATGGTAAGCAGTGGTTCCAGGTGGCAGTGGGACGGTCGGCATCGGCACTGCCCTATTTGAGTCAGGGCGCCGAACGGGTATAGGGTCGCGACGGATGAGGTACAGCTCTCGCTAGGGGCCGACTTCCTCCCGACGCCGGAAGCGGTCGCCGTGGTACCTAAAGAGGTTTCACCCGGTGACCGATAAGAAGTCGATGCGTCGTCGGGTGGCCTTCTTCACGGCGCTGGTCGTGCTGGCCGGCGCGGTCGTCTTCGTTCCGCCCGCCCCTCCGGCCCAGGCGGTGACGATAAGCGGCGCCGGCTCCGTTTATGCCGGCATCTACTCCGAGCAGTTCGCCGCAGGGTCCGATCTCAACAATCTGGCCAACGCCATCGGCAAACGGATGACATTCGGCGGCACCTTCCACTCAGTGAACGAGAACGACGGTGTTGCCGGTGGTTGGTCCAACACCAGGGAGGTTCTCAACGAGGTGTG
>Ga0209341_10002358_pt1 | contig 17977 bp, 16 predicted proteins | sample RifCSP13_2_FD_184020 | JGI IMG/M metagenome (GOLD analysis project Ga0209341, IMG submission 184020) | Soil microbial communities from Rifle, Colorado - Rifle CSP2_sed 13_2 (SPAdes) (version 2) | ecosystem: Environmental > Terrestrial > Deep subsurface > Rock core/Sediment | place: Rifle... | reverse complement strand
GCGTTCAGATCGTCGCCTCCGACCCGCCCGAGCGCGGCCTGCCGGACGGTGGAAGCAGCCCGGAACACGGCGCCGCCTGCCATCTGGGTCTGCCGGGAAGCAGACGTCGAACCGGCCGAGCCGATCTTGGAAGTGTCGTCGAAGAGAACGGCGACCTGCTCGATGCCGAGCACCGACCGGGCGACTTGCTGGACAACGGTCACCATGCCCTGCCCGACCTCGATGGCGGCGGTATGCACCTCCACACCCAGGGGAGTGAGCACCACCCGGGCTTCGGCGAAATCGTCGAACGCCTCTGCAAACCCCAGGTTCTTGAGACCGACCGCGTACCCGACCCCGCGGACGACACGGCCGGGTGGCGTGGTGAGGCCGGTTCCGCCCGGGAGATGGAGTGGCTCATCGACGACGTTCGGATCGGGGTCCGGCAACGCCATGATCGATCGGATGACCTCGGCAGTCGGCAACGGTTCGGTGATTCGTTGGCCGCTGGTAGGCAGTTGATCCCCGGGTCCCAGCGCGTTGCGGAGCCTCAGCTCCAGGGGGTGGATGCCGATCTCGGCCGCCAGCCTGTCCATCTGGGCTTCATAGGCGAAACAAGTTTGTACGGCCCCGAACCCCCGCATAGCGCCCGACGGTGGGTTGTTGGTGCGGACCGCATAGCCGTCGATGACCGCGTTCGGACACCGATAGGGACCGACCGAGAAGTACACGGAGTTGGCGATCACGGCGGGCGAGGTTTCCGTGTAGGCGCCTCCGTCCAACAACACTTTCGCCTCGACCCGGACCAGGTTTCCTTCGGCATCGGCCTCGTGCCGGTACCACATCCGGGCTGCGTGACGGTGCACGTGCCCGGCGAAGCTCTCCTGACGGTCGTACACCATGCGTACCGGTCGGCCGGTGTACAGCGCCAGCAAGCACAGGTGAACCTGGAGGCTGAGATCCTCCCGGGACCCAAAGGCGCCCCCGATCCCCGTCGGATGAATCCGAACCTGCTCGCCTCGGAGGCCGAGACTGGCGACGATCTGTTCGTGGTCGACGTGAATCCACTGCGAAGGGGCAAAGAGGTCGATCCCACCCTCGCCGTCGGGGAAGGCGATGCCGGCTTCAGTGCCCAGCGCCGCCTGGTCCTGGGTCCCCATCTCGTAGTAACCCTCTACCGCGATGTCGCCGTGGGCCGTGGGAGCGCCTCGTACCGCACGCACATGGCGAAACACCTCGCCCTGCTCCTGGGCTTCGACCAGGTCGGTGAGTGGTTCGAGCACGTCGTACTCGACGACGATGGCCCGGGCGGCGCGCCGGGCGGTCTCGGGATCTTCGGCTGCCGTGATGGCAATCGGTTCTCCCCAATAGCGCACTTCGTTCCCGGCCAGTACCGGGCGGTCGGGGTCGATCTGCCCGACGGTCGGGCGCCCGGGCACGTCATCATGGGTGAGGACGGCATGAACGCCGGCGATGGCGAGGGCCGGCGCGATATCGATCTTGGTGATCAGGGCGTGAGGGTGGGGGGACCGGTGCGTCGCTCCCCAGAGCATCCCCTCAGCGTTGAGATCGGAGGCGTAGGCGAAGTCGCCCCGGACTTTCGGGATGCCATCAGGACGGGCCACCGATTGGCCGATGCCGCCCCGCACCCTGGTGTGGGTCGTTGTACTCATCAGCGGCCCTCCCCCACCAGCGACTCGACGGCGCGCAGGATCGCCCCGTATCCCGTGCACCGGCAGATATTGCCGGAAAGAGCTTCCCGGATTTCATCGGTGGTCGGTGCCGGGTTGTGCTCGAGCAGGTGGGTGGTCGAGATGAGAAACCCGGGCGTGCAGAACCCGCATTGCACCGCTCCGTGCTCGACGAACGCTGCCTGGACGGGGTGCAACTCGTCCTCGGTTCCCAACCCTTCGACCGTGAGGACCTCGGAACCTGCCGCGTCGGCCGCCATCACCAGGCACGAACACACCGGCTCGCCGTCGAGCAGCACCGTGCAGGACCCGCATTCGCCCTGGAGACAAGCATCCTTGGCTCCCAGCAGGCCCAGCGTCTCCCGCAAAACGAACAGCAGACTCTCCGGACCGCGGACGGCTGCGTCGCGTTCTTCGCCGTTGACGACCAAGGTGATCTTCATGTTGCCAGACACCTTTCGAGCAGCCGGCGGGAGAGCACCCCGGCCGCATGCCGCCGGTATCCCTCCGTGGAACGGTGGTCGGTGATGGGCTTCACCTCCTCCGACACCAGCCGGGCAAATTCAGCAAGCGCCGTGGCGGTCTTCCGAGATTCGGAGTTGACCATCTCTTCGGCCCGACGCGCTCTCAGGACGGTCGGGCCGACGGCGCCCAGCGCCACCCGGGCCTGCCCTTCGTCATCGACCATGACGCAGGCAGAAACGGTTGCAATCACCATCGCCGACCGGACCCCGATCTTGGCGAACTCCTGTCGGTGGGGCATCGCCTCGGGAAGCATCACCGCCGTGATCAGCTCGTCATCTGCACGGCTGGTCTGCTTCACGCCGACCAGGAACTCGTCCCACCGCAAGGTGCGAATGCCCCGTCGGGATTGCAGCTCGATATGTGCGTCACACGCCGCCAGAAACGGGTGACTGTCCCCGGCCGGGCTGGCGGTGCCGAGGTTGCCGCCGATCGTGGCAGCTGCCCGGATCTGCGGGGACCCGACGGTGCGGGCCAGTTGAGCGAGCGCCCGGATGGGACCATGTTCGATCCGCCCAAACGTGACACCGGCACCCAGCCTGCGCCCCTCCCACTGCTTCAGTTCCTCGACCCGCCGGACGGCAATCACCCGCCGGGGCAGACGTGCGTGGTAGTTGACCTCAACCATCAGATCGGTGCCCCCCGCCAGCAGCGTCGCTCCCGGCTGGGCGGCCAGGGCCCCGAGCGCCTCCTCGAGTCCGGTCGGGCGTTCTATGTCCACATCCCACCCTTCGTAGCCACGCATCACGCTAGCTGCCACCGGTCGGACCCGGTCCACACCAGGATCACATCTCCAAGACGGCGGCGCCTTTGACCGCCCCGGATTTCACATTGGCCAGGGCCCGGTTGGCATCGGTGAGGCTGTACCTATCGACCACCGTCCGGATCGGCAGTTCGGCCGCCAGGTCCAGGAACTCCCGAGCATCGGTCCGCGTGAAGTTTGCGACGCTCCTGATGTGGCGTTCCCACCACAGATGTTCATACGAAAACGCAGGGATCTCGTCCAGGTGGATGGCGTTGACAGCCACCACCCCGCCCCGCTCCAGGGCGGTGAGGGCTGCCACGACCACGGACCCGACCGGTGCGAAAGTGACCGCGGCCTGCAGGCGAACGGGTGGCGCCTCGTCGTATCCACCTGCCCAGGCCGCCCCCATCTCGAGGGCGCGGACCCGTTCCTGGGCCGACCGGGTAACGACGAATACGTCACATCCCCAATGGAGTGCCACCTGAATAGCGAGCAGGGCCGAGGCGCCAAAGCCGTACAGGCCGAGCCGGCCACCCGGTTCGATGCCGCACAGTTTGAGGGCCCGGTACCCGATGACCCCACCGCACAGAAGGGGCGCAACGTCGAGGTCGCCCGTCTCCGGCGGGAGGGAGAATGCATAGTCGGCTCGCACGGTCATCACCGTGGCGTAACCACCGTCACGGTCCCACCCGGTGAAACGGGCCTGCTCACACAGGTTCTCGAGTCCACGCCGGCACGGGTCACACGTCCCGCAGGCTCCCGCCATCCAACCAACCCCGGCCCGATCACCGATCGACCAGCCCTCGACCCCGGCACCGAGACCGCCGACCCGGCCGACGGCCTGATGACCCGGGATGACGGGAAGAGCCCGGGCCGGGAGGTCACCCTCGCACAGCTGCAGATCGGTCCGACATACTCCGCATGCCGACAGCGAAAGAAGGAGCTCTCCTGGTCCGGGGACCGGATCAGGCCCTTCCTCTAATTCGAGAGGATGGTCGGCAACCGGTCCGGCCCGACGGAGCACCTGCGCCTGCATACGCGGAGCCTACCCACCGGCTAACACCACCACCCGGGAGATCCGCTCCCACGAAGACAGCCGGAGCATGATCTGGGCGGCGGCCCGGTCCGCGGTGGGTGTCCCGGCTTTGGTGAGAGCAACTACCACCCGGGCCGCAGGCGGTACTCCTTTCAGGCCTCCCTCCGGATGGGTGAGTACCGCCACGCAGTGTTCAACTTCGAGCCGGTCGCTCACCCCCAGCCCGGTTAGGGCGGCCGCCCGTTCGGGCCGGTGGGCGACGTCCGCAATCCGACCACCCACCGCGTCGACGCCCATGAGGACGACGACCGTGGTTGCCTCCGTCGGAATCACCGGTTCATGCAGGCCCGGCGCTTTCAGCGAGCGACCGTGCGCTCCGTCGGCTTCGACGAGCAGGTAGTCGACGGGCACCGACCGATACAGCACATCGACCACCGTGGGAAGAGGCCCCGTGGCCTTGTGGTCGTCTCCCCCGGTGACCAGCGCCACGAACGAGTTGGAGGTCACAGCCGTCATCACCGCATGGAGATCGTCGCTCTTGCACAAGCCCGGAAGTCCGTCGAGCTGCCCGCGACCCATCTTGGTCGTGGTGGTCACCAGGACCCGTTTGCCGGCCCGAGCCAGCTCTTCACCGAGACGCAGCATGACGGTGGATTTGCCACCCGCGCCGCTAAAGGCCACCAGTTCCCGATCGCCGATACCCAACACTCGGGCGAGGGAGCCACTCACGCCGGCACAACCCTGTTGAGCCAGGCGAGGATTGCCTCGAGCACCCCGCCCCCTACCGACAGCGCCTTGTCGGAGATCTCAAAACAGGCCGCCGGGTCGGCCCGCGGGTCGATGTCGGCGATTTTCAATCCGCTCGTAGCCGGTCGGGAAGCATCGATCAATCCGCGCACCACTCCGTCCAGGCCGGCCCGCACCGGTTGGCCTCCGACGCAGCCGATAGTCTGCCCGGCCGCAACCAGGTCACCAATGTTCACCTCCCAGACGATGGCTCCGGCCCGGGTCGCTCGGATCACGCGCTCGACGGACCTTCCGCCGACCAGACCGGGAACCCCGGTGTTGAAAGCGGCTGATCCGGACCACATCACCCTTCCGAGTCGGTGCCCGCGCATCGTTTCGACGACCGCGTGGCAATCGACCCCTGCCACAAAACCCGGCCCTAACGCGACCACCAACGGCGCCTGATCGATGGAGGTATCCAGCGTGCGCTTGGCCAGGCGGGCGTCTACCAGCACCGAGACCGGCTCCGGAAACGCCGGCAAATGCTCGCCAACCAGCACGGGGATTGCGCCGGTTGCGCCCACCTCGAGAGCCTCGCCGGGCGTGTTGACCAATCGGGCGCTGAGGTCCTCGATGACGGCCGCTCCTTCGCTCACCGCCCTCGCCACGGACACGGCCCGCCTGATGGCCAGCGGTGTGGGAAGCTCGAGGACGACCAGCGGGAATCCGGCCCGGTGCAGGCGGGCGACGACGCCGGTCGCCAGGTCTCCTCCGCCGCGCACCACCACCCGGTGCTCGGCGAACAGCATCACGAGGGCTCAGTCGCGTAGGAGTTGGCCCGATTGACCTGGATGATCTCCGCCATGATCGACACGGCGATCTCCTCTGGGGTCTCGGCATTCATCTCGATCCCGATCGGCGCACGGACACGTTCGAGATCGGCGGCCGCAATCCCGGCGTCGATCAGACGTTGAGAGACCGACCGCCACCGGCGGGCGCTTCCCATCACGCCGATGTAGCGGGCCGGTCCGGCGAGGACCTCCGGCAGGGTCGTCAAATCCCGGTCGATATTCCTGGTCACGACGACGATCGAGGCGTCCTCCGCCACGGGCTGATCCAGGTCGGACAGCGATCCGGCCACCCGCTCATCGGCGTTCGGGAGTAGCTCGGGGGTGACCATCTCGGGGCGGTCGTCGATGGCAACGGTTCGATACCCGAGCCAGTGAGCCAGATCGATGACGGCGCGACCGACATGGCCGCAGCCAACGACGTACACAGTGTGGCGGGGCATGTAGGGCTCCAAATAGATCTCGACCTCGCCTCCGCAAATCCCCGGATCGCCCCGGTTGGGATCCACCAGAGCATATTCGAGCAATCTGGGGCGTCTGTCGGAGAGAACCTGGCCGGCTGCGGCGATCACCCTGGCCTCCATCTCGCCACCACCGATGGTTCCGCAGGTCTCGCCGTCCTCGAAGATCAGCATCTTCGAGGAGCTGTGGCGAGGGACGGACCGGCGGGTTCCGATGACGGTTGCCAGCACCACAGGCCGACCGGTTTCGACCGCCGCGGCCAGATCGAAGAGGATCTGCCTGTCTTGAGCAGGCATTACGGTCTCATCGGGTCGACTGGAGCGCTGCCCACACTCGCTCCGGAGTGAACGGAATGTTGTTGATCCTGGCTCCGGTGGCGTTGGCGATCGCATTCCGGATGGCCGGCGCCACTCCATCCTTGGGGATCTCGGCGATGGCCTTGGCACCGAACGGCCCGCTCTTCTCCATGGTCTGCACGAGATACGCCTCGATATGGGGAACCTCATCCGATCGATAGATCTTGTACGGCCCGAGCCGGGCGTTGACCATCCGGCCCGCTTTGTCGTAGACCATCTCTTCACAATGCCCATACCCGAGGGCTTGAATCATTCCTCCCTCGACCTGGCCGGCTGAAGTCAACGGGTTGATCGGCACGCCGCAGTCGACGGCCATGACCAACGACACCACGGTCACCTGACCGGTATCGATGTCCACTTCGATTTCGGCGAACTGAGCGGCGTAGGGAGGCGGAGACTCAGGGGCAACGTAGGAGGCGGTCGCCATGATCTGATGCTGCTGGTCCTGATGTAGAGAGTGCAGGGCAACCTCGGCGAGACTCACCGATCGGCCGTCGGGGGCCAACGCTTGCCGGTCGCGCAGCGAGATGTCCCCGGGCGTGCTGACATCGAGCAACAGGGCGGCTCGCTCGGCAATCTGGCGGCGGACCTCCTCGGCGGCCTTCTTGACGGCCATGCCCGAAACATAGGTGGTACTCGACGCGTAGGCCCCGACATCGAACGGAGTCATGTCCGTGTCGGCGGCGTAGACCACAATGTCCTCCACCGGGGTACCGAGTACCTCGGCGGCGATCTGCGCCAGGACCGTGTCGGCACCCGTGCCCAGATCCGTCGCCCCGAACAGCAGGTTGAACGAGCCGTCGTCGTTGATCTTGATACTCGCTCCGCCCATGTCGAGACCGGAGATAGCGCTGCCGTGCATGCACATGGCAAACCCGATACCTCGCCGGATGTGGGGACGGTCGGCCGGTTGGCGCCAGTCCGGGTCGATGCGGCGGTGCCAGCCGATCGCTCGTTGCCCTTGCGCGACACACTCCTCCATCCCACACGAGGCCACAACCGGGATGAGCTTCATCTCGGCGGCACCTTCCCCCAGTTCGGCGGCCATGTCGAGCGGGTCACCGACCTTGGTCCAGTTCATCCGCTTGAACTCGAGGACATCCATCCCGAGGGCGGCGGCGACGTCGTCCAAGTGCGCTTCAAGAGCGAACAAGGCCTGCGGAGCCCCGTAACCGCGGTAGGCGCCCGGCACCGGGATATTGGTGTAGACGACGTCACAGTCGAAGCGCTTGTTGGGGCAGTTGTAGGAGCTCAGCCCGCGCAATCCGCTCACCATTTGCACGGTGAGCCCGTGCGTTCCGTACGGTCCGGTGTTGCCGACCGTCCTCATCAGCTGGGCGACCAGCTTCCCGTCGTCGTTGACCCCGGTCTTCATGGTGATGGTTTGAGGGTGCCTGGTCCGGCTGGAGACGAACTCCTCATGGCGGGTCAGTTCGAGCCGGACGGGTCGTCCGGTGACCAGTGCCAGGTGACCCACAATGTCTTCGATCAACATCTCCTGCTTCACACCAAAGCCACCGCCGATGCGCGGTTTGATGATCCGGATCTGACGGACCGGAAGGCCCAGCAAGGGTGCCAGCATCCGCCGCACATGGAACGGGACCTGGGTCGAGGTGCGGACCACCAACCGCTCGTCGCTGTCCAACCAGGCGATGGCGATATGGGGTTCGATCGGAACCTGCTGGACCTGATGCACGCGCAGCGTCTGTTCGAACACATGGTCGGCTTCGGCAAACCCTGCCTCGACATCACCAACGTCGGCCTCGATGTGATGCACGATGTTACGCGCTGCGTCGTAGGCACCCTCCATATCGGGTTCGTCGTGAATCACCGGCGCACCGTCCGACATCGCCTCGTTCTCGTCGAACACCGCCGCCAGCACCTCGTACTCGACCTCGATGAGCCGTACCGCCGCCGCCGCGATCTCCAGGGTGTCGGCGGCGACCACCGCCACCCGATCGCCGACGTGACGGACCTTGTTGTCGAAACTGACCTGATCGTACGGGAGTGGATTCGGGTAGCTCTGGCCTCCCGAGGCGAACCGGACCCGGGCCACGTTCTCGTGGTGCAGTACCGCCCGGACTCCGGGCAGCCGGCGGGCTTTGGAGTCGTCGATCCGCATGATCCGGGCGTGGGCGTGGGGGCTCCACAGCATCTTGGCGTACAGCATGCCCCGCATCTCAACGTCGTCCACGAACGCCGGGTTGCCCTTGACGAGTCTCAAAGCATCAACCTTTACTTCAGGTTTACCCACGACCTGGGTCTCGGGCACTTCCGGACTCGGCACCACCCGGAGCGCCGCGAGAGGCAGGTCGAGGGGAGGGCCGGCGGCACCGAAGTCGGCCGTTCCATCGACGTCGGTCAGGGGACGGACCAGCGCAGACTCGATCGGATCGACGTTCTCACCCCGCAACACGGCCGCCGCCCGCAGGATCGCCTCGACCGGCCGTAAATAGCCGGTCTCCCGATCGAGGATGCCGGTGAGCGCATCACGGACCTCGGCTTCGGTCGGGTCGGGGTTGTCGTCCAAGAGCGCTTTGGCGGCCAGCACCATGGCGGGTGTCGAGTACCCGGATTGGATGGCTCCGACCGTTACGAAGGCCTCCTGGATGGGATGGAGGCCCCGCCCGGGGGCGAGTCCCTCCACTGTCTCGATGGCGTGCCCGTCGGCCTGGACGGCCAGCATGATCTCCGATGAGACCAGGCGCCCGTCGAGCAGAATGGCGTCTGCCCCGGTCTCGCCGGTCTCTGCGCCGAACCGGACACTGAAGAAACCCTCCCGCCGCAGTATCTGGCGGAGCGTCTCATGCGGACTGCATTCGATTTGGCGACGGTCGCCGTTGATCGTCAGATTGATCTCCACAACTACCCCCCTAGCTGCTGGATCACTCGCCGGGTGAGCGTCCGGGCGAGATGGAGGCGATACTCGCTGCTTCCCCGGAAGTCGCCCGGGGGGTTCAGAGCGGCCACCTCGGCTGGCTCCACCAGGATCGGTGTTGACGCCATTCCGGTCAGGGCGAGGCGGATACCTCCGGTCGGCGCCTGCCGGCCGATGGCTGCCACGATTGAGCTGTCAGATGGTGTTCGACCCGTCCGCTCCGCCGCCCCTATCCCGTCGGCATCGATCCGCAGTGCCGTGATGATGGAGCCCTCGAGTTTCGAGCGATCGTTCAGCAACCCGGCTAGGGCGACATTTTCCACCACCCCACCGGCCCGGGCCACAGTGACCTGCCCCTCATAGACCAGGCAGCCCGCCAGCAACTCGCTGTCGGGATCACCGGTGCCAATGGTTCCTCCGATGGTTGCCGCGTTGCGAAATGTGCTGGGTGCCTCGCGTCGCGCCAGCAGCCGCACAAGCTCCGGCACGGCCTGGTGGGCGGTCAGCTCAAAGAGTCGGACCATCGCTCCGATCTCGACGACCATACCGTCGGTGCGGATCCCATCAAGGCCGATGGCCTGCAGGTCGATCATCTCGACCGGTTCGGGCAACTCCGCGGCGTTGAGTGACGTCCCACCGGCCAGCACCACCGAACGGGGACTCACCCGGTTGAGAAGCGAGAGGGCCTCCTCGAGGCTCTCGGGCCGGTGATATCCCACGACTGCCTGCATGATCGACCCCGATGTTGGGCACGGCGGCCCGGCCAGAATCGAACGACCGCCTTACACTCAGGTTAGTCCTGGGAGGTGTCTTTCAATCGGCTGTGGCACCGGGCCGGCGAGCCTCTTCGACCGAGTGGACCTTGAGGTCCCAAAGAGCCTCGGTCAACGACACGTGGTAGACGTGGGGGTTGATCAGGCGCCGAACTCCAGGATCGAGGCGGTCGAGATCGGCCCGGCGTCTCCCCCTGATGTCGTCCAGTTCCGGCAGCTGGCAGACCAGCTCACCCTCACGAAGGATCTCGACCGCCAGCGGTTCGACCTCGGAGATGGCGGTGCGATCCAGAGTTCGATGTGATGTGTGTTCGGTGGGGTGATGGAGGACCACCCGGTCGGCGGCTAACGGCTTCTCGCCTTCAACTCCCAACACGTCGGCCGTTGCGGTTCTCCGCTTGTCGTAGAAACGCCAGGCTTCCTTCTTGCCCGGGTTCGGGATCTTGGCCCGTGCCTCCGAGACTTTCAAGACCGGCACCCACCGGCCGGACTGGCGAAGGGCCACCAGCTTGTATACCCCGTCCAGGGCCGAGTCTCCTTGTGAAGTGATCAGGCGGGTGCCAACGCCGTAGGTCAGGCGTCCGATCAGTCGGGCTGGATCCACTCCGTAGCGAGGTGCCTCTTCCTCGATCTGGGAGATGATCTGCCAGATGGCCAGCTCGTCGAGGTTGGAGGACAGAACGATCGACACGTCCGAGAATCCGGCCTCGTTCAGGCGTTGGGCGGCCCGGATGCTGAGGTAGGCCAGATCTCCGGAGTCCAGCCGGATCCCGACCGGTTCATGGCCGCTCCGTCGCAGCTCCTCGAAGACGGTGATGGCGTTGGGCACGCCGCTCTCCAATGTGTCGATGGTGTCGACGAGCAGCAGGCAGTCATCGGGGTACAGCTCGGCGTAGGCCCGGAACGCCCCCAGTTCACCTCCCCCACTCGCCATGAACACCTGTACGAGGCTGTGGGCGTGGGTACCTTTGGAAGGTATCCCCAGCGACCGTGATACACCGACGTTTGAGGTGAAGTCGGCGCCGCCGATCAACGCGGCCCTGGAGCCGGCGTTCGCTCCCCGATCGGGAGCCCGACGCAACCCGAATTCGAGCACCGGTCGGCCCCGCCCGGCTTCGTGCACCCGCGCAGCCTTGGTGGCGATGAGGGTCTGGTAGTTGAGGTGGTTGAGGAGGGGCGTCTCGAGAATCTGGGCCATGGCCAGTGGACCGCGCACCACGGTGAGCGGGACGTTGGGGTGAACGACTCTCCCCTCCGGGATGGCCTCGAGGCTGATTGCTTCAAAGGAACCGTTGCTGCGCAGCCAAGCGAGGAAGTCGTCGTCGAAGGTCCGGCGACCGGTGGTCCCGGTCAGGCTGCGAAGGTAGTCGATGTCCTCGTCCCCGAAGCGGGCCGCAGCCATCCAGTCCAGCAGCCATTCCAAACCGGCGTTGATGCAGTACCCGGCCTGATGCCGCCCGTAATCGGGATAACTGCGGAAGAAATGATCGAACTGTGCGGGCTGCTCGTGGATGCCCAGGCGGAAGTACAACTGCCCCATCGTGAGCTGGTAGTGGTCGGTGAAGAGAATGCCGTCGGTTCCCGCACGCTTTCCGGTTGTCAACCACAACTCCAGGATCGGGTGCTCTCGATGGTAACGATCGCCGAGAACAGCAGTAGGAAGAAAACCGATCGTCGGCTTCTATCGTCGATGAGGCCATCCGGCAGAGGAGATCTGTCCAGGCGGCATGCCAAGACATTGTGGAGTCGACGCGCCCGCCTGTCCCCTAACCCCACCGGATAGGGCTTCAACCACGGCGTCCGACCACCCAGGCCGTGGCGCTCCACCCGACGATGGTCCATGCGCTCAGCACCAGGTAACTCAGTCCGACATCGGTGACGAGACCGCTGCTGAGCGCGTCCCTGATCACCTGTGCCATGTGATAGAAGGGCAGGACCCGGTGAACCGAAGCCAGCCAGTCAGGGAATTGGGCGATGGGCACAACGATCGGCGAGAACAGCAGTACGAAGAAGACGATCATGTTGGTCAGGAAGTTGACGGTGACCGGGTTCTTGACCGCGTGAGCCATGCCGAATCCGACCGAGGTGGTCATCAGCGAGGTGAGCAGGACTGCCGGGACGATCATGGGCGAGACACTGAGCTGCACGCCATAGTTCCAGGCTCCCACTCCGAGGGCGATCGCCATACCGGGCACGGCCATGAGGGTGAAGACCGTGAACGTCGAGGCTGCCGCGGCCAGTCTGGGGACCGGCAGCGACCACAGAAACTCGTAGGTTTGGGTGATGCGTTGCTGGGCCACCATGTTGGGGACCATCACCAATCCGATGGGGATGAGGGCGATGGCCGGCACCCCGCTTGCCATGAAGGCACCAACCTCCGGGGGTACGTCGCCCAGATAGAACCCGTACATGACGGCCATCCCGGCACCCATCAGGACCTGGATCACGAGTCCAAACGCCAGCCATTGCCCGAGGCCGCGCAGATCGAACCGCAACATCATCGCGTAGCTGCGCAACCAGCGACGGAGCCCGGTGGTCACCGTCAAGGAGCCGACCACGAGGGCACTCGTCGAGGTCACAGGAAGATCGCGGCCGGCCATCAGTGCCTCCTTCCGATCACCCAGGCGGAGACCATCACCGATATGGCCGCATAGATGCCGAGGATCAGGTAGGAACCTCCGACGTTGTCAACGAGACCTTCGGTGAGCGCGGCACGGACCACCGCCGCCATATGCTGGAACGGCAACCATTCGTTGACCGCTACCAGCCAGTCCGGGAGGTTTTCGGGCGGGAAATTGATGGGTGAGAAACCGAGGATGGTGAAGATCAGCAATTGCGTGATCATCTGGGTGATCATGGGTTTGGGAATGGCATGGGCGAATGCGTACCCGATCAGGGTGGCCGTGCCGATGGTGAGCAGCACCGCCGGCACGATGATTGGTGAGACCTGCAACGACAGGTCATACCGCCAGTCGGCGATGACGAGGGCCGCCACCATGCCCGGTATGGCGATGATGGAGTTGACGGTCAGCCAGGCGGCTGCCTGGGTGGTGCGAGGCACCGGAAGCGACCAGAGGAAGTCGTAGGTTCCGGCCACCTTTTGATTGCCGACGAGTTGCGGGCCCAGGACCATCCCGACGGTGATCAAGGTCACGACTGCCACTCCGGTCGCCAGGAAGAGTGCGTTGCGGGCCGGCATCTGATCGAAGAACAGTCCGATTCCGAGGGCGAAACCGCCCCCGATCACGATCTGCAGGGCGACGATCAGTGGGAGCAAGAGTCGGAGGCTGCCCAGCTCCCACCTGGTCATCATCACGTAGCTCCGCAACCAGTGGGCCGTTCCCGACCGCACCGGTTCGGACGCCGACCTGGTAGAAACCGCCGGCGACGTCATGGCGACTCGTCCCCGTCGGCAGATCTGTGTCCGGTGAGGCGGATATACACATCCTCGAGGGTGGTGGCCGCCAGGGCGTACTCTTCAGCAACTCCCTGGGCCATCAACTGTTGTGCCCAGCGGATTCCCCCGGTGGCATCGGCTTCGCTGATGATGTTCATGACGTTGTTGCCCACCCGGGTGTGGTGCTCTACGAGCTCCGGCATCTCCGGGGTGGGGCGGCCCGGAACCATCATCAGCTGCAGTCGCAAACGCCCCCGGTCCTCGGCTTTGAGCGACGATGGGGTGCCTTCGGCGATCAACCGCCCTTCGTTGATGATGGCCAGCCGGTCGACCGACTTCTCGGCTTCGAGCACGTTGTGGGTCACCAGCAACACCGCCGACCCTTCATCGCCGAGGCGTCTGACTTGTTCCCACAGCAACCGGCGGCGACGCGGATCGATGTCGTTGGTGGGTTCGTCGAGGATCACCACCCGACCGGGCCAGACACTCACCATCGTGAAGCCGACCAGGCGTTTGACACCACCGGAGAGTTTCATCCCGATCGTGTCGGCCCACTCGCCGATATCGAGCGCCTCAATCATCTCGTCGGTGCGGGCGGCCACTGCGGCCGGGTCACCACCCCGGATCATCCCGGTCAACCTGATCACATCCCGGGCCTTGAAGGAGTCAATGGGCATCTGGGCCTGGGGCAGGTAGGAGCAGAGCTGGCGAGCGGCGTCCGGGTCCTCAACGAGGTCATAGGGGCCGAGCGTCAACTCCCCGGAAGTAGGTTTCAGCAATCCGATGATCTGCTTGACGAGCGTGGTCTTGCCGGCCCCGTTGGGCCCGAGCAGCCCGTACACCTCGCCCGGGCGGATCTGCAGCGTGATCCCGTCGTTGGCCCGCAGGTCCCCGAAGACCTTGGTAACGTCGCGGGCGTGAAACCTCCAGTCCGATTCGGCCGGTCCCTGATAGGTCACGCCCCCCCTTTCCACCGTGGCACTCATGGTCCCCTTCTCCGGTCTGACATCATGATGCTGTCATAATGATGTCAAACTGTCAACTTTCGATTTCTTGGTAGGTTCCGGGCATGGCGAGTTGCGACACGATCATCTACTTCACGACCCGCATGACCGAGCTGGCGGACTTCTACCGGCGAGGCCTCGACCTGGGCAAACCCCAGTCACACGGCGGCAACCACCTCGGCTTCCGGCTCGCCGGGGGTGTCTACCTCGGATTCGATCAAGTGGACGAGGCTCGCCCTGGTTTCGGCGGTCCAACCGTTTGGTTCGCCGTTGATGATCTTCAGGCGACCTTCGACCGGTTCGTCGTCCTCGGCGCGGCGGTTCGCTACCCGCCCGTGTTGAAGCCAATGGGTGATGTGTTGGCGTCGCTGCACGACCTCGACGGCAACGTCTTCGGTCTGGTCGAGCGGTGATCAAGGGGTCTGCTGGCTGATCACGTTGCATTGATTGGGTGGCCGGGCATCGCACGGCGAGGCTGCCTGGATGCGCGGTGAAGCCCCCGTTGTGACGAGGGCTTCAGGGTTCGGGCGGGTTGTCTCAGCCGTGCAGGACGAAGTCCCCGGCCGCCACCATCAGCATGGCGAACAGACCGAAGTACGCGGCGAGCAGCACGACTCTCATGAGCTTCCGGGCAAACGCCATGGTTCAGTTCCTCCTTGATGCACACGCCGCGCGACAGCCGATAAACGATGTGGATGCCCCTACCTGGGCCATATCCGATTGCGGGTTATCGAGATCCGTTGGCCGGGCTGTGTGTTGTTTGTTACTTATTCGGCAGAATTGTCCCCCAGGTTGAATCTTGCGCGTAGGGCCTTTGGCCCCTTTTGCAGGGGACCCGCGCTTCAGCTCATCGCCGACTCCGATCCTCCCGGCCCGACCGGGTAGGGCTCGCCGGCCCCGTGGCGATTTCCGCGTTCGGGGCCGCACTTCGACGTGGACAAAAACGGGAGGGGCCCGCGGACCGCTCCCTTCGGGCTCCCCGCGGTTCAGCCCAGCTCGATCGCCTTCTCGGGAGTCAGCATCTCGTAGAACTCGATCCAGGAGTCCTCGGTCAGCTCTCGCAGCCGGGCACCGAGCTCGACCGTCTCGGGGATGGAGGGCTCGTTGCGACCGTACGGCGACCGGATGGCGTCGTCGGTCCACTCCATGTAGACGACGTCGGTCTCGCCGGGCAGAGTGGTGCCGTTGAAGTAAACCGTCACCTCCGAACGTCGCCCCGCCTCGTGATACAACTCACCGATGCGGGCGGCGATGGAAGCCGCCTCACGAGCGGTCCGGGGTTTCACCCTGTAAACACGTCTAATGACGTACACCGTGCTCTCCATGGTTGGGGAAGCCGACGCTACTCGCATCTGTGCTGGTTTGTGACGGACCCCCACACCGGCCTGAAAGTGTACAAGACTCCCGACGTCGCCCCCACGAAGCCGCCAGTGATTCCTGGGTCAAGCCTTCTGGGAACGATCGAGGGCACGACGGAGTTCGTACCGCCCGATCTCGGCCGGGTCACCATGGTGTGGATCGTGGCCCGGTTGCCTCGACCCGGATCTGCTCGAGCAGGCTCGCTTCTCCGAACCCGGTCAGCCGGGTGATACGAGACCTCCAGTCACCGTCACGTTCGACACCACCCAGGGCCGCCAACGGCCGCTGGGTCACCCACCACGCTGACGCCACCGTTCTCGTGTCGGGCGGCTCGCCGTCGCTGCGCCAACCGGCTTCGCTGAGGATGGCAGTCGCCTGTGCCTCCAGTTCCTGGTCCCGTTGCTCGCCATCCAGCAGAAGCAGAGTAAAGACCTCGGCTACCGCCCGGGGCCACTCACCGTCGCTCAAACCCGCCGCCGCCATCCGCCACGCCAGCTCGGGGTCTTCTCGCATACGCCCACCCAGCCGGGAAAGGCGCAGGTCCCTGCCCCGTCGCCGCACCGCGCCCAGCCTCCGTAACAGCATGTGGAGCTCGTAGAGCCGACCTACCTCGGTCTCACTGCGAGGAGGCCGGTCGGTCCACCCCAGGTCCCAGCCGAACCGCTCCCAACCCTCCCGCACCATGGCGGTCGGCAGATACCCGGCCTGGGTGAGTTGGGCGCGCTGGCCGACCCGATCAAGGAACCAGGTGATCGGCTCCATCCGCTCGGCGACGTCCGCAGGCACCGGGATCGGGTGCAAGAGCCGGTTGACCTGACGGGAGCGAAGGGCATGAAGAGTCGGGCTGCGCTCCTGCGCCTTGCGCAGCCAGTCGTCGAGCCGCTCGGTGAGGATGGCGGTGCGGTGGGTCTGACCGGGAAGGGTGGGATGAGGGGAATCCAGCACGCCGGCGGTCACCCGTATCGCCACCGACTTCCAACCGCTCGCTCCCGGGGTCAGCCTCCCCTGGGTCATCGCTTCCTCCAAGGCCCGCTCGGTGATGGCTCGGGCCGCCACCTCCTCCAAGCCCATCACCTCGCCCCACACGAAGTCGTCGAGGTGGGGCGGGTCGACGCCGGACCGTTGGTACGCCGCATGGAACGCCTCGAACCCCTCCCGACGTGACCGGGCGTAGGCCCGCTGGATCGTCGCCGTTTCGGTGCTGCGGCACACCGCCGCGTAGCGGGTCAGATCGAGTCGGTCGAACAACTCAGCGGCGACGGCCAGCACCCGGCCGGGCAGATCGGGAGGCCCGGACCACTTCACCGGCAGCTCATACCAGGCGAAGCGGAGCACCCCGGCCAGGTCGATCACCTCGACACCCTCACCGGCGGTGAGCCACTCCACCACCGATTCCGCCGTGCGGGCAAGATCGGGATCGACCGCCTCCATCTCGGCCAGCGCCCGCTGGAGGGGATCGTGTTGCATAGTCTCGACAAGCCTACCGGAGCCCTTCACAAGCCTTCCATCCGGTCGGAACACCGCACGAGGCATCCGCAATGGTGGCCCCTCGGTGGGGAAACTCTGGCGGCCCCAACCCGGGCAGGTTCACAACCCATGTATCGTCGACCCTATCGACGAGCTACTTCAACCCGGTTGCGGTTGAGTTTGGAGATGTGACTCGGACGGAAGAGAGGACAGACGTGGCCCAAATCGATGATGTTGACCGATACCGTGCGAACCTCCAGGACGAAATCGACGGAGCGGCGATGTATCGCGCCCTGGCCGAGCTGGAACCCGACCCGCACCTGTCCGAGCTCTACCACCGGCTCGCTGAGACCGAGGAACGCCACGGCAGACTGTGGGCCGGCAAGCTGGAAGACGTCGGAGCCCCACCTGGAGAAACCCGACCCACCCTCCGCGCCCGCATCCTCATCCGATTGGCCCGCAGGTTCGGCCCCAGCATGCTGGTGTCCACTCTTGCCGGGCAGGAACAAGCCGGGCAGTTCATGTATGACGACCAGCCGGAGGCGGCCGGGACGACCCTGCCCGGCGATGAACGGTCGCACGCTCGCCTTCTCCGCACGCTCGTTAGAGACAGCTCGGCGGGAGTGGCGGGGCCTGCCCTGGCCCGGTTCGAAGGAAGGCACTCGGCGGTTGGTGGCAATGCGCTGCGGGCCGCCGTCCTGGGCGCCAACGATGGTCTGGTCTCCAACCTGGCG
>Ga0209341_10002357_pt1 | contig 17980 bp, 28 predicted proteins | sample RifCSP13_2_FD_184020 | JGI IMG/M metagenome (GOLD analysis project Ga0209341, IMG submission 184020) | Soil microbial communities from Rifle, Colorado - Rifle CSP2_sed 13_2 (SPAdes) (version 2) | ecosystem: Environmental > Terrestrial > Deep subsurface > Rock core/Sediment | place: Rifle... | reverse complement strand
AGCTCGGCGGCCTGCCCCCGGATCTCGCCGGAGACCTCCTTGCCGTCGATGGTGAGGCGGATGCCTAGTACGAGATCGGTCATAGCGCGCTTCGCGCGAGTGATGAGTACCCCTCAAGGGGGTATTGAAAAGAATGATGAGTGATGAGTGATGAGTTCATTCTTTTGGCTCGTTGAGGATCGGCAGCGCCGCCGCCTCCATCACCTGCAGGTCGGAGAAGGTTCGCCGGCGGTTTCTGACGCGGTTCATATTCATCACCACGTCGACGCCGGGATAGTCGAGGCCGAAAACCCCGCCCATCGCGCCGACGCGCCACTGCGTGCGGCAGGCGAGGAATAGATCGACGGCGCGCGTGTTCTCCGGCCACACCGCGAACGGCGGATCTCCCTCGTCCTCCTGCTCGGCCGCGTCGCGGACCTCGCCCTCGACGCCGAATTCGTCCCAGCCATCATCGCCCTCATCCTCGCCGCGCCCGCCCGGCCGCGTCACGTACCGCGCCCAGTGCTTCGCGGCTAACGCGAGTTTTTTCTTGCGGCCTCACGGCCCTGCTGCACCTGGAGATGCGCGGCGACGAACGCGAGCCGCACGTACTGGATCTGCATCAGCCGCGCCAGGTTCTCGGCATTGAACGGCAGCACCTCGCCGCGCTCATCCTGGAACTGCCCGTCCGGCCAGCCCGTCACCGCGCGCAGCATGAGATCGATATCGTTGCCGCCGGCGAGCGCCTCGTCGATATCGTCCTGCGTCAGATATTCGAACTCGACGCGCGCATCGAACTTCTTCACACCGCCGCCGTCCTGCGGCACCGCGATCGTCACCGGCCATTCGACGGTGCGTTTTTCAGCGATCTTGAACATGGTTCTATCCTCAGTGATTAAGTGATTGAGTGATTCGGTGATTAAGTGCTCGTTAAAGCCTCCAAAAAAAGGCGGGCCGCCCGGTGAGGGAATGCCCGCCAGTGTGCCCGCTTTTATTGTAGTGCCTCCGGTTACCGAGAGGCAGTTATGGGTGCGATGCTCCTTATGTTGAGTGATGAGTGATGAGTGATGAGTGATGAGTTAAACCCATTACCCATTACCCATTACTCATCACTGAATTTAAAGCGCCTGAAACGCGATCTCGTCGTTGCCGAGGTTGGGCACGAGCCGCGTCGCCATCGTCAGCGCGACCACGCCGTCGCGGTTCTCGTAGCGCGGATTGGTGAGCTGCACCGCCGGCGTGTGGACGTGGAACTGATTGCCGGCGGCGGTGCCGTGCAACACATTCATCGCGCCCAGATTGATGGCGGTCACCTGCGTGAAATAATTTTTGTCGGCGAGGATCGGGTCCTCGATCGCGACGCTGCCCGCCGGCGCGCGATCCACCAGCTGCACGTCCTCCATGCCCACCAGGTTGCGATAGACGAGTTGGTTGGCGAGGTTGGCCTCGAGCCCGTAGAGCCGGCCCGCGAACCCGTGCAGGGTGAAGCCGCTGGTGTTGGCGTTGTTGACGTGCAGCGGCTTCTTCCAGGCGGTAAAGACGTCGGTCGGCAGCGCGGTATCCGAGATCGTGCCGAACAGGCCCTCGAAACTGTACGCGAACATCGGCACGGCGCGCGCTTGCAGGCGCAGCGACACGCTCCCGCGGCAGCCCAGCATGATGTGGCGCTTGCCGTCGAGATTGAAATACTTGGTGACGGCCTCGAAGCCGGTCGAGACCGGCAGGTAGGCGACCTGCGCGTCGATCGAGTAAGTGGTGGTGACGTCCGGCACGACGGTCCAGGCCTCGCTGACGGTCGCGACCTTGGTGGCGCCGGTGTAGGTCGAGATCACGCGCGATTGCCCGTTGCCGGTGCCGCCGGTGGTCTTGATCCTCATGCCGCGGTAGGCCTCGTCCGAGGCCGAGGCGCCGGCGGCGAGCGTGATGGTCGAGGCCGCGCCCGCTTGCGCCGTGCCGGCATGCGCGGCGGCGAGGATGAGTTCGCCGATCCCGCAGGCGCGCGCGAGCGGTCCCCACGCGGGGGCGACCCCCGCGGTGCCGGAGCCGGCGATCTCGACGTTGTAGTTGAGCCGCGCCCGCGCGGTGACCACGAGCTGCTCCTGGTGGCCCATGTAGACGCGCGCGATGTCGCGGTCGGCATACTCCAGCTCCATCGGCGTGAACTCGACGTCGCGCGTGTTGATCGCGTTCGCCGCGCCGGTGGGCACGGCGTCCACGCCGTAGGTGCCCTCGATCTTGGCGAGGATCGATTTTTTGCGGAAATAGCGGGTGGCCATTGGATACCCCGGTTATGAGTGATGAGTGATGAGTGATGAGTTAAGGGCGTTCAGCACTCAGTCGCCGGCGGGAAAAGAGGCGGGGCCGATGCGGCGCGGCCGATCCGGCGCGGGCTTCGGCGCGGGTATCTCCGCCGGTTTTTCACCCCCACCCTCGCCCTCCCCCTTCAAGCGGGAGGGGAAAACATCTCCTTCCCCCCTTGTGGGGGAAGGTTGGGATGGGGGGAGATCGAGCGGCTTGCCGTCGGCATCGCGCGCGCGGTTGCCCTCGGGATGGTCCTGCGTCGGGGCCTCTTTCTGCACCAGCTCGCCCGCGTCGTTCACCGCGTAACTGCCGCCGTGTCCTGGAATGTGTTGGGTCATGTCAGATCCTCAGTAAATTGCGCGTGGTGTAATCGTCCTGCCACCACAGCGTGAGATCGCGGAACTGCAACAGCCGGCCGGGACCGGCTTCGATCGGATCGAAGTCCGCCGCCGGCGGCCAGTCGAGCAGCGCGGTCATCACCGACGCGCGCATGGTGCGCAGATCGGCTTTCGCCGCCTCCCCGCGCGCATCGCGCAGGTTCTGCAGCACGAGAATCACGGCGAATCGATACACCGTGTGCTGCGACAGCCCGCCCGTGCCGTCGCGATTCGGGCCGGGCGTCATGGAGAGATCGATGACGAAAGCGGCCGGCAGTTGCCGCGGGACGTTCTCCACCGCGGCCTCGAAATCCGCCGCGCCGCCGATCTCGCGCAGCGTCGAGACCTGATCCGCCAGGCGCGCGATCACGAGCTGCGGATCGAAGAGTTCGATCGCCATCAGTAATCATCCAGCGTGCCTTCCGTGCCCTGGTTGGGGCTGCCCGTGGTGAAAACGCGGTCGCCCGCTTTGAAGTCCGGGCCGCCGCTTTGCGTCGCGACCTGGTTGGCGGCGTCGAGGCCGAGCGTCACGCCGCCGCTCGCCACGCTTTTCAGGAACTTGATCGCGTCCTCGTAGCGCTTGGTCACCTGGTCGGTCGCGCGGTCCTCGTAGAGAAAATAGCGCGCGATGTCGCCGGCGATCCGCTTGACGACGTTCGGCGTCGTCGCGAACGGCAACGTGTAGCGCGTCGCCACGTACGAATTGATCTCGTCGTCCGCGTCGGCCAGCGCCTTCGCGATCACCGCGGCGTCGATCGTGCCGGAGTTCGTACGGTCCGTGAGCTGGGTCAGCTCGTCCGCGCCGAAACGGTCTATCAGATCCTGTTGGGTGGCGTAGGTCATTTAGGGCCGGGAGATCGTCAGATCGGGAGGTCGGGAGGTGGATTTTCGCTCTCACGCTCTCACGCCCTCCCGCTCTCACGGTTTCTGCTACGCCACGCAGTCTTCGATGAAGTATCCCAGGTCGTTGGCCATGATCAGTTCGCGCACCGATTCACCGACGCGCACGCGCTGGCCGCCGCGCATGCCGATCTTGCCGTCGTATTCACTGCCCGCGATCCGGCCGCCCCACTGGGCCGTGAATCCGAACGTCGTGCCGCGCTGCGCGCGCGCCTGTTTATTCCGGTAGATCAGCGCGGCGTGCTTGCCCCACACGCGCGCGAGGCTCGCCGCCTGGCCCTTCTTGGCGGTGTTGACCCAGCCTTCACCGACCAGGATTTCCTCGAGCTCGAACAGATCCGCGATGAAGCGGCGCGGCACAATACCGGAATCGCCGGTGGTGCCATTGTAAGCCTTGACCATCGCCGCATTTTGCGCGAGCTTAGTGTAGGCCGCGCGGCCGATGACCATGACGTTTGGGCGCATGATGCAGGCATCGAGCCCCGTGGTGATGTCGGCAACCGGGTTGCTGTCGGCGTGCACCACGTTCCACTGATCGTTGCCGGACAGTTGCACTTTGTTGCCGCTGCCGTAGTTCGCCGCGGCGAAGACCAGCGCCGCGACGCGCTGCTCGCGCTTGAGAACGACCAGTTCGGTCAGGCCTTCGGCCGCTTCCATGAGCGGATCGGGCATGTTGGGCTGGTTGCGTGCGTTTTCGATGTCGGCGTTCGGCACTTCGTCGTCGAGCGCCTCGTCGAAGGTCGATGAGTCGACCTCGGTTGCGGTGAACTCGACCGTGTTGGGCGCGCCCTTGCGTCCGACGCGCGTCTCGGTGATGGTAAACAAGCTGCCCTTGGGGTAGCTGTTGTATTTGAAGTTCTGCAGGCCTACCGGCACTCGCGGCAGCACCTCATCTGCGATCATCCTGACATTGCGGTACGCGAGCGCAACCGCCGTGAGCTCGGGCGTGACCGGGAACGGCGCCACGGTCGTCACCAGGATGATTCCGCCGAGAGCGGCATCCGCCGGCGCGATCGCGCCGAAGAACATGCCCACCATCAACGCGAGGGCGAGCACGATCTGCAGAAGATTGGATTTGAAGTAGCTTTTCATCTGTGTTTCTCCTTGTTTGCTTTTACTCATCACTCATTACTCATCACCCATCACCGGCCTTTTAGAACATCGCCAGGTCGACGACGCGGTAGCGGATCCGGACCTTGAGCGGGCTGTTGCCGGTGGTGACCTCGCCGACCGCCAGGCACAGGATCAGCGCGGCGTTGTCGACCGGCGCCGCGGCTGCGGCCGCGAGCGGGTAGATGTGGCGATAGGCACCCGCCGTTACATCGAGGAAACCGGTCGTCTCGACGGTGGCGAAGAGCTGGCCCGAGCCATTGGTGTGCCGCAACTCGAGTTCCTCGGTGGCGCCGATGCCCGCGTAGGCCGCCGAGTTGTAGTCGAGGAACAACTGCATATCCACGGGGATGATCGCCTTGCCGCTGCCGGGGGCCGCGACCAGAACCTTGGGCGTCGCATTCAGCGCGAGGAGCTCGCCGGTGGTAATGGTCACATCCGCGCTCGCGATGCCGACGTCGGTGGCGATCACGCTGCCGGCGATGACCTGCACCGGGATGATGTCGCCGGCGCTGCCGGAGATCTCCGCGATCGCGCCGGCGTGCTGCTCGGTGCCGGCGACGATGGTTGCCGCGACGCCCTTGCCGTTGGCATCGGGGATCAGCACGTTGCCGCGCGTGACGCTGCCGCCCAGTTCCAGGAAGGCGAGGCCCTCCTTGATGACGTCGACCGGCTGGCCCGAAGCGGCGGCGAGCTGCTCGGAGATGCCGAGGATCGCGACCGACGCGTCGGTGGCCTGAATTGCCGCGCCATCGGATGAACCGTGCTTGACGAAACGGCTCGCGGCGACGGCCGCGCCGGCGGTGTAGGATTTGGTGAGGATAGGGTTCACGTGCGCTCCTGATCGGTGATGGGTGATGGATGACGGGCGATGGGTTTAATCAGTTCGCGCCCTTGGTGACGTGCTGCACGGCCGCAGTGACCGAGATCTCGCGGCCGGCCTTGCGTTCGGTCTCCTGGAATTCCACCGCGCGTTTCGCGATCTCCTTCGGATTGTCGAGATCGACTTCGACGCCGGTCTTGGCGGTTTCCTTGAACTCCACGATCTTTGGTTGCGCGGCGAGGTAGCTTTTGAGCCATTCGAGCGCCGGCTTTTTCTCGTGCTTATCGCCCTCGCCGAACTCGACCACGCCCGCCTGGTCGGTCCCGGCCATGAAGGCGATGAGCCCCTCTTTGAGCGCGGGCAGGACTTTGCCTTCCTTAACCAGCGCCTCGACGAACTCGGCGATCGCGGCGCGGTGGCGCTTCGCGGCTTCCGCGCGCTGCGCGTCCTCGGCGGTCTTGATCTTCGCTTCGCGCTCGGCGAACGCCACGTCTTTCGCGGCCTGCGCATCCTGTTGCTTCTTGAGTTCGGCGGCCTGTTGGTCGAGCTGTTGCTGGGTGAGCGCCATTTGCTTCTCCTCTGCTGTTTGTTCGGAGTAACTCATCATGGGCGAGCCGCTTCCCGCGGCGTCAGCGCGCGCGGCATCTTCGAGCGCGGCGACCGCGTAATCGGGCACGACCTTGTCGGCCTCTTCGATGGTGTGCTTGCTGATGATCCATTCGCGCAGGCGGCGCCAAAGCGAGGCGTTCTGCGTGTCGGCCCAGTCCGCGAATTCAATTACGCCTTGCTCGTCGGCGAAGCTCGCGGCCTTCAGCCCCTTTACCGCCGGCGGCGCCGCGCCGAGAAAACCGACGTGCCGCAGGTAATAGACGCCCGGCACCGGGTTCTGCGGGTGGTCGGGCGGGTAGAAGCTCGCGGAAACTTTCTTGAAGCGGCCGGTGGCGTAGAGCTCGGCGAACTGCGGCTCGACCTGCTTGGGGATCGCGTCGAGGCCGCGCTCGCGGTAGGACAGCGATTCAACCCAGCCGTAGGCGGGGTCATCGGTTTTGGGGTGCCCCACGACGAGCGGCGCTTCGTGCTTGGCCGGATCGTAGGCGGCGGCGCTCGCCGCCACGATGGCATCGGTGAAATCGTAGGTCTGGCCGTTGGTGGCGAGGTGGCGGCCGGCCCTGAAGATCGGGATCAGCTTCATTAGTCGCCGAGTCTGCCGCCGGCGAGGGCCGCCGTCTTGCGAAAAATTTCTGAGAAAATGATCGGGTTCATCAGCGGCAGAGTTTGCCGCCCCGCGCCGGGAATGTTTGGGTGTAGATTTCAGTAAATTACGCGGACCCCTTGCCATCCCAGGCCGGGCGCACCACATCGCCGATCGCATCCAGCGATTCGGTCTCCCAGTCCGGCGGCAGCCCATCAGTCGGGAAGATCATGCGCGCCGGGATCGTGATCTTGTGGCCGCGGCCAACGAAAACCGGCTTTCCGTTGACGAAGAAGCGCAGCGCCTTGGCTGTTTTCGCCTCGATCGTGGCGCCGTAGTGCTGAGTGGGCGCATAGGGCCTGTCGGTGCCGATCTCCACGCTGTTGCCTTCGACCTGATAGCTGATCGATTGCATCAGGTGACCTATATCGCGCAGCGGCTGGCCGTGACGGATTTTGAGCGGCGCCCACGGCCGGCCGTAGGGATCGGTGCTCATGTCGAAGCCCTGCCTGATCTTGGTTTCGAGCAGCCGGCCTATCGCGTCGAGCGCGGGACGCGGATCCTCGCCGATCGCGAACAGGCGATTCAACGCATCGATGACGGGGCGATCGTCGATGTGGATGACCGGATAAGTCATCGCGTGGCGCCTCGCCGCTGTGCGATCGTGGCGTCCAGCCATTCCAGAAAGGCGGCACGCAGCTCCGGCGGCGCGCCGGCGGCTTTGTCGCGTGCGACCTGGACGATCTCGTCGCGGCGGCTCGCGCCGGGCGCGTAACCGAAACCGGGATCGATGCCGACCGGCACCTGCGTCACTTCGCCGGTGCGCGGGTTTTGCCATTCTCGCGTTTGCACCGGGGGCGATTTATCCGGGCCGCTCTTGCCCAGGCGTTGGAGGTCGCGTTGCGAGAGCTGGATCCGCGTGCACCGGCAGTGATAACCATTCGGAGGCGTGTGCGTCTGCCACCACGGATCGTCGGCCGGCAGCACGATCCCGTTCCATGCGCGGTGCTGCGGGCGCGTGCGGCCATCGAGGATGGCGCTGTACATCACATACGGCGCGGTCGCCTTGTTCTCCTCGATCCGCGCGGATTGCCCGGCCGAATAGGCGGTGCTCAAATTCACGTCGTAGATCGTTTTGAGCCGCCGCACGCTGCCGAGCTGGACATCGCGCGCTTCGCCGGTCGCGGGGTCCGTCATCATCGCCCGGCCCCACCAGCCGCGGTTGACGAGTTCCGGTTTCAGCTCATCGATGAAGCGCTTCTGCGTCCAACCCTCGGAGATCACGCGATCGACATAGCCGTGCACATCGGAAAGCAGATCGAGGTCGAGCATTTTGGCGACGACGAAATTGACGTCATGCTCGTCGTGCAGCACGTCCTGCCAGGCGAACGAGGCGCGCAGCCCCTTGCCGCGAAAAAACGCGGCCGCTTGTGCCGGCGCGAGATTGAAATTGACGCTAGTTGCCACTCGTGCGGCCGAGCAGATGCGCGGTGAAGCCGGCGCGCTCGAGCGATTCGACGAGCGCCGCGGACGGCGCCGCCTTCATCAGCTCCGCCAGGCGCTCGCGGAAGGTGACGAGATCGCCGGTGGATTCGGCCATTGCGACGAGCTCGTCGATGCGCGGACCGAGAAGCTTCTCCCATTCCGCGGAGAATTCCGCGGCCGCCTGATCGATCGCCACCTGGTCCTCGGTGGCGCCGGCGACCGCGATTGCCGGTTCGGCGAACGCCGGTTGTTTGAGGGGGCTTGCCCCCGATTGATCGCCAATAATCGCCGGCAAGCCGGCTCCCACCGGCGCCTCGGTCCAGTTGTCGCCGTAGGTCGCGTTGATGTATTCCAGGCTCGGCCGGAATCCCATCTCGCAGATGGACTGATCGCGCGTCGCCTGCGCGCCGAGGTCCGCCTGCTCCTCGAAGTTCCGCCACACCGTGGGGTAGCCGGCGCCGGGCAGGTTGTAATCGACGATCCAGCGCACCAGCGTTTCGTTGAGCGTCTCCGAAACCTCGTCCGCATCGGCCTGCGCGATCTCTTTCCGGACCTCGTTCTGCACGGTCGCGACGCCGCTGCCCAGCCCCGTCAGCGCCGGCGTGGTGGTGATCGATTCGCCGAGCACGCACTCGCTCATCTGCTCGTCCATGTAGCGCGCGAGCTTTTCATAGGTGTCGATCGAGCCGGTGCGCGCCACCTCGAGCAATTCGATCATCATGCCATCGGGCACGATGATGCCCGCGTCCTGGGCGATGGCGGCGAGCGCGTCGAGCAGCTTTTTCTGTTCCTCCTTGATCGCGCCCGCGGGGTATTTTCCGACCGCGGTCGGGCTGCCGAACTTGTCGGCGAAGGTCAACCAGAACGTAATGTCCTGGCGCTTGAAAAACACCGGCCAGAAAAGCTTGTTGCCGAGCCCCAGGCCGTACGGCGATTCGTCATCACCGAAACGGTGCACGATGAACTTGCGCCCGGGCAGCGCCTCGCCGTCCATCAGGTGCTCGCGCGTGATGAGCCGCAGCGTCTCGTCCTCGGCGAAGACGAAGCGGCGCGCGTTGCGCGGCTTCACGCGCGCGCAAACGAGTTCCGCCCCGCGCACGTCCCACATCACCTCGCCCACCGCGAAGCCCTTGAGCTGAGCATCGAGCAGATTGCGCGTGAGGCGGTCGAAGCCGAGCGCCTTGAATTGCGCGGTCACCAGCTCGGCCGCCTGCGTATCGCGCGGCGATTCGGAGGCCGCGTCGACCTGCCACGGGCGCGCGGTCACCGCGAGCTTGCGCTTTTGCAGCACGGCGTAAGCGTGCGTGTCGCGCGCGAGCTCGTCGTAGATTTTGAGCCCCTTGCTGCGCCCGCGCGTCACGAGCGTGTCGTCGAGGTTTTGAAGGATGCCGCCGAACATCACGCGATTGATGTCGCGCGCGATCGAGGCGATCTCGTCGGTGGACAGGCGTTTCTTTCGGGTGTCGGGGGATTGGGCCATAGGATCAGCTCATAAATTCAGCGCGGGAAAAGCGCTCGCGGCCGGCATAGTCGTCGATCTGCGCGCTCTCGCGCATCCGCCCGAGCGATTCGAACTCCATCGGCACGACAGCGCACTTGGTCGCCGCCCAGGCATTCACCCCGGCAATGGCGGAGTCCCCGTGGCGGTATTGACCGTCGGCGCCCTTGTCCCGGCCGTCGTCCATCGTCGGGTAGCCGTTTTTCAAAATCACGCGGCGATGGTCGGCGATCACGTCTTCCGAACGCGGCAGCACGATCGAGCGGTCTTCGAACGCCGCCTTGTAGGGCGGGAAGTTCGCGGCGTACCAGGTCGGGCTCGCCATCACGCACTCCACGCGCGAGACGCCGTAGCGCTGGAGCGCGGCCTCGGCGTGCGCCTGGCCGTTGCCGCGGGCGTCAAACTTGGCGTGAAAAAATAACGGCAGCTCGTCGAGAATGAAAAACAGAATCTTCTGCTGCACGTCGAACGGGATGTTGCGCAGCTCGAGCAGAAAGCCGGCGCGCCAGCGCGACTGCGACTCGCGCTGCAGCACCAGGATGTCGGACAGATCTCCGCTGCGGCCGAAGTCCTGGCCGAGCACGCTGCGCCGGTCGGTGGGCAGGCTGTCGATGACGGGTTTCAGCGTGTCGCGGATCCAGGTGTCGGCCTCTTCCAGGCGGCGCTCGTTCAGCATCCACTCGGCCGGCTTGCGGTAATGGATGAGCGGGATGCCGTCTTCCATGCAGCGCTCGACGATGGTGCGCGGGATGTAGACGCCCGAGCCCATGCGCGGAATGCAGTCGAGCTCCTCGGCGGCGCGATCGCCGTAGTTCGCGCGGATTTTTGCCTCCCACTCGGCGCGCGTTTTTTCCTTGAGCCGCGCGCCCATCACCAATTGGATGCGCTCGAACAGGCCGGCGTCGAGCGCGGTCGTGAGCGTCGTCCCGTGCAGCGAATAGGGCAGCTTCCCGGCGCGGCAATCCTTGAGCAAAAGGTTGAATGGATTGTCTTCGCCGTTGTGCGACGACAATATGCGCACCCGCCCGCCCCAGATCAGCATCGCCATCGCGGCGGTGATCAGACCATCGAGATCGTCGTGGAATGCGGCCTCGTCGATGGTGACCTTGCCCTGTTTGCCGCGGATCGAGCGCGGGCGCGAGGAGAGCGCGAGGATCTTGGAACGCGAGGCGAAATCAATACGGAAGGCCTTGATCTGCCGGATCTCGCCGCGGGCATCGGTGTCGTCGAACATCACCTCCTGCATTGCGCTCGCGGCGCGGTTGAACGCGCGCGCCCACATCGCGCAATCATCGATGTACTCGCGAGTCATGTCCTCGGAGTACCCGATATACATCACGTCCATGCCCTCGGCCGCGGCGGCGGTCAACACCGAGTCGGAGGCGTCGCACCACGAGGCGCCGATGCGGCGCGACTTCTCCCACACCGCGACCTCGGCCTGGTCCGCGACCCAGGCCTGTTGATACGACAGCAGCACCGCCGGCGCCGAACGATCGTTCGGCGCGGTCTTGAGGCGGTCCAGGGGGTCGCGCGCGGCGGCAGCCGGGACCTCAATCCTCGATCCTCGATCCTTGATCCTGCTTTTTGGGGGGGTCTTTCTCAAAAAAATGGCCTTTAATGCGTTCGACGTTGAGAGTTAAAGGGGGGTTAAAAGGGGTCCCGGCGCGAGAACGTAGGGTGGTAAGGCCAAAATCGGCCTGGCGCGTTGTGGCGCGTCGGGCCTTTTCGCCCAAGGCTGCCCATTTTGCTATTCGCAGAAACCCCAGAGCGGCTCGATCTTGACGCTGAGTTGATTCGACGCGACACCCGGCTCGGCGTGACTCGTCGACTGACTGCCGGATGCGTCCACTTTGACGGCATAGGACGCCGGGAACGCCTTGAGCGCGACTGCTACGGCGCTCGCCACGTGATTCTTGATTGTTTCCTCGGGTTCCATGCACTTGATTGCCGCGAACTGTGATGCCAGTTTTTCTGCGACAGCGGATGGCTTGCCAATTGCACTTACGCTCCAGCTCATTTTGCTTCTCCTTGAGTTATCCCTCTGCTGAGGGAATTATGCTGCAATGCCGAGAATCTCCCGGCGGATGGTGTCGACGGCGCTCGCGGTGAGCCCGCCCTTCTTGGCGATCGAGGCCGCGCGGTCGGCAGCCGCCGTGACTTTGCCGCGCACTTCGATCTCGTGTTTCTTCTGATTCACGCTCGCGCGCGAGAGCGTCGCGACGTTCTTGGCCACGGTGGAGAGCAGCTTCGCGCGCTTCATCGGGTCGCCGTCGGCCTCCGCTTCCTGCAGCGCGACCAGCACCTCGAACACCTCGGTCTGTATCAAACTGATGACGGCCGCCGAGCGCTGGTCGGCGTCATCCGGCGCCGCCGCCGCGATCTGCCGCGCGGCCTCGGTGCTCGCCTTGATCGCGGAGAGCTTGCGCTCCAGGTGCGTGCCGTAGCGGTGGATCGAGGATTTCCCGATGTCGTAGCCGCGCGACTTGAGATCCGCCTCCAGCGCCTGGTAGCCGGCGAAGTTGCCCTCGATCAGCGCCTGATCGAGCCACGCCTTGACCTCGCGCGGGAGCTGCGTGATCTTGCTTCTCTTACCCATCACCCATATCCCATTACCAGTATTTACGCGGCCGCGCGATGCCCGGATCGCACTCGATGGTGTACTCGACCACGTCCGCGCCCTCGCGCGTGAGATCCGCGGTCCACGGCGCGCCCTCATGGCGCTTCAGCTCCACCAGGCCGCGGTCGGCGAGATAGTCGAGCTGGCGGCGCAGCTCCAGCGCCGTGCACTCGACCGGGATCGACTGGATCGCCGAGAGGATGAGCGTCTCGGCGACCGGTTGCGGCGCGCCGGCGTTGGCGGCCACCAGAATGTGCCAGCGGATGTTCTCGCGGCGAATCTTCTCGTAATCCATCGTTTAGGTCCTCTTTTGGCGTTCGGCGACCGCGTCGATTTTCACGGCAAGGGCGTCGAGCTTGGCGTTGATGACCGTCTCGGCACGGATCGCGTCCTCGCGCCGCACGTAGTGCACCGGCAGCTCCGCGCGCAGCTTCAGCATCTCGCGCTCGCGATCGATGTTCGCCTGCTCCAGGCGGTCGAATCGTTGCTCGGATTTAGCGCGCCCCTCGCGGCGCAGCTCTTCCTGCGCCGCGAATCGATCGTCGAGATGTTTCTCGAATTGCCCGACCATCATCTTCGACATCGCCGCGATCGAGCCGATGAAGAAGGTGGACATGCCGCCGAGCAGTGTGATCAGTTGCCACAAATCCAGTTGCAAGCTCATCGCCGCCTCTTGTTTTTAAGTTCGTATATTTTCGCGCAGTCCACGCAGCGCTCCGTCCCCGGCACCGCGCACCGGCGCGCATCCGGGATCTCCTCGCCGCAGTCCAGGCAGTAGGAGGGGGCTTGCCCCCGATCGGCAGCAAGCTGCCTCCCACACAGCCCCCTCGCACGCTGCGCCGCGAGCGCCTGGTCGCGCATCCACTGCTCGTGCTCCTGCGCCTGGTCGAACATATCCATAATCAGTGATGGGTGATGGGTGATGGGTGATGAGTCAAACCCTTTACCCATTACTCATTACTCATTACCGGGCTACTTACGCCGCACCGGCAGCGGCAGCACCCGCACCAGTTTTCGCCCGTCGGACAACGGCGCTTCGCAGCGCAGCTTGTAATCGACCCCGTCCAGGCCGGTCTTCACGCTCTGCAGCACATTCGAGGTCGATATTTGCAGGGCGCCATTGAGCATCTGCGCCGCGCCCGAGTCCGTGCCGTTGGTGATCTCAACGGTGATGTCCGGGTTCGCGCCCGGATCCGCCTCGTTCAGGATCGTCGCGCCGCCGATTTCCTTGGCGTAGGGGAAAGTCACCGTGATGATCTCGGCGGGGTCTTTGGATTCGATGCTCATCGGGGTTCCGGTGCGGTGAATGTGCGGCCGGGATCTTCGGCCGTGAACAAGCGCGGCCGGTCGGCCGCCGTAAATGCGCGCGCCTCGTCCGGCGCGATGTAGCGCGGATCGCTCACCAGGCCGAGCTGCGCCAGCGCCGTGCCGAAGGCCTCTGTGCTCGCGATCGCGCCGGCGCCGGTGATCGTCAGGTTGAGCTGGTCGGCGCCGAACGCCTCAGCGCTCGCGATGCCGGACGCGGTGACGGTGACGCCGCCGGGCGTGACGGTGTCTGCGCCGAACGCTTCGCCGCTGGCGATGTCGCCCACGGCGGGCAGCGTCAAGTTGAGCTGGTCAGCTCCGAACGCTTCCGCGCTGGCGATCGCGCCCGCGGCCTGCAGCGCGAGGTTCACCTGATCGGCGCCGAAGGCCTCGGCGCTCGCGATGTCGCCCACGGCCGGCAGCGTCAAATCGAGCCGGTCGCTGCCGAATGTTTCGGCGCTCGCGATGCCCGAGGCGGTCACGGTGACGCCGCCGGGCGTGACGGTGTCCGCCCCGAACGCTTCCGCCGTCGCGATGGCGCCGGCGCCGGAGAGCGCGAGGTTCACCTGGTCGGTGCCGAAAGCTTCGGCGCTGTCGATTGCGGATGCCGTGACGGTGACCCCGCCCGGCGTGACGGTCGTATCGCCGAACGCTTCCTCGCTCGCGATCGCCGTCGGCGAAAGGGTGATCGGCCCCAGGTCCACGCTCGCCGCACCGAACGCCTCCGCGGTCGCGATCGCACCGGCGCCGGAGAGCGTGAGATTAAGCTGATCGGCGCCGAACACCTCCTCGCTCACGAGCCCGCCCACCGCCGGCAGGGTGAGATTGATCTGGTCCGAGCCGAAAGCCTCGGCGCTGTCAATGGCCGAGGCGGTGACGGTGACGCCGCCCGGCGTGACGGTGGCCGCGCCGAAGGCCTCGGCGGTGTCGATCGCGCCGGCGCCGGAGAGCGTGAGATTGAGCTGGTCGGCGCCGAACGCCTCGGCGCTCGCGATCGCGCCCGCCTCGCTCACCGTCTGCGGCGTGCCGGCGCTGATGGTGGCCGCGCCGAACGCTTCCTCGGTCGCGATCGCACCGGCGCCGGAGAGCGTGAGATTGAGCTGGCTCGCGCCGAACGCCTCCTCGCTCGCGAGCCCGCCCACCGCCGGCAGCGTGAGGTTCGCCTGATCGGCGCCGAAGGCTTCTCCGCTCGCGATGTTGCCGGCGTCGGATACGGTCTGGCCCGGAGCATAATCGACGCGGAGCTCGACATAATCGAGGCTGAGGGTGACCGCGTCGATGTCGTTGCCGCGAATCCCGCGGATCCGGGCGACCAGGCGCCCGGCCGTTTTCAGGTCGGTGATCGACGGCTCGGCATTGAAGGTGACATTAAAATCGGTGTCGGTGGTCGGCTCGGTGGCGTGCGTTTCCTCGGCGTCGAATGCGCCGTTGTTGCCCGCCTGCACGCCCAGCGACGCGATCGAGAGCGTCGTGGAGACTTTGTAGTTCGAGCGGATGATGACCGAGTTGATGAGCGAGCCGACCGGGATCTCGCCGTCGGTGAACGCGGCAAAATCCCAATCGCCGATGACCGACGCGTTTTTCCCTGGGGCACAGGTGGCGTAGTTCACGCCATCGTCAGCGCTCGCATTTTCTGGCGTCGTCCAGTCGTTCGTCCCGACTGCGCCGCGCGTTGCTTTGGTCGCGGTTGCCATCTACAGCGCCGCCCGATCGGTGATGATGAACCCGCGGCAGGAGTGGCTTTGCGCTTCGTCGCGGGCCGTCAGTTCCGGACAGCGTCCGATCGCGACCGTCAGCGGGCCGAGGTAAAGATCAAACAGCGGCCGGCGCCAGTTAAACCTCACGCCGAGCGACACCTCGTCGCGCGTGTCGAGATACTGCACCGCCCACCAGTGCCCCCACCACAACCACACCTTGCGATGCAGCCTCATCGGCCATCCTTTAGCTCGCCGCGAGCGCCTTCGCCATCGCCTCGCGTTCGGCGGGCGACATCGATGCCACGCGCTTCGCGGTAAGCTCGGCGGCGAGCTGCGCGTCGCGCGCGCGCTGCATGTCGCGCAGATCCTGTTTGATCTTGTCCACGACCGCGTTGCTCTGCGCGATCGCGTCGTCCAGTTCCGAAAGCGTCATGGCGTCATAGGTTTTCATGGGGGTCCTTTCAGTGTTGAGTGGTTCCGGGCGGCGGGCCGCGCCGCACCGCCGGCACGCCGAACGCTTCGGCGGATTTCACGCCGCCGGGCATGGCGCGGCGCAGTTCGGAATTCCACGCCGCCTCTTTCTTCGCTTCGTCGAGGATGGCCGGATCGTTGGAGAGCCCGAGCGGCGCCCCCGCGCGGTAGAGGATCGCGGTATCAAGCGCGATGCGCTCGGCCTTCGCCTGCTCCTCGGCCTGGAGCGAGCATCGGTAGAGCGCATTCGCGAGCGCCAGCGCCAGGCCCGGCTCGAAGTCGACGTAGACCGGGCGGCCGTCGACGGTGAACTTGTAGAACACCATGCCCACCGCTGCGGCCGCGAGCGCGCGCAGTTCGCGCGAGATCTGCTGCGCCGCCGACCAGTCCATCGTGCCGCGGACCTTATCGTCGAGGTTCAGCGCGACGCGGGTGCCGGCCGCCTTGACGTTGATGGTGAGCTTGCCGTCCATCACAGCTTGAAAATCCTGTTTGCCCCTGCGTCGAAAACAACCGTTATGTCTCCGCCGTTGGGCGTGACCGGCAGCCCGGTCGCGGTGTCGATGTTGGCGATCAAGCGCGAGGTCGATTCCACGCCGGAATCCTTGTAGATCTCGATCGACTCCACCGTCGCGCCCGACACCGCGGTGTGCACGACGTCGGCCGCGTCCGCCACGCCGGCGGTGACGGTCTTTGACGCATACGCGCCGGAGGTCGCGATACGCGCGCCGGCGAGGATGTCGTCGAGGTTGTCGTCACCGGCGATGAACGCGTCCGCGCCCTCGTCGTAGAGAAAATGCTTGATCGTATTGGTGTCCCAATCGATCGTGCCGTCCAGGAATCCCTCGCGGCCGGTGTCTCTCAGTGCATTAGCCATTGCGTTTCCTCCCGTTAAATCAAACCCCAATCAACGCCAGCAGCCAGGCGACGACGTCGTGGCCGTAGTAGACGAGCGTCGCCGCCGCGAAAATCAGCGGCGCCACGACCTTCTCCTGCCAGCGCATGTCCCGCCAGCTCATGCCGCCCTCAGGTTTTGGATGAGCACCGGCCCCATCACCTCGATCCGCCGGAAAAAATCCGAGTGCCCGGCTACGCCGTATGAGCCGCAGTCGACATTGCGATATCGCCGATCGTGGCCGGTAAATCCCGTCCGGCCCATCCCGCCCCACGGGTGTTTGTGGTTCCAATTCCACGGCAACCAATCCAACAATTCCGAGATCAAGACTGGCACATCGCCCTTGTTGTAATAGACGTGGATCCACTTCACCCGCCGCTCGATCACCCGGCCCGTGTCCAGCGCGGGATTGATGAATATCAGACCCGCAAACGGCGCGCCGCGGTCGGCGGCATCGGCGAGAATCGCGCAGCCGTTGGAGTGTCCGACGCCGATGTCGCCAACCTTCGTGCCGCGCAGGATATCCTCTGCCACGCCGCCATTCAGCAGCCGAACCTGCATGAGTCCGAACCAGCCGTAGTCGTGCTGATGAACAGGAAAGCCGGCCATTTCCAAGTACGGAATCAGGGTGTCGCTGGTGGCCTTCCCCCCGTCGGCTACCCGGTAGCCGTGCACCAGATGTGCCATGCTCACGGCAGCAGCGCTCCGCCGATCGCCCGGACCGCGCCCCTCAAAAGCGGGGTGACATCAAAGTCGATTACCGCGCACTCCCGCTTCACCTCGCGCGCAAGGCCCGCGCCGGCTTCAATGATTCTGACGCGACCCGCGGCGAAGAGCGAGACTACGCCTATCGGTTCGAGCACAAACTCTTGGTCGAGATGCTTGCTGATTGCCCGATAGCACGCTTCACCGTCGGTGTCTTTTTTCTTCACTGCGATCTCGATTGCCCGGGCAACATCCGCAGGATCGAACCGCACGGCGCCGGTCGTGCCGGCCAGCAGAACCCTCTCGCCAATACCGGTAGCGCAGCCCGCGAGGCTCAGCGCGAGGGCGATCAATGCGTAGTGTGCGAACGATTTCATGATGCCCCCTCTACATGCGTGTTTGGTCGAAGCGGGTTTTGGCGACGAGCCGCCCGTAGATCGCGAGCACGACGCCGCCGATCACCAGGATCGAATTCACCAGCCCCTGCTGGTCGCCGATGTCCACGCCGGCGAGCCGCGCGAGCTCGGCGGCGAGCGCCACCGCCGCGCCGATGAGCGTTTTGTAACCGCTCATATCTCATCACCGTATAGGCCGCGCCGCGCGACGCAGTCGCGGGCGACCGTCT
>Ga0209341_10002356_pt1 | contig 17980 bp, 16 predicted proteins | sample RifCSP13_2_FD_184020 | JGI IMG/M metagenome (GOLD analysis project Ga0209341, IMG submission 184020) | Soil microbial communities from Rifle, Colorado - Rifle CSP2_sed 13_2 (SPAdes) (version 2) | ecosystem: Environmental > Terrestrial > Deep subsurface > Rock core/Sediment | place: Rifle... | reverse complement strand
TGATGACATTCTTGCACGTGCGTGTCTCCGGGGTCGGCATGCTGGAGAAGACCTTGAAGGACAGCAAGCCGGGGTACCGCGAATACATGGAGCGCAGCAGCGCGTTCGTTCCCTGGTTCCCGCGCCGGGCGCGATAAGCTCGGCTCCGTACGGATGAGCGCAAGGAGGGTGCTGTATGAAATTGGCCAAGACCGTATCCGGGATCGGCGCGGCGGCGATGGCAGCCGTCCTGCTCTTTGCTTTCACCCGCGGCGACTTCTCCGCGGAGGGCAGCCGACTGCTGTCGATGCCCTGGGGCATCGTCTCTCTGGTGGACCTCTAAGTCGGCTTCGCACTGTTCTCGGGTTGGATCTTATTCCGGAAGGCCTCCAGGGGCCGAGCCGTCGTCTGGATTCTATTCATTCAGTTGCTCGGTCCGCTCACGGCAAGCGTCTACGCCTTCCTTGCGCTAGGCTCGTCGGGTGGTGATTGGAGGCGCTTTTGGCTGGGCAAGCATGCCGCCTGAGGCGTTTCTTCGCCCCGCGAGGGCTGTTCGGCTGGCTGTATTGGTATGGGCTGTATCCGATCCACGCGCTGATCTTCGGCCGCATGCTCCGGGCGATTGGACGAGCCGCCGAGACCCAGCGCCATTCCCTCCCTGGCTAGCTCGCCCGAGCCATCTGGCGGCGCGATGCCCGCGCGAGGCCGGGCGCGCCTGCCGAGGCGGCCCCGGAGCAGGAGAGACCACAAGACACGCCCGCCGCTTTGCCATTCCCCCAAGACCGGCCGAGCGCGCCGGAAATCTGGGGGGCGACCTGTGGCGCAATATCGAAGCCTCGGGTCGAGCGCCACCGAAGTGCTCGAGGCGGGCAGGATCGATGGCGCCGGTCTTCCTCGTTCTCGTTTGGGGCATCGCGTTGGCGGCCGGGCGAGGCACCTGCGCGCATCGCCACGGGGAGGGGCGCCACACCCGGCTACAATAGGTCCTGAAGCAAATCGATCATCGCCTGGTCCCCGGCTGCGGGGGGGATCCAATCCACCTGAATGACCTCAACCCCCTGGTGCTCCAGGCTCTCTGCGAACGTCCTCACGCCCACGCTGATCACGACGAGCGGGTCTTGGAAAACTCGATGGACCTCTTCTTGCATTGGGCTCTCCTATCCGGGCTCAAGTAGCTGGGCGCAGAAGAGCGCCGCCCTGGTGCTGCTGGGGAACACGATCACGCCCGCGTCTTCCAGAAGCCTCCGCTGGAGGCTCAGGTCCTGGTAGTCTGCCTCCGTTCCACAGATGGAAGCGACGACCGTCAGTTCGCCGTCGCGGGCCTGAGCGGTTTCGCGTGCCCGCTGGATCGGATCCACAAGGTCCCCCACTGGATCTCCGGAGGCATTCTGGCCCAAGATGAAATCCACGAGCAGGACGGCCACCTCTGGATCTTGGCCTTCGAGGGTGATTCGCTGCTTCCTCATCGTCGGGTCGATCATCGGATGCGGCCGGCCCAGTGTGTAGGCGTCATCCCCCATATCCAAGACGGTGTGCCCGACGCTCGTGTTGGGGTTCTCCAGCCCGAGCCCGAGATCCAGAGGCACGTTCGAGTGGATCCGCAGCCCCCGCTCCTGCATGATCTGCTGGGCTTGGTAACAGAACGTTCCGCCGGCGAACACGCCTCGCAGGTACTTCTGCGCTGCCGACCAACGCTGCCGGACATCCGCCACATGCTGGAGCTCCTGATCGGAGAGCCCGGTCGGCGCATCGGATTCCGCACCCATGAAGCATTCAACCGCCAACCGGGCGGCGTCGTCGATGGTGCGCGCCACCCGACGCGTTCCATGTGAAGCAGCTTCAGCCGAGCGGACGCCAAGGAAGCACGTGACCACCGGCTTGGAATAGGTCGAGAGCCGCTCGCCTAACCCTCTGAGGGTGTTCGCTCCGGGCGGCTTGGCAATGATGGCGACGACATCGGTCTGTGGGTCCTGCTCCAAGGCCTCCAGCGCGGCGTAGGTCGTGATGCCGCCGATCCGATCCGACAGGTCGTGGCTACCGGTGCCGAGGGCATGCGAGATCCCGTAGCCGGCATGGTGAACCAGGGTGGTGAACTCCTGGAGCCCGGTTCCGGATGGCCCGATCGCCGCGATCCTGCCCTGGCGCACGGCGTTGGCGAAGCCGATCCCAACACCACCGAGGATGCTGGTGCCACAGTCGGGTCCCATCACCAGCAGATGCCTCTCAGAGGCGAGCTCTTTGAGCTTGAGTTCTTCCTCAACGGGCACATTGCTGCTGAAGATGAACACGTTCAAGCCGGCTTCGAGCGCCGTCCTGGCTTCGCGGTACACATACTCGCCGGGGATGGTGAACAAGGCCAGATTGGCCGAAGGCGCGGCGGCCAGGGCATCCTCAAAGGTTCGCAGGCTCGACCTGGGGGCATCTCCCTCGACCGCCAATAGGGCTTGATCCAGGTTTCCCAGGACCTCGTCGACAACTTGCTTGGTCTCCGCAATCACGGCAACGATCAGGTCGCTGGCCTGAACCGTAGCGACCTGGTCACCGCGGATCCCGATGTCGACCAGGAGCTGCTTGTTCTTCTCGGTTCCCATCAAGACGGCGGTCTGCGTGACGCCCCGCATCTGTGACAGGCGCTTGTTCACGCCCATTAGAAAGACCGAGTCGTAGTACTGATTCTTGCGGACGACGATTCCTGTTGCCATGACAACATCCCTTGAAGGAGGCGCGCCGGATCGCTATGCGTTGTACCTGTGACCAAAGGCGATGAGGGCCTGCTTGAAGCACTCCATCGGTGCGCGCAGGAGGCCGGCGCCAATAATCGGGTAACCGGGATCCTTGTGGGCGATCGCAGTATCGATGATCGGGGCGATGTTCGTCTGAACGACCTTGCGGATGTCGATCCCGACGGAGGTCCCGGCGAACGCCAGCGCCGGCATACGATAGATCGGGTGTTGGGCGGTGGTGATCTTGCGCATGTCTCGCGAATGCGTCAGGGCCTCGTCCGGCGTGCCTCCCACCAAGGTGAGGATGCCGGGGGCGCCTCCAAGAGTGAATGCACCCCAGCCGACGGTCTCGGTGATGGCCGAGTCGCCCATATCGAGCCCCGCGTCGGCCGCTGCGTATCCCGGTAGGTATAGTCCATCGACCGCGGGCGCCGGGGCAGTAAACCATTCATCGCCCAGGCCGCTGACGCGTATCCCAAACTCGATCCCATTGCGCGCCATGGCGGTGACGATGGTGCTGGCTTCGATGTTCGCGGCCGGGTCGGCGATCGCCTTGCCGCAGGCCATCGCCAGGCCGAGGAAGAGCAGGTTGTGCCCAACCAGGTAGCGGAGAGTGGGCAGTGCACGTTCCGTGGGAATTGCCGCCTCGCAGATCGCCACGGCCATGGCATTGGCGAAGAGACTGGACGAGGCGCTGTGACGATTATGCAGCTCGTCCCCCATCTGAAGGGCTTGAACAATGATAGGGCTCAGCTCCAGGCCGCCTCGCCGCCGCAATGCCTCTCGCAATGTGGGGGCCCAGACGTCTCGCCACAGCCGCAAACCTTCCAGGGCCCCTTCACTGAATTCGCCGAACTGCTGGCGCCCTTCCACCTGGCGGCAGACCGCCCGATTTCCGAAAGCACGGTTCTCGACAACCCAGACCGGTGACGAAGGCGAAATCGTGCCGGCCATCGGCCCCACCGCGCCATGGTGATGGTTTGGCTCCAGCCGAATCTCGCCGGCGTCGAGCAGGGCGCGTACCTCCTCCGGCCGGTCGGCCCATCCTTCATACATCACCTGGCCGATGATCGCGCCTTGTTGCGCGCCACACATCCTTTCCCATTCAATCGGCGGCCCGGAGTGCGTGATCCATTTCCCCTGCATGCCCGGCATCACATCGGCTGCCGGGGCGATGTCGACGAGGAGCGGATCCCCCAGGGTGAGCCGGCGCACCGCCTCCTCATTGGCGGCCTGGATTCTCTGCTTGATGTCCATTCGACAACCCTCCCTCCTCTATGGTTGGAGGAGACGTGCGGCAGTGGTCTCGCCAGGCACGCTTGGCGCGTGGAGGCGGCAGGTTGACATCATGCCCACCACCACCCCAGTGAGCAGGTCCCAACCCGTGGAGTGCCCCACGGCGGTCAGCTGCATCGCCAGCGCTCCCATGCGGTGGCGGGGGCCGCCGAACAGGAGAGCATCGACAAACTGGTGGAGCGCGGCGGAGGCGTGGCCGCCGGCATGGTCCCGGAGTAGGGTGTAGCTGATCTGGTTGGTGCGCCGCCTCGACCGGCTCAGGAATAGGTTTAAGTCCCTTCGTTTCAGGCGGCCCTGGCTGGCGTCGATATCCCTCAGCCTCCGGAAGGAATACAGAAGGCCGCCAACGAAGTCGTCGCCAGAGGGGGTCAGACCTTCGCCAAGCCCAACAAGCTCCTCCGCGCAGTGGAGTGCGGCCGGAAGTCTGGCGGCCAGGCATGCATCGAGCACGTCGCGGATCGCCGGCCACGCGCGCGATAGAGAAGGGCTCGGCGCGGCGATTGAACGCGGACCAAGAGAGCTGTCGATGCGCCCCAGGATCGCAGGAAGAAGGCGACCGAAGCCCGAAGGCGACGGCAGGCGCGCCAGCAAGGGGAACGCGGTGACGAGACGGACGGAGAGGGGTGCCAGCGATGTGATCCGTTCGTGGCACACGGGCGCGACATCCCACACGGAGGCGCTGGAGAGATCGAACGCCAATCGTTGACCCAAGTCGAGTCGGCGACCGCTGACCGCGTAGGTGGCATCGGGCTCTACCTGCGGGAGGGGGCCGACCACCTGAACGCCTCGCCGATGCAGAGTGGCGCGTTCGTTGGCCAGCCAGAGAAGGGCCCGGCCTCCACTCATCAAGTAGATCGCGCTCGACGTCGAGGCAAGGACGCGTCCATGCGAGCCCGGCGCAAGGGCTGAACGGGCGAGCTTGCCCAGACGAACGACAGGGCGCGGAGGCGGGGGCTGGCCGAATCCGTTGCGCATGGCTGGGGGCTCGCCGGCAGGAGAAGTCCCCGTACCGGCGAGCCCGAGCACGATCTTTCGATGGCCCTACTGCGGGCTTCCGATCACTCCCTGGACGAACCAGTCCACGGTGCTCATGTCACCTTCGCTCAAGACCTCTCCTTCCGGGATCCTCACTGTCCCATCCTGATCCACAATGGGACCCGCGAAGACCGTCGTGTTGCCCGCCTCGATATCGGCTCTGGCCTGGTTGACCCGATCCTGAACTTCCTCGGGGACGTTGGGTCCGAACGGTGCCATCGCCATGCATCCGTCGGCGATGCCGCAGCGAAGGAAGATCGGCGTCCAGGTCCCGTCGACAACGGTGGAGGTGAGCCAGGTCAGTGTGTCGCCGAGGGTGTAGCCGATGCCGGTGATCCAGTACTCCGGGGCATATTGCTGTGCGGCCAGGGACTGAAAACCAATCGAGTAGACGCCGCGCGATTCGGCCGTCGACAGGATCGTCGCCGGCGAGTCCACGTGCATGGTGATGACGTCCACGCCCTGATTGATCAGGGAGTTGGTGGCATCCGCCTCCTTGGCCGAGTCGCCCCAACCCAAGGTGAAGGCCACGATGGTCTCGGCGTCAGGGTTGACGGATTGGGCCCCCGCTCAAACGCGTTGACGAACGTCAACGTCCATCCGAGCGGGAAGGCGGCCACGAAGCCGAGCTTGTTGGATTGGGTCATCAGTCCTGCCGCGACGCCCATCATATACCAGGTGTCCGGAGGTTCGCCGAAGAAGTTGGCGAAGTTGGCGCCCAGCTCCCAGCCACCGGCGTGCTCGAACACCACATCCGGGTATGTCTGCGACAGCGTTAGAGCAGGGTATTGATGGTTGAACGCTGTGGCAATGATCATGCCGGCGCCCTGCTCGATCATGTTCTCCATGGTGGAGGTGGCGCCAGCCTCGTCGGGGACGTTCTCCGCCTCAATGATCTCGACGCAGGGGATGCTCTCGCCGATGGCCATCACGCTTTCGTGCATGGCCTGGTTGTAGCCCGCATCGGTGATCGGGCCACCATACAGGGCACCTACGATGAGACAGGGCCCTTCTGCGGTGGGTGCGCTGGTTGGCTGAGCGGTCGGCTCCACTACGGGCGGGGAGGTCGGTTCAGCAGGGGCCTCGGTCGTAGCTGGAGTCTGCCCGCAGGCTGCGAGCATGAGAGCGGCGCTTACCAGCAGGGCAATTACGGAATACATGGCTCTGGTCTTCATGGCTTCTTCTCCTCCCGTCGGGACGATTTCCTGTGATTGGGGTAGGTGGCTATTCCGTGCGTGGCGTTCAGCAGCTTTCTTCGCGGCTCTCTCCTTTCTCATTCGGATCCCTGGTACACGCGTCCAAGGCTGGCGGGGGCAGAATGCCTGCGAGTGCCACCCCAGGCAACTAGCACAACGATGGTCACGAGATAGGGGATGGTGTCTAGAAGAAAGGGTGAGACCTGGATGCCGCTCGACTGCAGCAAGAGCTGGAATGCGACCGCGCCGCTGAAAAGCAGGGCTCCGGCAATTGCCCGGATGGGATGCCATTTGGAGAAGATGACCAGGGCGACGGCGATGAAGCCCCGGCCCGCGGTCATGTACTCGGTCCAATTCATGGCGTAGGCGATCGAGAGATGAGCAGCCCCAAGCCCGGCCAGAAGGCCTCCGACGAAGAGGGCCTGGTAGCGGATCAGGCGCGGATTGCGGCCGGAGGCGAAGGCGGTGTCGGCGCTCTCCCCGACGGCACGCACCCCGAGGCCCCAACGCGTGCGGAATAGGACCCACCATACCAGGATGGCAACGGGAACCGAGAGATAGATCAACAGGTCGAACTGGAAGAGTGAGCTATAGAGAATAGGAAGCTCAGAGAGGCCTGGCAGAGCAAACCTCGGCAAGCCTGTGATCCTGGCGCCCACATAGGCCCGGCCGATCCAGGCGCTCAGTCCGAAACCGAAGAACATCAGCGCAAGGCCGCTGGCCAGCTGGTTGGCGCCGCGAGTGATCGTCAGGTATCCCAGGATCATGTTCATCAATCCGCCGACGAGCGCTGCCACCAGGACACCCATGTATGGGCTTCCGGTCAGATCCGTCACCGCGAAACCGGCCGAGGCGCTGACCAATAGCACTCCCTCCAGACCAAGATTCACGATGCCGGAGCGTTGGCCGCAAATCTCACCGAGCGTGGTGTAGAGCAGGGAGGTGCCGGAGAAGACGGCGCTGGAGACGACACCCAGGACCGACAGGAGCGTCATGCCGCCTTCCTTCTCGGATATAACTGGGGTCGGGCGAGGACCACGAACAGGGTGAAAGCCAGGAGGATGTTGATGACGGCGTAGGGCAAATCGCGCGTTAACTGCAGCATGTTTCCGCCGCTGGTGATTATGGCCACGGCGAACGAGGTGACGACAATGCCGAAGGGATTGCCGCCGGCCAGCCAGCTGATCAGGAAGCCCATGAAGCCTGTCCCGCGGGAGAAGTTTGCCAGCAGAACCCCGTAAAACCCCGAGACCTGCGCCATGCCGGCGAGACCGGCCACGGCCCCACCGAGGCACAAGACCGAGATCACATAGGTCCTGTAGGGGATTCCGTTGCGGACGGCGGCCTGCGGGTTCCCGCCGATGGCCCGCATCTCCAGGCCCCAGCGAGTGGACTTCATCACGAACCAGAATAGCCCCAGGAGAACCAGGCCGACGACCAGGCTCAGGTCGACGCGCGTGTCGAAGAAGGTGGGAAGGCGGGCCGATGGCGCGAAGTTGGCAGTCTTGTTGGTGTCCATCGGCGAGCGCCAATAGCCGAACACGAAGAATGAAACGATCATCGGCGCCACGGGATTCAGGAGTAGCGTCGTGATGGTCTCATTGACCAGACCACGGGCTCGCAAGACGCCGGGGACCAGAGCCCAAAGTGCGCCTCCGATCATCCCCAACAGTGCCATCGCGGGCAGCAAGATCCAGGAGGGCAGTTCGCTGAGGGTCAGCGCTCCCCAGGTTGCGAAGCAAGCCCCCATATACAGCTGACCTTCCACACCGACGTTGATCAACCCGATTCGCGATGGCAGGGCGACGGCCAGAGCAGTCAGGAGCATCGGGGTCATGGCCACCAGGACTTCGGAGAAACCGCGTGCGCTACCCAGGGTGGAGGAGAAGAGGTCACTGTACGACCCAATTGGGCTATTGCCGGAGATCAGCAGGATGACGCCGAACAACAGGAAGGCCATGATGGTCATCGAGCCGTAGCGCAACAGGCCACTGATCGCTCGGGCTCCGATGGATTTGGCTCGGTTGGCTGGATCAGGCCGAGGCTGCATCTTGCTGCTCGCTGCCCGTCATGAGGTGGCCGACGCGGAAGACATCTGTTTCATCCGGTTTGGAAGATGCCACGATGCAGCCGCCTCGGAGAACGACTATCCGGTCGCTGACGGTGAAGAGCTCCTCGAGATCCTCCGAGATGAGGAGGACGCCGGCTCCGTTCTCGCGAGCCCGCAGCAAAGCGCTCCGGGCGGCGATTGTGCTCTGGGCATCCAGGCCGCGGGTGAGATAAGAAGCGATCATCAGGCGGGGGAGATGGGCCGTCTCCCGGACGATGACCATGCGCTGCAGGTTCCCCCCAGACAATGATCTAGCCAGGGCGTGTGTCGGGAGCGAGAAACCCAGTGCGGAGGACGATTGCAGGAAATCCTCGTTCACCGCGTGCCAATCGAACCGCAAGCCCCCGAGGCGTGCGTAGCGTCGGGTACGCGTCAGGGCCATATTCTCCAGGACCGACATGAAAGGCACCGAGGCCATGACCAGCGGATTCTCGGGGACAAAGCACACGCCGCGATCGCGCAGCGAGCGGACGGAGTCGCGGGTTACCTGTTCGCCAAACATGAACTTGGAGCCGCTCGCACAGGCCTTGATGCCCAGGATCAAGTCGGCCAATTCACGCTGTCCGCTGCCGGAAACGCCGGCCACCCCGACGATCTCGCCCGGGTAGATGCGAAGGTCAACATTTTTCAGGGCGGTCTCGGCGCCCTCCGCAGTCGTGCTGACGCCGCGTAGTTCCAGCGCCGGCAGGTTGGCCTCCACTGGGGCGCGCCCCCCGAACTCGAGGCGGGGGAGCTCCTTCCCAAACATCAGTTTCAGAAGCCGGGTCTCGTCGGCATCCTTCCGGAGGAGGCTGCCGGACACGCGCCCGTGGCGCAGAACCGTGATCCGGTCAGCACATCCGAGCACTTCGCGCAGCTTGTGGGTTATGAGGACGATGGCGTAACCGTCGGCGCGCAGGCTCTTGAGGGTGCCAAGCAGCGCTTCGACCTCGTGCGGAGCGAGCACCCGAGTGGGCTCGTCCAATATCAGCAGCCGAGCATCCGAGATGAGCAACTTCAGGATCTCAACCTTCTGCTGCTCACCGATGGAGAGCTCGGATACACGCGCGCCAGGGTCGACCGCCAGCGTGTAGCGCGAGGAGATTTCCTGGATTCGACGGCCGACGTCCTTCAGGCTGATGACCGGGCTCAAGTCACGCAGGAAGAGGCCGATGTTTTCGGCCACGCTGAAAGCGGGTATCAGGGTGAAGTCCTGGAAGACCATCCCGACGTGCGCGGCCAACGCGTCGCTGGGGCTGTGGACGGAGAACGGTCGACCATCCAGGAAGATCCGGCCGGAATCCGCTCGGTAGAATCCGTACAGGATCTTCATCAGCGTGCTCTTCCCGGCACCGTTTTCACCCAGGATCGCATGGATCTCAGACTGATGGATGTCGAGATCGATCCCGTCGTTGGCGACAACGCCGGGGAAGGCCTTGGAGATGCCCCTCAAGGAAATCATGGGGTGGGAGGCTGCTCCCAGAGGGGAGGCAATGGGCATGAATGAACTCCGTGCCAGCTCGACACGCGTTGTGCCGTGCGGGTCAGGACCGCGCAGGATCGCCCTCATCGTAGGCGGACTTCGCGCTCAGCGCAGGCGTAGTTCGTAGGGGTTTTCGCGGTCCGGATTCCGGTGAGGACTACGTGTTTTGGACGCGTACTTACTACGGGGGCGGGAGCAGGGCGGGGGCCCGAAGGTCAGTCGACCAGGCCATGCTCGCGGGCGTAGCGGACGAAATCCACGCGGCTCTGGATGCCCAGTTTGGCCGAGAGGTTGGCGCGATGGCCTTCGACGGTGCGAACGCTGATGTTCAGCTCCTCGCCGATCTGGCGGTTGGTGTAGCCCCGCACAATGTACTTGAGCACTTCGGTCTCACGCGGTGTCAGAGGCTCGATCGCTTGGTTGGCAGGAGCGATTGTGCGGTCAACGGCCTCTCGCAGCAGGTCTCGCGTCATCGCCGGATCGACGTACATGTCGCCGCGCATGAGCACATGGATGGCCGAGATCAGTTCGCTCTCGGCGGCTTGCTTTAGGATGTAGCCGGAGGCTCCCGCGCGAATCGCTTCCCGCAGTAGAGCTTGCTCCTCGTGGATCGTCAGGATGAGGACGTGGACCTCGGGGAAACGGCGCTTGGCTTCTCTGGTCACGGAGATTCCGTCCAGATCGGGCATGCTCAGATCCAGGAGCAGGACATCCGGCCTTGTCCTCTCGAGCAAGTCGAGGGCTTCGTATCCGCCGGTGGCCTCGCCGACCAGCTCCATGGTCGGCTCGGCCCGCAGAAGAGTGCGCAATCCGGTGCGCACGATGGCGTGGTCGTCGGAGATAAGAACCCTAGTCATGGCAGGGTATCTCCACGTTGACGGTCGTTCCCTTCCCCGGGGAGCTTTCCAAGGTGAACCTCCCGTTCAGCATCTCGACACGCTCACGCATACCGAACAGGCCGAGATGATCCTCGAAGGGCGGGGAGGCGGGAATGAACCCGATTCCGTTGTCCTCAATAGTGGCAGCCACACGTCCCGGCCGCTGGCTGACGAGCACATCCACGCGGCTTGCGCGGGCATGCAGGACAACGTTGGTCAGCGATTCTTGAACAATCCGGAACAGGGCCGTCTCGACGTCGACGGGCAGGCGACCAGTTTGCATCCCCACCGCTTCGAGCTCGACCTTAATGCCGTATTGCCTGCTGAAGTCGCGAACGTACTGCTGCAGGGCAGTGACCAGGCCGAGGTGATCCAGGCTGGCCGGGCGTAAGTCGATGGCCAGCTTGTGCAGATTGCTCTGCAGCTGGCCCGTGATCGACTGCAAATCGGCGAGGGCTTTCTGGACAGTCTCGGGTTCGCGCGCCTCCCGTTCCAGAAGACCAAGCTGCACCATGAGTCCAGCAAGCAGTTGGCCGGATTCGTCGTGCAACTCGCGGGAGAGATGCAGCCGCTCTTCCTCCTGCGCTTGCATCAGGCGCTGGGAGAGCCCGTGAAGCTGCCGGTTGCTCAGGCGCACCTCCTCGAACAGCCAGCCATTCTGAACGATCACCGCCGCCAGATTGGCATAGGATTGGATCAGAAGCATGCGGTCCGACGTGAAGAAGTGCTTCTCTGCGCTGAGGAGTCTCAACACGCCGAGGGGTCGGCCGCTGAACAGGAGCGGGATAGAGGCGTACGAGTGGTAGGCTGCGTCGGAAACGGACGAGGCCGGCTCGTTGATGATGAGGACGCCAGCCTGGGATTGGCTCGACAAGGGTAGGGCCGGATCCCATGTCGCCCTGAGAGAGGGAATCGCCTCGGAGGGGAGCCCGTATACGGCTGCCACAGATTCGGTGGAACCCTCCGGCGCGGCGGTGTCGAGCCAGGCGGCATCGAGCCCGAAGCGGGTGACTGCCTGCTGGCATACGGCCGCATAGATCTCCGGCAGGTGGGAGTACCCCAGGAACGTTTTCGAGGCGTCGTTGAGTGTTGACAATTCATCCGCGCGTTGGCGCAGGGCTCGGGCTGCGCTGGTGCGTTCGATGGTTGCTGCGGCGAGGATCAGGGCGGTGAGAGAGACGACGCCCATGAAGGTCTGGAGCAACACCAGACTGTCGTTCTTGGATTGCAGCGAGAAAGGCCCGATATTCTGGACGGTGCCCCAGATGGCGATGCCGGACACGAGCACAACAGCTGTCGCCGAACCACGCTGACCAAAGCGGAGGGCGGCCCAGATAATGAAAGGAAATACAAGGTAGATCAGTGCTTGGTGATAGATACTTGTCGACGGACGATCGCCGAAGACGTACCAGGTCACCAAGGCGAGTAGCACCAGCAGGACGCCACCTTCGGCCAGGCGGCCAGGCCTGGGTTCGAGGGGGTCCGACGTGGCCCAGATAATGATCGCCGGTGCGACGACTAACGCCCCGAGCAGATCGCCGATCCACCAGGTGATCCAAATGCTGCCCAGGGCATCCAAGCTTGCCAAGCCGGTCAGGATCAGGGTGGCGCTCCCGATCGAGGCGCTGATCGCTGTGCTCAACAGGGCGACGGCTGCCATCCCGACCACATCCTGAATGCGATCGATGGCATTGTGGAAATGGAAGAACCGGCGCAGAAGATACACTCCTGTCAGAGCTTCCAAGGTGTTTCCGATCGCCATGCCGACTGCGAGGTCCCACGGCGCGCCCGTCAGCAGCGAGCCCAGCAAGACGCCCAGGGTGACGCCCGGCCACAGTCCACTTCCGAAGATCAGGAGCGCAGCCAAGGCGATCCCGGTCGGCGGCCAGACCGGAGAGGTGTTGATCTGGACATACGCCATTCGCAAGCCCAACCTGGCAGCCAGGTGGTAGACCGCGGCGAGCGCCACGACCTTCAAGAGGAAGGGGGCCAGGTGGCGGAGCTTGGCGCTGGGTAACGGAATCTTGAGTCGCATGAGCCTGCCCGAGAAGTGTGGCAATCGAATTATAGCGGGAGTCCCCGTGTCACACGACAGAGAACCATCCGGTGGCCAGTATCAAGCCTCCCCGCGCCGATCGGCCTTCCGAGCGGTGAGGGTTCTCCAGTGCCCGGCGGCGGCGAAAAGGAACCCTTCGCCTTTGGCCGGATTGCGTATAGGGGGCCGTTGGGGTTGACCTTGACGATGACCCCTTCACTGGACTCTAACATGAGGGAACACGACCGCTTGACATGCCGGGTGGTATCGCCTACGATATGATCTCAGCAGCGCACCCCCGGAAGTCGTAACCGCACTGAGCGTATCCTGGACCGGGTGGCCGTCCCCACGGCCTTGCACGCAGCCCCAGAGGAGGTGACCCCGCTGACCCGATGCCTGGCTCGAACCCACTCCACCCATTCGCCAAAGTCCTAGGAGGAGACACCATGAACCGAAGTCGCATGTGGATGGCAGTTGCCCTGATCGGGCTTGGCTTGGCGGCCTGCCAGCCCGCCGAGCCGGTCATCGTCACCCAGGAAGTCCGCGTGGTCGAAACCCAAGAAGTCGAAGTGCAGGTCCAGGTCCCCGTGGAGTTCCGGATGGAGTCCGAGCGCCTGGCCGCCGTGATGGCCCGCGGTCGTCTGATCTGCGGAGTCAACACGTCTGTCCCGGGCTTCGGCTACCTGGACGCGGACGGCCAGAACGTCGGCTTCGACATTGACTTCTGCCGGGCGCTGGCGGCGGCGATCTTCGGGGATCCCACCGCCGTGGATTTCCGGGCCGTGACGGCCGCCGAGCGCTTCACCGCTCTGCAAACGAACGAAATCGATGTCCTGATTCGCAATACGACATGGACCTTTTCGCGTGACGTCGAGCTCGGCACGGACTTCGGCCCGACAACCTTCTACGACGGGCAGGGGATGATGGTCCGCAGAGACAGCGGCTTCACGTCGCTGGCGGATATGGACGGGGCGACAATCTGTGTGCTGGCAGGGACTACGACCGAGCTCAACCTGGCCGACACGTTCAACGCCCTGGGGCTGGATTACGATGCTCTTGTCCTGGATACGGGCGACGCCACCTCTGCCGCGTACGATGCGGGGCGCTGCGACGGCCTGACCTCCGACAGGAGCCAGCTGGCCGGTCTGCGCACCGGCCTCGCAAACCCGGCTGATCATGTGATCCTGCTGGAGGTGATGTCGAAGGAGCCGCTCGGGCCGGTGTGGGCGCATGGCGACCAGCAGTGGGGCGACGTGGTCACGTGGGTGGTCAACGCGCTGATCATCGCGGAAGAGAAGGGCATCACTCAGGCAAATGTTGAAGCCACCGCGGCCAGCGATCCCCAGGATCCGGAAGTGCGCCGACTGCTCGGGATCGAGGGCGAGTTCGGCACCATCCTGGGGCTGGAGCCCGACTTCGTGATCGACGTAATTCTCGCCGTCGGCAACTACGGAGAGATCTACGAACGTCATCTCGGCCCAGCCGGCACCGACATCCCACGCGCCGGCACGCTCAACGCTTTGTGGTCGGACGGAGGCTTGATCTACGCTCCGCCGTGGCGCTAACCACAGCGACGCTGGGACGATACGCCGGAGGGCGCATTCCGGGGCGCCGGGGTGCGCCCTCCGGTTCTGTTGTTGAGGGATGATGGAAGGCCGTCTATCCCGCCGCCTGATCCGGTTCTTTCGTGACGACCGTGTGCTGAGAATCGCCGGACAGTCGGCCTTCGTCCTGGCGGCGGCGGTGTTTGTGGCCTGGCTGGTCGGCAATCTGAACGACGCACTGGACGCTCGTGGCCTTACCTTGAGCTTCTCGTTCCTGCAGCGGACGGCCGGGTTCGCCATCACCCAAGGCCCGGGAATGGCGCGCACCGAGAGCTTCTGGAGGGCCTACCAGGTCGGCGTCCTGAATTCGCTCAACGTGGTCCTGGCCGGCCTGGTGCTCACGACCCTCATCGGCCTGCTGGCTGGGGTCGCCTTGCTGAGCCCGAACTGGCTGCTTCGCAACACGGTGCGGGTGTATGTCGAGGTCATGCGCAATACCCCGTTGCTCGTCCAGCTATTCTTCATCTACTTCGGCGTCGTTCTCACCCTGCCATCGCTCCAGGATCGGATCGAGCTCGGGCCCTTGATCTTGAGCCAGCGGGGCGTATGGGTCCCCCGTCCGGTGCCGCAGCCGGGCTTCGCTGTCTGGGCCATGCTGAGCGCCGTCGCCGTCGTCGTTGCCGGCTTGATCTACACCCGCCGCCAGCGAAGACGTCGGCGTACCGGGGAGGTGACGCGGCCTGCGCTCTGGGCGGGCGCGGTCCTCATCGGGGTTCCGCTGGCGGCATGGCTGGTGCTCCCGCACGCACCGCTGACGCTGGAGAACCCCACCCTCGAAGGGCTTCGCATGGTCGGCGGCTTGCGCCTGGCCCCGGAGTACTTCGCCCTGCTTGTGGGCCTGGTCCTGTACACCGGCGCTTTCATCGCCGATATCGTGCGCGCCGGCATCCTGGCTGTGCCCCATGGCCAGCGTGAGGCTGCACGCTCTCTCGGCCTCTCGGAGACCTCGGTGATGCGGCTGGTCGTGCTGCCGCAGTCGATGCGCGTGGTGATCCCGCCACTCATCAACCAATACCTCAACCTGGCCAAGAACTCGAGCCTGGCCATCGGCATTGGATACCTCGACCTCTATGCCATCTCGCAGATCATCTTCAACCAATCCGGCCAGGCCGTGCAAGTGATCGCCCTGTTGATGGCCACCTACCTGACGCTCAGTCTGCTGATTTCAATGCTCATGAACTGGGTCAACCGCCGCATGGCGACCCCTGGACGATGACCACTGCCCGCGCCGGAAACGCCGGCGTCCCCCCGATGGAGAGTCCCCCCGTGGGAGAGGCCGGAGCACTTGCCTGGCTTCGGCGCAGCCTGTTCTCCACCGCCTCGAGCACCGCCGTCACATTCGTCCTCGGGGCGGCCTTTTTTCTGCTGGGCTGGCGGTTCCTGCGCTGGTCGATCGAGGTCGCCAACTGGGGGGTCATCACGACCAACACCCGCGTCATCCTGTGGGGTCGCTACCCCGAGGCGGAGCTTTGGAGACCCCAGGCCGCGGCGGCACTATTGGGACTGCTCGCGGCGCTGACCTGGATCGTCTGGCGCCGGGCGGCGTGGAGCCGGCTGCGCAGGCCAATGCTGCTCGCCTGGCTGGCCTCGCCGCTTGTGCTGAGCCTCCTCCTCCGAGGCTTCGAGCTGCCTACCTTGCGGACGATTGGAAACAACCTCGGGTATTTTCTCGTCCGGCCGGACCTGCTCCCGATCCTGGGTGCTGTCTGGCGCGGCCCGTTGGCGCTTCTCCTCGTCGCGGCTGTCTCCTCCCTCAACCTGGCCTCCGCCTCCGGCCGAATCGCACGGGCCCTGGGGCTCCTCCCGTTGGTTGTGCTTCTCGGCCTGAATCTGCCCTCCGCCTTTCAGGTCGTATCGGGACCGGCGGGCCTCCCGATCCCGATGGCAGTTCCGATTCTCCTGGCGGCCCTCGCCGGCTGGTGGGTCGGCCGATCCCTTGGCCGCATCGTCTCTCGAACGGGCCGAGGCCGGGGCTGGAAAGTGTGGCTCTGGCTCGCGACGGGTGTCGTGGTCGCCTTCATCCTGACGGATTTCACGGTCGGGCGGCCAGAGATCGACCCGCAGCCGGTTCTGCCCGGTGTGCAGCCCAGCCTATGGAGCGGCATCATGCTGACGATGGTGCTCTCCACGCTGTCGATCCTGCTGTCCTTCCCGCTCGGCGTGCTCCTGGCCCTCGGCCGCACCAGCCGCCTGCCGGTCATCCGATACGCTTGCGTCGGGGTAGTCGAAGTGGTGCGCGGGGTGCCGCTGATCACCATCCTGTTCATGGCCCAGGTGATGCTGCCCATGTTCCTGCCGATGGATCTGTCGATCGACCGAGTGCTACGGGCCATTGCCGGGATGACGCTCTTCACGGCCGCATACCTGGCCGAGGTCGTTCGGGGCGGCCTCCAGGCGGTGCCTCGCGAGCAGCTGCAGGCGGCACGCGCCCTCGGCTTGAGCGAGTTGTTGGTGACCCTGCTAGTGCTGCTCCCGCAGGCGCTACGGGCCGTGATCCCGGCGATCCTGGGCCAATTCGTGAGCGTTTTCAAAGACACCTCGCTCGTCTCCATCGTCGGCCTGCTCGACCTGCTGGGGATCCTCGGAAGCATCACGAAGCAGCGCGAATACCTGGGGACAGTGCGAGAAGTGTATCTGTTCGCCGCACTGTTCTACTTCGTCGTTTCGTACGGGATGTCCGCCGCCAGCCGGCGGCTCGAAGCCCGACTTGGGGTGGGCATCCGCTGAGGCGAGGGACCATGACTGATGTCGCGCGTATCGACACCGGCAACGACATCATCGTCTGCGAGGATGTCAAGAAGTGGTTCGGCGAATTCCAGGCGCTGCGCGGGGTCAGCCTGCGCGTCCGCCGCGGCGAAGTGCTGGTGATTGCCGGTCCGTCGGGTTCCGGGAAGTCGACCTTCATCCGCACCATCAACCGCCTAGAAGAGCATCAGGCCGGGCGCATCACCGTCGACGGGATCGAGCTCACGCACGATGTGCGCAATATCGCCGCCATCCGCAGTGAGATCGGCATGGTCTTCCAGCAATTCAACCTATTCCCTCACCTGACCGTGATGCAAAACCTGACCCTGGCTCCGATCTGGGCACGCCGCTGGCCGCAGGCCAGGGCCGAAGCCAAGGCCCTGGAGCTTCTGGAGAGGGTGGGGATTCCCGAGCAAGCGCAGAAGTATCCGGGGCAACTCTCAGGCGGCCAGCAGCAACGTGTCGCCATCGCCCGCGCGCTTGCCATGGAACCCCGCATCATGCTCTTCGATGAGCCGACCTCGGCACTCGACCCTGAGATGATCCAGGAGGTGCTCGATGTGATGAAGGAGCTTGCCCATACCGGCATCACGATGGTCGTCATCACGCACGAGATGGGCTTCGCCCGCGAGGTCGCCGACCGTATCTGCTTTTTCGATTTCGGTTTGTTGGTCGAGATTGGTCCACCCAATGAGTTCTTCAACAATCCCCGACACGAGCGAACCAAGCTCTTCCTCTCGCAGATCCTGCACAGCTAGACCCGCTTGAGCAGACGTAGGGCGCGTCTGCGTGGCCCGGCTCGCCGCCGCGCCGGACAGGCGTTCTGCAACGCGGTGTCACTCGACTTGCGGCCGCTGGGTGCCACCCCGTGACTGCCTTTCTCCTCTCTATTGCGTGATCCGGATCGAAGACCCCCG
>Ga0209341_10002355_pt1 | contig 17980 bp, 19 predicted proteins | sample RifCSP13_2_FD_184020 | JGI IMG/M metagenome (GOLD analysis project Ga0209341, IMG submission 184020) | Soil microbial communities from Rifle, Colorado - Rifle CSP2_sed 13_2 (SPAdes) (version 2) | ecosystem: Environmental > Terrestrial > Deep subsurface > Rock core/Sediment | place: Rifle... | reverse complement strand
GGCGGGCCGCGGCCCATGACGCGGCTGACCTGGGACGGAGGCCTCAGCACCGACGCCGCGCCTTCTCCATCCGGCAGTCTGCTCGCGTACGCATCCGACCGCTCGGGCGAGGGCCACCTCGATATCCGGCTGCAGCCTCTTCCGCAGGGGAGCCCATCCGTCTGACCCGGCATGGGTCCGACGACTACGAGCCGTCCTTTTCTCCGGACGGCAGCCGCATCGCGTTCCGCTCCGATCGGGATGGCGGAGGCGTGTACGTGATCTCGGCCCTCGGCGGCCAGGAGACGCGGATCGCTCCGGAGGGACGCCGCCCGCGCTTCTCGCCGGACGGGCGCTTCATCGCCTACTGGGTCGGCGACATCACGTGGGTCGCGAGCGAGGTCTACGTGCTGGCCTCGACGGGCGGGCAGCCCCGCCAGCTCGGGACCTCCCGCCTCGCGCTGCGGCACCCCCTCTGGTCTCCAGACGGCACGCACGTCCTCTGCATGGGTTTCCCGACCCAGGTGAGGAAGGCGTACTGGATTGCACTCCCCGTGGACGGGGGAGATCCGATCGTCACCGACGCGGGCGAGGTACTGGCCAAAGCTCACTTCCGCACGCGGTCCCCCGACGCATGGGCGCCCGACGGCGAGCGCGTCATCTTCTTCGGCCCCTCGGGCGACAGCACGAACTTGTGGAGTCTGCGTGTATCTCCGAAGACATGGCGAGTCGAGGGCCCGCCCGAGCAGCTCACCTTCGGCACGGGTGACCTCTCGCACCCCGCGCGCGCCGGCGATCGACTCTTCTTCACGTCGAGCGTCTCGAACGTCGATCTCTGGGCCCTCCCCCTGGACGCGGCCACGGGCAAGGTGGCGGGAAGCTTGCGGCGGCTGACCGACCACGCGGGCCGCGACGACTGGCCGTCCATCTCGGAGGACGGCAGCCGGATCGCGTACTTGTCCGAGCGCGCCGGAGCGCCGGGGGTCTGGCTGAAGGACCTCCGGCACGACCTGGAGATCGCCATCACGCGTCCCCCCGTGTCGGCGCGTTACCCGAGGCTGTCGGCCGACGGCTCGAGGGTCGCCTATCTGGCCTCGGCGGTGCCGGACGACGGGACGCGCCTCGTCGAGCCTGCGCAGGCCGCTGCTCCGGCCACGGGAGGTGCGCGGACGGCGACGCCGCAGCGTGAAACCTCCATCCCCGTCGCCCAGCGCGGGAACCTGTTCGTCACCACGATCGGCGCCGCGGGCGCAATCGGCGCGGCGCAGGAGGTGTGCCACGAGTGCGGACGCCCGTGGGACTGGTCCCGTGACGGCCGCTACCTTCTGTATCGCGCCCCTGCCGCGCTCATGCTGCTGGAGGTGGCCGCAGGGACCCGCACCGAGATCGCCAGCCACCCCTCGCTCGCATTCATCGATTCCCGATTCTCCCCTGACGACCGTTGGATCGCGTTCACGTCGCCGACCGGCACGTTCACACGGCGGACGTTCCTGATGCCGTTCCGCGGGGCGGCCCGCATCCCCGAATCCGACTGGATCCTCGTGGTCGATGGCGAGCGGCTGGAGCGCCAGGTTTCCTGGTCGCCCGACGGCGCATTGCTCTATTTCCATTCCGAGCGCGACGGTTACCGCTGCCTCTGGGCTCAAGGGCTCGATCCGGCGACGAAACGGCCGCTCGGCGAGCCCTTTCCCGTGCACCATTTCCACCGCGCGCGGGGCTCGATGACGACGGCCATCGGCGACCCCGGCGCGATCAGCCCCTCGGTCGGGCGCGACCTGGTGGTCTTCAGCCTCGGCGAGACGGCCGGCAACGTCTGGTCGACACCGTACTAGGGCGCGCAGCGTTTCACGACCTTCTGGGTGATGTCGCGGCTCGTGGGCGGGTTCTCGCCGAGGCCCAGCGTGTGGAGCATCTCGTGGATCACGTAGACCTCGGCCATCACGCGGCGCTGGTACACGGTCTCCAGGAACGCCTTGCACACGAACACGCGGGGCACGCCGGCGGAGGTGAGCAGCTGCGACTGGTTGGCCTTGCACAGCGGCCGGCTCTCGCCGTCGAGCAGCGGGAGCATGGCGAGGTATTCGTCGGGACCCACGCCGAAGGCCTGGAGGTTCTCGTGGAGCTTGCGTCCCTTCCCGTCGGTGAAGTCGTTCAGCACCTGGGGGCACTCAGGGTTCCGGAGGCGCGCGATCGCCCCCTGACGGGCGACCTCGGCCACGCTCGCGTCGCCCGGGTCGAGGGCGCGGACGGGCACCACGCGCGCGGGGTTCTGGGCGCCTTCGGCCGAGGCTGCGACGAGGGGCCAGAAGGCGAGCAGGAGGGCGGCGGGGGCGGTGCGGCGGCGGCCATCGCGGTGCATGGGCGGCTCCCTTCCGAGGGCACCTGCTTGGCTCGCGGGCCCTCGTTGCACACGCGATCGACGGCACTTAGGCTTAGGGAGCCCTTAAGGCCGCCTGAAGAGCGTCTGAAAGCGAGCGCCATCCCATGCGGTTTGCGTTCGGCGACTTCGTTCTCGACTGCGGAACGCGGCAGCTGCTGCGCGGTGGCGGCGAGGTGCACGTCAGCCCCAAGGAGCTGGCGCTGCTGGAGCTGCTGCTGCGCGCCCGGCCGCGGGCTGTGTCGCGCACGCGCCTGCGCGCGGCGATCTGGCCTGACGCGCACGTCGGCGAGACGAGCCTGCACGTGCTGGTTTCTCAGCTCCGGGCGACGCTGGGCGACGACGTGCACCAGCCCCGCTTCGTCCGGACTGTGCCGGGCTTCGGCTACTCCTTCCCGGCCTCAGCCGACGAGGACGGCAAGCCGGCGGGGACGGGCCAGCGGCTCTGGATCGAGACGGAGGCCTCGAGCTTCGAGCTGGCCGAGGGCGAGAACGTACTGGGCCGGGACGAGCACCTCACGACGCGGGTCGACGGGCCCGGGGTGTCGCGCCGCCACGCGCGGGTGCTGGTCCACGGCGGCCGCGCCGTGCTCGAGGACCTCGCCAGCAAGAACGGGACGTTCCTCGACGGCGAGCGCGTCGTCTCGCCGCGCGCGCTGGAGGATGGCGCCACGATCCGCCTCGGCCGGCGCGCGAGCGTCGTCTTCAGGACCGACGCCGCCGACCCGACCGAGACCGAAGCGAGCAGGGGCTAGCGCGCTTCGATCGGCTGCATGCGCTCGGGTGGATCGAGCGAGATGCGTCGATGACGCGGCCGTGGCGGGTGTCCGCGGCAGAAAGCCGTTGACACCGGTCTCGCAGCGAGCCTAGCGTGACGTGGCGCCGGTTGCGTGATGACTGAGGCAAAGCTCGACCTGCTGCGACTCATGGAAGAGCACGCCCCGTTCAACCGGCTGCTCGGGATGAAGGGTGAGCATCTCGAGCCCGGGCGTGCGGTGGTTCTTCTGCCCGTGCGCGAGGACTTCATAGGCGATCCCCGCCGACCCGCGCTCCATGGGGGGGTCGCCTCTGCGTTGATCGACACCGCGGGCGGAGCGGCAGCGTGGTCCGCTCTCGCTCACGGCGAATCGGTCTCCACCGTCGACCTGCGCGTCGATTTCCTGGAGCCGATGCACCTGGCGGGCCCGCTGCGCGCGGAGGCGGTGCTGCTCCGCAAGGGCAACCGCGTCTGCCACGTGCGCGTGAGCGTCACCCAGGACGGCGTGCTCGTGGCCCAAGGCTCGGCCGTCTACAACATCCACAGGCGGCGAGCAGTGCCCCTCTGATCAAAGGGGGGTGCTGCGCGGGGGCTCGGGGGTCGGAGACGGGCGGCGCTTAAGTGAAGCGAACGCTGACCAGCTTGCTCACCCCCGGCTCCTCCATGGTCACGCCGTAGAGCTGGTCGGCGATCGCCATGGTCTTGCGCGAGTGGGTGATCAGCACGAACTGGGTCTGCTCCTTGAGGCCGTCCAGCATCTTGATGAAGCGGCCGATGTTGGCGTCGTCGAGCGGGGCGTCCACCTCGTCGAGGATGCAGAAGGGCGACGGCTTGTACTGGAAGATCGCGAACAGGAGCGCGATCGCCGTGAGCGCCTTCTCGCCGCCCGAGAGCAGCAGCACGTTCTGCAGCCGCTTGCCCGGCGGCTGCGCCATGATGTCGATCCCGCTCTCGAGCAGGTCCTCCTCGTCGAGCAGCGACAGCCCCGCGGTGCCGCCGCCGAAGAGCTGCTTGAAGGTCTCGCCGAAGTGCTGGTTGATGACCTGGAACGCTTCCTGGAAGCGCTCGCGCGAGGCCCGGTCGATCTTGCGGATCGCCTGGTCGAGCTCGGCGATCGAGTCGAGCAGGTCCTGCCGCTGCGCGGTGAGGAAGGCGTGGCGCTCCTCGTGCTCCTGCGCCTGCTCGACCGCGAGTACGTTGACCTCGCCCATTCGTTCCAGCTTTTCGCGCAGCTCCGTCACCTGGGCCGCGAGCGTTTCCTCGCCCTGCGCCATATCCGCCTCGGAGAGCGTCGCGGCCGCCTCCGCGGGGGACTGACCCACACCCTGCTGGCACTCGCGCGCCAGGTGGTCGAGGTCCGACCCGGTGCGGGCCCGTTCCACCTCCACCTCGCTGAGCGCGCCCTTCAGCACGTCCCGCTCGCGGCGCCGCTCCTTGAGCCCGTGCTCGCGGCTCTCGATCCCGCCGCGGCTCTCGCGCACGCGCTCCTCGGCGACGGCCGTCTCGCCGCTCACCCGGTCGCGCTCGATGAGTGCCTCGGCGAGCAGGCGCTCCACGTCGGCGAGCTCGGCCACCAGCTCGCCGCGCCGCGCCGCCGTCTCGGCGGTGCGCGCGCGGGCGGCGGCGATGCGCTGCTCGAGGTCCAGCAGGTCGCTCTCGAGCCGCCGGCAGTCGTTCTCGGTGGCAGCCGTGCGCTCGCGCAGCGCCGCGAGCGCGCTCCTGGCCTCGGCGTGGCGCGCCTGGGCTGCCTCGGCGGCCGCTCGGCCGGAGGCCACGGCCGCGCCGCGCTCCGCCAGCAGGCGGTGGCCCTCGGCGCGCTCGATCTCGGCCGCGGCGAGCGCCTGCTCCGTCTCGGCCAGACGCTCGGCCGCCGCCTTTCGCTGCTGCTCGGCCTGCGCGCGCTCGGCGTCGAGCACGACGCCCTTGCGGTGCAGCCGGCCGGCCTCGTCGTCCGCGGCCTGGATCTCGTGGCGCACCGCCACCAGCTCCTTCTCGGTCGCGTGGATCTCGTCGTCGAGCGCACGCGCCTCGGCGACGGCGCTGGTCACGACCCCGAGCGCATCGGCCGCCTCGGAGCGCGTCGCCAGCAGGCGCGCCTCGAGCTGCTCCTGCCGCGCCGCCACTTCCTTGATCTCGCGGCGCGGGGCGAGCAGGCCCTTCACGCCACGGCCGCCCTCGACCATCGCGCCGCGCAGGGTCTCGCCCTCGAGCGTGACCACGGCCACCGGGCCCTGGCGCGTGGCGACCTCGAGCGCGTCCTCGAGCGTGGCGACGACGATCGCGTCGGGCAACGACGCGCGGATGCGCTCGGCGTGCGGCCCGCTCACGCGATAGAAGTCCGAGAGCAGGCCGAGCGCCTTGGGCTCCTCGGCGGCGATCTCGCGCAGCGGCCCGCAGTCGCTGCGGGTGCGGGCGGAGGCGAGCGGCAGGAACGCGCCGCGGCCGGCGCTCTGCGACTGCAGCCAGCGGATCCCGACGAGCGCCTGCCCGGCATCGGGCACCAGCACGGCCTGCAGCCGGTCGCCGAGGAACGCCTCGAGCGCGCGCTCGTGCTCGGAGCCGGTCTCGAGCGCGTCGGCCACGACGCCGATCACCTCGACGCCCTGCGGGCGGGCGAGCAGCGCGCGGACGCCCTCGTCGAAGGCCGAGTGCGTGGCGACCATCTCCTCGAGCGACGCCAGGCGGCCGGCGAGGCCGTCGCGTTCGCTCTGCTGCGTCTCGACGTCGCGCGCGAGCAGCTCGGCCCGCGCGCGCGCCGCCTCGGCGCGTGCGCTCGCCGCGTCACGCGCGCCCGTCAGCTCGGCCGCGCGCGTCTCGGCGACGCGACCCTTCGCGCGCGCCGCCTCGCGCACCGTCGTCGCGTGCTCGCGCTCGCGCTCGAGCTCCCCGGTCTCGGCCGCGAGCTTGTTGAGGTCGGCCTCCGCCCGCTCGGCGTTGCCCGACACCGCGGCCTTCGAGTTCTGGAGCGTGGCGATCCGGCCGAGCAGCGCCACCTGCGCCTCGCGGCCGCGCTCCTGGTCGGTCTCGGCCGTGGCCAGCCGCGCCGCCGCCTCGGCCACCGCGGCCTCGGCGGCCGAAAGCTCCGCCTCGGCGGCCAGCAGCTCGTCGCGCAGGCGGCTCTGCTCGCCCCGCCGCGCGCCGAGCGTTTCGCCGAGCGGTGCGACCCGGGCGACGAGCTCCTGCTCCTCCCGCGCCGTTTCCTGGGCGCGCACGTCGGTCTCGGCCAGCTGCTGCTTGCAGTAGCCGCTGCGGCCCTGGTGACGATCGACGGCGAGCGTCAGCTCGTTGAGCCGCGCCCGCGCGGCCTCGAGCGCGGCCTCGTGCTCGTAGAGCGATTGGCGCAGCACCTCGAGCTGCGCCTCCTCCGTCTCGAGCGCGATCGAGGCCGCGCGCTCGCGCTCGGCCTCGGTGTTGTGGCGCTCCTCGAGCGTGCGCGAGCGCTCCATCAGGTCGAGGAAGCGCCGGCCGAAGAGCACGCGCTCCCGCCCCTGCATCTCATCCTTTACAGCGCGCCAGCGGCGCGCCTTGGAGGCCTGGCGCTTCAGGCTCTCGAGCTGCTTCTCGACTTCGTTGACGATGTCGTTCACGCGCAGCAGGTTCTGCTGCGCGGCTTCGAGCTTGAGCTGGGTCTGGCGGCGGCGAGCCTTGTACTTCGTGATCCCGGCGGCCTCCTCGATGATCGCGCGGCGCTCCGTGGGCTTCGACGAGAGGATCTGGCCGATCTTGCCCTGCTCGATGATCGAGTAGGCCTTCGACCCGAGGCCGGTATCCATGAACAGCTCGTGGATGTCGCGCAGGCGACAGATCTTGCCGTTCATCAGGTACTCGCTCTCGCCGTTGCGGTAGAGGCGGCGCGAGACGACGCACTCGGGCGACCCGTCGGGGCTATTACCGTTGAGGCCCGAGACCTTGAGATTCACCTCGGCCATCTGCAGCGGCTGGCGGCTCGAGGAGCCGTTGAAGATCACGTCCTCCATCGACGTGCCGCGCAGGCTCTTGACGCTCTGCTCGCCGAGCACCCAGTTGATCGCATCCGAGACGTTGCTCTTGCCGCAGCCGTTCGGGCCGACGATGCCGGTGACGCCGCCCGTGAACGACAGCTCCTGGCGGTCGCAGAAGCTCTTGAAACCCGTGATCTCCACCGAATCCAGACGCATCGAGCCCAGAGTGAAACCCCCTAGATCTTGTGCAACCGGGCGAATCTAACACAACCCAAAGCGCAGCGTAAACGATGGACGTCGCGCGCGCAAGCCATTGATCTCGCGGACCTTGTGAATGCCGGATTGACGCTCCCGCACAGCGGGCCTAGCATCTCGGTCGTCGCGCGACGTCCCGAAAAGCCGCCCCTTCCCGAACACGACCGGAGGATTCGCATGAAACGCTTCGCCCTGCTGCTCCTCGTGGTGCTTGCCGCGGTCCCCGCCGCGTCCGACGACAAGAAGAAGGACGACAAGAAAGGCAAGCAAGCGCCGGCCCCCGTCGTCGTCGACGCGGTGAAGGACGCCGACGCCAAGATCGCGGCCGGCGACGTGGACGGCGCGATCAAGGCGCTCGAGGCGGAGATGAGCACGAACGGCGCCGCGGCGCTCAAGCTCGGCGTCCTGCGCGAGGGGCGCGGCGAGATCGACGTCGCGGTCGATGCTTACAGGGCCGCCGCCGCGACGCTCGCCGGTCCCGCGAAGGGCGAGGCGCTCGGCCGCATGTCGGTGGCGCAGGACGCACGCGGAATGGCGGACGCCGGAGCCACTGCGGAGGCTGCCGTCGCGGCCGACCCCGAGGGCCTCTGGCCCACGATCGCGATGGCGCGGCAGCGCGTGCATCAGGGACAGGCCGACGACGGGATCACGCTCGCTCAGAAGGCCGTCGCGGCCGGAGGCGGAGCGGCCGCGACCGCCGCGCTCGCCCACGCGCAGGAGGCGAAGGGCGACATGGCCGGAGCCGAGGCCTCCTACCGTCAGGCGATGGCCGCAGACCCGAAGGGCATCTCGGCGGCCGTCGGCCTCGCGACGGTGCTGCGCAAGACCAGCCGCGCCGCCGAGGCGGAGCCGCTACTCGCCCAGGTGATCGAGTCGACTCCGGGTGCGGTCGAGGCCTACAAGGAGATGGCGCGGGTCAAGCTCGCGCAGAACCGCCCGCAGGAGGCGCTCGCCGACGCCAACCTCGCCGCCGCCATGGCCGAGAACGATCCCGAGGCGCGGGCGCTCGTCACGGAGGTGCGCGTGGCCGGCGCACTTTCGTCGCTCGCAGCCGGACAGACCGACATCGCCGTCTCGGAGCTGATGCAGCTGCGCGACAAGAACCCCGAATCGGTGCCGGTGCGGCTGGGCCTGGCGAAGGCCCAGGTTGCGCGGCGCGACGTGGCCGGTGCGCTCGCGGAGCTGCACAAGGCGGTCGAGCTCGCGCCGAAGAACGCCGAGGCGCAATACCAGCTCGGTTACGTCCTGCTGCGCATGAAAGGCGATGCCGCGTCGGCCGTCGCGCCCTTCCAGACGGCGGCGACGCTCGAGCCTGCGAACAGCCTCTACGCCACGGCACTCGGCTCGGCGCTCGTCGGCGCGCAGCAGTTCGCGCCGGCGATCGACGTGCTGACTCGCCTGACCGCGCAGGCCGACTACAAGCAACCGGACGGCTTCGTCGCGCTCGGCCAGGCGTACGTCCAGGGCAAGCGTTACAAGGACGCGGTGCCGGTGCTGGAGAAGGCGACCGCCCTCGCCCCGGACAACGCCGACGCCTGGGCGACGCTGGGCTGGGCCTACTTCGGCCTGAAGGACGCCGCGAAGTTCAAGGAATCAGCCGGCAAGGCGCGCACGCTCGGCTACAAAGAGCCCACGCTGCTCGCGTACCTGAAGCGTATCGAGGGCGGCGAGACGATCAAGTAAGGCTCGAGCCACGAGGGAGGGCCTCTAGGACGATGGGCGCGCGCTCGGTGGTACTGCAAGCGCTCGAGCGGACCGCGGTCCTGCTCGTGTGGGCGCTCGTCGGATGGGGCGCCCTGCTCGTCGCCTCGGCCCTGGCGAACGGGTTCACCGAGGGCGGCGGCTCGGCCTTTTCCCGCCTGCTTCCCGTCCGCGGCGCGTCGATCTGGGGATGGCTCGGGCCGCTTTCGGTGGCGCTCGTGATCCTCGCGGCGCTCGCCTTCGCCGCGCTCGCCCTCGCGAGGCGATGGCAGGGGGAAACGAACCCCGAGCCTTAGGCCGCCTCCGCCAGCGACCACCGCAGCCAACTGCACGACGGGCTGGACTGAGCACGAGGGGGGACATCCCTAGCCCCCCGGGGCGACTTGACAAATGATCGCATAGTGATATCATAGTGATGTCGGAGGAGGAGAGGCCATGAACGGCGTGTCCGCGTGTCCGAACTGCGGGGGGAAGACCCAGTACAGCGGTCCCGCGACGAGCTCGGGAGGAGGGCATGCGCCCAACTACCTGCCGGGTCTCGGGAGCTTCCTGCGCGCGGCGAGGTTCACGCTCGTGGTGTGCCGGGACTGCGGCCTCACGCGTTTCTTTGCCGCGCCGGAGGCGCGCGCGAAGCTCCGGGAATCGGGCAAGTGGAAGTCGCTGTAGGTCCGGGCGCCCGCTAGCTGGGGGAGCCGTGGCCTGGGCCGGAAGCACCAGAAGGAGGGACCAGATGATCCGGGAACGGGAGCGCCAGACGGCCTCGGGATTGCTGATGCTGTCTGTGTTTCTGATCGTGACCGTCGTGGCCTTGGGTGGGCTGATCCGTGCCGCCCGAGCGGACGACCGTGGCGTGGCGATCTTCTGTGCGATCGTCATGGTGCTCTCGTCGCTCGGTCTCGCGGGGTTGTTCACGGTCGCGCCGAACGAGGGGCGTGTGCTACAGCTTTTCGGCGCGTACCGCGGCACGGCGAAAGAGGAGGGACTGCGCTGGGCGAACCCCTTCTACACCAAGAAGCGGATCTCGCTGCGCGTCCGCAACTTCGAGAGCGCCCACCTGAAGGTCAACGATACCGACGGCAACCCGATCGAGATCGCCGCGATCGTCGTCTGGCGCGTGGTGGACACGGCCGAGGCGGTCTTCGAGGTGGATGACTACGAAAACTACGTGAAGGTGCAAACCGAGTCCGCGCTTCGGAACCTCGCCACCCACTACCCCTACGACGCGCACATCGAGGGACACCTGTCGCTGCGCGGCAGCACCGACGAGGTGGCCAAGGGCCTGAAGCGCGAGATCCAGGACCGGCTCTCCAAGGCCGGCGTCGAGGTGATCGAGGCGCGCATCAGCCACCTGGCCTACGCGCAGGAGATCGCGGCGGCGATGCTGCGGCGCCAGCAGGCTGGAGCCATCATCGCGGCGCGGCAGAAGATCGTCGAGGGCGCGGTGGGCATGGTGGAGATGGCGCTCGACATGCTGTCGAAGAGCACGCAGGTGAAGCTCGACGAGGAGCGCAAGGCGGCGATGGTGAGCAACCTGCTGGTGGTGCTGTGCGCCGACCGCGAGGTCCAGCCCGTCGTCAACACCGGGACGCTCTACCAATAGCAGGGGAGCCGACTTGGCCGAGCGCAAGCCCTTCCTGCTGCGGATGGACCGCGAGGTGCTGGACGCGGTCCAGCGCTGGGCCAGTGACGACCTACGCAGCCTGAATGCGCAAGTCGAGTTCGTGCTGCGGCGGGCGCTCGCGGCCGAGGGCCGGCTCAAGCCGGCTCCCGGCCCGGCCACCCGCCGCGGCGAGGGTGATCGGCGCGAGTAGGCGAAAAACGGCCTCCCGGCCCCACGTTGCCGCCGGCGCTCGCCCCGGCGCACAATGGTCGAGTGCTGATCCCGACGTTCCGCGAGGTCCAGGACGACATCACGGCCATGCTCCGCCAGCAGGGCTACCTCGCGGCGATCCTCGTCGACCTCTCGCCGCTCGCGCACATCGAGAAGAGCTTCGGGGGCGCGGCCTTCCGCAGCCTGCGCGAGCAGGTCGATCCACTGCTGCAGTCGATGCGCGAGCGCTTCCGGCAGGACGACTTCGTCACGCGCGACGAACGCGAGGGCGACCGCTTCCTGCTCTTCCTCTCCGGCCCGCGCCGCGGCGACACGCCCTTCCGCTCGGAGACGCTGCGCAAGCTGGTCGCGCGCGTCGAGGAGTACCTGAACCCGCGCGTGGGCCGGCTGACGCTGCCGTATCTCAAGGAGCGGCCGGTGCTGGTCGCCGGCTACGGCGTCGTGCTGTGGAGCCCGCTCGAGAGCCCGGAGCGTCAGATCCTGCGGCTGGTGGACGACGCCGTGGCCTGCGCGCTCATGCGCGTGCGGATCCGCGAGCGCGACCAGCGCGAGCGGCTGCTCGAGATCATCCAGAACCGCGAGGTCTGGACGGCGTTCCAGCCGATCGTGGACTTGAAGGACGGCAGCGTCCTGGCGTGGGAAGGGCTCTCGCGCGGCCCGCGCGGCTCGGACGTCGAGCTGCCGATGGTGCTGTTCGGCCAGGCGGCGCGCTACGGCGTCACCGAGGAGCTCGAGCGGGCCTGCCGGCGCCAGGCCTTCATCGACTGGCACGCGCTCGGTCAGAGGGGGCGCCTGTTCATCAACACGGTGCCGGCCACCGTCCGCGACACGAGCTTCCTCGGCCACGGCGTCCTCGAGTACCTCGGACCCGACCTGGCGCCGAGCGCCGTCACGCTCGAGATCACCGAGCGGCAGGTGATCGAGAACCTCAACATCTACCGCGAGGCGATGCACTCTTTCACCGATCTCGGCTTCTCTTTTGCGATCGACGACGTCGGGGCGGGCTACTCTGGGCTCGAGACCGTGGCGACGCTCAAGCCGGCGTACCTGAAGATCGACATCGCGCTGGTGCGCGACGTGCACCAGAAGAAGGTGAGCCAGCAGGTGGTGAAGGCCATCCTCGACATGGGCGCGGGCCTCGGCGCGACCGTCATCGCCGAGGGCATCCAGGTGGTCGAGGAGGTCGAGGTCCTGCGCGAGCTCGGCGTGCCCTGGGGGCAGGGCTACTTCTACGCGCGACCGGTCGACCCCTACGCAGCGCAGCCCGCGGCCGCCCGGGAGAGCCGAGGATGAGCACGCGGCGCGCGGCGTCCTCGGTCCTCGCCCTGACCCTGGCGCTGCAGCTTCCGGCGTGTGGCGGAGGCGGCTCCGGGTCGCCCTCCGGCGGCTCGCCGAATCCGACGGCGGCCCCGTCCGGGTCGGGCTCGGTCAACCCGTGCACCGCCGCGCTCGCGGCGCTGCCTGCCGTGACCGCGGCCGCGGTCTCCGCGGCTCCTGCATCGAAAACCGGACCGCTCGGCTACGACGACCGCGACCCGCGCGAGTTCCTGGCGCTGCACCAGCTCGCCGGCGGAGCAGTCTCGGCCGCCGAGTCCGGGGCGGTGGCACAGCCGCGGTCCGGCGACATCGCGATCCTGAACGACAACGGCTCGTTGGTGGTCGGGAGCAACAGCTTCGATCTCGCCAGCGCGGGCCTGCGCTTCGAGCCCAACGGCCAAGGCGGCTACGACGCGACGCGGACGGACGGCGCATTCCGCCCGGATCTCGGCCGGCGGCTCTCGCTCGGCGACGACGCCACGACCGAAGAAGCGCTGGCCTTCGCGTTCAGCTTCTACGGCGCGGCCCGCAGCTCCGTGTTCGTGAACTCCGACGGGAACCTGAGCTTCACGCGTGGCGACGACGCGAGCACCGATCGCTCGCTCGGCCGCGTCCTCGGCGGACCTCCGCGCGCGGCGCTCTTCTTCGCCGACCTCGATCCGACGAAGGGCGGCGGCATCTTCGTGAGCTCGGCGGCGAGCGCCTTCAGCGTGACCTGGTGCAGCGTGCCCGATTTCGACAACACCGGCCGCGTCACCGCGCAGGCCACGCTCTTGCCCGGCGGCGGCGTCGAGATGCGCTTCGACTCGGCCACCACGCTGCGCGACGCGGTCGTGGCCGTCTCGCCGGGGGCGACGTCTTCCTTCGCGGCCCTCGACCTGTCAGCCGCCAGCGCTCCCTCCGCCGGCGGTGCGGGGGCAGTGGGGGAGCGCTTCGCGAGCGAGAGGTCGTTCGACCTCGTGGGCGCGGCACGCGTCTTCTACTCGGAGTTCGGCGACAGCTACGACCAGCTCGTGTTCTGGACGGACACGCGCGTCACCGACACCGACACCTTCGCCTTCGAGAGCACCGTCAAGAACCAGGTCCGCGGCATCGGCCAGAGCCTCGTCGACCTGGCAGACGAGTACGGCAGCGGCGGCCGGCTCGCGAGCGTCGTGCTGATGGACGCGCTCACCAAGTACCCGACCGACACCAACCAGCGCGTCAACGGCGAGAACACCACGCTGTCGCTGGTGGCGCACGAGACCGGGCACCGCTGGGGCGCCACGCTGCGCTTCCGCGACGGGAGCGCCGGCAGCGACGCGTGGCTCGGCCGCCAGCTCGCCCACTGGAGCTTCTTCACCGACTCCGACGCATCCGTGATCGAGGGCAACGAGATCGCGGACCAGGGCGGCGCGAGCTTCCACACCGGGGCGCCGTCGTTGCGCTACTCGCCGTTCGACCTCTACGCGATGGGAGTGCTTCGCGAGTCGGAGGTAGCGGCGACGTTCTACGTGGAGTCGCCCGTCATCACCGAGCCCACCACCAGCAGCTTCAACCGCGAAAGCGCGCCGCGCTCGGGCGTCAGCCTGACCGGCACGCGGCGCGAGGTGACGATCGGCGCCGTCGTCTCCGAGATGGGCGCGCGCAGTCCGGCCGCCGGCAACGGGCCGCGCGAGCACCGCCAGGCGTGGATCTACGTGGTGAGCGCGGGACGCACCGCCGACCCCGCCGCGATCTCCAAGCTCGAGACGTTCCGGCGCGCGTTCGAGGACTTCTTCGCGCAGGCGACCGGCGGGCGCATGAGCGTCGAGACGCGCCTCGAATGAGCGTCCGCCTCTGCCGCGGCGCGCTCGAGGCGATCCGGCGGGAGGCCGCGCGGGCCTATCCGCACGAGGCCTGCGGCGCGCTCATCGGCTGCTTGCCGGCCGACGTGACCGAGGCCGTCGCTCTGTCGAACCGGGAGGCCGCCAGTCCGGCCACCCGCTTCACCATCGCGCCCGCCGACTACCTGGGCGTCGAGCAGGCCGCGGATGCGCGCGGCGCGCAGCTCATCGGCTTCTGGCACAGCCACCCCGACCACGCGGCTCGTCCCTCGGCCACCGACCGCGAGCACGCCTGGGAGGGCCTGCTCACGGTCGTGGTCTCGGTCGAGCAGGGTGAGCCTCGCGAGATCACCGCCTGGAGCGTGCCGGGCCGCGGCCAGCCGTTCGCCGAGGTGCCGTTGTCGCTGGAGGAGGCCTGATGTCCGCCGAGCTGACGCGCGAGGAGATCGCCCGCTACTCGCGCCACCTGATCATGCCCGAGGTCACGATCGCCGGGCAGCGCCGCCTGAAGCAGGGCAGCGTGCTGCTGGTGGGAGCGGGCGGCCTCGGCTCGCCCGCTGCTCTCTACCTGGCCGCGGCCGGCGTCGGCCGCATCGGCATCCTCGACTTCGACGTGGTGGACGAGAGCAACCTTCAGCGCCAGGTGCTCCACGATACGACCTGGGTGGGCAAGCCCAAGCTGAGAGCGCGCGCTCGCGGCTCGCGGCCCTCAACCCGCACGTCGCGATCGAGACCCACGCGACGGCGCTCGACTCCGGCAACGCGCTCCGGATCCTCGCGGGCTACGACGTCGTCGTGGACGGCACCGACAACTTCGAGACCCGCTACCTCACCAACGACGCCTGCTACCTGCTCAAGAAGCCGAACGTCTACGGCTCGATCTTCCGCTTCGAGGGGCAGGCGAGTGTCTTCTGGCCGGACCGCGGGCCCTGCTACCGCTGCCTCTATCCGGAGCCGCCCCCGCCTGGCCTGGTGCCGAGCTGCGCCGAGGGCGGTGTCCTCGGCATCCTGCCCGGCGTCGTCGGAGGGATCCAGGCGACCGAGGCACTCAAGATCCTGCTCGGGATCGGCGAGCCGCTCGTCGGGCGGCTGCTGCTCTACGACGCGCTCGCGATGAGCTTCGACGAGCTCAAGCTGCGCCGAGACCCCAAGTGCCCGCTCTGCGGCGAGAACCCCACGATCCGCGAGCTCCAGGACTACGTCGCCTTCTGCGGGATCGGGCGCGGCGAGGACGCGGAGGCGGTCGAGGAGATCTCGGCGGGCGAGCTCAAGCGCCGCATGGACGACGGCATAGCGCTCGAGGTGATCGACGTCCGCGATCCCCACGAGTGGGAGATCTGCCGGATTCCCGGCACGCGGCTGGTGCCGCTCGGGAGCCTGGGCGAGCGCCTGCACGAGTTCGACTCGTCGAAGACGTACGTCATGCACTGCAAGTCGGGGATCCGTTCGGCCAAGGCGATCGCCCAGCTCCGCCGCGCGGGGTTCAAGCGGCTGCTGAACCTCAGGGGGGGCGTGCTCGCCTGGTCGCGGGAAGTGGACCCGTCGGTCCCGACGTACTAGGCTCTGCGGTAGAGACCGCCAGTCCATGAGCTTCGTCCGTGGCCTGACCTGCAAGGAATGCGGGACGGCTTACCCCGTCACGCCGCGCATGATCTGCGACGAGTGCTTTGGCCCCGTCGAGGTGAGCTACGACTACGCCGCGATGCGCGGGGTCGTGACGCGCGAGCGGATCGAGTCGGGGCCGCGCTCGCTCTGGCGCTACCGCGACCTCTTGCCGATCGAGGGCGAGCCGCGGGCCGGCCTGCGCTCGGGCTACACGCCGCTCGTGCGGGCGGAGCGCCTGGGCCGCGAGCTGGGCGTGCGCGAGCTGTACCTGAAAGACGACAGCGCCAACTACCCGACCTTCAGCTACAAGGACCGCGTGGTCGCGGTGGCCGTGACGCGCGCGATCGAGTTCGGGTTCGACACCGTCGGCTGCGCCTCGACCGGCAACCTCGCCCACGCCGTCGCGGCCCACGCCGCCGCGGCGGGGCTCAGCGCCGTCATCTTCATTCCCCACGACCTGGAGGCGGGCAAGGTCGTGGCGACGCTCGTCTTCGGGCCCCGGCTCGTGAAGGTCCGCGGCAACTACGACGACGTCAACCGCCTGTGCACCGAGATCGCCGACGAGTACGGCTGGGCGATCGTGAACGTCAACCTGCGCCCGTACTACACCGAAGGCGCCAAGACCCACGGCTTCGAGATCGCCGAGCAGCTCGGCTGGCGCCTGCCGAAGCACACGGTCGTGCCGGTCGCGGGGGGGACGATCCTGCCCAAGGTGTGGAAGGCGTACCGCGAGTTCATCGACCTCGGCCTGGTCGCGGACGACGGCCCGCGCATCCACGCGGCACAGGCCAAAGGCTGCAACCCGGTCGCCCGCGCGATCGAGTCGGGGGCCGACACGTTCCAGCCCCAGAAGCCGAACACCATCGCCAAGAGCATCGCCATCGGGAACCCCGCCGACGGGCCCTACGCGATCCGCGTCGTCCGCGACTCGGGGGGCTTCGCGGCGTCGGCGTCGGACGGCGAGATCCTGGACGCGGTCGAGCGGCTTGCGCGCAGCGAGGGCATCTTCACGGAGCCCGCCGGCGGCACGACACTCGCGTGCGCGATCCAACTGATCGAGTCCGGGCGCATCCCGCGCGACGAGCCCGTCTGCGTCTCGATCACGGGCAACGGGCTGAAGACGATCGAAGCGCAGCAGGGCCGACTGCCCGAGGTGCCGGTGATCGAGGCGCGGCTCGAGGCGTTTGCGGCGATCGCAGCACCGCCGAAGACCGCGGCGCCGGCGGGATCGGGCTAGGAGGGCGAGGTGGCCGAGAAGGTGAGCATCCGGATTCCGACGCCGCTGCGCGGGCACGTGGGCGGCGCGGCGAGCGTCGAGCTCGCGGGCGCCACGGTGGGGGAGGTGCTGCGCGAGCTGACGCAGCGCCACGAGAAGCTCCACGGCCGCCTGTTCGACGAGCAGGGCCAGCTCAACCGCTTCGTCAACGTGTTCTTGAACGACGAGGACATCCGCTTCCTGCAAGGCCTAGACACCCAGCTGAAGGACGGCGACGGCGTGAAGCTGGTCCCCGCGATCGCGGGAGGGTCGGCAGGAACGCCAACCGGAGAGGGAGGGGGCCCATGCAGGCAGTGACTCGACCGTGGGTGGGATTGGCGCTTGCCTTGCTGCTGGCGGGCGCGCCCGGCGCGCTCGCCGACAAGAAGGAGAGGAAGGACAAGGGCAAGAAGGCGGCGGGCGCGTCGGTGACGGTGACGTTCACGACGGACCAGCGCGGAGCCGCCCAGGGGTGATACGCCGAGACCTACGGGAAGGGCAATTGCCCGCCCGGCCTCGCCAAGAAGAATAACGGCTGCCTGCCGCCCGGCCAGGCGAAGAAGCGCTACGTGATCGGCCAGCCACTCGGCACGGGAGTGACCTACAAGCCGGTTCCGGCCGAGTTGTCGGTGCGGATCGGCAAGCCGCCCGAGGGCTACCTCTACGTGACGCTCGACGGCGACCTGCTCAAGCTAGCGGTCGGGACCCTCCTCGTCGTGGACGCGATCGACGGCCTGCTGAACTGAGCCGAACCGCGGCTACTGGCAGCGCTCGTTCACCCGCTGGGTGATCTCCCGGCTCGATGGCGGGTTCTCGCCGAGCCCGAGCGTGTGCAGCATCTCGTGGATGATCCAGTTCAAGACCGGCGGCATGCCCACGACACGCGAGGGGATCGGCTGCATCGCGTTCTCGCCACTCGCCCAGGGCCTGCTCACCGACCGATACCTCGCCGGCATCCCGAAACGCAGGATGGGCGCTGCGCGCTTTCCGGGAGTGCTGGCTGTCCTGCCCCCGCCGGCGCTACCAGAGGCTTCGGACGGGGTACTCGCGGATGGGGTCGTCCGGGGTCAGGACCACGAGCCCGCCCACGAGCGCTTGCGCCACGAGCAGGCGATCGAAGGGGTCGCGATGAAGATCCGGGAGCTTCGCGACGTGGA
>Ga0209341_10002354_pt1 | contig 17989 bp, 16 predicted proteins | sample RifCSP13_2_FD_184020 | JGI IMG/M metagenome (GOLD analysis project Ga0209341, IMG submission 184020) | Soil microbial communities from Rifle, Colorado - Rifle CSP2_sed 13_2 (SPAdes) (version 2) | ecosystem: Environmental > Terrestrial > Deep subsurface > Rock core/Sediment | place: Rifle... | reverse complement strand
TCATGGATAGATAAGGAGAGTCTTATTCCTCTTAAAGAGGAGTATTACGATAAGCGGGGTGAGCTCTATAAGGTGTTTACCGCCGACGTAGTAAAGGAAATCCAGGACTTCCCTACCGTGACTAAAAGGACGATGAAGAACGTACAAAGCGGTCATAGAACCGAGGTAACCTTCGAAGAGGTGGGATATAACAATGGAATAGGGGATGAAATATTCTCAGAACGTTACCTAAGAAACCCTCCCCAGAAGTGGATACGTTGATAAAAGCGGTCGGTCTTCTTTTCTTTTTTCTCTCCTCATCGGTTTTAGCACTAGATGTTTCCCTTCATGGTGTGGATATTTCTCTAGGTGGGTTCCTTCAGGGGAATTATACACCAAGGATTGTGGATGGGAATGATTTCATTTTGGCAGAAGAGAGATTTCAACTGAAATTAGAGGCAAGTTATTATGGAGTAAGTATCTTTACTAAAACTGATGTATTTTACGACGCTGTTGGTAATGAAGTGGGTTTCGATATAAGAGAAGCCTATCTCGATTACGTATCAAAGTTATGGGATGTGAGGGTTGGAAGGCAGATAATTACTTGGGGAGTCGGAGACTTGATTTTCATAAATGACTTTTTTCCAAAGGACTTTGCTGCATTTTTTGAGGGACGTCCGCTTGAGTATTTAAAGAAGGGGGTAGACGCCTTTAAGTTTGATCTATATTTAAATATTATCTCTATGGAGTTTATTCTCATCCCATTTTTTGAAAGAGATACTCTCCCAACTCCGCCGAGGTTTATCATTTTTGACCCTTTTTCTCAAATCAAGGATAGAGAGATAGAAGAACCAAAGACAAATTTGGAAAACACGCAAATAGCACTTAGGCTTTACCGTAATATCTTGGGATTCGATGCTTCCCTCTATATTTATAAGGGATTCTTTTTGATACCGGCGGTGGAACCCGATAATCTTGCGTCTCCTACAAAACTCATCCTCTTCTTCCCGCGTCTCGCTGTATACGGAGCAAGCCTTCAGGGAAGCGTGTTTAGCGGAGTTCTAAGCCTAGAGGGGGCATATTATGATTCTCTTGATGATAGAGATGGAGATGACCCTGCAGTAACGAATTCTCAAACAAAGTTTCTTGTTGGATTTCAAAGGGAGCTTTGGAGGGATTTTACGGCTGAGTTTCAATATAGTGGAGAATATATGTACGAGTATGGTGAATACTTACAAACACTACCCCCTGGGTTTCCAAAGCAAGATAGGTTTAGACAGCTTATGACCCTTAGGCTGACCCAGTTTCTTAGGTATCAAACCTTAAGGCTTTCTTTTTTTGCTTTCTTCAGTCCCAGCGGTAAGGACTACATGCTTATACCTGAAGTAAGATACAATATAACTGATCACTTATGGGCAGCTCTCGGGGCAAACATTTTCGGTGGAAAAGAGACCACCTTTTTTGGTCAGTTGGATCAAAACGACAACGTTTATATTGTCTTGAGATACGAGTTTTAAAAGATGGTGGAACGCTGTGTTTTTCTACAGGTAGAATAACAAAAAGCGAAATTGGGAGCGCAATAAATATGATCTTCGATGTCGTTATAAGGCTTAGAAACAAACGATCAAACAGGGGGGTAGGAATATGGGTAAAAAGATTGTTATATTAGGTGGTGGAACGGGTGGACTTGTTGTCGCCAATCGGTTGCGCAAGGCATTGACCAAGGATAATGATATTGTCCTTATAGATAAAGAGAAAAATCATCTTTTCAATCCATCATTGCTCTGGTTTATGGTTGGATGGCGTGAGGAAGAAAAGATCCAAAAACCGCTTTCCCTTTTGCAAAGAAAAGGAATCAGGTTCATTAACACCTTGGTACAAAAAATAGACTTTGAAAACAGAACGGTATTTACTTCTCAGGGAGACGTCTCTTTTGATTATCTAGTCATTGCTCTCGGAGCGAGCACATTTCCGGAGGAGATTCCGGGATTTTTAGAAGATGCCTACAACCTCTATGACTTATCTGGTACGAAGAAGATAAGAAAAGCAATTGAGAATTTTGATAGGGGTCGGATAGTTATACTCATTACCTCAACACCATTTAAATGCCCTGCAGCACCCTATGAGGCGGCTTTAATTCTATCTAAATACTTTACCATGAGGCGTAGGGATGCGGAGATAGAAGTAGTTACCCCTGAACCATTACCAATGCCTGTTGCGGGAACAGAGGTTGGTAATATGGTGGTCTCCTTACTTCAAAGCAGAAGGATTCGCTTTACACCTCAGCATCAAGTGGTCAAGATAGACCCGGCTAAAAAAGAAATCGTTTTTCAAGACGAGAAAACGCTCTTCTATGACATGCTCATTGGTATTCCTCCTCATAGGTTACCTCCAGTTTTAAAAGATTCTCCTATATTAGGTAAAAGTGGATGGGTGAAGGTAAATCCAAAAACACTTGAAACTGATTTCGAAAATATCTATGCACTTGGTGATGTAACATCGATTCCGCTTCCTGTCGGAAAACCTCTTCCCAAGGCAGGTGTTTTTGCCCATTTCCAAGCTGATGTGGTAGCACAGCATATAGAGGCCAAAATAAAAGGCTTGTCTTCTAAAAAAGAGTTCGATGGCAGAGGATACTGTTTTATCGAACTGGGAGATGGCAGAGCCGGATATGCCAGCGGGAACTTCTATGCTGAGCCAAAACCTGTGGTGAATGTGAAAGAACCATCTGTGCTGTGGCACTGGGGAAAGGTTCTATTTGAAAAGTGGTGGCTATGGAAATGGTTTTAAAATATGATAAATGGGATAAAAACATCCAAATCTTTGATGAACTGGCTCAAGAATATGATAAGTGGTTTGATGAAAACCGATTTGCCTACGAGTCAGAAGTTCTGGCCCTAAGGAAATTCATTCCGAAAAACGGTAAAGGTTTAGAGGTTGGAGTGGGCACTGGTAGATTTGCAATTCCTCTCGGTGTAAAGATAGGTGTAGAACCTGCAAAAGCGATGGCAGATATAGCACGAAAGCGGGGTATAATAGTCGTTGAGGCAATGGCAGGAGACCTCCCTTTTGACGACGCCTCTTTCGACTTTGTACTAATGGTAACAACCATATGCTTTCTCCAAAATCCGATACAGGGGTTGGAAGAGGCAAAGAGGGTTCTTAAACCGGGTGGGTATATGATTATTGGAATGATTGATAAGGAAAGCCCTCTAGGCAGGATTTACGAATCCAAAAAGAATATAAGCAAGTTTTATCGATATGCTCACTTCTACTCAGTAAGAGAAGTTTTGGAGTGGCTAAAGAAAATAGGGTATCAGAGCATCAAGATATGCCAGACAATCTTCAAAAATCCGGAGGAGATAACTGCAATTGAGCCAATAAAAGAGGGTTATGGAGAGGGAGGCTTTGTTGTAATTTCTGTACAAAAAGAGAATTAGCATGAAGAGGCGAAGTAAGGATGTTTTGTTTTGCAACTCTAATTACTCGAACCTTTTCTCTGTTTGGGATAGGCTATTTGGTACATATACCGAACTCACCGAACATGAGAAAATCATTTATGGACTCAAAGATTATCCTCGAATCGAGGATGTTTCGGTAAAGAAACTTATTCTGATGCCTTTTGATCATCAGTGCGAAACAAGTCGTCTTGAAAAAGTCGTTAATAATTGATTTAAGTACTTGAATTAAAAAAACTAATGGGAATTTTTTGGTAATTGTTATATCCAGATTCCCTTTTCTCCAGTACCTATCCCTATTGGACGGACTCGGAGTTCTCGACAACCCTTCGGGGTTGGGAAAATTTTGCCAGGATTAAAAATTCCTTTCGGGTCAAATGTATCTTTGATTATCTCCATTGCCTTAAGATCAGCCTCGCTAAAAAGCCAGCTCATGTATTTGTTTTTCTCTATTCCAACACCATGTTCACCAGTGATTGTTCCTCCAGCATCTACACAAAGTTTTAAAATTTCACCGCCAGCTTCAATAACCCTTTCCAATTCACCTGGGTGTCTTGGATCAAAAAGGATTAATGGATGAAGGTTACCGTCTCCTGCGTGTGCAACGTTGGCGATAAGAAGTGAACGATTCTTTCCTATTTCTATTACCTTTCTTAGCACCTCTGGAAGCTTAGGACGTGGGACTACTCCGTCCTGAGTGTATTGATTTGGTGCTATTTTGCCTATTGCACCTGCAACGCTTTTTCTTCCCTTCCAGAGACGCTCCCTTTCAATCTCTGTCTCAGCGATTCTTACATCACGTGCACGATTCTTAATACAAAAATCCTTTACTAAAGGAAAAGACCTACTGAGAATTTCGTTAAGCCCTTCGAGTTCGATAAGTAGCACAGCTTCCGCATCAAGAGGGTATCCCGCGTGAATAACTTCTTCAACAGCGCGAATAGAGAGCGCATCCATCATCTCAAGTGCCGTAGGAATGATTCCATTTCCAATAATATCAGCCACAGTCTGTCCAGCATCATCAATACTGTCAAAAATAGCAATCATTGTACCTATTGCCTCGGCTCGGCGCGTGAGCCTTAGTATTATTTTTGTGACTATTCCCAGTGTGCCTTCTGAACCTACCATTATTCCGACTAGGTCATATCCAGGGGAATCGAGGGATTTTCCTCCAAGCTCTACAACCTCACCGTCAGGTAGAACCACCTCAAGCCCCAATACGTGGTTTGTCGTAACGCCATATGCGATACAGTGAATACCACCTGCGTTTTCTGCAACGTTTCCCCCAAGCGTGCAAACCATTTGGCTTGAAGGGTCAGGAGCATAAAATAAACCATAAGGTGACACTACCTTAGTAAGTTCTAAATTCACTACCCCAGGCTCAACAACAGCCAAGCGATTGTTTAAATCTATCTCAAGGATTCTATTCATCTTTGTAAGCGAAATCATAATGCCGCCTGCAACCGGAATCGCCCCGCCGCTTATTCCCGTTCCTGCACCACGTGCAACAATCGGAATCCCTTCTCGATTTGCGAGTTTAACTATCTCTGAGACGTTTGAGGTTGTAGAGGGAAAAACCACAAAATCAGGAATCGCCCTCATTACAAATGCGTCTTGTTCATACACAATAACATCCTCTTTGTTGAATAGGACATTCTCTCTTCCGACAATAGACTCGAGTTGTTTGATGATCTCAGGTTTATTCATATTTAGTCCGTAGCTCTTATTTAGCTATTAAAAAAACTGACAAGGGGCAATTACATATTAATTACTAACAACATTTAGTTTCACATAAGTCACTTATGGGTGTCAAACTTGCGCTCGTTAGTCGAATGAGTAATTATGGACACAAAAACACTATTCGTTTATAGTTAACAATGTGTTTGAACAATAGTCATTGTGGATACGTTCACGTTTCACTCCTCGAAATTACAGAGATGGAAAACATATGGAAGAAAAACTTCAGAGATTAAAAAAGATAATAAGCGATTTGGAATCTGTTATAGTTGCCTTTTCAGGTGGTGTTGACAGCACCTTCCTGCTAAAGGTTGCATACGATGTTCTTGGTGAAAATTCCATTGCTCTTACCGCAGTTTCTCCTTCCTATCCGGCCTTCGAGCTACAAGAGGCAAGAGAGCTTGCAAAGAATATCGGTGTTAGACATATGACGGAGAACTCACATGAACTTGATATTCCTGGATATGCGGAGAATTCTCCGAGAAGATGCTTTTTTTGTAAGACGGAGCTCTTCGACATTTGTTTCGCCAAGGCAAATGAGCTAGGAATAAAGAATGTAATCTATGGTGCGACCCTTTCGGACCTAGGGGATTTTAGACCTGGCATGGATGCTGCAAAGGAAATGGGTGTGAGGGCACCGCTGCTAGAAGCCGGACTCACAAAAGAAGAAATTCGTGGTTTAAGTCGAAGAATGGGACTATCTACATGGGATAAACCCCAGACGGCATGTCTTTCCTCTAGAATCCCCTATGGCATAAGGGTAACCGAAGATAAACTGAGAACAATCGCGCTCTCTGAACTGGTATTAAGACAACTGGGGCTAAGACAGTTTAGAGTGAGATACCATGAAAAGATTGCACGGATTGAAATTGATGAAAGCGAGTTTGAAAAGCTTCTAAGTCGCAATTTGAGAGAAATTATTTCTAAACGACTAAAGGAGCTAGGTTTTACTTATATTACCATTGATATAGAAGGATACAGAAGTGGAAGTATGAATGAATTACTTATTAAATAAAGTAGGGAGGAACAGCCGTTTGCCCCTACCATTTTTAGAATATCCCTTCATACTCTTCTGCTAGATTTTCAAAACTCGGCACACCTAGTTTGTCTAAGAAGGCAAGCTTTACTACTCCTGTTGGGCCGTTTCTCTGCTTACCAATAATTATCTCGGCTATACCGTCTTTTTCGTCAAGGTTCCTTTTATATGCATCGGCTCTGTGTATGAAAATAACGACATCGGCGTCTTGTTCGAGTGCGCCGCTTTCACGAAGATCGGAAAGCTGAGGGCGTTTGTCGGCACGGGCTTCTGTCTGACGGCTGAGTTGCGATACAGCTATTACTGGAACGCTTAGTTCCTTTGCAAGGGCTTTTAGGGAGCCTGAGATTTCTGCAATCTCGCGTTCTCTCGTTTCCGCTCTTCCACTTCCCCGCATAAGCTGAAGATAGTCAACGATGATGAGTTCTAATCCTTTTTCCCTCTTCTGCCTTCTTGCTTTTGCGCGGAGTTCCAATACGCCAATTGCGGGGGAGTCGTCGACGTAGATTCTTGCCTTCCCAAAGATGTCAGCCGCATGTACGAGTTTCGTCAGATCCTCGTCTTTGATCCATCCGCTCCTTACATTTGAATAGTTTACTTTTGCTCTACTTGAAAGCATTCTTAACATAAGCTGTTCTTTTGTCATCTCCAGAGAAAATATTCCTACGGGGCTTCTATTTTCTATCGCTGCATGGGCGGCAATGTTAAGGCAGAAAGAGGTCTTACCAAGCCCGGGTCTTGCCGCAACTATTATTAAATCGGATGGCTGAAGCCCGGCTGTCATATTATCTAACTTTTCAAATCCCATTGAAATCCCTGTGATAAGCTCTTTTCTCTCGTAAAGGGTTTCTATAATCTGAAGTGCTTTTGCTGCTAACTCTCTACTATCATAAAAACTCGGTTTTACTTTGTGCTGGGCTATATCAAGAATTGTTTGCTCTGCACGGTCAACGGTCTCATCAACGTTGATGCCTTCTTCGTAACCACGCATAGCAATGTCGGTTGCTGATATAACAAGCTTTCTTAAAATAGATTTTTCTTTTACGAGTTTTGCGTAGTATCCAATATTTGCGACAGAGGGTACAATCTCTGTGAGGTATGTAAGATAGCTACTTCCTCCTACTTCTTCTAGTAGTTGTCCCTGGGATTTCAGGTAATCAAAAAGTGTGAGTATATCTATTGGACTGCTATTTTTATCAAGCTCAATCATGGCTTCAAATATTTTTCTGTGTGACTCCCTGTAGAAATCCTCAGTGGTTAGTATCTCAAGGACTTGGTTTATAGCAACACCTTCTATAAGTACGCCGCCCAGTACGGCCTGTTCAGCTTCTATATTTTGTGGTAGGGGTTTTGAGGACATTACCATCTTATTTTAAAGTTTATACCACAGTGATAAACCTTCAAGATATAACACTAAAAGTACCGATTCTTTAAATGATGAACGAATTTATTCCTCAATATAAGTACCAAATTTAGAATCTACATGTAAGTAATCTGCAATCGAGTGACTACGATGTAAGTTTACATTCCGAGTGACAATCTATCAGCGAGCCTTCTATCAAGCCCTGCATCTATTATCTTTTTCTGGGCTGTGCTTATATCATATTCAAGTCTAATGTATTTCACGTATCCTTCTTTGGTATCGTAAATCAGAAAAGAAGAACGTGGGTCTCTATCCCTTGGTTGTCCAACGCTTCCGGGATTTATAAGGTATTTTGCTTTAGGTTCTATCTTAAACTCATGGTCAAAGAATTGTCGCACATCATCATTAATAAGGATGTAGTAGGTTCTTACGTGTGTGTGACCAAAAAAACAGATGTTGTGTTTCTTCATTAGCTTAAATTCTATACGAGCCTCATATGATGAAAATATGTATAAATCTGGATCGGATACGGCACCATGAACTATAAGAAAATCATCAACCAATTTCATATCTGGGAGATTATTTAGGAATTCCCTATTCTCAGATGTAAGCGTTTTTCTTGTCCAGAGCACTGCTGCTCTTGCCACAGGATTGAAATCGTATGGTTCCTTTTTACCACATGCAACAATATCGTGGTTTCCAATTATTGATTCGACATTTCTTTCTTTGATTATATCTACACATTCATTTGGGTTAGCACCGTAGCCTACAATATCTCCAAGGCATATTGTTTTATTTACTCGAAATCTATCAATCTCTTCTAGGACTCTTTTTAGGGCTTCAAGGTTTGAATGAATATCAGAGATTATTGCATAAATCATTTCGTGATTCGGGGTTGTGAATTGTGATTCGTAATTCGGACTTTTTAATTCGTGTATCGTGGTACTTCGATCTCGGATTACGAATCAAGAATATCGCTAATCCACTATAACCACACCAATGTCCATTACGTTTGTGCCGGTTGGACCTGTTTTAATCAAATCTCCTAATTTCTCAAAGAATGAGTAGGAATCATTTTGAATGAGGGATTCCCTTGCGCTTAGTTTTATCTTCCTTGCGCGTAATCTTGTTAATCCATCACAGATTGCTCCTGCTGCATCTGTCGGCCCGTCAATCCCGTCTGTACCACAGAAAAGACCAAGTATTTTATGCCCCATTATTTCCATTGAAAAAGTAAGAGAGGTTTCTGTATTTCTTCCGCCTTTTCCGTCCCCGGTGACGGTTACAGTAGTTTCACCTCCAAAAATTAAACAAGCGGGTTTCTTCACAGGAATGTCAAACCTTTCAATATCGAAAGCAATCGCAGCTATTACCTTTGCAACCTCTCTTGATTCACCCTTTATTTGAGAAGAAAGAAGAATCGTATTGTATCCTAGTTCTCCGGCCTTTCTTTCTGCTGCTATAAGCGATTTAAGGTTATTTCCTACAATCACTGTTTGAACCGTATCGCTGTCAAACTCTTCTCTTTTAAGCGTTTCTGGAATGTTTCCATTTCTTCCTTCCTCAAGGTGTATAACTACCTGAGGAGGGATTCTGTGCTCAAGCCTTAGCTCCTCTATAACTCGCCACGCATCCTCAAATGTTGTAGGATCGGGAACCGTCGGACCAGAAGCAATCGCATCAAGCCTGTCTCCGACAACATCAGAAAGTATAAGCGTTATGACCTGAGCGGGAAGAGCCTTCTTAAGAAGTCCTCCGCCTTTCATTTGAGAGATGTGTTTTCTCACGGCATTAAGCCCGTATGTATCAACTCCTGCTCTAAGAAGCAATTCCGTAACCTTTCTTTTGTCTTCAATCGAAATTCCTTGAGAAGGCAGTGCAAGAAGCGCACTTCCACCACCAGAGATTAGAAAAATAACTAAATCCTTTTCACCAGCGTGTTCAAGAAGTCTCATAACTTCCCGGGCGGCGTTTATACTTCTTTCGTCTGGTATAGGATGGCTTGAAAGGTAAAATTTCATTTTTGAGAATACAAAGTGAGGTCTTGTATTAGATACCACAATTCCGCCGGTTATTCTTTCACCTAATACCTCCTCAATGGCATTTCCCATAGAAGAAGCGGCCTTTCCAAAGGCGATAACAAAGATTGATTTGTATTTTGTTAAATCATATTCTTTTCCCTCAATATTAAGAGCATCTCCCTTTAGGTTTATATGTTCTAGCACGCACTTTCTTGGATTTGCTGCGTCAAGTGCTTCTTTAAATATTTCGAGCGCGTGTTCTTTTGACAGTAAGGACATCAATTGTGTTAGAACCTTTAATTAGGGATTCAGATTTTGGATTAAAGAAATCATCGCAAGGCTAAGAAGTCGTTTAGAAAGATTTAAAGTCAAAATTAAAATTTTTATTCGCTAATCTTTCTTAAGCTTCTCAATTAACTCGTCTATCTTTTTTCTTGTAAGATTCTCATAAAGTTCGTCATCAACAAGCATAGCAGGAGCAGTTCCGCATGAGGCTAGGCATTCAGCCTCAAGAAGTGTAATTTTACCATCAGTTGTGGTTTCTCCTGTATGAATCCCGAGTTTTTCTGAAAGATAGTGTTCTACGTGCTCTGCTCCTCTTAAAGCACAAGAAAGTGTTCTACACAGCCAAATAACATGCTTTCCTACAGGTTTTGTAAAAAACATGGTGTAGAAAGTTGCTACGTTCTGAACACTTGCAGGGGGTATGTCTAGAATTTCAGCAACCTCACTCATGCATTCATTGAGGAGCCCGCCGTATTCACGCTGAACCGCATGGAGAGTAGGAATAAGTGCAGATTGTCTTGTTTCAGATTTGGATATAATCTGGTTAATCTTTTCTCTAAGCTCAACCGAAAATGGCATACAAGTTATGTACTCCTAGTGAATAGTTAAACTATCATGGTAAAAAAAAAGTGCAAGCACTAGTTGCCATTAGTTAAACTGCGTTGTAATCAAGAAAAAAGAATTAGGTACAGCAGAAATAACGCTAGTACCATAAGGTTAACAGAATTGGCATGCAGAATCTCATATTCAGGGCGATACCTTTTCAACTTCTATAACCTTAACATCATAGCTTTTAACCTTGTCGTGGACAGAGCCAGTTATATCAAGGAATTCAAGATCAAAGGTAGCAGTCTTCCCAGGTGCAATGTTCATGCTGCCTACCCAAGAGGAAGTAGAAGATATAAGATTGCCATTCTCATCATATGCTCGTCCCTCTACCTTGATTTTTTCAAATGTTATATTCGATTTGTTTTTTATAACACCAGGAATATGAAGGTGGTCTGCCGCACAGTTATAGGTTGATTTGAGTTCTACTTCTATCTCCGATGAATAATCTTCTGAATATGCTGATCCTGATAAGAGAAGAAATGATGTTAGAATTAATGATAAATAAATTGCTTTTTTCATGAATTAGGTCTCCTCATCATATTATTTACGTTTGTCGTCTTTTATTGCTGAAACTGTCTCAATTATTATTTCACTTTGATTATAGCCTTGTCAACTTGATTTATATTAGGGCTATAGTTAATTGAGAGTTTTTGCAAACGAGTCTTTGTTAAAAAGTACAATTGTGTTATTTTAAATTGCTTTAGAAACGCTTGATTTACTTTTTGAACTTTTTTTCTAGCATCTTGAAAAATAAGAGTACAAATATTGAATGTGGTAATATAATTTAGAGTTTTAGATACATAACGTATCTCGAATAAACGGGATCGGTTCTAAGATTAAGACACTATGAAAGAGGGGGAATAATTATGTTAGACCGGTTTAAAAAAATATTTAATAAGAACATCGAACCCCTAAGTTATGAAGAAAAGGTAGACCAGGAAAGAAAATTAGAGATAGCAACCTGCGTAGTTTTACTTGAAGCGGCATCAGTAGACTCTAAACTCTCAAAAGAAGAATTACAAAAGATTATTGAGTTATTAAAGGAGAAATTTCAGTTAACGGATTCAGCGGTACATGAACTAATTGAGACCTCAAAGAAAGAACGCGAGGGCTCTCGTGGCGTTTGGCCTTTCACCCACCTGATTAATGAAGACCTCACCATAGAAGAGAAATATGAGTTAATGGGGATGATCTGGAAGGTAATTTATTCAGATAAAACGCTTGACGAGTTTGAGAATTATATAGCACACGAATTACTCAAGTTACTTAATCTTGATCACAATAAGTTCATTGAGCTTAAACTGAAGGTGAAGAATAGCATTTAGATATAGCTTGAACTTGATAATTCCTAGTAGCTTGCTACAGGGTTTCCACATCATTGTGACAGTTTTCATTATGCACAATCAACTAATCGAATTAGTCTTATTTCTATTTCTAAAATTTTAGTCATTAACAGTGCTCACGCTAAAAACTAGGTAGTTATAGGAAATGGTTTCATTGGGTTTGTCTTTAGATACAATTTGTCCATTTACAGGATTAAATACCCATTTTGACCAGTCCCATTTTTCAGCTTCAGGTATCTGAACAGCAATATATGATCCCTGAGAAAGTCTCGCTCTTGTTGGCGTTTTTGTAAAGTCTAATCCCATATAGAAGTCTTGAACTGGAATATTTTTATTTCTACTTGCTATCATTTTCGTCAAGCCGACAGCAACACTAGAAATAATAGGAACTAAGGGGTTAACCGTTTCTATTAATTTAAGCCCGCCTTTGAAGGTGTCACCTTCAAGAAACTCGAGGAGCTTCTCATCATCTTCGTTTTTCACATTTACAGTAAAACACTTAAAAGCAATGCCCTCAGAACCTACATTCAGACCAACAAATATGGGGTATCCGATTATGCCGGCTTGTTCTCCTCCTTGAACTCTATATATCTGATTAAAATGTAAATGCTCTGTCTGTCCTTCAATCTGATTTTGCGCATAGAAATCAAAAAGAATAAAGTGAATACCACCACCTGGATAATTAAAAACCCTGAGACGATCAAGTGTTATTTTAATACGTGAGTTTTTAAGAGACTGATCAGGCTCAATATTGCCCGCATGTTTGATTTCAACTGGATTTGATGAATTTAAGTTACTAACAGGGATAAATCCAAATGTGTGAGAGGTATATTGCCAAGGTTCTGGTTTATCCGACCAACCCCACCTCTTCTCACCTCTACCGCGTGTAACTTTTACTCCTGAATCAACTACGCCTATTTCTTGAAGCTTTCTAGCTGCCTCGGATGGGGTCATTTTACCGATAACTGGAATATCATCGAACCAGTATTTTGGATTATATTTTGTCATCTTATAACCCCGACAGCTACTCTAGCTGTGACCAAGGTTTTCGACATGCTATTGCATCGCTCTAAACCAAGGTAGCTAAAGGTTCTTATATCACAAACCAGATCGATTTTCAATCTTAGTTTACTTCAATATAACAAATAACTTTCTAATCTGTCTTATCACAGATAAAATAAATTAAGATTCTTAGTAGGGAAACGAAATGAGAAAACTAGGTAACAATGGAAAGCGTGTTGCTATCGTCTACGGCGTAAGAACGCCTTTTATAAAATCGGGAACACTTTTTAAAAATCTCTCCGCGCAAGAATTAGGGAGAATCGCTACAGTTGAATTAATAAATCGAATAGAAATTGATCCAAAGGAAATAGATGAGGTCATATTTGGTACAGTCATTCCTTCTCCTAAAGCACCAAACCTAGCAAGAGAAATCTCCTTGGGTGCTGGTATTCCATCTTCTGTGCCAGCATACACTGTATCAAGGGCATGCGCCTCAGCAAATCAAGCAATAACAAACGCTGCGGAAAGCATCATGAGCGGAAACGCTGATGTAGTAGTTGCAGGCGGTGCAGAATCCCTTTCAGATATGCCGGTTCTATTCTCCAAAAGATTTAGGGCCTTCCTCTATGACTCATACAAGGGGAAAAACCTCATACAAAAGATAAAACCTTTTTTAAATCTCCATCTTCGCGATTTAGCTCCCGACATACCTGCGCTTGCGGAGCCATCTACAGGCTTAACAATGGGAGAATCGGCAGAGAAAATGGCAAGGGAAAATCATATTAGCCGCGAAGATCAGGATGCATTTGCATATCGAAGTCACATGCTTGCCAATAAGGCAACAGCGGACGGAGTTTTAAAAAAAGAGATTATTCATACTTTAATACCACCGGATTTTTCAATGGTTGCTAATTTTGACAACGGAATACGGGGTGATACAAGTATTGAAGCCCTATCAAAACTTCGTCCTGTATTTGATAGGAAATACGGTACAGTTACCGCAGCTAATTCCTCTCCCCTTACAGACGGTGCGTCTAGCCTTATTCTCATGGCTGAAGAAAAGGCAAAATCTCTGGGTTACGAACCGCTTGGATACATACGTTCTTACGCCTACACTGCACTCTCTCCCGATGACCAGCTTCTTATGGGCCCCGCCTACGCAACACCCATTGCTTTAGAAAGAGCAGGGCTTACTCTAAGGCATATCGATCTAGTAGAGATGCATGAAGCCTTTGCTGCACAGGCGCTTTCAAACATTCGAGCCTTTGCCTCAAAAAAATTTGCCCAAGAGAAACTCGGGAGAAGCGAACCCATCGGAGAAATTGACATGGATAGATTTAACGTCTACGGTGGATCGATTGCTATCGGTCATCCTTTTGGTGCAACAGGGGGAAGACTTACAATTACAATACTCAACGAGCTCAGGCGAAGAGGCGGCAATTTCGGTTTAATCACGGTTTGTGCCGCTGGCGCTTTAGGAATGGCAATGGTTGTTGAAAGAGAATGAGCAAAGTAGATGAGTGGTAAAAAATTACTACATTTGTTACTTATTTCACGGAGGTTTATCAGTAGGAGCGCCATCCCTGGCGCGACCAGATCGCGGCTGGAAGCCGCTCCTACTTGCTTTTCGTACTGAATGAAATTAGGGGTGAATCAATGAAAACATTTTCATTTGAGTTAGATAGCGAGGGAATAGGTATTATCAGAATAGATTTACCAGGCGAAAAGGTAAATAAGCTCAGGCATGAGACTCTAATGGAAATGGAAGACCTTTTAAATCGGATAGAGAATGGGGGTGGGATAAAAGCTGCGGTGCTAATAAGTGGTAAGGAAGACAATTTTATTGTTGGAGGAGATATAAATGAATTCCTCAAAATAGCCTATATAGATGAAGCTAGGACACTAAGCCTTCGAGCACAAGAGATCGTAAGTAGGATTGAAAATTCAAGGATTCCATTTATTGCTGCAATTCATGGAGCGTGCCTAGGAGGTGGCTTGGAGATCGCTCTTGGATGCAAATACCGAATTGCAACAGACGACCCGAAAACCGTTTTAGGACTACCCGAGGTGCAACTCGGCTTGATTCCCGCCGCAGGCGGAACTCAAAGGCTTCCAAGGCTTATAGGAATTTCAAAAGCCCTAGAGCTAATTCTTACTGGGAAGCAGATAAATTCAAAAAAAGCAGGAAGAATAGGGCTAGTTGATGAGGTGGTACCGAAAGAAGTACTACTCGATGTGGCAAAGAAACGGTCCCTTATGATTTCCTTAGGAAGGATTAAACCAAAGCGTCCACGGGTCGGGAGCATTGGAGAAATTCTTCTAGAAAAAACCCCTCTTGGAAGGAAATACATTTTAGATAAAGCACGAAATGAAATTGTAAAAAAAACGCACGGTCATTATCTTGCACCGATTCTTGCACTAGAGGCTGTAGAAATAGGTATCAAATCTGGTTTTCAAAGGGGCCTACATGTTGAGTCTGCGCACTTTGGCGAGTTATTGCTAAGCGATGTTGCACAACAGTTAATCAATATCTTTTTAGCTACACATGCTATAAAAAAAGAGCCTGTGACTAATATTCCGGAGCTAAAACCCAGGAAGGTAGAAAAGATAGGAATTGTTGGCGCTGGATTTATGGGCGCTGGTATTGCTTCTATTTCTGCCGATATTGGTGTTACAGTGAGAATGAGGGATAAAGACGATATTAGCGTAGGTAGGGGTTTGAAAGCCTGCTATGAATATTTTCAAGAAAGATACAAAAAGCACAATATCACAAAACTCGATATTGAAAAAGGATTGAATCTAATCAGTTGGGCTTCTGACTATACAGGATTCCGTAGAGCCGATATGGTTATTGAAGCCGTGTCCGAAGAGCTAGAACTTAAGCAAAGGGTTTTACAGGAGGCTGAGTCCTTTACTAGGGATGATTGTATATTGGCTTCTAATACCTCATCCATACCAATCAACCAGCTTGCAAGTCGCTTAAAGCGTAGAAGTAATGTAATCGGTATGCACTTTTTTTCTCCGGTTCACAAGATGCAGCTTCTTGAAATAGTAAAAACTAACGAAACCTCGGAGCTTACTATTGCTACAGCATTTGAATTTGGAAGGCGTCTTGGGAAAATTCCAATTGTCGTTAAGGACGGGGTTGGATTTTATACAACAAGGATTCTTTCACCATACATAAACGAAGCTATATATCTTCTTGACGAGGGAGCCGCTGTCGAAAATATTGATGGTGCGATGGTTGAATTTGGGTTTCCTGTAGGGCCCTTAATGCTTCTTGACGAAGTGGGAATTGATTTGGGGGTGAAGATAGCAAAGCTCATTTACGAAGCGTTTGGAGAAAGGCTAAAACCTTCTTCAAATATAGAGGGACTCATTGAGGAAGGAAGGTTGGGAAAGAAAAATAAAAAGGGGTTCTACGCTTACAATAACAAGACAAAGATAGTAGACAAATCAGTCTATAGTCTCTTTCGTTTTAAACAGGCTAGGGAGCCCTTTCCAAAAGAGGAAATACAGGAAAGACTCGCATTAAGCTTGATTAATGAAGCAGTATTATGTCTCGAAGAAGGAATAATAAGAAGTCCTAGAGATGGAGATATTGGTGCAATTATGGGTCTAGGTTTTCCTCCCTTCTTTGGAGGTCCATTTCGGTATGTGGACTCAATAGGAGCAGGTGTAGTGCTGGACAAGCTTGAAAATCTGGCGTCGAGGCTAGCTCCACGCTTTGTTCCTGCTGGGCTTCTAAGGAATTTAGCAAATCATAATAAAAAGTTTTATAGTGATTAAATTCTTGGAATGATTTTGACGCATTTTTCGTGAGCATATGCAACTCGATAGTTATAATTTTTAATAATGGTGAATCAAGGAACAGGGTTTAAAAATAAAACTAGGGTTATTATTCTAATTCTTTCTGCTTTAGGAATAGCTGTTTCTCTTTATTTAACATACCTTTACTTTAGCAATGCCGAGTCTACATTTTGCTTAGCAGGCTCTGGATGTGATACTGTGAGAGAAAGTCCGTATTCTGAAATTCTTGGCATTCCAGTATCACTTTCTGGCGTTATCGGATACTCGCTTATATTTGCTTTGTCCCTTATATCTATTTCATATCGTGTTAGATGGATTTTACTCTACTTTCTTTCTCTAGCTGGTGTTACTTTTTCTCTCTATTTCACTTACATTGAGCTTTTTGTCATCAAAGCCATATGTGTTTATTGTTTAGCCTCTGCAGTTATAATTATGGTTATTTTAATTATGTTGTTATTAACAAAGCCTAAATTATCACCAAAAATCTCTTTTGCTAAGTTGATAACACTTAGCGGGATTATAGTTGTAGTTGTTCTATTCAGCTCTTTTTTTATTCAATCAAAGGAATTAAGCGCTAGATCAAACGATACCTTCCAAGTAGGGCTTTCAAAACATCTTAGAAAAATAGGCGCTGCTATGTACGGTACCTATTGGTGTCCCCATTGCAATGCTCAAAAGGAACTCTTCGGGGGGGCTTTTAATCACATTAAATATGTGGAATGTGACTCAAGAGGAGACCGGGCTAATCCAGCTCTTTGTGCTGAAAAGGGTATAAGACGGTATCCTACATGGGAAATAAAGGGGAGATTTTATCTAGGTGCAAAATCGCTCCAAGAACTATCCGAGCTTTCAGGATACGTTTTTTAAAGAAGTTCCTATCCAATACAAGGAAATCATATCACTTTAACTTGATAATCCCCTGTAGATTGATACGGGGTTTCAACTGTTTGCATCGCGAGCAGAGCAATTTGACTCCCTTTTTGTCATTGCGAACGAAGTGAAGCAATCTCGTATTTAGATTGCTTCGGTCGTTTTACTCCCTCGCAATGACATTCTCGTGTTGCAATGACCACCGAGACTCTCTGTTTAACTTTCGATACCCTGCGGCTTGCCGCAGGGAGCTTCATTAATCCGACGATAAACAACGTCATCCATGTTGTATATAAGAATATTATTGTTTTATTGAGTTGGTAATTTACTTTATTTGGTGTAACAATTAAGAAAATTTCGATTGACCTCACATTATTATTTTGATATAAGCTAAGTGAGATAAAATATTTAAATATAAAGTTGATGATGTTGGTTATGGCTTATTATGATTTGATTACCGCTAAAAATTCTTAAAT
>Ga0209341_10002352_pt1 | contig 17990 bp, 13 predicted proteins | sample RifCSP13_2_FD_184020 | JGI IMG/M metagenome (GOLD analysis project Ga0209341, IMG submission 184020) | Soil microbial communities from Rifle, Colorado - Rifle CSP2_sed 13_2 (SPAdes) (version 2) | ecosystem: Environmental > Terrestrial > Deep subsurface > Rock core/Sediment | place: Rifle... | reverse complement strand
TCTTGCGTCTCATACCCGTCCCTCCGGGCAAGATTGCCGCGGGTACGGCGTTGTTCCAGGGCAGCGATCTGCTGACGATGACGGAAGAAGAGATCCGTCATGTGCGCGGCGCGCGCATCAGCATGGTCTTCCAAGACCCGATGACCTCCTTCAACCCGGTGCTCACCATCGGCCGCCAGCTCACCGAGCCGCTCGAACTGCACCTGGGCATGAGTCAGACTCAGGCGCGGGAGCGTGCGGTTGAGCTCATGCGCATGGTGAACATCCCCCAGGCCGAGGATCGGCTGAACGATTATCCGCACCAGTTCTCGGGTGGCATGCGCCAGCGGGTGATGATTGCTATGGCGCTCTCGTGCACCCCGCAGGTGCTGATCGCCGATGAACCCACGACGGCCCTCGATGTGACCATCCAGGCGCAGATTATTGAGCTGGTCAAGCGCTTGCGCGATGAGATCGGCATGGCCGTCATCTGGATCACCCACGACCTGGGGATTGTTGCCGGGCTGGCCAAGCGGGTGCTGGTCATGTACGCCGGCTATATTATTGAAGAGGCCCCGGTCAAAGAGCTTTACGGCAACCCCCTGCATCCATACACCCTTGGCCTGATGGGCAGCCTGCCACGGCTCGACGACACACAACACCGGCGTCTGGTTTCGATTGACGGAGTTCCGCCGACGCTATACGAGAAACCCGACCACTGCCCGTTTGCCCCACGCTGCACGCATGCGTATGAGCGCTGCTGGAAGGAAAACCCCCTGCTCCTGCCCGTGGGCGTCGAGCACCGCGCGGCCTGCTGGGTGGACGTCAAGACCGGGAGCCATCGCGAATGAGCGACGACAACATCCTGCTGCGAGTCGATCATCTCGTCAAGCATTTTCCAATCACGCGCGGGATCATCATACAGCGCCAGATTGGGGCGGTTCACGCGGTGGACGATATTTCCTTTTTCATCAAGCGCGGCGAGACCTTTGGGCTGGTGGGCGAATCGGGGTGCGGCAAGTCGACCACCGGCCGCACCATCTTGCAGTTGTACCGCCCGACCTCGGGTCACGTCTACTTTGAAGATGCCGACCTGACAACCCTCAAGCCCGAGAAAATGCGCCTGATGCGGCGGCGGATGCAAATGATCTTCCAGGATCCGTACGCCAGCCTGAACCCACGCATGACGGTTGGCGAAATCGTCGGAGAGCCGCTGGTCGTCCACGGGGTGTTGAAGGGCGCGGCGGCGGAGGAGCGCGTAGAGCAGTTGCTCTCGTTGGTGGGCCTCAACCCGGCCTTTGCCAACCGCTTCCCGCACGAGTTCTCGGGAGGCCAGCGCCAGCGCATCGGCGTGGCGCGCGCCCTGGCCCTGCAGCCGTCGCTCATCGTGTGCGACGAACCCATCTCGGCCCTGGATGTCTCCATCCAGGCGCAGGTGGTTAACCTGCTCGAGGATCTGCAGAGCCAGTTTGGCCTGACCTACCTCTTCATCGCGCACGACCTCTCGATGGTGCGCCACATCTCGAACCGCGTGGCGGTGATGTACTTGGGCATCATCGTCGAGCTGGCCAGCCGCGATGAGTTGTTCGCGCACCCGTTGCACCCGTATACGCAGGCCCTGATGTCGGCGGTGCCCGTGGCCGACCCGGCGGTGGAAGAGAAACGGCACCGCATCATCCTGGAGGGCGACGTGCCTAGCCCGGTCAACCCGCCCTCGGGCTGCCGCTTCCGCACCCGCTGCCCGCTGGCGCGCGAGATTTGCGCCGAGCAAGTGCCCGAGTGGCGCGAGCTCTCGCCCATGCACTGGGTCGCCTGCCACATGGTCTGATTGCTTTGTGGGTTCGAAAGGGAAGGAGGTGATTGCCGGGCCCAGGCATTTCGAAAACAACGAAAAACCGCGATTGAGTCTGAGTTTGAGTTTGAAACCCTTACAAGGAGGGGAAGCATGCGTACTAAGGTCTTGAGTGTTGCGTCTCTGTTTATCGTGGCCTCCGTCCTGCTCGCGGCCTGCGGCGGTGGTACCCCGCAAACCGTGGTGCAGACGGTGATGGTCGCGGGCACGCCCCAGTTGGTCGAGGTCACCGCGGCCCCGCCCGCCGGCGCGAAGATCCTGCACATGAGCACCTCCGGTGCGGGCGACGTACCGACGGTGGACCCCAACATCGCCGAAGACACGACGTCCATCGAGATCGTCAACATCACGAACATCGGTCTGACCTACCTGCGAGAGGCCGATGCCACGCTGCACCCCGGCATGGCCCAGACGTGGGACATCTCAGCGGATGGCCTGACCTACACCTTCCACCTGCTGCCCAATATCCCGTGGGTCCGATGGAACGGCACCGAGGTGGAGAAGGTCCAATCGTGCCCGGATGAATCCGGCGCCACGAAGGACCGCGTCGTGACGGCGTACGACTTTGAGTACGGAATGAAGCGCGCCTTGACTCCGGCGATCGCCTCGCCCTACGCCTACGTGCTCGCCTTTGCTGTCCAGGGCGCCTCTGCGTACAACAACGGCAAGGGCCCGGTCGAGGATGTGGCCGTGAAGGCCATCGACGACGTCACCCTCGAGGTGAAATTCGTCGAGGACGCCGCCTACAACATCAACATCATCGGCCTATGGACGGGGCATGCCACGCCCAAGTGGATCATCGAGGGCGATGACTGCACCGATGCCCGCGGCGACCGATGGGGCGAGCCCGGCTTCTTCCAGGGCTTTGGCCCGTTCACGCTGAAGGAATGGGTGCACGACTCGTACATCTCGGTAGTCAAGAACCCGTTCTGGCCAGGGACGCCGGATATCGCGGTCCCGAAACTGGATGAGATCCAGTTCGTTATGCTGGATGCGGTCGCGCAGCTGGCCGAGTACGAGGCGGGGAACATCGACGTGTCGCTTGTCCCCTCGGCAGACACCGATCGCGTCAAGGCCGACCCGGTGCTTTCGAAGGAGTACTATAACGCCCCGAACCTGTGCTCCTACTACTACGGGTTCAACACCAAGGCCAAGTTCGTCGATGACGTGCGCGTGCGCCAGGCCCTCTCGATGGCGATCGACCGCCAGGGCCTGATCGACAACGTGCTCAAGGCGGGACAGGAACCGGCGCAGTGGTTCTCGCGCCCTGGGCTGGTCGCTGCCCCGACGATGGCCGACCACCCGGACCTGGGCATCAAATCGGATCCGGTGGCGGCCAAGGCCCTGCTCGACGCGTACCTGGCGGAGAAGGGCATCACCGCAGCCGACATGGACCTCACCTTGATGTTCAACACCTCCTCCGGCCACCAGCGCATCGCTGAGGCCATCCAGCAGATGTGGAAGGCCAACCTGGGCCTCGATGTCAAGGTGACCAACCAGGAATGGGCAGTCTACCTGGCAACCGTCAAGGACCCGGTGGCGACGCCGCAAATCTGGCGCATGGGTTGGTGCCCGGACTACCCGGATACCAACAACTACATCCGTGAGGTGTTCATCTTCGGTGGTTCGAGCAACCCGAAGGAAGGCGGCGGCATCAACTGGGGACCCGGCGACTCGAACTATGACGATTGGGAGAAGCTGCTTCTCGCTGCAGCCAAGGAGCGCGATCCGCAGAAGCGCATTGAAATGTATGCGCAGGCGGAAGAGACCCTGGTGAAGACCGAGGCCGCGATCATCCCGATCTACTGGTACGTGTCGTCCAGTGTGACGAAGCCCTACGTGATCCGCACCTACTCGGTGACGGGCCACCAAGACTACACCGACTGGGACCTCAAGTAGTAAGATCGACCGTTCGTGCTTGGGGGGAGGGCGCGCGCCCTCCCCCCAGGTTGGCGCACAGGATCGCTACGTGATCGGCATCGGATTGGATCGCTGCCTGAAAAACTCGCGCAACGGACCAGCCCGATGTCGCGCACGGCACAAGTCCGAGACGGCCTGGAAGATTGGCCAGGTCGCGGGAAGTTGTGTGACGCAGGCACCAACCCGTCGCAATTGCGCCAAGGAGTAGCCCCGTGGGCCGATACATCATTCGCCGTCTGCTGTGGATGCTGGTTGTTTTATTCGCGGTTTCGGCTATCACCTTCCTGCTCATGCATACCGTGCCGGGCGGTCCATTCGACCGGGAGAAGGCGCTGCCGCAGGAGATCATCGAAAACCTCAACCAGCGCTACCACCTAGACAAACCTCTGGTGGTGCAGTATGCCACCTACGTTTACGATGTTCTCATCCCCAAGTTCTCGTCGATTGAACCGGGCCTTTCGCTGGTGGACGATGCACTTGTCAACATCCGGGTCGGCGACGATTTGTGGCTCAAGTGGATGAACTTCGGCCCCTCCTATGCCTCGCGCAGCCGCACCGTCAACGACATCTTCCGCGCTCAGTTGCCTATCTCCGGCCAGCTGGGGGTAATGGCGATCACCTTTGCCATCCTGCTCGGCATCCCGCTCGGCATTCTGGCTGCGCTCAAGCAGAACACGGTGTGGGATTACCTGGGGATGAGCGTGGCAATCTTCGGCGTGTCGGTTCCGGTGATCGTGCTCGGGCCCATCCTGGTGTGGATTTTCGGGGTGACGCTGAAGTGGCTCCCGCCCACCGGGTGGGGCGCGAAACCCCCCTATGTGCTGGGTTTCCTGCCCTCCAACATCGGCCCAGAGTACTTCAAGTATGCCGTCATGCCTGTTGTCGCCCTGGGCCTGGTCAATTCGGCGGTCATCGCGCGGCTGACACGTGCCTCCCTGTTGCAGGTCATCCGTGAGGATTACATCCGCACGGCGCGCGCCAAGGGCCTAGCCGAACGTGTAGTCATCACTCGGCATGCCCTCAAGAACTCGCTGATCCCGGTCGCCACAATCCTGGGGCCGCTCTTCGCCGCGCTGGTCACGGGCACCTTCGTGGCCGAACTCATCTTCGGCATCCCAGGCATGGGCCGATACTTCGTCACCAGCATCACCAATCGCGACTATCCGGTCATCATGGGCACCATTCTGCTCTACGCCATTTTGCTGGTTTTGGCCAACCTTCTGGTGGATATCATGTACGCCTTCCTGGATCCACGCATCCGCTACACGTAGAGAGTGGAGGTCGTCATGTCCGTACAAACCGAGATGTTGAGGGTCGGTGCGGGCGGCCAACCCCTGACGCGCAAGCGGGAAAGCCTGTGGGCGGATGCCGGGCGGCGCTTGCTGCGCAACAAGGCGGCCGTGATGGGCGGGGTGATTGTGATCCTGCTTATCCTGGCCGCGCTGCTCGCGCCGTTCATCGCGCCCAGGCCCTTTGCCGACCAGGTGCTGGTCGACAACAACAAAGTGCCGGACTGGGTACTGGCCGTCTTCTCCAACATGAAACCGTACGCCCAGATCAGCAACGACTACCCGCTGGGCGCCGATTACGTGGGCCGCGATCTCCTCAGCCGCATCATCTATGGCGCGCGGATCTCGCTCTCGGTGGCATTCATCGGCCCCATCATCAGCTTGCTCATCGGGGTGGCCTTCGGTATGGTCTCGGGCTACTTCGGCGGGCGAGTCGACAACCTGATGATGCGCGTGGTGGATGTGCTGTATGCCTTTCCTACGCTGCTCTTCATCATCCTACTGATGGCGTTCTTCCGCTCCACTTTCGCCAAACCGGACCCGGGCTCGTTCGCATACGGCATGAGCCAGCTCGACGCGCGCTTGGGCGGGATGCTCTTCATTTTCATGGGCATTGGCCTGACCGCCTGGGAGGGTATGGCCCGCCTTACGCGCGGGCAGGTGCTCTCGGTGCGGGAAAAGGAATACATCGAGGCCGCGCGCACCATCGGTGCGGGGCACGTGCGCATCATGTTCCGCCACATCCTGCCCAACATCGTCGGCCCGCTGGTCGTCGCCGAAACCCTCACCATCCCGGCTTACATTTCATTCGAAGCCTTCCTCTCGTTCATCGGCCTGGGTGTTAACCCGCCCACACCCTCATGGGGCGCCATGATCTCCGACGGCTCGCAGGTCATCCGCACCTATCCCAACCAGGCGGTCTTCCCGGCGCTGGCGCTGGCCATCACCATGTTCGCGTTCAACTTCCTGGGCGATGGCCTGCGCGATGCGCTCGACCCGCGCTTGAGAGGCACGCAATAGATTTGCGCAGGATGACTGCATGAGACATGCGACGTTCGCGCGCTGGGCGGGGATGGCTCTGGCCATCCCCGCTTTCATCCTGATTGGCCTGGCGGCGTGCGCCAGCGCGGCTCCACAGGCTACACCCTCCGCCGTGCCCGCGCCGACGCCCCTTCCAACCTCCATGCGGCCGCCGCTCATCATTCCGGACCTCGGCCCGAACGCGACCTCGGCCGATTACGGCGAGCGGGCCTACATCCTGGTGTGCTCGGCCTGCCATGGCGACCGCGGCCAGGGTCTGACGAGCGAATGGCTTGCGCAATGGGCACCCGCGGATCAGAACTGCTGGCAATCGAAGTGCCACTCTCTCAATCACCCGCCAGACGGATTCGTGTTGCCTCGCTACGCCCCGCCGCTGCTCGGGCCCAACACACTGCTGCGCTTCAACACAGCCCTCGAACTGCACGACTACATCCGCCAGGCAATGCCCTGGCAGGACCCCGGCAACCTGTCCGAAGACGAGTTCTGGAACATCACGGCCTACCTCGTGCGCCAGCGCGGGCTGGACCCGATGCGCGATCCGCTCGACGCGAATCGCGCGGCGAACGTGCGCCTGCACCCTGGGGCGCAGAGCGAGCCCACCGCGAGCGCCGTGCCCGCGCTGCCCAGCGCGGCCGGGCCGCCGCGCGCTTCGGGCTACGTTGTGACGGCGATCGTCATGCTGATCGGCCTGCTGGGTTTGGCAGCCGGGTTCCTTCTTCGCCGGGCGCGGCGTGGGGATGCGTGAGGTTCGGCGCCTCAAAAACCTTGACGCTCCCCAGTGCGTGTGCTATAGTCCGCGCGACTCTGCGGAGAACCCTCCCACGAGGTCCTTGTGCCAAGCGAAAACGAAAACCTGCTTGAGGTGCGACGCCTCAAGACCTACTTCTACACCCAGGACGGGGTGGTCAAAGCCGTCGATGGGGTAGATTTCAGCGTGCGGCGCGGGGAAGTTCTCGGGCTGGTGGGTGAATCCGGGTGCGGCAAGAGCGTCACCTCGCTCTCGGTGCTGCGCCTGATCGGCCAGCCGGGCCGTATCGTCGAGGGCGAAATCATCTTCGACGGGCAGGATCTGCTGCGCTTGCCCGAGTCGGAGATGGTCCACGTGCGCGGCAACCGCATTTCGATGATCTTTCAGCAACCCCAGTCCGCGCTCAATCCGGTCTACCGCGTGGGCGGGCAAATCGCCGAAGTCCTCGAGATCCACAAGAACCTCAAGCGCGAAGCGGGCGGGCGGCGCGCTGTGGAACTCCTGCAGATGGTCGGCATCCCGGACGCCGACCAGCGCGCGCAGGCCTTTCCGCATGAGCTCTCGGGCGGGATGGCGCAGCGCGTGATGATTGCCATGGCACTGGCCTGCGCCCCCGAGCTGCTCATCGCCGATGAACCGACGACCGCGCTGGATGTCACCATCCAGGCGCAGATTCTCGACCTGATGCGCGACTTGCGTTCCAAGACGGATACGGCCATCGTCTTGATCACCCACGACCTGGGGGTCATCGCCGAAATGGCCGAGCGCGTGGCGGTGATGTACGCCGGCCGGATAGTTGAAGAGGCAGAGGTGGAGACCCTCTTCGCGCATCCGCTGCACCCGTACACCCAGGGTTTGATCGGCTCGATCCCGGTGTTGGGCGAGGTCAAGAACCGCTTGGAGGTGATCCCCGGCACGGTGCCCAACCTTGTGGGTTTGCCGCCGGGGTGCCGCTTCGCGCCGCGCTGCAAAGCGCGCCTGGAACACAAGCTGGAGGTATGCAGCCAACTCGAGCCGGAACTGCTGCCCGTTGCCCCTCAGCAAACCGTGCGCTGCTGGCTGTATCACGACAGCCCGCAGCATCGCGCACCCTTGGCCGGCTCCCCCGGCGCGCCCCGCGCGCGTGCGAGCTGAGGTCTGCTATGCCCGCCACTCCTGCCGCCGTCTCCGCTCCGCTGGTTGAAGTCCACGACCTGGTCAAATACTTCCCGGTTCGCGCCGGGCTGCTGCAGCGCGTCAGCGGGTGGGTGCAGGCCGTCGACCACGTCTCGTTCTCGGTGCAACCGGGTGAGACACTCGGCCTGGTGGGCGAATCCGGCTGCGGCAAGACGACCGTTGGACGGACGATTCTGCGCCTGGTCTCGGCCACCGGCGGGCGTGTGTTGTTCGAGGGCCACGACGTCTTCGGGGCCTCGGGCGCGGACCTGAAAGTGCTGCGGCGCGATATGCAGATCATCTTCCAGGACCCGTTTTCCTCGCTCGACCCGCGCATGCCGGTGGGAGAGAGCATCGGCGAGGGCCTGCTCATTCACAACGTGGGCAGTCGCGATGAACGCGACGACATCGTGTTCGAAATGCTGCGCAAGGTCGGGCTCGAGGAGTACCATGCCCGGCGCTATCCGCACGAGTTCTCGGGCGGCCAGCGGCAGCGCATCGGAATCGCACGAGCCCTGGCGCTGCGCCCCAAGTTCATCGTGTGCGACGAACCCGTCTCGGCTTTGGACGTCTCGATCCAATCGCAAGTCATCAACTTGCTCAAGGATCTGCAAGCGGAGTTCGGCCTGACCTATCTGTTCATCGCGCACAACCTCTCGGTGGTCGAGCACATCTCCGACCGGGTGGCGGTGATGTACCTGGGCAAGGTGGTCGAGGTGGCCAGTCGTGAGGAGCTGTATCGCAACCCGCTGCACCCCTATACCCAGGCCCTGATGTCGGCCATACCGGTGCCGGACCCGAAACTCCGGCGTGAACGAGTCATTCTCAAGGGCGACGTGCCCAGCCCGCTTAACCCGCCCACCGGCTGCCGCTTCCATCCGCGCTGCCCGGTGGCCATGGCCCATTGCGCCCAACAGGAACCGGCGCTGACGGAAGTCAGCCCGCGCCATCACGTCGCCTGTTGGCGGGTTGAATAACTGCGCCACGTGCCGCCCCTCATCGAACGTACCATGCTTTCTCCCTCGCCCCGGCTGCATCCACTGATCCGCGCCAGCGTGTATTACGTGGCGGTCATCTTCGGTTCCCAGTTGGTGGTGGGTGTCCTGCTGGGCGTTGCGGTCATCGGGATTTCGCTCATCGGCGTGACCAGCTGGCAGGGCGAGGTGCTCGAGGGGCGATTGCCGGCCTGGCTGCTCGCACTCTCCACCTGGATGGAGCTGGGCGTTCTGGCGCTAGCCACCTGGGGCTTCTTGCGCTTCTTGGACCGCGCCGGCTGGCGAACGCTGCGCATGGTTCGCACGCATTGGATAGCGAGTGCACTCTCGGGCGTGGCGCTGGGCGCACTGGCGATCGGCTTGTTGGCGGCGCTGTTTGCCATCGCCGGCTGGGCCCAGTTCCACAGCGGCTGGACCCTCAATGGCCTGGCCACGAATGCCATCGTCTTATGGCCCGCAGCGCTCGCCGAAGAAATCGCCTTTCGCGGCTACCTGCTCTCCCTGCTCGCTCGCTGGCGGGGCTGGTGGCTGGGGGCCGTGGGATCTTCGATTCTCTTCTCGTTGGCGCACCTGCTGAACCCGAGCCTGAACTTCGTCGCGCTGGTGAATATCGCACTGGCCGGGGTGGCCTTTGCCCTGGCATTGCGCATCAGCGACAGCCTGTGGTTGCCCACTGCGTTCCACTTCGTTTGGAATTACCTCTTGGGGCCGGTGTTCGGGCTTCCGGTGAGCGGCCTGACGGAATTCTCGGCCGGCGCAGTAGCCCAGGTGAGCGGTCCGCCGCTGTGGACCGGAGGTGCCTTCGGGCCGGAGGGTGGATTGGCGGCGACCCTGGCACTGATTGTGGTCTGCCTGGTGTTGCAGGTGTTCCATCACACACGGCGCGCGAGAGGTGAGCGGCTCGCTAACCCGTAATCCCCCATGTTACAATCCGCGCGCTGGCCGGAATGAATCGTTTGCCGAGGGCGTGAAGCAGGGCGCGCCAGATGGTGCGCGCTGCGGACACGTGCGGCAAGACCACCCGATGGGGCGTGGTGCAACGGCAGCACACCGGACTTTGAATCCGTGGATCTAGGTTCGAATCCTGGCGCCCCAGCCTCTGCCCTCTGGGCAGGATTGCATCACGCTGTCTCCCTCTGATGTGCCCCGCATGTTCTTGTCGACCGCCGGGCCTCGTCGGGCTGCGCGGCCGATGTCGAGCGAGAGCCGGACTCTTCTGCGCGGAAAGGACTTGCCATGAGGATTCGCGCCGTTGTGCTCGCCGCGGGCCTGGGCACCCGCATGAGGTCGGAGCGCCCCAAGATGCTGCATCTGTTGGGCGGGCGTCCGCTCGTCCACTTTGCGCTGGAGGCGGCGCATGAAGCCACCGGCGCGCTGCCCATCCTGGTGATCGGCCACGGTGCAGCGGTGCTGCAGGCTGAGGTTGGCAAGAAGGCCGAATGTGTATTGCAGCCGGAACTCCTAGGAACGGCCGATGCTCTGCGCCGCGCCGAGCCGTTGCTGCGCGGCACGGTCGACTTCGTTCTGGTGACCTACGGCGACATGCCGCTGCTCCAGGCCGCCACGCTGCGCCGGCTGATCGAGGGCATGCAAGCCCATAGCGGACCGCTGGGCATGCTCACCGGACGGGACCAGAATGCTCGCGGCTTCGGACGTATCGTGCGCGATGAGACGGGCGCCGTGCAGGCGGTTGTGGAAGAGAGCGACGCGGACTCCCATCAGCGAGGCCTATTCGAAATCAACCCCGGGGTCTATGTCGCGCGTGAGTCCTGGCTTTGGCGGGCTCTCGCGCATGTTCGGCCTTCGCCTAAAGGCGAGCTCTATCTGACCGACCTTGTGGAAATGGCCGCGGCGCAATCCGGCGGTGTACTGGCCACAGCCATCGAAGACCCGAGCGAGTGGATCGGGGTCAACACGCGCGTGCACCTGGCCGAGGCCGAGGGCGCGCTGCGTGCGCGAGTCAATCTGCGCTGGATGGAAGCCGGCGTGACGATGATCGATCCAGCCACCACCTACGTCCAGGCCGGGGTGGAGATTGGCGCCGACACGGTGCTGCTGCCGAATACTCGCCTGGAGGGCACCACGCGCGTGGGGCGGGGCTGCCAGATCGGCCCCGACACGACGCTGCGCAATGCAATCCTGGGTGACCGATGCCGGGTGGAGGTAGCCATCGTGGAGGGGGCCAAGCTGGCGGACGAGGTGAGCGTGGGTCCCTTCGCTCACCTGCGCAAGGGAGCGGTGCTCGAGCGCGGTGTTCACATGGGCAACTTCGGCGAGGTCAAGGACTCCACCCTCGGGCCGGGGACGAAGATGGGCCACTTCAGCTACATCGGCGATGCGCACATCGGGGCCGAGGTCAATATCGGCGCCGGAACGATTACCTGCAACTTCGACGGGCAGAAGAAGAATCCCACCGATATCGGGGATGGGGCATTCATCGGCAGCGATACGATGCTGGTCGCTCCGGTGAAGATCGGCCGCGGTGCACGCACCGGCGCGGGCAGCGTCGTGACGCGGGATGTACCCGACCATACTCTGGCCGTGGGCATGCCGGCGCGCGCCATCCGCCGGCTTGCGCCCGCCAAAGAGTAGCCGAGACTGACGGACGATACATGCCCAACTACCTCTGGACGACTGCGCTGTTGCTGTACGGCCTCAACCTGCTGCTGGCTGCCGGCCGGGCGGCGATGGTCAATGCCCGGCGGACGCTCCTCGAGCAATGGCGCGATGCGGGGCGACGCGGGGCCGGATTGGCGCTGCGCCTGGCGAATGAGTCCACCCGCCTGATCGCCGCCTCGCGCGGCGCCCAAATGGTGTGCCGCGTAGCCGTCTGCCTCACGGCGGTGCAGGTCTTCTCGGGCCTGTGGGCAGCCGTGTTGCCCGGCCGCGACGTGACGGGTTGGGGTTGGCTGGTTGCGGTGCTGCTCCTGGCGGCGCTGATCGCGCTGGGGGAGGTGGTGGCTGAGGGACTGGCACTGCGCGCGCCGGAGGCCGTAAGCCTGACGCTGGCCCCACTCATCGGCCTGACCGAGATCATCTTCTGGCCGTTCACCTGGAGCTTGTTGCGCGTCGGCGGCGGGCGCATTGGCCCGCGCGGCGTGCCAGCGGTCGTGACCGAGGAAGAGATCAAGACCCTGGTGGATGCCGGCGAGGAGGGCGGGGCGATCGAGGAAGAAGAGAAGGAGATGATCTACTCCATCTTCAAGCTCGGCGACACGCTGGTGCGCGAGGTCATGGTCCCGCGCATCGATATCCAGGCCGTCGAGGTGAAGATGCCGCTGCCGGCAGCGGTGGATATTGCCATTCGACACGGGCATTCCCGACTGCCGATCTATGAGAACAGCGTGGACAACGTGATCGGTCTGGTCCACGTCAAGGACTTGCTGCGGGCAACGCGCGAAGGGCGCCCGGTGGCGCTGCGCGACATCCTGCGCCCGGTGCACTTTGTGCCGGAGGCCAAGAAGGCCGACGAACTCCTGGCGGAGCTCCAGTCGCAGCGCATTCACATGGCCGTGGTGGTGGATGAATACGGCGGCACCGCGGGGGTGGTCACCATCGAAGACCTGCTGGAGGAAATCGTTGGAGAAATACGCGACGAGTACGATGGCGCCGAGGAAGCAGCCATCGTTCGCACCGGAGAAGACGAGTATTTGCTCGACGCCGGGCTGAACGTTAATGAGGTCAACGAGGAACTGGGCGTCCACCTGACGGATGAGTTCGGTGATACGCTGGGCGGCCTGCTTTATGCCCAGCTGGGCAAAGTCCCCGAGCGCGGCGAGTCGGTGTGGGTGGAAGGCTTCCGCTGGATTGTCGAGCAAGTGGCGGGGCGCCGCATCCGCCGTGTGCGCGCCGTGCGCCTGCCCCAGGCTCCGGTGCCCGAGTCGGAGGTGTAAGGTGAAGCTTGAGATACGCGAGCAACTGACCCGGCGGGCGGCCGAGGCGCGCGCGCATGCCTATGCCCCGTATTCTGGCTATGCCGTCGGCGCGGCGCTCTTGGCCGAGTCGGGCGTGGTCTTTGGCGGGGCGAATGTCGAGAACGCGGCCTACCCGACCGGCCTGTGTGCGGAACGTGTAGCGCTTTTCGCAGCCGTTGCAGCCGGCGAGCGGCGCTTCTCGGCGCTGGTGGTGCTGACCCGCGACGGCGGGACGCCCTGCGGTTCGTGCCGCCAGGCGCTGGCGGAGTTCGGCCTCGAAACCGAAGTGGCCATCGTCGATGAGAGCGGCCACGTGAGCATTGAGACCACCGTGGGCGGGCTGCTGCCGCATGCCTTCGGCGCCTCGAATCTGCGCGGCCGGTAGCCGCGCCCGCGTTCACCCGTGAGCCCACGCGAACACGTCGTCCGCACTGAGGCCATCGTCCTGCGCCGCCGCAGTTGGGGCGAGGCCGACCGCATCCTCACCCTGTTCTCACCGCAGCGCGGGAAGTTCCGCGCCAAGGCGGTGGGCATCCGCAAACCGCGCTCGCGTAAGGCCGGCCACCTGGAGCTCTTCATGCGCAGCATGCTGCTCGTGGCGCATGGGCGCGAGTTGGATATCATCACTCAGGCCGAGACATTGGCCGCGTACCGCCCGCTGCGCGACGACCTGCTGCGGTCCGCTGCGGCCTCCTACGTGGTTGAAATGCTCGACCGGTTTTCGCCGGATGAAGCGGGCGGCCCGGCCGCGTATGCCTTGTTGTGCGAGACGCTGGAGAGATTGTGCGTGGTACCCGCGCCGGATGTGGTGCTGCGCTTCTACGATCTGCGGCTGCTGGAGATCATGGGCTATCGCCCGCAGCTGCACACGTGCGTGGTAGGCACGGAAACCATCGTGGCGGAGGACCAGCACTTCAACCCCGGTCTGGGCGGGGTGGTGTGCCCGCGCTGCGCGAAGTTGACCCTCGAATGCCTGCCCCTTTCTTTGCCTGCGCTCAAGGTGATGCGCCACTTGCAGCGTGAGGCGCTGGCCGCGGTTGTCGATCTCACCATCCGCCCGGGGGTGTTGATCGAAGTAGAGATGTTGCTCCGCCAGTACACGCAATTCCACCTCGAACGGCCCATTCGCTCGGCCGACTTCCTGCACGAGGTGGCGGCACACAGGCCTGCTACTCGCGCCTCATAGCGATCGGCTCGCTCTCGGCGATCGATATCGGGTCTAGGCCTCTCGTCCTTTGACACCCTGCGATCACAACCTCTTCATCATTCCGAACACGCCGCGGTCATTGTGAGGAGGGCGGAGCCCGACGAAGCAATCCTGGAGATGCTTGCGCCGGAAAAGGAGCGCCTCGACCGCGGAGGCTCCCGGATTCCTTCGCCCCGGAGATCGAGCATCGCAATGACAGGAGTATCTACACCGCGGGCACGCCATGGCGTGCCCCAACACGTCGCCCGCGCGCGGGACTCAGCGCGTATGCCGAGCGCACGCGGTCAACGGTAATGCATGCTATGCCCTCATCCAGAGGTCCGGCTCGAAGCAACCGTGCTTGTTATAATCTCTCCGTGCGCCGCTTCTCACCCTCCGCGCGCGCAAAGGATAACCACACTCGAGCATGGCCGCCCCAACTTTCCAGGAAGTGATCCTCGCGCTGCAAGCCTATTGGGCCAACCAAGGCTGCTTACTCTGGCAGCCGGTCAACACCGAGGTCGGGGCCGGCACGATGAACCCGGCCACCTTCCTGCGCGTGCTCGGCCCCGAGCCGTGGCGAGTGGGTTACATGGAGCCCTCGGTGCGGCCGGCCGACGGCCGCTACGGCGAAAACCCAAACCGCCTGGGGCAATACTTCCAGTACCAGGTGATCCTCAAGCCCGACCCGGGGAACCCGCTCGAACTCTACCTGCAGAGTCTGGAGGCGCTCGGCGTCTCGCTGCGTGATAACGATGTGCGCTTCGTCGAAGATAACTGGGCGGCCCCGGCGCTCGGTGCGTGGGGGTTGGGTTGGGAAGTCTGGCTGAACGGCCAGGAAATTACTCAGTACACCTACTTCCAGCAGGCAGGGGGCATCGAGCTCAAGGTGCCCTCGGTGGAAATCACCTACGGCATCGAGCGCATTCTCATGGCGCTGCAGCGCAGCACGCACTTCAAGGAGATCCGCTGGACGGGTGATCTCACCTACGGCGAGATGTTCCTGCAGAGCGAAGTTGAAAACAGCCGCTACAACTTCGAAGTGGCGGACGTCGAGCGCCTGCGCGAGGTGTACACCCACTACGACGGCGAGGCGCGCGCCGCGCTCACCGCCGGCTTGGTGCTGCCGGCGCACACCTACCTGCTCAAGTGCTCACACACGTTCAACGTCCTGGATGCGCGCGGCGCGGTGGGCGTCACCGAGCGCGCCCAGTTCTTTGCCCGCATGCGCGAACTGTCCGCGCAGGTGGCCCAGGCTTATCTGGCACAGCGCGAACAGGCCGGCTTTCCGCTCGTCGGTAAATTTCCCGCGGCGCGTTCCACGCCAAAGTCCGCCGTGGAATTGGGAGCCGCGCCCAAGAAGAGCGCATCCTTTGTACTCGAGATCGGCGTGGAGGAATTGCCGTCGGATGACCTTGAGACGGTGCAGCGTTGGATGCGCGAATCCTTCGAGCGCGATGTGCTGGCGGCCAACGATCTTGCGCACGGTGCCGTGCGTGTCGCCGCTACACCGCGCCGCCTCATCGTGCGGGTGGAGGATCTCGCCCCGGCGAGCACAGAAAGCGAAAAGGTGGAGCGCGGCCCGCATGAGGCGGCCGCCTTCGATGCGCACGGCCAGCCCACGCCGGCCTTGCTGGGATGGGCGCGCAAGATGGGCGTGCCGAACGAGTTGCTCAACCGCGGTCTGCTAAGCGAGGTGGGAGGGAAGAGATACGTCACGTTCACGCGGCGCGTGGGCGGACGCTCGACCGCCGAGGTCTTGATCGAGGCGTTGCCCCGTTGGTTGGAGAAGATCAAGTTCGACAGACCGATGCGCTGGGCAGAGAACGTACCGGCCTTCTCGCGGCCCATCCGTTGGCTGCTGGCGCTCCACGGTCTGCAGGTGATTCCCTTCGCCTATGCCGGCCTGACGGCCGGGCGCACAACGCGCGGCCTGCGCTGGGAGAAGCCGACCGAATTCGAGGTGCGCGACGCGGCGGACTACGAGAAGAAACTTGCTGCACAGGGGATCGCCCTCGATCCGGACCAGCGGCGCAGGATGATCCGCGAGCAGATCGATCGCCTGGCGACTGAGATCGGAGGGCAGGTGGCCGAGGATGCGGACCTGCTGCGCGAGGTGGCCAACCTGGTCGAGCAGCCATTGGCCCTGCGCGGGGAGTTCGACCCCGCCTTCCTTGCTCTGCCGCCCGAGGTATTGGTGTCGGTGATGAAACGCCACCAGCGCTACTTCCCCGTGGAGCCTGCTCTGCGGCCCCTGGCGGAACGCGATGGCAAGCTCATGCCCTACTTCATCGCGGTGCGCAATGGGGACACGCGCGGAATGGATCAGGTGCGCGAGGGCAACGAACATGTGTTGCGGGCGCGCTTCGCCGACGCGGATTTCTTCGTCCGCGAAGACCGCAAGCACAAACTCGAGGCCTTCCGCCCCAGGCTGGCGACGCTCGCCTTCCAGAGCAAGCTGGGTTCGATGCTCGATAAGAGCGAGCGCATCCGCCTGCTGACCCAGCGCCTGGCGCCGCTCGTTGGGCTGGAGCCCGGCGAGGCGGAGACGGCCCTGCGCGCGGCTTTCTTATGCAAGGCCGACCTGGCCACCCAAATGGTGATCGAGATGACCTCGCTGCAAGGGGTCATGGGCCGCACCTACGCACTCGACTCGGGCGAGAGCCCGCAGGTGGCGCAGGCCATATTCGAACACTTCCTGCCGCGTGGTGCGGAGGATGCGCTGCCTGCGTCAGGTGCCGGGTTGGTGGTGGGCCTGGCCGACCGTTTGGATTCGCTCGTGGGGCTGTTCGCGGTCGGCCTTGCGCCGACCGGCGCGCGCGATCCCTTCGCGTTGCGCCGCGCGGCACTGGGTATCCTCCAGGTCCTGCTTGGCAAGAACCTGGCGCTCGATCTGCGCGCGGCCGTGGACCTTGCGGCCGAATCGCAGCCGGTGAGGGTTACCCCCGAAGTGAAGAGCCAAGTGCTCGAGTTTTTGGCCGGACGCTTGCGCGGGGTACTGGCGGACCTGGGATATCGCTACGACATCGTGGAAGCCGTGCTGGGCGAGCGCGCCCACAACCCGGCACTCGCGCGACAGGCCGCCGACGAGCTGGCCGCCTGGGTCGCGCGGCCCGAATGGCCGCAGGTGCTCGCCGCCTACGCTCGTTGCGTGCGTATCACGCGTGAGGTGAAGGAGATCTTCACCGTGGACCCGGGCCGCTTTGCGCACCCGGCGGAAAGCGCGCTGTGGCAGGCGCTGCAGCCCCTTGAGCAGCAGGTGGCGGCGTGGCGGGCGAAAGGCGAACTCGGCGCGCATCGCTTCCTCTCGGCCTTCGTTCCGATCATCCCGGCCGTGTCGGCCTTCTTCGAGGACGTGCTGGTCATGGCCGAGGAGCGCATGCTGCGCGAGAACCGGTTGGGCCTCTTGCAGCGCATCGCGCGCTTGCCGCAGGGTGTGATCGACCTCTCCAAACTCGAGGGCTTCTAACTTCGCGCGACGCGAGGGGCCTGGGATGGCTGTGCTATACTGTCTGCGACCCCTTCCTACGAGCGAAGAACAATGCCCGGACGTCGCGAGGTATACGAGCAGGCCCTGCGCCAGGGCAACAGCGCGGCATGGGACCAGAAGTGGGAGCATGCAATTGCGGCCTACCGCCGCGCGCTTGAGGAGTTCCCCGGCGATGCGACTGCGCTCGAGCACCTTGGGCTGGCCTATGTACAAAACGGCCAGCTCGATTTGGCTCTGACCGCCTACCAGCAGGCGGCCACGGCCGATCCCAGCAATCCTATCCCGCAAGAGAAGATGTCCGAAATCCTCGAGCGCAAGGGGCGCGCTCCCGAGGCGATACGCGGCTACATGGCGGCGGCCGAGTTGTATCTCGGACGGCACGAGGGCGACAAGGCCATGGACGACTGGCTGGCGGCGGCCC
>Ga0209341_10002351_pt1 | contig 17991 bp, 29 predicted proteins | sample RifCSP13_2_FD_184020 | JGI IMG/M metagenome (GOLD analysis project Ga0209341, IMG submission 184020) | Soil microbial communities from Rifle, Colorado - Rifle CSP2_sed 13_2 (SPAdes) (version 2) | ecosystem: Environmental > Terrestrial > Deep subsurface > Rock core/Sediment | place: Rifle... | reverse complement strand
GAGATCGCCGAGGCAGAGGCCGCCGGCGAGCCGGTGTTAGCGGGCGCCGGGGGCACGATGTCCCGCGAGGAGGCCGAGCGCGAGCTGTTCGGCGGCGGGGGGTCGTTCGCGCCCAAGGAGTAGGGGTTTCGCGGCGGCCGGGCTCAGGTTTGGGGTCGAGCGCTGGGGTCAGAACCACGGAGGCGGCCGGATGGCCGCCTCCGCCACGCTCAGGGCCCTGACCAGCGTGCGCCGGGTCTGGGGGTCGAGGGCGTCATCGACAAGCTGATGGAAGCCCTCGAGGTGGTCGCGCGCCTCGGTCAGGCGATCCCTGCCGTGCGTCGTGATCTGGATCGCCTTGACCCCTTCGTCCCAGGAGCCGAACCGCACGAGCCCGGCCGCCTCCATCCGGGTGGCGATCCGGTGCGCGGCCTGCCCGGTGATCGCTAGATGACCGGCGAGGGATCCGGCGTGGTGGTTACGGTCGTGCGAGCGGCCCTTGGTCCCTCCCAGCCGTCTACACGTTGACGCCCGAGCGGCGGGCACGCTCAGGCACGGACCGCTTGTTGACGGCCCAGGCACGCGGCTAGTAGGGTTAGCGGTCGCGTCGAGCTCGGCGGGCGGGCTCGGCATCCAGCGCGCTTCCAGGGGGTTTCCGAAGGGACAACCTGAGCCCCATATGGGCACGAACCCTGGAAGCCGGGCCCGCGGTCCGGCTTCTTCGCTGTTCGGGAGGAAGCCGAGCCACCGGTTCGGTGACAAGTCGAGAGTGCAGACGGGAAGGACGCATGCCCACGATCCAGCAGCTCGTGCGGAGCGGCCGGAAGCGGCCGAAGTACAAGAGCAAGTCTCCCGCCCTCAAGGGCTCTCCCCAGCGTCGGGGCGTCTGCACGCGCGTGTACACGACCACCCCCAAGAAGCCGAACTCCGCCCTGCGCAAGGTCGCCCGCGTCCGTCTGACCTCCCAGATCGAGGTCACGGCCTACATCCCCGGCGTCGGCCACAACCTGCAGGAGCACTCGATCGTGCTGGTGCGCGCCGGCCGCGTCCGCGACCTGCCCGGCGTGCGCTACAAGATCATCCGCGGCACCCTGGACACCGCCGGCGTGAAGGACCGCAAGAAGGCCCGGTCGCGCTACGGCGCGAAGAAGGGCGGCGAGTAGCCGATGCCGCGCAAGGGCCCTGCCGTACGCCGCGAGACCGAGCCCGACCCGGTCTACCAGAACGTCCTGGTCACCCAGCTGATCAACAAGATCCTGCTGGACGGCAAGAAGACGCTGGCCGAGCGCACGGTCTACAAGGCCCTCGAGATCATCAGCGAGCGCACGGCCAACGATCCCGTGATCACGCTGAAGAAGGCGGTCGAGAACGTCCGCCCGCAGCTCGAGGTCCGTTCGCGGCGGGTGGGCGGCGCCAACTACCAGGTGCCCGTCGAGGTCCGGCCCAGCCGGGGCACGACGCTCGCGATGCGCTGGCTGGTGAACAACTCGCGCGCCCGCAAGGAGCACTCGATGGCCGAGCGGCTGGTCGCCGAGCTCATGGACGCGGCCAACGGCCAGGGCGTCTCGGTCAAGCGCCGCGAGGACATGCACAAGATGGCGGAGGCGAACAAGGCGTTCGCGCATTACCGATGGTGATCGACGAGCACACCGTGGCCGGGCCGACAGGTCCGGCGTTCCACGAGGGGGCCTGCTAGTGGCGACCCCCGCGGAGAGGATCGAAGTGTCAGAGGCGGTCGAGAAGACGGAGCAGCCCCAGCGGACCGGGTCCAAGAACCTGGTGATCCGCGAATACCCGCTGGCCAGGACCCGCAACATCGGGATCATGGCGCACATCGACGCGGGCAAGACCACGACGACCGAGAGGATCCTCTACTACACCGGCAAGGCCTACAAGATCGGCGAGGTCCACGAGGGCACCGCCCTGATGGACTGGATGGTCCAGGAGCGCGAGCGCGGGATCACGATCACCAGCGCCGCCACCACCTGCGTGTGGAAGGACCACTGGATCAACATCATCGACACGCCCGGCCACGTGGACTTCACGGTCGAGGTCGAGCGCTCGCTGCGGGTGCTGGACGGCGCGATCGCGGTGTTCGACGCGGTCGCCGGTGTCGAGCCGCAGACCGAGACCGTGTGGCGCCAGGCCGACCACTACGGCGTGCCCCGCATCTGTTTCGTGAACAAGATGGACCGTACCGGCGCCGACTTCGGGCGCACCGTCGCGATGATGGTCGACCGCCTTCACGCCGAGCCGCTGGTGCTCCAGCTGCCCTGGGGCACCGAGGCCGACTTCCAGGGAGTGGTCGACCTGGTCGAGATGAAGGCGCTGCACTGGATCTCGGAGATGGGCGAGGAATGGGAGACCACCCCGATCCCCCAGGAGCTCCGCGAGGCCGCCGAGCAGGCGCACCACGACCTGTTCGAGAGGCTCGCCGACCACGACGAGTCGCTGATGGACAAGTTCGTGCACGAGGAGGAGCCAACGGTCGACGAGCTCCGTCGCGCGATCCGTCGGGCGACCCTGGCCGGCGAGGGGGTCCCGGTGCTCTGCGGCACCGCCTTCAAGAACAAGGCGATCCAGCCGCTGCTCGACGCCATCGTGTCCTACCTGCCGGCGCCCACCGACGTGCTGCCGGTACAGGGGCGTACGCCCAAGGGCGAGCCTGCCGAACGCAAGCCCGACGACACCGAGCCGTTCAGCGGCCTCGTGTTCAAGATCATGTCGGACTCCTACGTGGGTCGGCTGACGTACGTGCGCGTCTACTCGGGCGTTCTGCGCGCGGGCTCGCATATCGAGAACTCGAGCAAGGACCGCAAGGAGCGCGTCAGCCGCATCCTGCAGATGCACGCCAACCACCGCGAGGACATGGAGGCGGCGTTCACCGGCGACATCGTCGCGGTGGTGGGGCTCAAGCACTCGACGACGGGCGACACGCTCACCAATCCCGCCGAGCCGATCGTCCTGGAGTCGATCAGCTTCCCGACCCCGGTCATCGCGGTGGCGGTCGAGCCCAAGACGAAGGCCGACCAGGACAAGCTGGGCAACGGCCTGCAGAGGCTCTCGGACGAGGACCCGACGTTCGTCGTGAAGTACGACGACGAGACCGGACAGACCGTGATCTCGGGGATGGGCGAGCTCCACCTGGACATCATCGTGGACCGCCTGCGGCGCGAGTTCAGCGTCGACGCCAACGTCGGCAAGCCACAGGTCGCCTACCGCGAGACGATCCGCAAGGACGTCCACAAGGTGGACCTGAAGTTCGCCCGCCAGACCGGTGGCCGCGGTCAGTTCGCGCACGTGGTCATCGATCTCGAGCCCACAGGCCAGGGTGGTGGCTACGAGTTCATCAACAAGATCGTGGGCGGCAAGATCCCGCGCGAGTACATCCCCGCGGTCGACGACGGGATCGAGGAAGCGATGGAGACCGGCGTCCTCGCGGGGTACCCGCTCGTTGACGTCCGGGCAACGCTCGTCGACGGGGCGTACCACGAGGTCGACTCCAGCGAGATGGCCTTCAAGATCGCCGGCTCGATGGCGCTGAAGGAGGCCGCGCGCCGCGCGGAGCCCGTACTGCTCGAGCCCGTGATGGAGTTCGAGATCATCACGCCCGAGGACTTCATGGGCGAGGTCATGGGCGACGTCACGGCGCGCCGCGGGCGCATCGAACGGATCGACGACCGCAGCGGCCAGAAGGCGATCCGTGTTCTCGTGCCGCTCGCCGAACTGTTCGGCTACGCGACCGATCTGCGTTCGCGCACCCAGGGGCGCGCTGCGCACACCCCGATGCAGCTGCAGGCCTACCACGAGGTGCCGGCCAACATCTCCAAGGAGATCGTTGCCCGCGTCCGGGGCGAGTAAGGCAAGGAGAGAGGGAGAGATGGGCAAGAAGAAGTTCGAGCGGACCAAGCCGCACGTGAACATCGGCACGATGGGGCACATCGACCACGGCAAGACCACGCTCACCGCCGCGATCACCAAGCGCCAGGCGGAGAAGGGTCTGGCCGACTTCACCCCGTTCGACGAGATCGACAAGGCTCCCGAGGAGCGCGAGCGCGGCATCACGATCGCGATCGCGCACGTCGAGTACCAGACCGACAACCGCCACTACGCCCACGTCGACATGCCGGGTCACGCCGACTACATCAAGAACATGATCACCGGAGCGGCGCAGATCGACGGCGCGATCCTGGTGGTCTCGGCCGCCGACGGCCCGATGCCCCAGACCCGCGAGCACGTGCTGCTGGCACGCCAGGTCGGCGTGCCGTTCATCGTGGTCGCCCTCAACAAGTGCGACATGGTCGACGACCCCGAGCTGCTGGACCTGGTAGAGCTCGAGGTGCGCGAGCTGCTCTCCAGCTATGAGTACCCCGGCGACGACGTCCCGGTCGTCCAGGTCTCCGCGCTCAAGGCCCTGGAGGGCGACGAGACCTGGATGACCAAGGTCGACGAGCTTCTCGAGGCCTGTGACACCTACATCCCCGAGCCGGTCCGCGAGGTCGATAAGCCCTTCCTCATGGCGATCGAGGACGTGTTCTCGATCACCGGACGGGGCACGGTCGTGACAGGGCGGGTCGAGCAGGGCGTGCTCAAGAAGATGGAAGAGGTCGAGATCGTCGGCATCAAGGACACGCGCAAGACGGTCGCGACCGACCTGGAGATGTTCCGCAAGCTCCTGGACGAGGTCCAGGCCGGCGACAACGTGGGCGTGCTGCTCCGCGGGATCGACAAGGACGAGGTCGAGCGCGGCCAGGTCCTGGCCAAGCCGGGCTCGGTCACCCCGCACACGGACTTCACCGCCCAGGTCTACATCCTGTCCAAGGACGAGGGCGGCCGGCACACGCCGTTCTTCACCGGCTACCGGCCCCAGTTCTACTTCCGCACCACAGATGTCACCGGGCAGGCCCACCTGCCCGAGGGCGTGGAGATGGTCATGCCCGGCGACAACATCGAGATGACCGTGAACCTGATCGCCCCGATCGCCATGGAGGACGGCCTGCGCTTCGCGATCCGCGAGGGCGGTCGCACCGTGGGCGCCGGTCGCGTCGTCAAGATCGTCAAGTAGTTCCAGGAAGCCGAGAGAGGACCAGAGGCAGTGGCTGGACCCAGGATCCGCATCAAGCTCCGGGCGTACGACCACCGGATGCTGGACGTCGCCGCGCGCGAGATCGTCGAGCACGTGACGCGCACCGGCGCCAAGGTGGTCGGGCCGGTGCCGCTGCCCACCGAGCGGAGGCTCTACACGGTCATCCGCTCGCCGCACAAGTACAAGGACAGCCGCGAGCACTTCCAGATGCTCACCCACAAGCGGCTCATCGACATCACCGACGCGACGTCCAAGACGGTGCAGGAGCTCCAGCGCCTGAACCTGTCGGCGGGCGTCGACATCGAGATCAAGTTGTAGCTATGGGACAGGTCAGGGGCATCCTCGGGACGAAGCTGGGCATGACCCAGATCTTCGACGACACCCGCGCGATCCCGGTCACGGTCATCAAGGCCGGGCCGTGCTTCGTCGCGCAGATCAAGACCGAGGAGCGTGACGGCTACGCCGCCGTGCAACTCGCGTTCGGGCAGATCCGTGCCAAGAGCGTGACGAAGCCCGAGAAGGGGCACTTCGACAAGTTCGGCACCGAGCCCACCCGCCATATCGTCGAGCTCCGGACCGACGACGCGGCCTCCTATGCGCCCGGCCAGGAGATCCGCGCCGACGTGTTCGCCGCAGGTGAGCGCGCCGACGTGGTCGGCGTCAGCAAGGGCAAGGGGTTCGCCGGCGTGATGAAGCGTCACGGGTTCGCGGGGCTGTCCGCCAGCCACGGGACCCAGCGCAAGCACCGCTCGCCCGGAGCCGTCGGCGCCTGCGCCACGCCCTCGCGCGTGTTCAAGGGGATGCGGATGGCCGGCCAGATGGGCAACGAGCGCGTGACGGTGCTGAACCTCGAGGTGGTCCAGGCCGACCCCGAGCGCAACCTGCTCCTGATCCGGGGGGCGATCCCGGGCCCCGACGGCAGCCTGGTCATGGTCCGCTCGGCGGTCAAGGCGCCGGCGGGGAGGGGTGCCTGATGGCGACCGTTCCCGTGCTCGACGCGGCCGGCAAGGAGGTAGGAACCCGCGATCTATCCGCCGAGGTCTTCGAGGCCAAGGTGAGCGTCCCCCTGATGCATCAGGTGGTCCTCGCGGGCATGGCCTCCATCCGCCGCGGCACCCACAAGGTGAAGACGCGTGCAGAGGTCTCCGGCGGCGGCCGCAAGCCCTGGCGCCAGAAGGGGACGGGCCGCGCCCGCCAGGGTTCCACCCGCTCTCCCCAGTGGACCGGCGGCGGCGTAGCCCACGGCCCCCTCGTCCGCGACCACTCGATGCGCGTCAACAAGAAGATGAAGAGAGGCGCCCTCCGCGGCGCCCTCACCGACTCCCTCCACAGCAACAAGCTGGTGCTCATCAAGGACCTGGCCTTCGACGAGCCCAAGACCAAGAAGGCCGCCGAGCTCCTCGACACCCTAGGGCTCACCGGCAAGGTCCTCCTGGTCCTCCCCAGCCCCAGCGACACCGGCGCCGTGGAGAAGTCCTTCCGCAACCTAACCGGAGTCCGCATCGCCTACGCGAGAAGCCTCGGCGTCTACGAGCTCATAGCCGCCGACAAGGTAGTCGTGACCGAGAGCGCCCTAGCCGTCGTAGAAGGAGCGCCCGCGGAGAGCGCCTCTGGCAGCGCTGCCCCGACGTCGAAGGGAGTACCCGCGGAAGCCGGCGGGGGCTCGTCTCCGGAGAAGAGCGCGCCGAGCACGGACGATGTCGGAGACGACTCCCCCGACGGATCCGCGGGTGCGACCCCCGACGCTGAGGAAGGCGGTGACGCCGAGTGAACTCCGCGCGCGACGTGATCTTCCGCCCGGTGGTGAGCGAGAAGTCCTACGCGGGCTTGGAGCAGAACACCTACACGTTCCTCGTCGACCCGCGCGCCAACAAGACCGAGATCAAGGAGGCGGTCCAGCAGATCTGGAACGTTCAGGTGACCTCTGTGCGCACGCTGAACCGCAAGGGCAAGGTGAAGCGCCGCCGCTTCACCCTCGGCAAGCGCGCCGACCAGAAGCGCGCGATCGTGACGCTCGCCGAGGGCGACAAGATCGAGATCTTCGAGACGGGGAAGTAGACGATGACCGTTCGCAAGTACAAGCCGACGACGCCGGGGCGCCGCGGCGCCAGCGTGTCCGGGTTCGACGAGATCACGAGGGCCAAGCCCGAGAAGTCCCTCGTGGCCAAGGGCCGCAACCGCGCGGGCCGCAACGTCCATGGGCGCATCACGGCGCGTCACCAGGGCGGCGGCAACAAGAGGCGCTACCGGGTCATCGACTTCCGCCGCAACAAGGACGGGATCCCGGCCAGGGTGGCACACATCGAGTACGACCCGAACCGCTCGGCTCGGATCGCGCTGCTGCACTACGCCGACGGCGAGAAGCGCTACATCCTGGCGCCCAACGGTCTTGGCGTGGGCGACAAGCTGCTCTCGGGCGAGCACGCCGACATCCGGCCGGGCAACGCGCTCGCGCTGCGGAACATCCCCGTGGGCACCACGGTCCACGCCGTGGAGCTGAAGCCCGGTGGCGGCGCCCGGATGGCGCGCTCGGCCGGCACCAGCATCCAGGTGATGGCCAAGGAGGCCGGCTACGCGACGCTCCGGCTCCCCTCGGGCGAGATGCGACTGATCCAGGCTACCTGTAAGGCGACGGTCGGCGAGGTCGGCAACGCCGAGCACGAGCTGATCTCGCTGGGCAAGGCCGGCCGGAGCCGCTGGAAGCGCAAGCGGCCGACCGTCCGCGGCGTCGCGATGAACCCCGTCGATCACCCGCTGGGTGGCGGCGAGGGCAAGAGCTCGGGCGGCCGGCATCCCACGAGCCCGTGGGGCCAGAAGGAAGGCCGGACGCGGAAGAAGAACAAGGCGTCGGACAGGTACATCGTCCGGCGCCGCGGGAAGGGGCGTGGCTAGGTGCCCAGGAGCATCAAGAAGGGGCCGTTCGTCGACGAGCACCTCATGGTCAAGGTCGTCGAGATGAACCGCAAGAGCGAGAAGAAGGTCATCAGGACCTGGTCTCGCCGCTCGGACGTCGTGCCCGAGATGGTCGGTCACACGATCGCGGTCCACGACGGGCGCAAGCACGTGCCCGTGTACATCTCGGAGTCGATGGTCGGGCACAAACTCGGCGAGTTCGCGCCGACCCGGACGTTCCGTTCGCACGCGCGGGGCGAGCGTTCGACGACGGTGAGGTAGGACATGGAAGCCAAAGCGACGGTCAAATACGTGCGCATCTCGCCGCCGAAGGCGCGGCGTGTGATCGACCTCGTCCGCGGTCAGCAGGTGGAGGAGGCCCGGCGCATACTGAAGTTCAGCCCGCTCGGCGCCGCCAAGACCGTCGAGAAGGCGCTGAACTCCGCCGTCGCCAACGCCGAGCAGCAGCCCGGCGTGATCGCTCAGAACCTGATCGTGGAGCGCGCCTGGGTCGACTCGGGCCCGACGCTGAAGCGCTGGCGCCCCCGCGCCTACGGGCGCGCCACGCGGGTGCGCAAGCGCACCTCGCACATCACGCTCGTCGTCCGTTCGCTGGGAGAGGATGTCTAGTGGGTCACAAGGTCAACCCGTACGGGTTCCGCCTCGGGGTCATCTACCCCTGGAAGTCCAACTGGATCGCCGGCAAGGACTACGCCGACCAGCTCCACGAGGACATCTGGATCCGCAAGCACATCCGCTCGCGGCTGTCGCGCGCCGGCATCTCGAGCGTGGACATCGAGCGCAAGGGCGACCAGATCTGGGTCTACATCCGCACGGCCCGGCCCGGCATCGTGATCGGGCGCAAGGGCGCGGAGGTCGACCGGATCCGCAAGGACGTCGAGAGGGTCACCAAGAAGCGCGTCGACGTGAAGGTCGAGGACATGAACTCGGCCGCGTCCGAGGCGCGCCCGGAGACCGACGCCACTCTTCTCGCGCAGGGCGTTGCGGAGCAGCTCGCCGGCCGTGTGTCCTTCCGCCGGGCGATGCGCCGCGCGGTGCAGACCGCGATGCGCTCGGGCGCCCTGGGCGTCCGCGTGCAGTGCGGCGGCCGCCTCGGCGGCGCCGAGATGTCGCGGCGCGAGTGGTACCGCGAGGGCCGTGTCCCGCTTCACACGCTCCGCGCGCGGATCGACTTCGGCACGGCCGAGGGCAAGACCACCTTCGGGATCATCGGCGTGAAGGTGTGGGTCTACCACGGCGACGAGATCCCGCAGGCCGAGCAGGAGACCGAACGGTTGCGCGCCCGCGCGCTCGCACAGGTCGCCAGTGGCGGCGGCGCGTCGACCGGCGCGCTCATCACCGACGTGGCCGAGGCGGCCGAGGTCGCCGCGCCCGAGACGCCGGAGGTCCAAGCCGAGACCCCGGCTCCGGCCGAGCCCGAGACGCCGGCGGTCCAAGCCGAGACCCCGGCTCCGGCCGAGCCCGAGACGCCGGCGGTCCAAGCCGAGACCCCGGCGGCGAAGGAAGCGGACGCGTCAGCTGCCGACGGGGAGGCTGAGGCCTGATGCTCGCGCCCAAGAGGGTCAAGCACCGCAAGGTGCACCGGGGACGGCGGCGCGGTCGAGCCACCGGTCTCACCGAGGTGCACTTCGGTGACTTCGGGCTCGTGGCCCTGGAGGCCGCCTGGATCACGAACCGCCAGATCGAGTCGGCCCGTGTCGCGATCACGCGCCACATCCGCCGCGGCGGGAAGGTATGGATCAACATCTTCCCGGACAAGCCCGTCACCAAGAAGCCTGCCGAGACCCGGATGGGCTCGGGCAAGGGCAACCCGGAGGGCTGGGTCGCGGTCGTCAAGCCGGGCCGCGTGATGTTCGAGCTCGCCGGTGTGTCCGAGGAGCTAGCGCGCGAGGCCATGCTGCGGGCCGCGCACAAGCTGCCGATCAAGACGAAGTTCATCACGCGTGCCGGGGGGATGGGCTAGATGGCCAAGCTCACCGAGCTGCGGGATCTGGGCGACGTCGAGCTGCTCGAGCGGCTCGATTCGAACAAGGAGGAGCTGTTCAACCTGCGCTTCCAGCTAGCGACGGGGCAGCTCGACAACCCGATGCGGATCAAGGCAGTGCGCCACGAGGTCGCTCGGATCCTGACGATCCTGCGTGAGCGGGAGATGGAGGCCGAGATCGAGGCGTTCGAGGCCGCTATGAGCGGCGGGGAGCAGGAGTGAGGGTGGGCGACGAGCAGACGACAACGGAGCGGAGCCGGCGCAAGGTGCGCGTGGGCGTGGTCGTGTCCGACAAGATGGACAAGACCGTGCTCGTGCGGATCGATCGCAAGGTCCGCCACCCCCTGTACAAGAAGACCGTTGCGCGCTCGAACAAGCTCGCCGCGCACGATGAGACCAACGACGCCCACGTGGGGGACACGGTCAGGTTGGTCGAGACCCGCCCGACGTCCAAGACCAAGCGTTGGCGCGTCGTGGAGATCGTGGAGAGGGCCAAGTAGTGATCCAGCAGGAGTCGCGCTGCAAGGTCGCGGACAACACCGGGGCCAAGGAGGTCCTCGTGATCCGCGTGCTCGGCGGGAGCGGGCGCCGCTACGCGGGCGTGGGCGACATCGTGGTCGGCTCGGTGAAGGACGCGCTGCCCGGCGGCGCGGTGAAGAAGGGCGAGGTCGTGAAGGCCGTCGTCGTTCGCACCGCCAAGGAGCGTCGTCGTCAGGACGGCTCCTACATCCGGTTCGACGACAACGCGGTCGTGATCTTGACGACCGACGCGAAGAACCCGCGCGGGACCCGGATCTTCGGACCCGTGGCGCGCGAGCTCCGCGAGAAGCGCTTCATGAAGATCATCTCGCTCGCCCCGGAGGTGCTGTAGCGATGCCCGGCGTGAACATCCACAAGGACGACACCGTGAAGGTGATGACCGGAAAGAGCGCCGGCCACACCGGCCGCGTGATCCGCGTGCTCCCGCGCGAAGGCCGCGTGATGGTCGAGGGCGCCGCCATGGCCAAGAAGCACCAGCGGACCCAGGGCAAGCGCTCGCAGAGCGGCTCCCAGCTCCAGCAGGGCGGGATCATCGACACCGAGACGTTCATCGACATCGCGAACGTGATGCTGGTGTGCGGCTCCTGCGGCAAGCCGACGCGCGTTGGGTACCGGATCGAGGGCGACGGCACCAAGGTGCGCGTCTGCCGCAAGTGCGGGGCGGACCAGTGAGCGATCACCCGATCCCCCGCCTGAAGACCCGGTACCGCGAAGAGGTGATCGCTCGCCTGCAGCAAGAGCTCGGCCTGAGCAACCCGATGCAGGTACCGCGTCTGGAGAAGGTCGTCATCAACATGGGCGTGGGCGACTCCCTCAAGGACGGTCGTATGCTGGAGGCCGCCGTCGAGGACCTGCAGGTCATCACCGGGCAGAAGCCCGTGATAACCAAGGCCCGCAAGTCGATCGCGGGCTTCAAGCTTCGCGAGGGCATGCCGATCGGCGTGAAGGTCACCCTGCGGGGGGACCGGATGTGGGAGTTCGTCGACCGGTTGGTGTCGATCGCGATCCCAAGGATCCGGGACTTCCGCGGGCTGAACCCCAGCGCGTTCGACGGCCGTGGCAACTACACGCTGGGCCTGACCGAGCAGCTGATCTTCACGGAGATCGACTACGACAAGGTCGCGAAGGTCCGCGGCATGGACATCACGGTCGTGACGACCGCGACGAGTGACGAGGAAGGACGGGCGCTGCTGGTGGCGCTCGGGTTCCCCTTCGAGGGGATCCCGATGGTCACCGCGCAAGCGTCCTAGGGCGGAGCGATGGCGAAGAAGGCACTGGTCAACAAGCAGCGGAAGCAGGGCAAGTTCAAGGTGCGTGAGTACACGCGCTGCCGCCGGTGCGGCCGGTCGCGCGCCGTGTACAAGAAGCTCCTGCTCTGCCGGATCTGCTTCCGCGAGCTCGCGCACGCGGGGGAGCTGCCGGGGGTGACGAAGGCGTCATGGTGAGGCTCGCGACCAACGTCACCGACCCGATCGGCGACCTGCTCACCCGGATCCGCAACGCGAACCTGGCGTACAAGGACGACCTCATGGTCCCGGCGTCCAACATGAACCGCGCGATCTTGAGGATCCTGGACGGCGAGGGCTACATCGAGGGCTTCGCCGAGGAGGGGGAGGGCACCGAGAGCGTCCTCCGCGTGAGCTTGAAGTACAGCAAGAAGCGCGAACGAACGATCAGCGGCCTGAAACGCGTGAGCAAGCCCGGCCGCAGGATCTACACGGGCCGCGACCGCCTGCCCCGGGTCCTCGGGGGGTTGGGCATCGCGATCGTGTCGACCTCCCAGGGTGTGATGACGGACAAGGACGCCTCCCGCAAGGGAATCGGCGGCGAGGTCCTGGCGTACGTGTGGTAGGTGCAGGGAAGTCGCGGAGCGACGGGCGGGACGGGAAGAAGGAAGAGGATGAGTCGGATCGGCAAGCAGCCCATCGAGATCCCTGGCGGGGTCGACGTCATCGTGGGCGATGACGCCGTGGTGACCGTGAAGGGGCCGCGTGGCACGCTCACCCAGCAGGTCCACTCGGCGATGAAGATCGTGCGCGAGGACGCCGTGCTCCGTGTGGAGCGTCCCAGCGACGAGGCTCGCCATCGCAGCCTGCACGGGCTCACCCGCTCGCTGATCGCGAACATGGTCGAGGGCGTGACCAAGGGCTACGAGAAGCGCCTGACGATCGTGGGCGTCGGCTACCGCGCCGCGATGAAGGGCAACGACCTCGAGATCCAGGTCGGATACTCCCACCCTGTGAACGTGGTGGCGCCCGAGGGGATCGAGTTCGAGACCCCGACCCCCACATCGATCGTTGTGCGCGGCAACGACAAGCAGCAGGTCGGCGAGGTTGCCGCCAACATCCGCAAGGTCCGCAAGCCCGAGCCCTACAAGGGCAAGGGGATCCGCTACGAGAACGAGTACGTGCGCAAGAAGGCCGGCAAGGCCGCGAAGGGTGCTGCCTGATGGACGCGAAGACCAAGCGCCAGGCGCGCGTGCGCCGTCACGCCCGGGTCCGTCGCAAGGTGGTCGGCTCGGCTCAGAGGCCGCGGCTGACCGTGTACCGGTCCAACCGCCATATCTACGCGCAGCTGATAGACGACGACGCCGCGCGGACCATCGCGTCGGCCTCGGATCGCGAGCTGAAGGGCGGCGGCGAGGGCAAGACCGGCTCGGCCAAGGCCGTCGGCGGGCTCCTGGCCGTGCGCGCCAAGGAGGCCGGGATCGAGGCCGTGGTCTTCGACCGCGGCGGGCGGCTGTTCCACGGGCGGGTGGCCGCGCTAGCCGAGGGAGCACGTGAGAAGGGGTTGCAGATCTGATGCGTCGATACGACACGCAGGGCGAGAAGAGCATCTACGAGGAGCGGGTCATCTCGATCAACCGGGTGGCCAAGGTCGTCAAGGGCGGCCGGCGTTTCTCTTTCGCAGCACTGGTCGTGGTCGGCGACGGGGCCGGGCGCGTGGGCCTGGGCTACGGCAAGGCCAAGGAGGTGCCCGCGGCGATCGCCAAGGGTGTCGAGGAGGCCAAGCGCAAGATGTTCGAGGTCCCGATGATGGGCACCACGATCCCTCACCAGGTGACGGGTGAGGACGGTGCCGGCGTCGTGCTGCTGAAGCCCGCCGCGCCCGGCACCGGCGTCATCGCCGGCGGTGCGGTGCGCGCGCTCGTCGAGTGCGCGGGGATAAAGGACATCCTGAGCAAGTCCATGGGCTCTTCCAACACGATCAACATCGTGAAGGCCGCGATGGCTGGCCTGAAGACCCTGAAGATGCCCGCGGAGGTCGCGCGCCTGCGCGGACGGGAGCTCCACGAGGTCGCCCCCAAGCCGATGCTCGCGGCGGTGGCCGCGGCGCAAGATCGTCTCCAGGCCGCGCGCGCGGCCAAGCTCGAGGAGGTCTACGGCGATCAGGCCCAGGCCTCGCCGGACGGTCGCCGGCGATGAGCGCGCGCTCAAGTAGCGAACCGGTAGCGCGGACCAAGCGCTCAAGCAGCGAAGCGGTGGCGCAGAGCAGGAAGCTCAAGGTCACCCAGGTCCGAAGCGTGATCCACCGGCCGAAGGACCAGAAGTCGACGGTCCGCCGGCTCGGCCTGCACCGGATCAACGACAGCGTCATCAAGGAAGACCGACCCGAGATCCGCGGCATGATCTCGAAGGTGCGGCACCTCGTGAGCGTGGAGGAGGTGGACTAGGTGAAGCTCCACCACCTGAAGCCCGCCGAGGGCGCGAAGAAGGACCGCAAGCGCGTGGGTCGCGGCCGTGCGGGCGTGCGAGGCAAGACCGCCGGCCGAGGCACGAAGGGCTGGGGCGCGCGCCACAACCCCAAGCCGGGGTTCGAGGGCGGCCAGATGCCGTTCCAGCGCCGCGTGCCCAAGCTGAAGGGCTTCACCAACCCCAACCGGGTCGAGTACGCCGTCGTGAACGTGGAGACCCTCGCCCGGTACTTCGACGGCGAGGTCGACCCGGCCGTGCTGTACGCCCACGGCCTCGCGCACAAGGGGCGCCCCGTCAAGATCCTGGCCCGCGGCGAACTCGACAAGAGGCTCACCGTGCGGGCGCACGCGTTCAGCCGGGCCGCGAGGGCGAAGATCGAGCAGGCCGGAGGCTCGGCTGAGCTCGTCGGATGACGGGGTAGGATAGGAACCTCGTGCTCCGCGCCTTCGTCAACTCGTTCAAGGTCCCTGACCTCCGGAACAAGATCTTCTTCACGCTGTTCATCATCGCGGTCTACCGGCTCGGGTCCCACGTGCCGGTGCCGGTGGTGGACATCGATATCCTGCAGAACGCGCTGGATGCGCAGGGCGCCACCGGGTTCCTCTCGTTCATCGACCTGTTCTCGGGCGGGGCGCTGACCCGCATGGCCGTCTTCGGCCTCGGCATCATGCCCTACATCACGGCCTCGATCATCATGCAGCTGCTCACCGTGGTGATCCCCAAGCTCGAGCAGTGGCAGAAGCAGGGCGAGCAGGGGACGAAGAAGATCAACCAGTGGACCCGCTACGTGACCGTGGTCCTCGCGCTCTTGCAGTCCACCGGCCTCGTGTTCCTGTTCCACTCCGCGAACTCGCAGAGCGGCCTGGGCGTCGACATCTTCCCTGGGGGCGAATTCACCGCGCCGAACATCGCGCTGATCGTCCTGGTGATGACGGCCGGGACGGCCATGATCATGTGGATGGGCGAGCTCATCACACAGCGAGGCATCGGCAACGGCATGTCGATCCTCATCTTCACCAGCGTGATCTCGCGCCTGCCGCAGGAGGGGCGTGCGATCCTCGTGTCAGGCGGGAACGCCAAGTTCGCGGTATTGCTCTTGATCGGGTTCGCGATCATCGTCGGCGTCATCTTCGTCGAGCAGGGTCAGCGGCGGATCCCGGTGCAGTACGCCAAGCGTGTCGTCGGGCGTCGGATGACCGCGGGCGGTAGCACCTACATCCCGCTGAAGGTGAACCAGGCCGGAGTGATCCCGATCATCTTCGCGAGCTCGGTCCTGTACTTCCCGACGCTGCTCGCGAGCGTCTACCACGCGGCGTGGTTCCAGAACTTCGTGAACAACTACGTCACCAACCAGCGGAGCCTGGTCTACATGACCTTCTACGGCCTGCTGGTCGTGTTCTTCGCGTACTTCTACACGGCGATCGCGTTCAACCCGGTGGATACGGCGGACAACCTGCGCAAGTACGGCGGGTTCGTCCCGGGCATCCGGCCGGGGCCGCCCACCGCCGAGTACCTCTCGTTCGTGCTCTCGAGGATCACCCTGCCCGGCTCGATCTTCCTGGCGACGATCGCCCTGCTGCCCGCGATCTTCTTCGCGTTCTTCCTTCCCGTTCAGCAGTTCCCGTTCGGCGGCACATCGCTGTTGATCACCGTGGGCGTCGCGCTGGAAACGATGAAGCAGCTCGAGTCCCAGCTGCTGATGCGCCACTACGAGGGTTTCCTGAAGTAGGCCGCGATGCGCATCATCCTCCTCGGGCCGCCGGGCGCAGGGAAGGGCACGCAGGCCAGGCGGCTCGCCGAGCGCTACGGGCTGGCGGTCGTGGCGACGGGCGACACGTTCCGCGAGCATATCGCGGCGAAGACGCCCCTCGGCCTGCGCGCCAAGGGGTTCGTGGATCTCGGCGAGTACGTACCCGACGACATCACGACCGAGATGGTGATCGAGCGCCTCCAGCGCCCCGACGCGCGCGAGGGCTTCATCCTCGACGGCTATCCTCGCACGGTGCCGCAGGCGCAGTCGCTGGAGGGAGCGCTGGCCGCTCACGGCCACCCGCTCTCGGCGGTGCTGAACTTCAAGATCTCCGACGCGATGGCCGTGAAGCGGCTGATGGCTCGACTCGTCTGCCCCAACTGCAAGCGCAGTTACAACGTCGAGTTCAAACCGCCGCGCATCGACGGGGTGTGCGACCTGTGCGGCCACGCCCTGATGAACCGAAGCGACGACGACGAGGCGACGATCCTACGGCGCCTGGACGTCTACCATCGCGAGACCAAGCCGCTCGTCCTGTATTTCTGGGAGCGTGGGCTGCTCCGCGACATCGACGCCGAGGCGCCCGAGGAGGTCGTGGCCGACCGCACGATCGAGGCGATCTCCGACCTGCTGGACACCTACGAGTAGACTCCCGCGCGTGATCGTCTACAAGTCGCCCGAGGACATCGCCAAGATGCGCCGGGCCGGGCGCATCGTCGCCGGCACGATCGGCCGGGTGCTCGCCGCGGTTCGCGTGGGCGTGACGACGGCCGAGCTCGACTCGGTGGCCGAGGCCTACATCCTCGAGCAGGGCTCGATGCCCTCGTTCAAAGGGTACGGCGGCGGGGGCGGCCGTGTTCCGTTCCCGGCCGTGATCTGCACCTCGCTGAACGAGGAGATCGTCCACGGGATCCCTTCGGACAGGCGGGTGGTCGCCGCCGGGGACCTGCTGAAGCTGGACTTCGGGGCCATCTGGGAGGGGTTCCACGCGGACTCGGCGGTCACCGTGATCGTGGGAGAACCTCTGTCGGCCGAGGCCGAGAAGCTCGTGCGCGTGACCGAGGAGTCGCTCGAGGCCGGGATAGCGCAGATCCGGCCCGGGGGGCGGCTCACGGACATCGGGGCGGCGGTCGAGCAGGTGGCGGGGGGTGCGGGCTTCGAGGTCGTGCGCGAGTACGTGGGCCACGGGATCGGCCGCGCGATGCACGAGGACCCGCAGGTCCCCAACTACGGACGGCCCGGCCGCGGGCGGGAGATGAAGCCGGGCCTGGTGCTCGCGGTCGAGCCGATGGTCAACATCGGCGGGTGGGAGACCAGGCAGCTCGCCGACGGCTGGACCGTGGTGACCGAGGACGGGTCGCTCTCGGCCCACTTCGAGCACACGATCGCCGTCTTGGAGGACGGGCGCGAGGTCCTGACCGAGCGCTGATGTCAGGACAGCGAGGCGATCGGGGTCGGGGTCGCGACGTCAAGGATCGCCCAGGCCGCAACGACACCGATCAAGGCCAGCCTCGTCACCGGTGATGCCGGCCCGCCTGTTCGTGGCACGGCACGATCGGATGAGCAGGGCGGTGACCGCTCCGTAGGCCAAGAACAACGCCGCGAACAGCGACACGCTCAGCAGCCGAGGAGGATCTCGAAATCGTGGAGGTTGCCTCCCACGTTGATCCCAGTGGCCACGATCGTGAGGGCGAGACCGTAGGCCAGAGCCCGCCACCGAGGAAGGTAGCGGCGCAACCACAGCTAGGTCAGACCGAAGACCCCACCTCCCAGGATGCCGGTCTGGACGACGACGCTGAGTGTCCCGCCCACAGTCACGGTCCCGATGGTGGCCCCGGAGGCGGTGCCGAGCCCGAAGGTCGAGATCGGCGTCCGCTATCACTTGCATCGCCAGTCGACCTCCAGGCACGAGTCGCGGAGCGTGCGCACACCACTTGAGCCACGAGAACTTGCAGGTCAAAGCCCCTTTCGGCCGGTCGTGGACGGCTCGCGAGAGGCACCCCTATACTGAGGGTCCGCCTCCATCCGGAGGCGGTTCCGGCTC
>Ga0209341_10002350_pt1 | contig 17995 bp, 12 predicted proteins | sample RifCSP13_2_FD_184020 | JGI IMG/M metagenome (GOLD analysis project Ga0209341, IMG submission 184020) | Soil microbial communities from Rifle, Colorado - Rifle CSP2_sed 13_2 (SPAdes) (version 2) | ecosystem: Environmental > Terrestrial > Deep subsurface > Rock core/Sediment | place: Rifle... | reverse complement strand
TGACGCACAACGTGGGCGGGTCCGGCGCCACGTGCGCCGTGCACATTCTCGGAATCTGATCCGCGAGGTTGGCGGTAACCTCAAGAGCGGAAGGCCATTGCGCGGCCCATGGGGGGCATCGCCGCCGTCGGGTTCTATCTCCCGCGATTCGTCATCACCGCCGGCGAGTATCGCAGGGGCGCCGGCCGCTTCGACGCGAACGGCATCGAGGAAAAGGGGGTCCCGGGGTTCGACGAGGACGAGATCACGATGGCCGTCGCGGCGGGCGAGCGATGCCTCGTGGCCGCAGGACGTCGGTCCGTCGACGTGCTCGCGTACGCGACGTCCGGGATGCTCGGCGGCGGGGCGATCGTCGCGGAGGCCCTCGGACTCGACCCGGCCAAGGCGCGCGACGTGCGTGGGAGCCCGGACGCGGGGGAGACCTCGCTCGCGGGGGCAATCGACGGGGCGACAAAGGACAGGACGACCCACCTCGTCCTCGCCACGGACGCGCCGCACGGGGACCCGGCCTCCGCGGAGGAGGACGCGAGGGGCGGAGCCGCGGTCGCCCTCCTCGTCTCGCCGCCGGGGAAGGTCCTGTGGCGGCGGGGCAGCGTCCCCTCCCAGTCCGTGATCAGGCACCGCGTGGGGGACGCCGGCGCGGCCTCCGTCCTCCTCTCGTTCCTCACGACCCTCGACCCCTCTGACGTCGCGGGAGACCTGGACGTCGCGGCTGCGCTCCGGGACCGGTCGCCCGTGACGTACGATCAGTACCTCGCGATGCGCGAGCGCCGGATGCCGCCCGGGACGGAGTTCAGCCAAGGGGCGTACGTCAGTCTCCCCGCGTACCTCGGGGAGAAGAAGGCACGGTACCGGCTGATCGGGGAGCGGTGCACGAAGTGCGGGCGGCTTCACTTCCCCCCGCGGGAGACATGCCTCACGTGCGGAGCGCAGGCCTGGGAGGACGTGCTCCTCAGACGGACGGGGAAGGTGTACGCGTACACGATTATCGGCAAGGGCGCGGCGCCCTCGGAATTTCTCGAGCAGCAGCTGGCGGTCGGCGAGTACGCGACCGCGGTCGTGGAGCTCGACGACGGCCCCCGCGTGGCGGCAATGCTGACGGACGTGAACCCGACGACGGTCCGGATCGGCATGCCCGTGCGGATGGTCTTCCGGAGGCTGTACACGCAGGAAGGCGTCGCGCGCTACGGGTTCCGGTTCGCACCGTATTGAAGGTCAGGAACGGCGATCGCCGCCTTCCCCCTTCTGCGCTTTGAAGCGGCTCGACTCCAGATCCAGTTCGAAGTCCTCTTCCTTCGCCTCGCTCGGCGTGAACACCTTTCCGGCCTCGAACTCGAGCTTCTTCTGTTCCTTCTTCTTCCGCTTCTGGGGCTGTTCAACCTTCTGCTCGGCCATGGAGGACCTCCGAGTCCGTGGCGTAGGGATCGGGAAGCTCGATGCGCTTGCGCCCGCCGTCGTCGACGACCACGTAGCTCCAATCGATTTTCTCGATATTGAAGGTGTCGCATAGGTTTCGCCGCAGGTATGCACGGGTGTCCTTGGGCGGCTCGCGAATCGCGCGCATGATCTCGCCGTCGGTAATCACGCGGTCGACCAGGCCCGCCCGCTGCCGGCGGTAGTACAGGGAGCGCTCGATACCGATCTCCGAGTACTGCTTGCACGCGGTCATCTCGACGTCCGGCCCCGCGCCCTTCTCCTTCGCCTCCTGGATCGCGTACGACCGGTCGAGCCACTCGACCTTTCGGGCGAGGTCCTTCGATTTCTTCCGCTCGAGGCCGTCGAGGACCGCCTCCCACGTCTTGAACGCGAACCGCTCCGCCTCCGTCTCCACGAGGGGTTCCGACTTCTCCAAGTAATAGCGCTGCACGTCGACGGGCGAGACGACCTCGCCCGACTCGAGGTGGACCTTCCACTGGTCCGGGTTCCGCTTCTCCACGTTGTGCCACATGTCCTCGACGGGCTTCGCGAGCTTCGGGACATCGTCGAGCTTCCCGAGCTCCATGAGGGTGAGGACGGCCTGCGTCGTGAAGTGACGGAGCATGATCGCGGTCTCGTTCATGAGCGCGTCCCCGACGATCACATGGAGGCGCCGCCACTTCCGGCCGTCCGCGTGGGGCTCATCCCGCGTGTTCAGGACGCCGGTGTCGTGCATCGTCTCCCCGCTGACGACCGTGCTCGTGAGGTACGCGGATGGGGAGAGGACGTACTTCCCGTCGAGGATGTCGCCCGCGCCCGTGTAGATGATCCGCGTCGTGAAGTGGGGCACGAGTTCCTGGACGAACTGGTGGGGGAACGGGAGGCGGCGCTCGACGCAGTAGTTCTCATGGCTCCCGTACGACGTGCCGTCCGGGGAGGTGTTGTTCTTGAAGGCGCGAATCTTCGACCCGGCGGTCCACTTCTCCTCCATAAGCTTGCGGAGCCAGTCGAGGATCTTCTCCCCCGCTTTCTCCCACTGGATGAGATCGCGGTAGTTCGTGACCTCGGGGGTGCTCACCTCGAAGTGGCCGACGTCGTAGTAGCAGCGCGAGCCGTTCGTCGTGAACTCGCCGGCCAGGTGAAGCTCCGTCTCCTTGAGGAGGTCGAGCGCGAGGAGATGCGGGTCGAACCCTTTCGGTCCCATCTTGTCGTTGTACAGCGTGTACTCGTGTTCCGTCCCCTGAATCCGGGGCTGCACCGCGACCCTCACCCGACCATCGGGTCGGCGCCGGTTCGGAAGACCTCACGCTGGCGCTTCTCGTAGGTGGAGAGCTCCGTGATCGCGTGCTCCTTGCACTCCTCCTCGGTGGCCTTCGCGAGGTCCTCGAGGCTCAGGCCTTCCTTCTTTCGGTCCTGCTTCTTCATCTCGATCACGCGCTTCACGTAGTTCTTCTTGGCGGTCTTCACGATTGCTGCGATGATCGCGCCGCTCACGATGTCCTTGCGCTTGACCGTCTTGATCGCTTCCTTGGCCTCCGAGTCGAGCTTGACCTTGACCCACATGTTCTCCCCGTACAGCTGGTCGACGACGTACCGACGGAGGGCCGCGATCGCGGGTTCGTGCCCGCCGTGCTGCTTCTCGAACTCCTCGTGCACGGGGAGGTCGTCCGTCAGGTAGATCTTCGCAATCTCCTGGGCCTGCCGCTCGTCCGGTCGCGGGATCTCGATGATCTCGTCGAACCGGCCCGGCCGGAGGAGCGCGGGGTCGACGAGGTCCGCGCGGTTCGTCGCGCCGATCACGAACACGTCCTTCAGGTTCACGAGGCCGTCCATCTCGCTCAGAATCTGCGCGATGATGTTCTTGTGGACGCCGGACGTGTCCATGAAGCCGCGGACCGTGAACAGGGCCTCGATCTCGTCGAAGAAGATGATCGCGGGGCGGCGCTCGTGGGCTTGGCGGAAGATCTCCTTCACGATCCGCTCGGACTCCCCGACCCACTTGCTGAGGACATCCGCGATGCTGACGTTGAAGAACGTCATGTCGTTCTCCGTCGCGACCGCTTTCACGAGGAGGGTCTTCCCGCATCCCGGGGGGCCGTAGAGGAGGACGCCGCGGGGCGCCTCGAGCTTGATCTGTTCGAACAGCTTCGCCTCTTGGAACGGGAGGACGATCACGTCGCGAATCCGGTCAATCTCCGCGCTCAGCCCTCCGATGTTCGCGTAGCGTACGTTCGGTTTCTCGCCGAGCAGGAGGGACTTCACCTCGAGGTTCGGCAGGATCTCGAGGATCTCCATCGTTGGCGGCAGCACGCTGATCTGAAAGCCCGGCTTCAGCTTCCCGAGGAGCTTCTTGTCCGCGTCGATGATCCGCTTCTCCATGTCGCCCTCGACGCTGATCACGAGCCTCCCGTCGAGCATGTCCGCGACCTTCGCGATCACGCCCTCGTGGCGGGTCCCGGAGCCTTCGACGATCGCGTACGTCTGCGGGTGCACCCACACGTACTGCCCGATGTTGAGCTGGGACTTGTCCACGAGCCCCGTGCTCACCTTCAGGAGTTCGGTGGCCCGCGCGACGACGACCTGGTTCCCGTCGAGGTCCGGCCCTTCCTTGCGGACGACGTACGCGTACAGGAGGGGCGGCTGCTTGATCTTGTTGAACTTGTCCTCGTACGCCTTGAGCCGGTACTCCCGCTCCTCAATCTCGTATCGGAAGGAGTGGAGGTCGCGCTCGTACTGGCGGCGCAGCCGGTCCATCTTCTCCTCGAACTCTTCCCGGACCTCGTCCACGGACTTCTCGTCGCCGTCGTCGGCCATGGTTCGCGTCACCGCATCGTGCAGGGACGAGACGGAGCCTTCCCTGGGACACGATAGTGGAAGGACCCCACCCTGCGTCCCATCCCTGCGGTGTTATTGAACCGGCCGCTTTAAACCTTTTACCCCATTCGCAGCGTGAATAATGGTTCGACGCGTGCCGAAGTCGGAGCGCGACAGAATTCCTGGTTTGGCGGCGTGTTGTCGCGGCGAATACATCCGCTAGCGGAGGCCGTGAATCGGGAAGACGTGGTCCTGGACCTCGTCGATTACTTTCGCAACCGCGCGGGACACGGCGGCCTCCTCCGCGGGATGCGATGCGTCGCGCAGCGTCCCATCCTTCGGTTCCGCGCGGACGAGCCGCCGGCACTCCCGCCGCCAGTCCTCGGGGAGGGCATTGCCCGGGCGTCGGCGCACCATCGCCGCGTACAGGAGCGCCCACACGCGCGGCACGGTCGTGACGTCGTATCCTCCGCCGCCGACCGCGATCCACCGATTCGAGCACAGTCGCCGCGCGATCTCGTCGAACCGCGCGCCCGCGTGCTCGTAGGACTCCGTCGTGAGCTCAAGGTGCGTGAGCGGGTCCGCCGTGTGTGCGTCCGCGCCCGTCTGCGTGACGAGGACCTCCGGTCGGAACGCCTCTGCGAGGGGAGGGACAATCGCATCGAAGGCGTTCGTCCATCCCGCGTCGCGCGTGCGGGGCGGCAGCGGGACGTTCACCGCGTACCCCTTGCCTTCGCCCTCCCCGATTTCGTCCGCGAAGCCCGTGCCCGGGAACAGGAAGCGCCCGTCCTCGTGGAGGGAAATCGTGAGGACGCGGGGGTCGCGGTAGAACGCGTCTTGGACGCCGTCCCCATGGTGGCCGTCGATGTCCACGTACAGGATGCGGCGGACCCCCGTCGCCAAGAGGTGACGGATCCCGATCGCGATGTCGTTGAAGATGCAGAACCCGGACGCGCGGTCCGGCATTGCGTGGTGGAATCCCCCGCCCAGGTTGTACGCACGCGCGAACCGGCCGGTCCGGACCTCCTCGCACGCGAGCAAGGTGCCGCCGACCTGGAGGCGCGCGGCGTCGTACATCCCGGCGAACGGGGGGTTGTCCCCCGGTCCCAGCCCGAAGTCCGGCTCCGCGACGACCGGGTCCTTGCTCAATCGCTTCACGACCTTCACGTACGACGCCTGGTGCGTCCCCAGGATCGCGTCCTCCGAGGCGAGGGACGGCGCGCGTTCCTCCACGGGCGCGAGGATCGACGCGATGAGGTCCCGGGCGAGCCGGCCGCGGACCTCCCGCAACGCGTGGTCGGCGGAGAACCGGTACGTCAGGTAGTCGGGATGATAGACAAGGAGGGGCCGCCCCGAGGGTGCCTCGCGCGAAGGGAGCGGGACGACGGGTGCCGCGAGCGACATCGATCCCCGCCGCCAATCGCGAACGACGCTTGAGCCTTTTCCGACCGGTATCAGCGGGGAGAGCTAGAGGAGCCATCCGCCCGTCACGTTGAGGACGGCTCCGGTGACGAACCCCGCCTCCTCCGAGCAGAGGTACGCGACCGCGTGCGCGACATCCCAGGACGTCTCCGCGCGGGGGATCGAGAACTCGGACCTCGGCTTCGTCCGCGCCTCCTCGACGGTGAGGTCGTAGTCGTCGATGATCCCCGGGGCGACCGCGTTGGCGGTGATGTGGTGCTTCCCCTCCTCCCGCGCGAGCGCCTTCGTGAACGCGACGACGCCCGCCTTCGCGGCGTAGTACGCGGCCATCGTGGCGGTGCCGTGGGCCCGATACGCGCCCGCGCACGCGACGTTCACGATCCGCCCCGCCTTCCGCTTCCGCAGATGGGGGAGCGCGGCCTTCGTGCACAGGAACATCGTTGTCAGGTTCGAGTCGAGGATCTGCCGCCACTCCGCCTCCGTCGTCTCCTGGATCGTCCTCACGAGGAAGTCGCCGACGTTGTTCACGAGGATGTCCAGGTGGCCGAACCGTTTGGCGGCGGTGTCGACGAGGCGCTTCGCCTCCCGCGCCTTCCCGACGTCCGCGCGCACGGCGAACCCGTCCGACTTCAGGCCCACGAGCTCTCGGACGAGGCGGTTCGCGGCGGCCTCGCTGCTCCTGTAGTTCACGCACACGTCCGCGCCCGCGCGGGCGAGCTCGACGCAGATCGCACGACCAATCCCGCGGGCGCCTCCGGTGACGACCGCGGATCTCCCCCTCAGGTCCACGGCGGCGAAACAGCGGGGGGCCGGTAAGAACCTACGCCCGTCCCTCGAGATGGGCGCGCAAACGATCCACGGACGGACGCATCTCCGGCGGCACCTCGGCGTCGATCCGGTTCAGCACGTCGAGGGCCGCCTCGGACTCCCCGCGAGCCGCGTACGCGTGGGCGAGGTTGACCTGGGGAGCCGCCCCGACGGTACCCGAGCGGCGCGCGTCCTCGACGAGGCGCACGACATCGTCGACCTTGCGCTGCTGGAGGAGGCTGCTCGTGAGGCCGTACAGGGTGTGCTCGTTCTGGGCCGCCCCGTACGCGCGCCGCATCCGCTCCGCCGCCTCGTCAAACCGCCCGCCCTCCAAGAGACGGAACCCGAGGACGAGGTTCGGACCCCACGCGCCCGGTCGCTGGGACGCGAGGTAGTCGAGCTCCGCGACCGCCTCCGGGATGCCCCCGTGGGACGCCACGAGGTCGAACCACATGTGGAGCGCCTCGAGGCTGTCCGGCTCCCGCTCGACCGCCTTGCCGACTGCGTGGAGCGCGTCCTCCACGTGCTCCATCTGCATGAGGATCGCGGCCCGCATCGTGTACAGCGTCGCGGTCTCCGCCTTCCGGAGGAGCTCGTCGACCACCGCCAGCGCCTCCGCCGGCTTCTTCGCCCGCAGGAGGCACCCCGCAAGGTTCATCCCGACGTCGGGATCGTCCGGCGCGTGCTCGCGCGCCGCCCGAAACACGGCGACCCCGAGCTCCCACAGGCCATGGTTGATCGCGACGGTCCCGATCGCCTTGAGACCGGCAAGGTCGAGCCGGTGGGTCGCAATGTATTCGCTCACGATCGCCGCGTCGTCCTCGGTCGTGACGTAGATCGGGACGTCGACGCGCCCCGCGGGCAGGAACCGGCGTCCCACCTTGCGGAACTCCATCTCCGGGTTCGTGAGGAACCGCGGGGCGACGAGGACGCGCGTCCCCGGCGGGGCGATGTTGAACGCCTCGAACGCGGCGACGCCGACCTCCCGGGCCTGGTCCATGAACTTCCGGACCTGCGTCACGGCGTTCAGGCCCTCACCGCCCATTTTCGTCTTGCGCGTGCGCCCCGCCGCGTCCGACCACACGAGCTTCTGGGCCCCGGCGTCATACGGGTCCGACTGGAGGCCGCGGATCCGGCCCCATGGAATCTCCATCGTCCGACCGCCACGGAACCGGAGGGCGATGCCGCGCGGGCTCGGGAGGACCGCCGTCGGGAAGCGGCGAGAGACCATCGCGTATACGCCGGGGACGAACCCCAAGGAGCCGATGAGGAGGAAGCCGACCAGGATCGCCGGGTTGAACGGCTCGCGGCCCCGGAGCACGGTGTCCCATGCATAGATGGCCCCGACCCCGTAGAAGGTAACGCCGGCGCCCAGGAGGAGCCCGCGAAATCCGATCGAGGTTTCCCCGATTCTGTTCCGGATGAAGTTGAACGAGATTCCCTCAATCGGTCGGTCGAGGACGACGCGGGTTCCGTCGTCGGAAACACGGCCCTGTCGGAACGGGCTGCCCTCGAAGAACCGTTCCCGCAGCACGGACTCCGCAGTCGCGCGGATCTGTCCGAATTCGTCGGCGGCGGTGCCGAGTGGCGCGTCCACCTCGACGGCGAGCCGCGCGCCGCCCTCCGATGGCGTCGCCGCGATTCGGATCGTGTGGAAGGCGCCCATCGGCCCGCCGCGCACCGTCTCCGTGCGGACGAGCACTCCGCGGGTCGGTTCCACGGACTCGTCTCGGTATCCCGCGATCGCGAGCGCGTTCCGGGCAATCGTCAGGGCGCGCTCCGGCGGGACCGGGACATTCAGCTCGAACGTTATGCGGGGCATCCCTCGCCCGCCTCGATGAGGCCACGTTATTAAGATGTGTCGTCCGCGGCGACACGTTGATATAGCTCCGCCCGTCTGCGTGCCGAATACCATGACCCGAATCGCCACGACGGTGACGAAACCCAATCGGCCCGTGGCGGGCTTCCCAGCGTATTGAGAGCGGATGCTCTCCGTGTTCTGCGGTCTCGGGAAACGGGGCATGGTGTAAGGGCAGCATGCGAGTCTGTAGAACTCGCGGTGGGCGTTCGATCCGCTCTGCCCCGATCAGGACCCAAAGGAAACGGAGGTGATCTAATTCCGGACGAAACGGACCCTCGGGATCCGGCGCCGGGCGCGCTGGCTCCTCGAGTCGATGCGCGCCGCGTTCCGCGGCCACCAGTGGTAGCGCCGCCAGTCCCGCGGTGGGACCGCTGGCCCAGCGGAGCCGCGAATCCGGCGAAACGCCTCCGGGCCCTTGGTGTAACCTGGCTAGCACTCGAACCCTGGAAGTTCGAGGTGGCCGTTCGAATCGGCTGGGGCCCACTGAGCCGGTCGCCTAGCACGGTCGGGCATGCGGCCTTTACCCGCACCTGCGTCGGTTCGAATCCGACCCGGCTCACTCCGGACGCGTAGCCAAGCGGACCACGGCGCCGGGCTCTTAACTCGGCGGCGCAAGCCAATCGCAGGTTCGAATCCTGCCGCGTCCACGGACCCGTAGCTCAACGGGAGAGCGGGGCACTGAAGATGCCCTGATCCCGGTCCGACTCCGGGCGGGTCCAACGCAGGCGTAGCTGGACAGCCCAGCCCCGACCTGTTAAGCCGGAGTACCCGGTGCAATTCCGGGCGCCTGCGGTTCTCGCGCCGGAAGTTTCATTACACCCCTCGTTCTGGGGAATCGCAGGTGAGTCCCACGCTACCGAGGACAGCACGACGAGATCGGCGCCACCACACGTGGCGTACGACCAGATGCTGAGGTAGCCGGGGCTCTCCGCGTTTTCCATGGTGCTTTTGCGGCGATCGTGCCGCTGACGCCGGAACCGGATCTGGCACTCGCCCTGTAAGCGAGCCTTTGTGCGTTCGAATCGCACCAGCGGCTTCGCGGATCCCCGGCTTCTTCGGCGACGAATGACCGCGGTCGTTCAGTGGCAGGACACGAGGCTGTGGCCCTCGCGACGTGCGTTCGATCCGCACCTGCGGTCCTCCGGGGCGGTGTCGGTAACCAGCAGCCGGCGGAGCTCCAGACTCCGAGGTGCCCGTGCGAATCGGGCCCGCCCCACTCCCGTGGATCCGCGAGGGAACAACTCGCGGACGACGCACGCCCCTGGCGGCGGGAAACGAAGCCGCCCGAGCGAGTGCTCCCGTGGTCCAACCCGGCAGGATGCGTGCTTGTCGAGCTCGCGGTCCGCGTTCGAATCGCGGCGGGGGCGTACGGGTCGGTGGCAGAAGAGCGATGCCCTCGTCCGCAGAGCGAGAGAATGCAGGTGCAAGTCCTGCCCGATCCACGTGCCGCGGTGGCTCAAGAGTGCGAGCGCTCCCCCGGTAAGGGAGAGGATGCCGGTGCAAGTCCGGCCTGCGGCCTGGGCGCGTAGCTCAACGGACAGAGCACCTCACTTCTAAGGAGCGAGATGCGGGTTCGAATCCTGCCGCGCCCGTCGCCCCTGTAGTTTACCGGACAGAATCGCGGGTCGCGAACCCGCGGGAAGCGGTTCAGTTCCGCTCAGGGGCATGGGCGCGTGGTGTAACAGACAGCACACGAGGCTTCGAACCTCGCAGGTCAGGGTGCAACTCCTTGCGCGCCCGTAGCGGCGGAAGACCGTCCGGGGCCTCCCAATTGGAGGAAAATGAGAGGAGAATGAAAGGAGAATAAGAGGAAGGAGATGGGACGTTGATCGTACCCTGGGTCGCGCTACTGCTTGAGCCCGACGCGGAGCGCTTGGAATCCGGAATCCGGGTCGTTCCCGAACGACTGCATGCGGCCGCGGATCTTCCAGTCGTGGTGCGTCTGGGGTCCCGCGTACGTCGGCTGCGCGCCGCCGGGGACCTGGAGGTTCGCCTCGAACGTCTGGCTCTGCCCCGGTCCCAAGACGAACGCGGATGCGACCGGGAAGCTCTGCTCGAACGTCTTCTTCGCCTCTCGCACGGGCGTCGAGAAGCGGTTGTGGCATTTCGGGCACGTCGCCTGCTCGCTCCCGGAGACGTGCTCCGTCGCGAGGAGGTCCACGAACACGCCCTGCGACTTGACCTCGCCCCCCGCGGCGGAGACGACCGTGATCCGCACCGCCATGTTCTCGCCCGGGAAGACGGCATGCAACGGGTACTCGATGCTCACCTTCGCCGCGCCACCGGTCATCGCCTGCGTCGCGCTCTTCAGCTTGTCCAGGACGCCCATGGGAATCCTCCGCCGCCACTCCCGGCGACGGCGGAAAAAGGTTGCGCGGTGAGTATCAGCCCGGGTTCTGAGGAGCTTCGTCCGTTACCCGCTCCGAAACTTCCATATACCGGGGCATGCTAGGGAAGGACTCCCATGATGCACACGGCATCGCGGAACCCACTAGGACGATTCGACGTCCAACAGCGGTTAGCGGTATTGCCCGAAGGCAGTGCCGCCATCATACGCTGAACGGGTCCGCGGCGCCGGTGGTTTTGACGTCCGATGTGTGGGCGACGCCATTTCTGGCGGCGTTCCTCGGTCCCTTTTGGCGGTGGTGAACAGCCCCGTGGCGCAACCCGGTAAGCGCACCTCGTCCTGGGCGAGGGGGTCCCCGTTCGAATCGGGGCGGGGCGACGATAGCCCCGTGGGGAAACGAGCAATCCCACGCCGCTTTGGACGGCGAGTTCCCGGTGCGAGTCCGGGCGGGGCGATCCGTGGGCGACCGAGGAGACGTGCGGCGGACGACAACTCGGTCGCGACGAACGCGGTCCGCCGACGATCGAGCGCCCGTAGCGTAGCCTGGTACCGCAGCGGACCTATGATCCGCCCAACGCGCGGTTCTGATACAGCCGTGATCGCAGGTTCAAATCCTGCCGGGCGCATTACTCTCACTCATCTCCGCGGGTCAGCGTCTTGGTTTGCCCCTCCTTGTGCACTCGCGTGCGAATCTACCGACCGCTCGTCTTCCACGTCACACTCTCCGACCATCGCGTACACTCCCTTTTGGTCGAGTATCGACTCATGGTCAACAGGGCGATCCGATATGGTATTCAGAACAACATAACGTCCAAGTTCGGGCTCTGTAGGCAACTCTATGCTGCGTTTCGGCGAGATCACCCAATCTACGCGAAACACATCGTTTCCTCGTTCGAAATTGCAGCGTCCATCCTGAAGAACTTCCGGAGAAGGGTCCGAAGAGGACTGCAGACAAGAACGCCGTTCGTCAGAAGGTTGTTTCTGAAGACTGAGAGTCAGGCGTTCCGCCTCGACCGTCGGACCGGTTCCCTGAGTCTTCCCATTCGCGCTCGTGAGCACATCGAGCTCGTATTACCCTTGAGCGCCTATCACAGGCGTTTCCTGGATGACGACGAGCTCTCCGTGGGGTCGCTCACCGTCTTGACGGACCGTGTAATCCTGATTCTGAGGAAGGAACGGCCGGCTGCGTACACCCCGGCCGGTGTGATCGCCCTCGATACAAATGAATCGTCGCTCGACGGTGTCTACGCCGAGGGTAACAACATTGCTTTCATCCGGGCACCGTTTCCCGAGGTTCGGAGGATTCAGCAAACACACTTTCGACGCCGCCGAGCCCTTGACAAGAGGAAGTCGAATGACCTGAGAACCCGAAACCGGCTCGTACGACGTGAGGCCCGCAGGGAGCGGCAACGGGTGAGACAACGACTGCACCGAATCGCCAATGCCGTCGTCGACCTCGCGGAGCAACGGCGCTCTGCCATCGTCCTGGAGGACCTCGCGATACCCGCGATGAGCGGGCCCTCCCGGAGGATGAATCGGAGGCTGGGATCGTGGCCACGTTCCGAAATCCAGCGCCAAATCGAGTACAAGGCTCAGTGGAGAGGCGTCCCGGTCGTCAAGGTCAACCCAAAGAACACATCACGAAAATGCCCGATATGTGGCTGGCGTCAACAGAGCCGAACGAGGGCATCGAAGTCGGACGGGTTGTTCGAGTGCTGGGATTGCGGCTGGTCGCTCAACCGCCAGCTGAATGCAGGCCTCAACATCCTGAAAACCGCCTTGGCCTCAGAAGAGGTCTTGGCAAGGGCTGTATGGTTCCAGCCCGGTGCCCTGCGGCATGACGCCGTGATTCCCCTCTACTCCTTGGAAGGAGGAGCAAGGCAAGAGCCGAACGCAGGGAGTCTCGTTGCTTGCGCAGCCATCCGGATGACCGAGACAGAACCGAATCCAATCGTACGCAGGCCAAGCCGCGGCCGTGCCCGAGCAGAAAGGGAGCGGGCCTAGGACCCGCCGGGAGTAGTCCCTCGGACGTGCAAGTCGTCCCGGCCGCATCGCCCAGGTGTCCGAGCGGGAAGGAGCCGACCCTGAACGCCCAGGTTGCCGAGCGGATGAAGGCGCCGGCCTCGAGTGCCCAGGTCGCCAAGTCGGGATGGCGCCGGTCTGGAAAGTCGGTGGGCCTCGTGGAGAGGCCTCGCAGGTTCGAATCCTGCGCTGGGCGTCTCGCCCCGTCACACGAACAGCTCGATCCAGATGCCGTTCGGGTCCCGGACGTAGACCCAGCGGTTCTCCGCGGTCTTCACCTCTTGGACGACGGGGTGTCCCGCCTTCTCCGCCTCGGCAATCGCTTCGTCGAGGTTCGGGACCTGGAACGCGAGGTGGTCGAGTCCCTCTCCGACCTCGTACGTCGTATCGAACGGACTGCCCTTCTCGTAGTAGTTCAGCTCGAGGGGATGGCCGCCGTCCTCGCTGATCAGGTCCACGACGACCCCCTTCGTCTCCCCGATCGCGTTCCGCGCGCGTTCCGTCATCCCGAGGACGCTCGTGTAGAACTTGACGGAGGCCTCGAGGTCCTTGACCCGGATTCCTGTGTATCGAAGTCTTGATTTCATGGTCTCGCGCGCGGCACGACGCTCGAACGCAATAAGGCTTCCCCGCCGAACGACGGGACGATTCGTCCCGCGTCGGAGGACCCGTTCGATACGCAGGATCGCAACACCTTTCATGTCCAGGAGCCCGTGGGCGGCTGACGGTGGCCACAACGGCCGCTGAGGAACGTCCTCGCTCCACAAACGCACGCGGCCCGTCGCAAGCCGGGCGGCCGAGAGGCCGGGCAACCGCACACGAAACGACACCGCCGCCAAGGAGGATGAACGGTCCGACCGGGACGGTCTTGGCGGATCGGGTGCAACGGCGAGACCCCGCGGGAGCAAGTCGGAAACCGACGCTTAGTAGAATGCCGCCTCGAAACAGAACGAGGCGTACTACGGGCACCTGGACCATCTTTGTCCGGCTGGCGGAACGGTGAACGCGCCGGGGTGCTAACCCGGAGGCCCTTTGGTGGGCCGAGTCGGTTCGACTCCGACGCCGGACGTAGGGCTCGTAGTGCTAACGGCAGCACGCCCGCCTTGCAAGCGGGAGGTCGGGGTCCGAATCCCTGCGAGTCCACTTTGGCGGCGCCGTTTTTTGGCCTCGTTCCCTTGGCGGAGCAAGTGGAGGGATGGGCGGCGCCGCCCCGGCGGGCGTCCGGTGTCTCGGGAATGCCCGCCGGATTCTGGCACCGTCGTCTAACCCTAGGACGCCACCCTTACAAGATGAACGGTCCCCGTGCAAATCGGTGGTGCCACTCGCCGCCATGGTGTAACGGAAAACAGCGGAGGACCTCACCCTCCGGCCGTCGGTTCGACGCCGACTGGCGGCACGCCGCTGCGGTGCGACGGACGCATTCCGGGACCTCACCCCGGCGACCCCGGTTCGACCCCGGGCGGCGGCAACGCGGCATTGGTGCAACGGCAGCACCGAGCCCTTCCAAGGCTCTGATCCCCGTTCGAGTCGGGGATGCCGCACGCGGGAGTCGGTCAATGGTAGGCCCCGTCCTCGCCAAGGACGTGACTGCGGTTCGACTCCGCGCTCCCGCACCGCTCCGTGGGAAACGATTAAGGGGATGGCGCGGCGTGCCCTCCTCCATGTTCTACGACGACCGGCGGATGACCGGGCTCCTTGTGTGGATAGCCGTGGCGCAGTTCCTCGTGTTCCTCGTCGTGGCGGAGGCGATCGACGACCGCACGCCCCCGTACAACGTCGGGACGAACTACATCAGCGACCTCGGCGTGGGCTCCGGCGCCGCGTTCTTCAACGGGTCGATCATCGTCCTCGGGATCCTCATCCTCCTGGCGGTGTACTTCGGGTTCCGGACGTTTCACGACTGGCTCCTCACGATCTCCTTGTTGCTGGCGGGTGGCGGCGCGATCGGCGTCGGCATCTTCACGGAGGACTTCCCGGGAATCCACACCGCTGTCTCCTTCATCACCTTCCTCGGCGTCGGCCTCGCCGCGATTGTCGCGTACCGGATCACGAAGCCCCCGCTCTCGTACATCGGCGTCGTCATGGGAATCTTGTCGTTCCTCGCGCTCGGGCTGTTCGCGTCCGGCACCTACCTCGGCCTCGGCGTCGGCGGCATGGAGCGGATGATCGTCCTCCCCGTCATCGGGTGGGCCCTCGCGTTTGGCGGTTCCCTCCTAGCCCCGCCGGCCACCGCGTCATCGTGACCAATCCGCGCACTCCAAGGGGAAGTTTCATCAACCGCCAACGATTAGCTCGGGCCCCATGGGCGACCGGCTCGATTCGATCTTCAACCCGCGGAGCATCGCGGTGATCGGCGCGAGCCGCACGAAGGGGAAGGTCGGGTACGCGATCCTGCACAACCTGATCGCGAACGAGTATCAAGGGACGCTGTACCCGGTGAACCCGAACGCGGAGTCCGTCCACTCGATCAAGGCGTACCCGTCGGTCCTCGACGTGCCCGGTCCGGTGGACCTCGCGATCATCACCGTCCCCGCGGACGCGGCCATCCAGGCGGTCGAGCAGTGCGCGGAGAAGGGCGTGAAGGGGCTCGTCGTGATCACCGCCGGGTTCCGCGAGATTGGCGGCGTCGGGGAGGAGCGCGAGAGGAAGCTCAAGGACCTCGTCCGCTCGCACGGGATGACGATGGTCGGCCCGAACTGCATGGGCGTGATCAACACGAACCCCGCGGTCCAGATGGACGCGACGTTCGCCCCGACGCCGCCGCTCCGCGGGCGCCTCTCGTTCATGTCCCAGTCCGGCGCCCTCGGGGTCGCGATCCTCGACCACGCGAAGTCGTTGAACCTGGGCTTCGCGAAGTTCGTCTCCCTCGGGAACAAGACGGACGTGAGCGGCAACGACTTGCTCGCGTCGTGGGAGAACGACCCGGACACGCACGTGATCCTGATGTACCTGGAGAACTTCGGCAACCCGCGGAACTTCTCCCGCCTCGCGCGGCGGATCGCGAAGAGGAAACCGCTCATCGCCGTGAAGTCCGGGCGGACGGAGGCGGGCGGCCGCGCGACGGTCTCCCACACGGGCTCCCTCGGCGGGTCCGACGTCGCCGCGGAGGCCGTCTTCCAGCAGACCGGCGTGATCCGCGCGTACTCGATCGACGAGCTCTTCGACTACGCGATGGCGTTCGCGCGGCTCCGGCCGCCGACGGGGAAGCGGGTCGCGATCGTGACGGACGCGGGCGGCCCCGCGATCATGTGCACGGACGCACTGATCGAGCTCGGACTCGAGATGGCGCAGCTCTCGCCGAAGACCGTGGCGTCGATGCGGGCGTGGGCGCCCCCCGAGGCGTCCCTGACGAACCCCGTGGACCTGATCGCCTCCGCCGGGCCGGAGGAGTACCGGAAGGCGATCGAGGCGGTGATCGCGGACGAGAACGTGGACGCGGTGATCGCGATCTACGTGCCGCCGATCGTGACCGCGGAGGTCGACGTCGCCCGCGCGATCTGGCAGGCGGGGAAGACGTCGACGAAGCCGCTCCTGTGCACGTTCCTCGGGAGGAGCGAGGAGTCCCCCGGGTTCGTGGAGCTCGTGCAGCACGACGTTCCGTCGTACCTGTTCCCGGAGGGCGCGGCCCGCACGCTCGCGGCGCTCCACCGGTACCACGAGTACGTGACCCGGAAGGACGGGGAGTTCCCGGATCTGGCGGTGGACCAGCAGAAGGCCGCCGCGATCCTCGACGCCGCCAGACGGGCGAACAAGAAGCGCCTCCCGGAGATCGAGGGGCTCGACCTCCTCGCCGCGTACGGCTTCACGACCGCCAAGACGCGGTTCGTGCGGGACGCGGAGGAGGCGGAAGCCGCCGCCAAGGAGATCGGCTTCCCGGTCGTCCTGAAGGCGGTCGGGGAGAAGCTCGTCCACAAGACGGAGCAGAAGGCGGTGGCGGTGGACCTGCGGGACGACAAGGAGCTGTGGGGCGAGTTCGCGAAGATGGAGAAGCGGCTCGCGAAGGCGGGCGTGGCGGTGGACGGCTACTTGGTGCAGGAGTACGTGAAGGGCGGCAAGGAGACGATCCTCGGGATGAACCGCGACAAGGTGTTCGGCCCGCTCCTCGCGTTCGGGCTCGGCGGCGTGTACGTGGAGTACCTGAAAGACGTCGCGTTCGGGCTCGCGCCGATCACGGACGAGGACGCGAAGCGGATGGTCGCGTCGATCAAGACGTACCCGCTGCTCGCGGGCGTGCGGGGCGAGAAGGCCTCGGATGTCGGTGCGTTGCAGGACGCCCTCCTCCGGCTGTCCCAGCTCGCGCACGACTTCGAGGAGATCAAGGAGATCGACCTGAACCCCGTGATCGCCCTCGAGAAGGGGAAGGGGTGCAGGGTCGTGGACGCGCGAATCATCCTATGACCCACGGCCGTCCCGCGGTTATCAGACGGGGTAGCCACGGGACGAAGGTTATATCCGGCCCGCCCCACAGTCCGGGTTCCCCGGAGGACCTTCTCCATGCCGCCACCGCCGCCAGGGCCGCCAAAGCGAGGTCTGAAGGCGACCCTCCACAAGGTGTTCATCCTCGACGCGCAGGGCGGCTACGCGGGCGAGTACGCGCCGGACCCGGAGTGCGTCGTCGAGTACACGGACTTCCTGCAGGCGGTGCCGGAGCAGGGCCTCCTCGACGGGCAGAGCCTCTTCATGGGCGAGTGGCGAGCGACCACGATCCACGCGGAGCGGATGGGGCTCGTCGCGATCTCGAAGGGACAGCTCGGGCCCGAGGAGATCTCGTGGGCGAAAGCCGCGCTCGTGGCGGCGGAGGCGCAGCTCACGGTCGTGGAAACGGACGACCACCCGGCGCCGCCGTCCACGGGACCGGACAAGGCGGTCATGGAGTCCCTGTCCCGCGCGATCACGGAGCGGGAGGAGCAGCTCGCCACGCGGGAGGCGACCCTCCGCGAGATGCAGGAGAAGACGCAGGCGGCGGTCGAGGAGTTCCGGCGGGAGAAGGAGGCGGAGATCGCCGACCTTCGGGCGCAGATCGAGACCGCGCGGGCGCAGCACGAGGAAGACATCAAGGCGCTATCTGCGGAGCGAGATGCCGTGCGGAAGCAGATGGAAGCGATTGCGCAGGCCCCGAAGCCGATCGCGCCCACGGCTGCGGACCCGAGGCTCGAGGCGATGCGGAAGCAGAACGAGCTGGACCGGAAGTACCTTCAGAAGTACGCGCTCGACCTGATCGCGCGGGAGGAGGCGATCCGGGACCGGGGGATGAAGGCCGAGGAGGAGGCGGGGCGGCTGCAGGCCACTCGTCAGGAGCTTGAGGC
>Ga0209341_10002348_pt1 | contig 18004 bp, 19 predicted proteins | sample RifCSP13_2_FD_184020 | JGI IMG/M metagenome (GOLD analysis project Ga0209341, IMG submission 184020) | Soil microbial communities from Rifle, Colorado - Rifle CSP2_sed 13_2 (SPAdes) (version 2) | ecosystem: Environmental > Terrestrial > Deep subsurface > Rock core/Sediment | place: Rifle... | reverse complement strand
AATCTCCTGAGCAACAAAGTTGTAGTCCAGGCCCCAACCCTGAAGTGACGTACCTGTCCCCGCTGTCGGGCCACTGACGACAGCTTGGCCATACAGTCCACGAGCGAGGCTAGCCGTGCCAGTAAGGGTAAGCTGGGGAGAAATTCGGATACCCATGTGGTTAGTCTGGGCGGTTGTCATCGTGTAACTGAGGTCTAGCGCCTGTGAGGTGGCAGCGGCGGCGGCGGCAGTTATCCTGACTTCGCCCGTCAAGACGATGTTGTCAGCCGCCGCCGTAAGCTCAATGCGAGTCGTTCCGCCCGTGTCAGCGATAGCCCCAATCCGGGGAGTGGTGCGCCAGATTAGCCCCGTCGCCTCCGAGGCGAGAGTCTGCAGCACGGCGTTGTCCGCGCCCGCTGTGATCTTGACAGCGGTGTCCGCACCCGTCCCCACGGCAAGGTCGCCCTTAGCGTCCCAGATGATATCGCTGGCGACCGCGCCGCCACCACTGGCGTTCAACGTAGTACCGGACATCGATAGGTTGGTGCCGAGGGTTATCTCTTCCCAGTCCCCCGCGCCTGCCGCAGAGCCGCGCCCCAGTAGCTTCGAGGCTGCTGTCGCTGGTGTTAGATTCGCGTAGGGTAGGTCGCCGGTGACATCAGTTGTGAGGTCTATCAAGTCCTGTGTGATGGTTCGCCCAGAGACCGAGAGGAAGCTTCCAGCGCCCGCAAGGGTGACTGAGGGCACCATAACATCCCACGACAGTGTATTGACGTTGTAGGTGGCGAGCGCGAAGTCAAAATCGTTGGCCATGACGTAGTTCGCGGAACCGCTTATCTTCAACGGCTTTCCCGCTGTTACCACGCCATCGTGAACGAGTGTGATGTCTTTCCCCGCGGCTGGACGGAGGATAAGGAATTGATATTGCGCCGCGGCAGTAATCCCAACCAAGTTATCCGATGCTCCTGCCGAGGTGAGGTAAATAATCGGGGATACGCTCGACGGAGTTATCTCGTCGTTAGCGTCAATGGTTTCAGTGGCGGTCGCGCTAAAGGCGAGCGGGCCTGACAGTTCGAGTAGGCCCGTAACGAGCAGGCCAGCGCCAAAACTGCCGCTGCCCTCGAAGTCTGCCCCTCCACTGGAACCAACACCAGCCGCGCCAAAGACGGCTCCCCCAGTCGTGTTAATGCTGTAAGTTCCATCATCGGATAGGTCAGCATGGGCCATAACCTCTTGCATGTTGGAGAGGACAAGTTTACTACCCGCTGTAAGAGCAGCGTAGCCGCTGGCTGCACCCTTCTCGGATACCTTCTGATAGTTCGTGTGCAGGTCACCAGCAAGGATAGGGTGAACGTGAACATGGTCTTCACGAGCGGCAGGAAGTCCCTCGCCAGAATCAGCAATAGTGCCGATGTCCAAGGGAAGAGCAGTGCTAAGCAGGGTCTTCCACGATGGGCGAAGCTCTGTGTTGTCGATGCCGAGTACGTTGCGCTGCTCAATCCCCGGTATTGATGCGGCCAGTTTGCTCCATTTGGGCGTGGCGTTGCCAATGATAATATCGCCATCAACCACCGTCCCCGTGAGTGTGTCGGTGTGGACGGCGCTATCGAGGATGACGTGCGCACCACCACCCGCATGGGAGTGCAGCGTGCTCGCCCCGCCATCGGTTAGGTCTACCCAGTCGGCAAGCTTGACGATGACTTCCTGTGCTGAGTTAGACAGGCCGAGAGCGGTCACTCCGCCGGTGTCCACGGAGTAGAGGCGGAGCACGTTGGCCCCCGCCACGCCTGGGGCGGCTATCTCCGTGTACGCTGAGTATCCGTCATGCGCATCGCCCGTCAGGACGCCCCCGTCCCCGGCCGTTGTGTGGTCGTGCGCCGCCCCCGCCGCCGTCTGGGTCGTCTCCACCCACACCGCCGCCCCCTCCGTCGCGTCCAGGCAGACGTAAGCCTTATCGGTCATCTGGTCGACCCACTCGGACCCGGGTTCGTAGCCGGAGTTCGTGTCATCGTTGACGCCCGGCGCCGCCGTCGCCATGTAGTTATTCTGCGGCGTGTGGGAGTGGGTTAAGCCCGCAGCCCCGATGTCGCCCGGCGAACCGGTGTGGGCACCCAAGGCGTGCGTGGGAACGGCGAAGTCTTCCGCGATCTTGGGGGTCCGAATCCCACGCGAGGGAAACTCCTCGCGTTCCCTTGACGGCTTGAGCGGGTCGCGGCGTGGTAGTGCCACCTAGTCCGTGATCCTCTTGCGCCGCTTCCACCACGAGAGGTGGTCAAGCGTCCAGCTGCGATCGGTGGCGCCGGCGTCCGTCTTCCGGGCCCGGAAACGCCAGCTCATGTCCGTGATTACCGGAGTGGCCGTCAGGTCAAGGTCCGTCCCCACCTGCGCCCCGTCAACGTAGAACTGCACCGTCACCGCATCCTTGCAGATGACCTCGAACAGGTGGTTCTGGCCAGCGGTCATTGAGACCGTCGTGTTGGTGAACCGCCGCGTGACGCTGCCCTGGCGGCAGATCGCGTACCAGGTGGTGGAGACGCCCTCCCCGGCGGCGTTGTCGGGGTCCACGATGTAGCCGATGAAGTTGTTGGGGACGGTGGCGCCGCTGCCGGCGCTGTCGCCCCAGCCGAACATGCACTGAACGCCCGCCGAGGCGCTGGCGTTGCCCGGCCTCACCTGGACGTGCATCGGCACGTAGTTCGCGGTAGGCACCCAGAGCTGGGCGCTCAGGAGATAGTTGTTGTCGTTCTGGACATCGCACAGGAGTTGCAGGAGAGATACCGGGCCGTTGATCATCAGGCCCGTGTCGGTTGTGACGGTGGCGGAAATCTGCCAGCCCTCGGCGGCGTGCCAGGCGGGCACCGCCGCAGTTGTGGTGCCGTGAGGGCGGGCGACGAAGTCCTCGCTGAAGTGGTCACACAGCGCGGGAATGTGGCGCGAGGGGTACCAGACGTGCGTCGGGCTGGCGGCGTAGGCGTTCGGCAGGCAGATGTACTCCAGCCCGACATCCGTGCACAGGTATGTCCGCCCCACCATCGCGCTCGTGGCGCCGGGCCGGGCGGCGAAGGTGCCGTTCTTATGGAGGTGTGGCAGTGCGGCGTCGGCGCTGGCATCGCCCACCATTGCATTGAAGAGCGCCGTCAAGTCGTTCACGATGTCCGTGTTCCAGACATCCGCCGTGACGACGAAGTTCGTCGCCCGCGTCGTCGGTGCCGTCCAGTCGTCGACTGCCATATCTCTCCTACGGCGCTAGTGCCGTCGTTGTACTCAATGTCTGGGCGTCGCCCAACTCACCGGTGCCGAGTCTCCAGAAGTAGGCATCCACCGGACTGCAATCCCAGACAGTCCGCAGGCTCATCGCCCCGAACGCGAACTCCTGCCGAATCCCGTCAATGTAGTAGTCGCCGTTCAGCTTCGTACTCCGGTCGGCGTTGTCATTCGTGATGGTTACACGATCACCGATCTTGCGTGTGGTTTGCTGCGTCTGGAGCGCCGCCGTGCGATTAAGAAGGGTGACGGGGATTCGCTCGCGCTGAGTGACGTAGCGATCTCCCAGATACTCCGCGTAGCTCTGTGCCGCCGTCTCACGGGAAAGCCAGTCGTAGCGGTAAGTGAGCTTCGATGCCACCACCGGCGCGCCGACCGGCGTGTAGGTCACCTGGGCCCTATCGCTGGAGACGCGCACCGGCGTCCCACGAATGGCTAGGCTCGTCAGGTGGACCGTGCGGGCCACCGTGTTCACGAACGTAACCTGAGCCCCCTCACCGAAGTCCTGGAACGTCATGGTGACGTTGCCGGACTCGTCACTACCCGCTCCATCCCCATCGGGTGACGACCGGATAAAGTAGTCCGTGTTAGCGACGGGGATGATGTGATCCCGTACCAGCGCTCCGTAGTCGATTGGGATGACCTTCGTCGCGCTGGGACCGATGGATACCGGCGCGGGGAAAAGCTCGAATACGGTGGAGCCCGGCGCGCCCACCTCCCATTTCGTATAGCCGATCTCCACCTCCCCGATCAGATCCTCGGCATTCTCCTCCAGCCTCAAGTCCACCATCGTCTCGTCTATCGTGGCCTGCGAGGTGAGACTGGCCGACTGAATCCACCGGTGAGTGCGGGTGTCGAACGTAAGGTTGCCCGATTCGTCGACGTAGATGATGCCACCCAGTTCATTCATGGCGCAGTTACGTCGTAAGGTTGCCCGATTCGTCGACGTAGATGATGCCACCCAGTTCATTCATGGCGCAGTTACGGAGCGCCTCGCCAGCGTTCCGCCGGCGCGGGGCCACGTACTCGAAGACACTACTGCCCGGAACGGCGAACGAGCGCGGGATGGCGTTGCTGAAGAAGACGGCGTGAGCGGCTCCGATGCGGACTGCTTCGGCCCCGTTAGTGGCGGCCCCTCGAACCTCAATGTAGAAGTCCGTAGCCGCGCCATTGAACGTGCCGCTCACCGTGACGCGCTGGGGGATCGCGCTCAGCGTGACCTCCTGGTCCGCGATGGTGCCCACGCTGTCCGCCAGCCGCAGGGTAACGACTTCCCCGACGTCGGCGCCGTCCTCGCTCCAGACGTAAGCGGCGATGGTGAGCTTCTTGCTCTGGAAGTCGGAGTCTGCGGTATGGGGCAGGGAATAACGCACGCCTGTTGCGATGCCGGTGAGCCCGATCACGTCCATCGCCGCCAGCCCCTCCAAGATATGCCCCGCCGTGACACGCGTTCCCGTCGCCGCGCCCAGGTTGCTCCAGCCCGTCAGGTCATCCTTGAATCGCGGATTATCGACGTGCTCGTTGACTTCCGCCAGGTCGGCGATGCGGTGAGCCAGGATATCGGAGGCAACCTCCCGCATCATCGGCGCGCTCACATCGATCCGGCTCAGGACCCACATCCAATCGTTGCACTCCACCGTGAGGGTGCCGGGCATTCGCGGGTCCTGGAAGACGCGCCGCACGAAGCCGTGGAAGATGTTTTGCGACTCGGAAATGACTTGCACGCCCATCAGCGGACGTATGGGAGTTCCGGCGCCGCGCGGGCTGTACGTCCCAGCGCTGTTGTTCAGCGTTAGCGAGCAGGTGCCCGCGCCCGGCCCGAGCGCGACCGCGGGCCCGCCGATGACCTTGCTCGTGGCATCGATCTCGTAGGTGCCATCGTTGGTGGAGTCGAAACGAATAGTCGTGGTCAGGCTCACCGGATCGCCCCCCTGAGCGCGGGGAGAATCCATTGGACGAACTCGTTCGCCTGGTGCTGATCGCCGAGGATGGGGCCAGAGAAGTTGAAGTTCAGCACGAGCGCTTGGCCGCCACCACCAGCCCCCGCGAGCATCTGGCGGCTCTCAGCGTTCGAGAACACACGGGAGCCCATCGGCAAGGCCGCGATCTCCGGGCCGCGTTCGCCAACGAGCTGAAAGGGAGAACGCACGATGCCGCCCGCTTGATGGGGGAAGAGGAGCCCTCCAAGGGCACCCAGGCCACCAATCCAACCCGGCAAGGCTGGCCACTTAACTTTCTTGAGTATGCCGATCAGGCGCTCTATCTGGTCGATAACCCAGCCAATGGCGTTCCCGATTCCCCTGATCGTAATCCCGAACGGACCAAAGACGAAATGGAAAGCCTTTCCCAGGTCTTTGAGTTCCTGCTTAAAGAAGCCGAATTGGCCACGCAGTTGAGCGTCCCAGAAAGCTAATTCACCTTTCCAGAGGGCTCCCAATACGGTCATCAGACCACGCCACTCTGCGGCCATGAAGGCCGTGAACGCTGACCAGGCCTTACTCCACTGGCCCCTCAGAAGAGCATCGATGGCCTCGCCCGCACCCGCGACTTCCGTTCGCAGGCCAACCATGAAGCGCTCCCAGCCGCTTAGGTCTTCCTCGCGCTTGGCGTCGATTCGCTCAAACGCCGCCCTCAATTCTTGGTCGGTGAGTCCAATCAGGGTTATCAACGCTGTTAGGGCGAGAGCCGCTTTGGAGGCCGGGCCAAATGCCTCATGCATAGCCAGCCCGATGGCGAAAAGGGCAAACACAACGAGAACATGATTGGAGATTATGTACCCGAAGACTTTCTTGATATCCACAAGGCCCGTGCGGAACAGCCCAAACCATTCTTCGGCTGGCTCTCGCAAGTCCTTGAGAAATTGGATGATTCGAGGGATGATCTTATTTGAGGCGAAGGCTGCCCACTGATCGACAACCTTCTGTATCTGGTCTCTGTGCTCCAGCAGGAAGGCCGCTGCCTTCTGTGCTAGCTCCGTCAGGATCGGCAGCAGCGCCATCCCTATCGTCTCCTGAACCTCCGAGAGCGCGTTCTTGAGCTGCGCCATGCGGCCGCCGAACGTGTCTGCCGCCCGGCTCGCGCTGCCCCCGAACTCCGTGTTCAGTTCATTAATGATGAGCTGCTGCGCCTTTGCGGTTTGTCCCGTCTCTTGCAGCTTCTTGATGACCTCAACCTGCTCGCTGGTAAAGGACACGCCCACACGCCGCAGGGCCGTCATGCCAAGAATTGGATCGTTTAGCGCCTTACCCACCTGAATCGCGGAGCCCTGGAGGTCTGTCCCCAGCGCGGTACTCATGTCCAGCACCGCCTGGACGGCCTGCTGCATCAGCGGCCCCTTGATCTGGGTGAAGGTCAGAAGGACGTTCTCTGTGCTGAGGACGGCCTCGTCTGAGAACGTCGTCACCTTCTGGAAAGCCGCCGCCATATCTAGGAGCTGCGTTTTCGTCAGCCCAGCGGTGCCCTTCGTGGATTTAAGGACGGCCTCGAGCTGGGCGATGACCTTCTGGCTCTCCATCGCTTCCTTGATACTGGTGCCTAACACGACACCGAGACCACCAAAGGCAGCCCCGGCAAGCGCAACGGCTGGCACGAGAGCACCGCGAAGTTTCTGGGAGAGGCCCCCAGCTTCGCCTCCGACCTTGCGGAAGGTGCCGCTCGCCTTGTCATCGGCAGAGACAAGGATTCGGACTTCGTTAGCCATTGCTCTCCAGTGGTTTCGCCTCAGCCAAGATCGTCAACATCCGCAAGATGTAGTGCGCGTCCTCCTGGAGCACCACGGACGGCGGGACGCCCCACCGTTGGCAGAGCCCGTCCACCAACTCGGCCTCCAGCAACTCAGCGGGCTTGCTCACACGCTCTCCGTCATCGAAGGCTCCTGCGAATCCTCCTTTGATGAGGGTGAGCCTTCGCCTAAAGGGGCAGGTATTCCCGTCATCGCTGCGCTCCATGCCTGGATCATCGCCAAGCACAGGTCAGGCGGCAGGGACATGAAGCCATCAGCCGTGGCGGGGATGTCCTCGCCGCCGTCCTCTTTGAGATTCCACTCTATGAGGATTTCGTCACCGAAGAGCCGACAGGCTGCGATGATCTGCGCCTTATCGTCGGTGTCGATGCCCGCGATGATGAAATATGTCTTCATGCCCACATCCAGCCGACACCGCGCCTCAGCGCCCTCATAGTCGCCGGTGAGCACAAGTACACAGGTCTTGCGCGGGACGCTGAACCGCCCGTTCTTCTTGCTCACGGCCCTAGCTCCAGGCCGGGACGGTGCCACTGGAGAGCTGGAACGGCGCCGAGAATGTCAGCGAGCCGTCCGCCGCCCGGTTGAGGTCGTAACTTGTGAAGATGACCTCCATCGAGAGGGTTTGCCCGCTGATCGCTATCGTCAGCGTCCGTCCCACCTGGCCCGCCAGGATCGTCCTGTAGTTCTTGAGGACGGTGTGCGAGCCCGTGGTGGCTGCGTCGTTGAACACGCCGCTGATGGTGCCTGACCCGTCGCCCAGCAAGAGCAGCCGTTCCATCGCGCTCTTGTCGACGCCCGTCACGTCCTGCACCCCGGACGGGGTGTTGATCGTGATGGACGTCACGTCGTTCGAGATGTCGCGCAGCGTTCCGCCGCTGTCATCGACGGAAACGGTCATTCCAAGACCACTTTCCTTAGCGATTGTTGTTACCCCTTTCCTTGAACAGTTTGACCATTTCGGTTAAACTGTACCTATGAACTGCTTCTGTGGATGTGGAGAACGAATCCCCGATAAACATCTCTTCCGATACCGAGCGCCCTACTTCTTGCGCGGCCACGCACCTTCGCCGCTCTGCGCCTGTGGATGTGAAACCCAACTGCCATATTCTGAGTCCCGTCGATACCACAACTCGAAATATATCCGTGGCCATTCGCGCCGAAGCCGCGCGGCGCCCCAAGCCTGTGAGTGTGGGTGTGGCCAATTGACGACAGTCCATCATGGCCAGCCTCGGCGGTTCATATTCGGGCATGCTCGCGGCGGCGGAAGGCGAGGGCCTGGACACTACACCCGCGACGGCTACGTCTTCATTCACATGGGCAACAATCGCTACCGAGGCGAGCACCGCCTTGTCATGGAGCGCATTCTTGGACGATCCCTGAAGCGGCACGAGCACGTCCATCACATCAACCACAATCGCGCGGACAACCGCCCTGAGAACCTTCAGGTAGTGAACTGGTCGGAACACGGCACGAAGCATGGACACCCAGAAGGTGTTCCACTGAGCACCGAGCACCGCCGGAAACTCTCCGAATCTGGGAAGCAAGCTTGGGTTGAGCGCAAGAAGAAGCATTAGCCTATAGAAGCCTACCCGCGCCGTAGTAGCGGACCGCCACCACGGCGAATGTGCATTCGCTGAACGTGCCCGTCGTGTTGACCTTGAGATAGCGGCGGATCGTGCGCGTGAGCAGGTCCGTCTCTATGCGCTCGAAGGTTGAGGCCGTTGCCGTCGTGAAAGCGTTCAGCCCGGTGATGTTGGCAAACGCTGAGTTGTCCGCCGAGTCCTGGATCCGCATAGTTACGGAGGTTCCGGTGAATGAGAAGATGTGCAGGTAGGCGGCCATCCCGAAGGCCGTTGACACGTCGGTGAAGTCGACACCCGTCGCCGGGGCCGTCGCCACCGTGTCCGTCCGCTTGCCGGCCGTGAGCATCTTGCCCCACTCCAGCCCGAAACCGTTGGAGAGCGCCTGCACACTGAATATCAGCCCACCGTCGGCGGTGCGCGTCGGGTCGTAGGTGATCTGCTTGCCGGTCAGGCATGCGGACTCGTTGCCCAGAACCGTCCCTCGGAAGTAGGAGATAAGCGTGTCCGCCGTGGGGCGCAGCTTCAGTTCGGCGTGCTCGGCCAGGGCAGCGTCATTGAAGAATGAGCTGAAGCTGATCTCACCGTCGTACAGGCCGTGGATGCGCTCGTGCGCGCTCTTGTCGATGGCCGTCACGTCCAGCGGGTTGACCGAGGAGCGGATCGTCTGCACCGCTCCTACGTCGCCGGAAAGGTCGGAGCCGCCGACATAGAAGTTGTCGCCAAGGCCCGATTGTTTAGCCATCAGACTCCTCCTCAATCGGCACGAGATTGAAACGCCCTAACTCCTGAAGGCAAGCGGCGTCCTTGAGTTCAGCGGGCCTGCCCAGTTCAAGAATTGGGGCCTGCCCAACGACGATGTGCAGATGGAGTTCGGTGTAGTCCCTCGCGTCGACACCAAACGCCCGACAGAGCATCTCCGCCAACGAGCCGCTGCCGACCTCTTTAGCCATATTCAATCTCCTATGCGAACACCGCCACGTCGTTAACGTCGAGCGGGATGATGATGTCGGCGATGCGGAACATCTTCTGCACGTCCCCGCCGAGCTGCAAGTAACCGAAGGTCACCGTCAGGTCGGTAGGGCGCAGGTTCCGCACGTTGGCGTCGCTGAAGTTGAAGTCGCCGCAGAAATCCTCTATCAACTCGAATACCGCCGCCCCCATTACCATCTCCGTATTCTCCAACGGCTCGGCAAAGGCGTCGGCGTAGAACCGCACGATCAGGTTGAGCCGCGCCTGAGCGTAGGTGAGCGTCGTCTCCGGGATACTGACGGAGGACAGGAACACGGCGGCGGCAAGAGCTGTAGGCGGGGCTTTCGGTTCCCCAATGGTCACCCCGCCAGGAAAGCGCGCTGACGCCGAGAGGAAGCTGTGCGTCTTCTGGAGTAGGCCCCTCGGGTCAAAGGCCATCAGCGCAGCCGCCCCAGCGCCTTGCGGACGTGCTTTTCCAGGATGCCGCGCGACAGGCGTTGCAACTTATCGCGGGTGCGGCGGAAGATGGCGTACCCCTTGAACCGCGTAGCCTGATTGCGTGAGGAGACACCTTCCAGCCAGGGGCCGTACACAACGCCTGAGTCGCTGATGGCGCCGTGCAGGTTGCTCACCATCCGCCCGTGGATGGAGCGGGCGTAGTGCCCCGTATGTCGGTATCCGTGAGCCGCGGCGTAAGCCCCTGAGTGGAACACGCCGCCGCGTTCCCGTGGCTGCGCCATGCGGACCCCCTCGGCCTCACCTGTCAGCACGGTTTCCTGAACGGCATCATGGATCGAAGCCACAATCGGCCCAGGGCCGAGCCGGAAGAAGGGGCCGGAGACCTTAACGCTTACGTTCATAGCGCCATCGCCACCGGCCGGTCGTACTTCACCACGAGAGCCGCCTCCATCTGGGCTAGCAATCTGCCCCGCATTTCAACGGTTCCTTCACCAGTCCCGATTGCCCCCGTCCAACCGCCTTTATCCTGGTGCAGCGAGTGAACGGAGCGGGCGATGACGTACTCGGTGATGTCCTCCGGCACGGCATACTTGTTAACCGCCGTGGAGTTAGCGTGCGTCGCTGCCGTCGTGCCGTTCTGACCCCGCACAATGGTCAAGGTCCGAGCGACCTGAACAGCGGTGTCATCAGCGTGGGCGGCCAGCGCCGTGCCGTTGTAGGCCCGGATGACCGACAGGACGTTCCCGGCGATGCTGGCGATGTAGATCTCCTCGGAGTCGAGCTTGATGACCTCCCCCGCCACGAGGCCATGGCTGCCGTCAACAGTGATCGTGTTATCGGCCATATCGGCCGTGATCCCAGCGTCGTTCACAAGGATGGAGCCCAGCGCCGCGAACGCCCGCCCAGAGACGAACACCTGCTCGCTCTCAATCAGAAGCGTGTCACCCACGTCGATCAGCGCCGAGTTGGAGCAGACGAAGGACGTGGCCGCGGCGTCTGAGGCCAAGCCGCTTGCGACTGTGCCCGCCGCTTCGGTCGCGTTCCCGTAACCCCAAGAACCCGCCACACGGACAGCGCGCTGATTCGTCGTGGAGATCGTCGTCGCAAACGTCGCGTCAGCATCGGTGGATGAGCGGTCCAACTCCAGTCGGGTATACGGCGGCCCTTCGTTCGCAGGTTCTAGGAAGATGTCAGCGGTCGGCACGGCCGTCGCCGTATCGCCGTCGCGGGTCACACCAGAGATGGACAGCAGGTGCTCGTCCAAGTACAAGGTGTAACCATTCCTATGGCGGTCATCAACATCGCCATCCTGCGGCCAGTTGAAGTTGCGCGTCTGCGTCTTGGGGATGAACACGCCCTCGCGCAGCCCCAGGATTCGGTCGATATGACGGGAGGCCGCGTCGATGTGGCGGTCAACATGGGCATCCGAGTCCGTACCCTTGATCTCGCTGGCGCGTTTTACCTGTTCTCTGGTGGCATACCAATTACCCATGCTTCACCGCCACAGCTACGTAGGCAGGCGGGTCGTAGACCGTGGCGTCAGCGATGTGTGACACAACGTCGCCAAACACCCCTAGCCAACGCCCACAGTCACCGGGCTGGATCGGGATGTGCTTGTCGTCGCCAGGGCCGAGGTGGACGAACACGAGCGCCTTGCCGCCGTCTCGCAGAATCCGGTGCGCCTGTGCCACGAGCGGCGCCGGATCGTCCGTGTGATCGAGGACATTCAGCAGGAGCACGGTGTCGGCCCAACCAGTCTCTATGCCCTCCGCACTAGGCAGAATCTCCCACGACGTAAGCCCTGCTACCTTGTAGCGAGGCCCCAGTGTGTCGATGGCGACGCCCCGGTCGTAGAGCATCGTCTCCATGACAGGGAGCGGCCCTGACCCGATCTCCACCGTCCGGCCGGCGTCCATCATCTCGGCGAAAAACAGACCGTAGTAGCGCGCTCCGTATAGGGCGAGCATCCGCTGCTTCGCTGTTGGGTGCCGGAGGTAGTTCCTCCACCAGGCGAACTCGGCCTCCTGCTGTTCGGCGAAGCGGGAACGGCCCTTGAGCAAGGGGGCTGCGTTCCTGGTGTTCAGGCTCATGTCTTGGCCACAAGGCTTTCCTGATGGCTACCGAGGCCCTGGCCAGGGAGTGCGAGAACTGACCGGCCCTGCGCCGGCGCCCCCTCCGTGCTCAACATCCCGTGCTTGACGCCGAGATCATTCACCGTCACGGAAACGACAGCCCGGTGCTGGAGGATGATCGTCGGGTCAGCCCATATCTGGAAGCCGCACTGGCGGGCGCGCTCACAGAACGCCCAGTCTTCGGACAGGATGTGATTGCGCTCGTCGGCGTTCTCGTAGCCTGCCGCCCGCAACGTGTCGCCCTCCCTGATGCCGAAGGGGCGGAAGAAGTCCCAGAGCGGGGTATCACCGACACCCTGCTCGTAGTAGACAAGCGGTTCAAGGCCGTGAACCGTCTGGAAGCCGGGATGATCCAGCATTGCTTGCAGCACCTTGCGAGGGATGGCCATGAAGCCCGTCGCCAGGTACCGCACGTTCACGAGCTCCTGGCCTGGGCCGAAGAGAATAGGCTGGTTCGGCCAGAGCATGGATGCGATGTGCGGCTCCCTGGAGCGGGTGACGTATATCCCACCTACCGGCTCCTGGAGTTCCCGTGCCTGGGAGATGATCTTCTCCAGGTCATCGGGGAGAAACTGAACATCATCGTCAAGGATGACCATGATGTCAGCCCCCTCCAGCATCATCTCCTTGAGCATCTTGGTCGCCAGGATGGAGCGTGAGCGGAAGATCAGGGCGTCGCCGTCCAACGCCTCCCAATACATATCGTCCACCGGCGCACGGGTGGCGATTGCGGCGACCATCGCCTGCGCCGCCCGGACGTCGTAGTATCGCCAGATGGGAGTGGCTAGGTAGGTAAGCGACGTATAGCTACCCTCGCTTTCTCCGGCGCTTGTTCCTGGTCGGCTTCAGCGCCTTGTCTTCCGGCGGCCCTTCGACCGCCTTCTCTTCAATCCGCTCAGGCTCGTGAACAGGAGATTCTTGAAACGTAGGCTCCAGGCTCACCGCCTTACCGTCCCGTATCAACTGCTCGGCGGCGTCGACGGCCAGGTCATAAACCTGGCCGTCGAATAGCGCCCGCTTTTCGCCGCCGAGGCGGATGTCGGTCTGTTGGAGAATCCGAACCCGCATGGTTAGTAGGTGACCGCGACGCAACTCGTGAGCGCCGTGTTGGCGGCGACCACGACCTGGGCCCGGACATATCGCCCCACCTGGTCCTTGCGGACCCACATCTCCCGCACGCCACTGGCTGCGTTGGATGCCGCCAGCGTCGCATCGGGATAGGTGGTGACGTTGACGTTGGTGAAGTTCGAGTTGTCGCTGGACTCCTGAACGTAGGCCGCCACCGTGGCCGCCCCAGTCAGGGCTCCGGTGGCCACCACGAAGTAGCAGCCGCGCTTCCCCTGAAGGTCAACGCCGAGGCCGTCGAGTGTCGCAGCCCCCGACGAAATCGGGACACCCACTGGAGCCGCCGTCAAGGCCGCTATCGGGTTGTGCGCTGGGCTCATTCTTGCGCCCATGTTTCCTCCTTGTTTTCAGGTTGACGGGGGCCGGGAAGGCCCGGCCCCCTTAGCCGTCACTAGCTGGCGGCGCCCTTGATGATGCGGAAGGCGTCGTTCTCGGCGAACAGGGAGTCGTAGCGCACCCGCGCTGCGAAGCCCACCTGGTCGTTCGCCATGAACAGCTCGTCCAACCGGCGGATGCTCATGCCCACACGGTCGATGAAGTAGTACATGGAGAAGTCGCCGATGGCGCCGACTTCCTCGTTGGCACCCACCGCCGCCCCGTTGTCCCAGCCGGTGCCGTCGAAGAAGACGATTGGCCGCCCCAGAAGCCGTGGGCTGGGCTCGGCGCTCAGCAGCTCCTGGAAGACGTGGATACCGGCAGCGGTTGACCCGATGGCGGCGATCAGCCCCATGAAGGAGCTGGTCGTGTGCCAGGTCGCGTTGGCCCGCCACTGGGCGGGAAGCTCGTAGAACGCGGCCAGGATTTCCACCACGGTCGGCCCGGCCAGGGTCAGTAGGTCAGTGATGTCGCCGATGTTGCCCTGAGCGGCGCCGGTCGTGCGCAGCCCCAGCGGCTCCGTGGAGTTGTCACCCTCGATGGCCTGCTGGTCCTCGTAGCGGCCCAGCGACCGGGTGAACATCCCCGTCAGCAGGGCACCGATGTCGACCGCCGAGTCCTCCAGGAGTTCCGAAGAGACCTTGTTGATCCGCATGAACTTCTTGATCGTGAACGCGACCTCGGACAGGGTAGGGTTGCTCTCGGACGCCGCGGCCTCTTCCGCCACCGCTGCCCAGGTCACATCGTCCGTGGACGCGGGCATGGTGCCGGCGTCGCGGGTCGTGGTGAGAACGGTGCTGATAGGGCGGGTCACGCCGCCGATAGCACCCCGAGCCAGGATGATCGCCGTCCGCTGATCGGTCGGGACGAGGAAGCCGCCCTCGCTGTCCGTGTCCTCCTGAAGCGCCTTGCGGTCGCTGTCGCGCAGCCGCATGAGGATCTTGCGCTCCTCGGCCTTCAGTCCACGCAGGCCGTAGCGGATGTACTTGACGAAGGCGTCGTTCTCCTGCTGCGCCGCGACCTTCAGCTCGGGCGTCAGGCGCCGGATGATCGCCGGGTGCTGGACGGAGGCCGGGTAGCCCTTAATCCAACCCTCGGACTTCTCACTGGCGAAGGGGATGACCTCGAAGTTGCCCGAGGAGTCGCCGGTGGCCCCGTCCTTGTGGAGATACACGCCGGACTTGGCCTCGGCCGGGTCCTGCCCCTTGAAGAGCGCGTCCGTTGGGTTGCGGACTTCGCTGGCAGGCTCGTACTTCTCCAGCGCCGCCTTGAGAGTGGCCTCCTGCTGTTCGCCCTCGTCGGCCTCCTTGTCCTTCGCTTGGTACTCGGCGAAGATGGTGCCGTAGGACTCCGAGTCCTTGTCTTGCAGCGCCTTCATCGCCCGGCCCAACAGATCGCGGGCCTCGTTTCTTAGTTCGGTGGCTGTTGCCACTGTCTACCTCCTTAGCTTCTTGCTAGTTCCTGGTGGAGCGCCTGCCGCACCTGCTCGCGCTGCAGTAGCTCCCGGCGTTCGTTGAGTTCGTCCTCGGAGAACTGCTTTCCGTCCCCCGGTTCAGATGCTGATTCAGGAGCCTTCTCCTCATCCGGCTCCGCGCTCTCCTCCTCCATCCCCATCGCCCGCTCCATGCGCCCCATCGCGGCCCGCATCGAGCCCATCGCGCCGCGCATCTCGGACATCATGTCCTTGAGGCCGCTCAGGTCAGGCACCGCACCCTTGATAGCTAGCGTGCGGGTCTCACGGTTGGCCCCGACCAGGACGGGGGAGACCTCGAACAGGTCCAGCCCCTTCAAGAAGCGGACGTGCTCTCCGTCGAAGTCGCCCTCCTCTTCCTCCAGGACGCGGAAGCCGAAGCTCCACTCCTGAAGGCCGCCCATGTTCTTGACCGTCTTGTAGGCTTCCATGCCGGCGGCGGTGTCCAAGAAGAACGCCCCATCGAACACCGCCTGCTTGCGGCCCACCTTCACGGTGCCCTTACCGATGGGGTTGTCCCATTTGTGCGACCACACCATCGGCACTTCCTGGCCGTCCTTGAACGCGGAGGGCTTCACCACGTCGCCATCAGAGTCGATGGTGTTGAAGACGCTGAACGCGGCCTGGACGGTGCCGGTGGCTTCGTCCTTGAACTCGACCGCTGCCGTTATCCACTTGTCCATTCGTTCCTCCAGGGCAAAAGAAAAAGCCCGCTTCCGGGCGTCTTAAGACGCTCTAGAAACGGGCTCTGGTCTCGAAAGACTCTGTGGCCCTGTATGAAAGTTGTTGGCTAGATTATGCGGGTGAGTGGTTCAGGATGTCAAATAGCAACACATGTGGACTTGACAGGTGGAGCTAACTGTCCTAAGCTTTTGAAACGATGCGAAAGGTAAGAACCTTGCATGATGAAGCCGTCCGGCGGCAGGTGGGGCAACTCATCTTCGAGCTCAGGGACATGCTGGAACGACGAGTGGTCAACCAAAGACAGATGGCTGCGGAATTAGAGGTTTCCCAGTCTACGCTGAGTCGCATCTTGTCCAGCAAACAACGACCGTCTCAATCGCTGATTAACGCATTTGCTTTCTATACCAGGCGACGTGAACGGTCCTGGCGGTGGCAGCAACGCTTTGAGGAAATCGTTTCGGACAGGATTGGAGATTTTCAGGCGACCTTAGCGTCTATAGTCATCAGGCTGGAGGAGTTGCTGAAAGAGACGGAGCAACTTCAGTATGCAGTTAGACAGCAGGTCACTGTTACGGTTGAACGTTCTGGAGATGGACGTGTAGTTCTTCGTGTCCTACCCTTGGACAACCTGAAAGGAGGTGAACCAGAATGAGGCTCTGCCATAGGTGCGGACTACCGCTTGACGGCTGCGTACTGCTGTACCCAGCCACCTGTCCAGACTGCTACTTCAGACCCAGGAGGATATGATGAGTTGCCCAAAGCACACACAGGGATATCTATTCAGCGACTCAGACCGGCCCTGCGGCTTGTGCCTGCGCAGGTCAAAACGTCGCCGCGCAAGTAGGGCACTCATGGAGGGCGATACCGAGCGCTGGAGACAGATCACCCGCGAGCGCATTGAGCCTGGAGAGTTTGACGGCCTGTGAGCTTCTACCGCGAATACCTCAACTCGTCGGCCTGGCGAGCCAAGCGGGAAGAGATGCTAGAACTCGCAGGATACCAGTGTGAGGAATGCGGGTCCGGCGGACACTTGCACGTTCACCACTTGACCTATGTGCGATTGGGGCGCGAGGAGCTAGACGATTTGGCCGTGCTCTGCCCCCAGTGCCACGAAGCAGCGCATCTCTAGCGCTTGCCGCTATACCGTCAAGTGCCCGTTATCCGGCATCTGCCGCACGGGGATGATGTCGGGCGGCTTCGGGGCCTGCGCGTCGCGAATGACGTCCTTCGCCAGCTCCAGCAGACCGTAGACCATCACCTTGTTCTGGATCGGCCCCGTGACGGTCAACTGGCCGTTGTCGTGGAGCGTGATCGTGATCTGTACCATCATCGGCCTCTCTTAGCGCTTGACCCCGTGCTCCGCCCGCGACCTCTTGGCGCCCTGCTTCCGCTCGTTGCGCTGCTTCTGACGCTCGCGGCCCTCGGTCTTCTGGCGCTTCTTGTTCTGAGCGCGGCTACGCTTGCTCATACCGCCACTCCGAACCGAGCCTCGTTCTTGCACTTCGGGCAGCGGATCGTCGCCCCCCGTACATCCTTCGCCAGCAGCCGCCCACACTCCGGGCAACGCGCCTCCTTGATCTCGTGCGCCCCGTTTCCGGCCTGTTCGCTGGGGATTATCGGGGCCCGTGACCGGACGCAGTTGGGGTGCTCCAGCGGATTCGCCTCGAACTCTTCGATGGTCCAGATCGCGCCGTTCGCCGCAGCGCACCCAGGGTCGCCGTCGCCATCGAACACTTGGACGTGGGTGAAGCCAGCCTCACGGTAACGGCTGACAGCGGCAAGGTTATCCGCTGTCCCCAGTTCCGTCCGCGCCACCATCTGCGCTCTGCTGCGGCTAAACGCGGGCAAGTCCTCCAGCAGCCGCGCCGTCTGCCGTACCGACAGCCCCTCGTTGCGGGCCACGAGCAACGCCTGCTGGACCTGCTTGCGGGTCTCCTCGGTGATGCCAGTGATTCGCGCCCCGCCATCCTCCAGAAGCCGCACAACACGCGGGTCGACCGGGTCGAAACCTGGCGGTAGCCCGGCCTCGGCGCCGCCGATCTGCCAGCCCTGCTCTATCGCCTCCGACCAGAAGCCCAGCAGCGCCTTCCGTAGCAGCTCCTCCTCTTCGGGCGGCACCAGGTCGCCCACGTCCAACGCCTTGACCGACTTCGGCAAGCGGCTCACAACACGCCGAGCCTGCCCCTCGAAGAACTCCGCGAGCCCAGCCTCGGCCCGTTCT
>Ga0209341_10002347_pt1 | contig 18008 bp, 16 predicted proteins | sample RifCSP13_2_FD_184020 | JGI IMG/M metagenome (GOLD analysis project Ga0209341, IMG submission 184020) | Soil microbial communities from Rifle, Colorado - Rifle CSP2_sed 13_2 (SPAdes) (version 2) | ecosystem: Environmental > Terrestrial > Deep subsurface > Rock core/Sediment | place: Rifle... | reverse complement strand
CCCAGGCGGTGAACTTATCGCGTTTGCTTCGGCACCGACAGGTTTTACCCCGCCAACACCAAGTTCACATCGTTTACAGCTAGGACTACCGGGGTTTCTAATCCCGTTTGCTCCCCTAGCTTTCGCGTTGGAGTGTCAGGAATGGTCCAGGAGGCCGCCTTCGCCACTGGTGTTCCTCCGGATATCTACGCATTTCACCACTACACCCGGAATTCCACCTCCCTCTACCATCCTCCAGTCTGCTAGTTTTGAGCGACACCTCCCAGTTGAGCCGGGAGATTTAACACCCAACTTAGCAAACCACCTACACGCGCTTTACGCCCAGTAAATCCGGATAACGCTCGGATCCTACGTGTTACCGCGGCTGCTGGCACGTAGTTAGCCGATCCTTATTCATGAGGTACAGTCCTTGCTCTTCCCTCATAAAAGTGCTTTACAACCCGAAGGCCTTCATCGCACACGCGGCGTTGCTGCATCAGACTTTCGTCCATTGTGCAATATTCCCTACTGCTGCCACCCGTAGGTGTCTGGACCGTGTTTCAGTTCCAGTGTGGGGGGTCACCCTCTCAGGTCCCCTACCCGTCTTTGCCTTGGTAGGCCGTTGCCCTACCAACTAGCTGATGGGACGCAGGCTCCTCCCGAAGCGAATTACTCCTTTAGTTGCAAGACCTCTAACTCTCGCAACCACATGGGGTATTAGCAGCCCTTTCGAGCTGTTATCCCCCACTTCGGGGCAGATCACCAACGCGTTACTCACCCGTTCGCCACTAAAAGTCATCGTATTGCTACAACGACTTCTCGTTCGACTGGCATGTATTAGGCACGCCGCCAGCGTTCATCCTGAGCCAGGATCAAACTCTCCGCAAAAAACTTTCATGCACACGAGGTGCATTAGGTTTCGAATTGATTTGCGGTAAAGTAATTAACGCAAGCTTGTTTCTAAACTTCTTATCACTATTCAGTTGTTAAAGTCCGGCGCATGCACAGGGGCGGGATTCTACCACCCACTATCGACCTGTCAAGCTCGATAGACGACAAAAACCCAGATGCCATTCTCGATGGTCATCGGTTCGGCATTGTGCTGCGGCTAAATTGTAAGGGATCTTTGTTGCGGGGATAGATCCTATAATGCTTTGCTCCTACATTATAGCCTGTCTGACAAAAGCGTCAAGGGTGAGAAACAAGGACGAAGATGAAGGATGAAAGGGGTGAACTGTGCTAGTCGTCAATCTTAAGACAAGCTCTGCCGCCCCGCCAGCGCCCGTATCAGGGTGCTCTGGTCCGCGTATTCCAGATCCCCGCCCATGGGCAGACCACGCGCCAGGCGGCTTAGGCGGGAGCCCGTAGGCGCCAATTGCTGTTGCAGGTACATGGCTGTGGCGTCGCCTTCCATGCTGGGGTTGGTGGCCAAGATAATTTCCTGCACGCCGCCAGCCCGCACTCGGTTCAATAGGTCGGCAATTTTCAAGTCATCCGGCCCGATACCTTCTATTGGCGATAGCGCACCGCCGAGAACGTGGTACAGGCCTTTGTAGCCACCGGTGCGCTCCAATGCCAGCACGTCCAATGGCTCTTCAACCACGCAAATGGTAGTGCGATCGCGATCGGAACTGGCACAAATCGGACACAATTCCTGACCAGCCGTGGTGATGTTGAAGCAGATCTGGCAAGTCGCAGTGCCGGCGCGCAAGTTCGCCAGCGAGGCCGAAAGTTCCGCTGACAAGCCGCCGTCCACGCGCAACAAGTGGAACACGAGTCGCGAGGCCGTCTTGGGCCCGATACCCGGCAACCGGGATAGGGCATCGATTAATCTTTGAATGGGTTCAGGGAGCAACAAATATTGCCTCAATTATTCAATCAGGTGTAACCATTTACAACAAAGGTAGAAAGAACACAAGATTTTTAATTAATACTATGCGATCTTTGTGTCCCATTCGCTCGCTCAAGGCAGGGTTCGTGTTGTAAGATTTTATAAACCCAGGCCACCCGTCAACGGACCTAATCTTTTCTTCGCCAACTCGCGAGATTCATTGAGCGCGTTGTTGAGCGCCTCCAGCAGCAATTGATTTAGCCGATCCGCGTTTCCCGACGTTAGCAAGTCGGGGTTGATCTCGAGATTTGTGACGCGCTGATCCCCAGTTATCGTCACCGTGACTGCACCTTTCCCCACCTCAGCAACAACCATTTCTTTGGCCAGTTCATTTTGCGCTTCGACCAATTCGCCTTGCATTTGGCGCAAGTGTTTAAGCATTCCAGCCATGTCACCTAAATTGGGCATCTTGTCCATTGAACACTCCTGTGTCTACTCGCCTTTTCCCAAGTCAGTTTTGTCCACAATCTCTCCACCGAGGCGTACGGCGGCTGCGACCATGCCGGAACTATCCAGCCCGGGTGGCAGTTCGCCCGTCTTGCCGCTGGCCAGGAAACAGCTTACGTCCAGTCGAGTACCCAGTATTCGGTCCACTGCAGCTTGCAGAGTTTCGACGTTCTCGCTTTTTTCCATCTTTTCCTTCAAGACTTCGCCGCCAAATCCCAGGAACAGGGTAGACCCTCTAACCTCGCGCATTTTGATCGAATTCAACAATGCGTTTAATTGCGGATCGCGCGACTTTACTTCGTCTTTGACCCGCAGCCATGCTTGATTATCCAGTTGAACCTTAGGGGTTTCCGAAGAGGGCGATAGATTTTGAGTAGCTGGATGCGGAGTTGCCTTTGGCTGGGGTTGCGCGCCGGCTTTAGAAGCAGTCGCACCAGTTGCTGCGCTACCTTCGGTCTCGGATGGCGCGTGTAACGCTTGCAACGCTTCAATATACGCCAGTTCCAGTGGCAAACTTGGCAACCAGGCTGGCTTTTCACCAGCGGCCTCGTTGAACAATCGGATGGCCCGCAGGATTTCCGACAAGGTGAATTCCTTGGCCAGTTTGCGCATACGCTCGCTTTCTTCGCCGGCATACTCGGGGCCAAGCGGCGCGCCCATACACAATAAAAGCAATCCGCGCAGCGTGTCTACTATCTGGCGTGCGAATTGCCGCGGATCGGAACCAGCGTCCAGCGCCTTATAGATCTGATCAAGCCCAGCGCCAGTTTCTTTGGCTACCAGCGCATCGATCAAATCAAGAACGGCAAGGGTGGTCGAGGTGCCCAAAACCTGCTGGGCCCAATCCAATTTCACCTCGCCGCCGGTGGAAGCAAGTTGATCCAGCAGGGATTCGGCATCTCGCAAGCTGCCGGTTGCCTGGCGGGCAATGAGTTCGAGCGCTGATTTTTCGGCTTTGATATTTTCATCCATAGAGATTTTTTCCAACCGCGTCACAATCTCGCCAACCGGCAGGCGACGGAATTCGTGGCGTTGGCAGCGGGAGAGCACGGTAGCCGGGATCTTGTGCATCTCGGTTGTGGCGAGGACAAAAATGGCATGTGGCGGGGGTTCTTCGAGCGTCTTCAGCAACGCGTTGAAGGCTGCCGTTGAAAGCATGTGCACTTCATCGATGATGTAGACCTTGTAGCGGCCGCGGTTGGGAGAGAAATTAATCTTGTCGCGCAGGTCGCGGACGTCTTCGACGCTGGTATTGGAAGCTGCGTCGATCTCGATCAAATCCAGGAAGCTGCCGTTCTGCACCGAGATGCAATTCTCGCAGCTGTCATCCGGTCGTCTAGCGGGATCTTTGTGCTCACAGTTGACCGCTTTTGCCAACAACCGCGCCACACTGGTCTTGCCAGTGCCGCGCGGCCCGGCGAACAGGTAGGCATGCGCCACACGCTCAGCAGCCACGGAATTTCGCAATGTATCCACCACATGGGATTGGCCGACGACATCTGACCAAGTGCTGGGGCGATACTTGCGATAGAGAGAGAGTGACATAGAGGCGGCTATCAGCTTTCAGCTATCAGCTGTGCAAACAACGATGGGAATAAGATTAGTGTAACAGAGGGAGATTGGAGGGGCAAGCAGTGACATTTTAATGAGCAAAAGGCCTTAGCTCCTCCTCTGTTTTTACCAGCGGTTTATGTAAGCTTTGAGTTGGAATGTGCAGATTGTAATTTCGGATCTCGGAATTAATTCCATTGATTTTCTTCTTAAAATCCTCTCTGGTCTTCTTCCATTCGTTCTCCACCCAATTTAAGTCTTTTCCCTCCGCGAGCGCTTGCTGGCGCCAGGCCCAGGCACGGGCCAGCGCCTGGCGAGCCGCAGCCAATTCCAACTCGATAGCCTGACGCTGTTCGATGAATTCCGGTGCGAAGCCGTTTTGTTTAAGGAGATGATAGGCCAATTGCCATTCAGGATCGAGATAAGGATTCTCTTCAAGATTGAGCGGCTTCCCCTTACCCGGTAGGTTATCAAAGGCGCCTTCTTGCATCGCCTGCTGAATGATCTCGTCGATGCTTCGCATAAATGAAATTCTACCTGGAGCTGGCGATCGCCCCAACGCGTCACCAACTTCTAACCCGAGAAACGCAACGGAACAAGGATTGGAATCTTGTGTCTGCGCTTCTCGCTAGGGCACAGTATAAGTAGCCTGTGTGCGACCACTGGGATCGACCAGGCTGGCTTCTTCACCAACCCTCCACAGGGAGACCTGGCGATCCCAATACAAAGCATTGGCACTGTCATCCCCTTCGCGGCTGAAAATACTCACCTCGGCTCCGGGGTGCAACACCAGCGCCGGGAAGCGATACTCGGCCCCCGATTCGTCCCGCAGTCGCCAGCCAGCCAAAGAGACGTCTTCGCCTCCAATGTGCTCGATGATCACGCGTTCGTTCTCCAGGTCACCGGCGCCAATCACAGCATTGATTGTCAGCTGCGCAACGGTGGTATTCGTAGAATCGGAAGGTCCAAATTCTGGAACGTCACCCAACGTAAATCTTGTCCACAACGCAAGCACCATGAGTGTGGTCAGTGCCGAAACGATTACATTGACTACCAAATAGACAAGTAAGCGCTTGCCGGGGTCTAGGCTGTTGAGCATACGCCCATAATAGCATGCCGTGTTTGCGTCGCCACTCAAGAATGTAAAGCGAATCAGTCGCGGCTTATATCAAAATCATCCATGAGCCGCTCTGCCGTCAGCCGACCCGACACCATGGCCGTCGGCAGCCCCGTGCCGGGGCGCGTGGAAGCGCCGGCGAAATAGAGGTTGTGAACCTTCGCGTGCCGGTTACTTGGTCTGAAATATGCTAGCTGCCGCAGGTTGTGGCTCAGCCCATGTGTAGCACCCTTTGCCAAGTTGTAGCGCTTGCGCCAGGATAACGGTGTATAGGACGTTTCGAACTTGATGTGCTCGGATAGATCGGTAATTCCTAGCAGGGTCAGTCGCCTAAAAACCTGTTTCCGCGCCCGATCGCGCAGGGCGCTCCAATTTTGCTCGCCGTTCTCACTAAGATGGCCCACGGGAACGATCGCGGTGAGTGTGTCCTCGCCAACAGGCGCCATGGAGGCATCCAGCCGCGCCGGTGCATGGATGTAGAAACTGGGATTTGCCGGGAGGGTTCGGCCGTTCGAGGTGCTGCGGAAATTCCCCCGATAATCATCGGCGAGGAATAATGTATGCGGGGGTAACTCGGGATAGCTCTTATCCACTCCCCAGAAGAAGGAAATTACCGAGCAGGAATATTTCTTGCGAGCCAGACGCTTGGCTTCGTTATCTTGTGGCAATAAGTGCTGATACATATAAGGTAAGTCTGCGTTCCCCAGGAAGACGTCCGCTTCCAGGCGCTCACCGCCAATAAGCTGCACGCCGGTTGCCCAGTCATCTTTTACCTGAATACGTTCAACTTCCGCATCAAAAAAGAATTCGACACCAGCTTCGCGTGCAATGTCCACCAGAGCATCCACCACGCGGTACATGCCACCTTTCGGGTACCAGACGCCGTGGGCCAGTTCCGTGTAGGGCATCATCGAGAACGTTGCCGGGGCCTCGAAGGGGCTGAGACCCATGTACACGTCCTGAAAGGTGAAGGCGGCCTTCAGCCGTGGCTCGTCGAAGTAGAAACGCATGTTGGCATAGTGCTTGGCCAACGGTTTCACCTGAAATAACAACGGGATGTTGCCTATATTCCATAAATCGCCGGCCTTGCGGAAATCGCGATTGACCAGTTTTTCAATCGCGATGTCGTAATGGCGACGACCTTCTTCAAGGTAGCCCAGCAGCCCAGCAAACGCTCCCGGCTCGATGTTCTCAACTTGTTTACGAAGTCTAGCCAGATCCGAGGTCAGCGCCAGCTGGCTGCCATCATCGAAGACAAGATGGTAAGTAGGGTCGACGCGCTGGGGGTCAAGCCGCTCCCACATCGACGCACCCAGGGCAGCGAACTCGGCCTCGTAGATCAGCGGCATTACCAGCAAAGTAGGCCCTGAATCGAAGCGATGGCCATCACGCACGAATTGGTCGCAACGGCCACCGGCGTGGTCGTTCTTGTCCAGCACCGTCACGCGCAGGCCGCGTTGTGCCAGGTGCGTCGCGGCGGTGATGCCTGCCACCCCGGCGCCGATAATCAATACGTTGGGTCGTTTCACAGGTCCTTGCGTTGCCCGGCAGTGTGAACACCCACGGGAGCCGGATGCGAGGCCGGATTACCAAATAGGGAACTTAGCAGTGAGGCTGAAAACGCCGTCAGGCCTCGCAGCGTCTTCTGTGAGGGATACCGAGGCCTCAACAAATACTCGTCCAACTGAATCTGTGACAGCACCCACTGAAAGCGGCTGATGTACAAATGACCAGCCAAACGACTACGTAAACTCTCCACGCGCCGTAGATATTCGCGCCCGATGCGGAATTGCTCCCGCGCGAACAGCACTCGCGCGCGCACCCAGGCACGGTATGCCGGGTGCTCGACCTCATTGGGGCCTATGCCAGCAGCCTTCAGCACCTCGCGGGGGATATTGAAATAACCCGCTTCCACATCTTCCAATGTGTCACGCAGCATATGGGCCACATGCGCCGCGGAGGCTGCCGCATATCGCGTACTGTCATTCGGCGCGTGCCGTCCATATCCAATGAAGTAATGCAGGGCGTCCATCACGGCCACCGCCAGGTGGCAAGTGTATTCATCAAGTTCATTCAGCGAAATCAACCGCCCGCGCCGTTGTGCGTCGAAGGCCATCACAGCCATCATATGGCGCAGATAGCTGCGCGCACCGCTATCCCGAACGGGATCACTGGCTACCAACTCTGCCAGCATCATCTCTTCTGGTTCAAGGGAGCCGGGATCTTGGTGTGCAATCAGCGATTCGAGCAGACGGCTTTGGCGGCCAACGAATTTCAGCCTTTCGGCATGGGATTCGAGTTCCCTGTCCAGGCAGTCATCGACCCAACGAAAGTAGGCATATGCGTGATACGCCTGCGGGATCCGTTCGCTGTCCACCAGGAGGCGAATGATGCAATAAGTCTGTTTACTGGCCTCACGGGTGATTGCCGCGCCCAGATTGTTCGATAAAAGGTGGGATGCGTCCAATGGAAACCTCTTAACACCACGGTGAAGTGAACCATAATATGTACGCACAAGGAATGGACAAATTGCCCATTTAATCAAGGCAATACGACATCTTTTTCGAGGGTAGAAAGAAACAAAGTTAGAATCCCATGAAATGAAAATCCATCTTGTAGACGGAACCTATGAGTTGTTCCGCAATTACTATGGGGCGCCGCCGAAGAAGACCCCAGATGGCCGGGAGGTTGGCGCCGCATTAGGTTTGCTTCGCAGTTTAGTGGCTTTGCTGGGACAGCCCGAGGTCACCCATGTCGCCTATGCCTTCGATCACGTCATCGAATCCTTCAGGAACGACCTGTACCCAGGTTACAAGACCGGAGAAGGAATCGATCCCGATCTCTGGAACCAGTTCCAGATAGCCGAGGACTTGGTTGCTGCCGCCGGAGTTGCGGTATGGCCGATGGTCGAGTTCGAAGCAGACGATGCCATGGCGGCCGGCGCGACACGCTGGAAAGACGAAAAGTCCGTGGAGCAGATCCTGCTTTGTTCGCCGGATAAGGACCTGGCCCAAATGGTGAGCGGAACTCGCGTCGTTGGCTGGGACCGGCGGCGCGACATCGTTCTGGATGAAGAGGGCGTTTTCCGGAAATTCGGTGTGACCCCGCAATCGATTCCGGATTACCTCGCCCTGGTCGGCGACTCCGCCGACGGCTACCCGGGAATCCCGGGCTGGGGCGCGAAATCGGCCTCCGGCGTCTTGTCGAAATTTGTGCATTTGGAATTCATCCCCGAAGATGTGCGCACCTGGGGAATCAAGGGAATGGCACCCGGCCGCGCTGCAAGCCTAGCCGCCAACCTGGAGCAGCATCGCGAGGACGCTTTGTTATTCCGCAGGCTGGCCACCTTGCGCACCGATGTGCCGCTCGCGGAAAATCTTGGCGACCTGGAATGGAGAGGTGCGCTGCCCGAGCTCACAGAGCTCTGCACGGATCTAAGGAGATTCTAGCATTCCTGAACGCGTCACGGCCTGGCAGTGAATTCAAGACTGCTGGCGAAACCTAAACATTGCTGGTTTTGAAGGCAGAGGAAAAGGTGAAACTCGTCAAGGGTGTTCATAACCATGCTCAGAAGCTTTGTGTATCATCTAACTTGAAATTCCTGTTGGCGTTTATGGACAAAGTGCAGGAAGAGGCAGAGGCATATGGCGTCTAAGAACGGCAGCGTCTTCAAACAGCCTTACTTAGCCATCCGAAGAAACATTGGATTTCTGGCCATGGCCTTGCCTTTTACCGTTTGGATTGGCGCACTCTTAATCCCTCCCAGTGTCGGTGTCCGTAGCTCGATCAGTGCCTATTATCACACCGAGATGCGTAATGTCTTTGTAGGCATCCTTTTCAGTATGGGTGTTTTCCTCTTCACCTACAACCCAAAGTTTTACGACAAAAGTTACGGAAAGGGAGATCAGTATCTTGGCATGCTCGCCGGCGTAGCCGCGGCCATGGTGGCCTTGTTTCCCACGCCTCGAGACAACTGGCGAGAAATCTTCCCACCGGCCCCTTATGATGAAGGGGCCTATGGAGTCATCCACTTCATCGCGGCAGGCGTTCTTTTCGGAAGCATGGTTTACTTTTCTTACTTCTTATTCACCGAGACAAAACCTGGTAAAAGGATACGACGGGGAAGCATCAAGGCAAAAAGGAATAGGGTTTATCGGGCTATGGCAGTCGTTATGCTCCTTTGCATGTTGTTAATCGGTGTTTACTTTGTCACCGGATTTGCACCGATAAGCCCGGACGTGCTTGCAAAATTTCCACCTGTATTCTTCTTGGAATGGGCAGCGATATGGGCTTTTGGCATCTCCTGGTCTGTAAAGGGAGAGGCACTTGAACAGATTACAGATAGAGCCAAGCGGTTAGGCCGAGAAGCTATCAAACTTAGGAAGCAGATGGGGCTGCGGCTTCATTAGTGGGCCCGGCAGGATTCGAACCTGCAACCAAGCGGTTATGAGCCGCCTGCTCTGCCCTTGAGCTACGGGCCCTCTCATTCATTGTACTCGCAGAAACCATGGAGCAATTTCTCCTAAAATTGTCTAGACAAAGGAGAGTTGGCCTGTACAGATGTTCACATAGTGTATTTGTCATTTTCCAACATAGGTAATTCGGCACTTGCCTAACCCCCCTGCAAGGTATATAAATAGCTCTACATTCGTACCCTAAATAGAGGGTTTTTAATTTATGTGGGCTCTCGTCAGCCGTTCAACTCGCGAAGGAATTCAAATCCACGACATCAAAGCTGGGGTCACCTCGATTGGCAGGGTATCGTCAAACACCATTCCCATCCCTGACCCCCTGGTTTCTCGATTCCATTGCGAACTCGAAGTGGACCCTGAAACGCAAGAGTTGTCCTTGCACGACCTGGGAAGCAAGAATGGAACTTATGTAAATGGCAAGCCGATTACGACAGTTCAAGTGTTGCAAGCAGATGATCAAATTCGTATTGGGCACAAAGTCTTTGAGATCCACCAACGCGGCGCCAAAACCAGGTTTGCCGAGGAAAAAGGGCGCTTGCGCACACGCCCACTCAGCGGTGAATTAGTCCGCCAATCGATCGATCGCCATACGCTTTTATTGAATGAAATTTCCGAGCACCTGAACACGGTTCCCGATCTAGATGCAGCCATAGAGCAGGTGACCACGCTTACGAAGAAGGTACTTGGGGCCGATCGTAGTATCGTCATTTTGGCATCCGGTTTCGACCAGTTGAAAAAGATGGGCATTCCCAGAACCATCACCCGGCCTGCTATCGAGGATCAGCTGATCGTCCACATCGTTGGGATTGACGAGCATCCCAAGTTAGGAAAAACGGGCCTGCTTCAGGGGGTGCATTCAGCCCTTTGTGTGCCCGTGCCGGTCAACCAGGAAGTGGCCGCCATTTTCTATCTGGATAAATCCACGGCTTCATCTCCCCCATTTACCGAACGCGAATTGGAATTGGCGGTTGGTATCAGCCATCAACTAGCCCTGGCCATCCAGCGAAAGGAAATGGAAACCAGGCTGGCAAAAAAAGCCCAATATGATCCTTTGACCAGCCTGCCCAATCAAAATCTGTTTGTCAGCTTCCTGGAGAAGGCAGCTGGACAGGAAAAACAGAACCCTGAATTCGGTTTCATGGTCATCACCCTGGACCTCGACGACTTCAAACTGGTCAATGATTTCTACGGCTACGCGTTGGGAGACGAAGTGCTCCTGCTTCTGGCGCGCCGGTTGAGCGAGTTCCTGCCCGCGGAGGCTTCCATTGCGCGGATGGAAGGGGACGCGTTTGCCATTCTGGTGCCAGGGGTTAAAGATGGAGAGGAAGCCGCAAGGTTCGCCCATAACCTGCATAAGACCATAACCAAATCCATCATATTGAACGACCGCCAGATCAACCTCAGCGCAGGCGTTGGGATCAGTCTGAGCTCCGTCGGTTACGACAAACCCGTGGACCTGCTGCGCAATGCAGATACAGCCATGTATCGCGCCAAAGAGAAAGGCAAGGCTCAGAGCGCAGTGTTCAACGAAAACATGCGTGAACGGTCCATTGCCCGCCTGAACCTGGAAAGCAAATTGAGCCGAGCCATCGCCAATGACGAGTTCCGCGTGCAATACCAGCCAATTGTTTCCTTGGAGAACGCCGCCATCATTGGTTTCGAAGCGCTGGTGCGCTGGCAGCAGGCGAAGAACTTCCTGATCTCGGCAAGTGACTTCATCCCGCTGGCGGAAGAAACCCACGTCATTTACGATATCGACATGTTTGTCCTGCAGACCGCCAGCGACCAACTCAAGGAATGGAAAAACAAGTTTCAGATAGCGGTTCCCCTGTGGGTTTCTGTCAATCTTTCCAGCCGACATATTTCCAACAGGTCCCTAATCGGAACTTTGCAGCAGATCATTAAAGAAACCGGGTTGGAGCCGCATAGTCTCAACCTGGAGTTCACGGAAAAAACACTGATGGAAGAAAATAGCGAAACGATCATCGTGCTCAACAAACTCAGGGAGATGGGCATTCAATTAAGCATCGATGATTTTGGGACCGGCTACTCCTCCCTCAGTTATCTACGGCACTTCCCGGTTAATTACATTAAACTCGATCGGTCCTTTATTTTCGAAGGGGATTGGGAAATCGCCAATTTGATCACCGACCTGGCTCACAAACTCGATTTAGACGTGGTTGCGGAAGGGGTTGAGAACGAAGAACAATTTAAGCGGCTGCAGGAGCTAACCTGCGATTACGCGCAGGGAAACTATTTTTCTTCGGACGTAGACGCGAAACAGGTCGGCTTGATGCTTAAAACAATACAGGATCAATCAGCCGCAAACTAACGGCGCGCAAAAATTCCACCAATAATCACCAGAACGAATTACGGTTGGAAAAGATCTTCAGGGGTAAACCGAACCAGATTGACCCCAGCTAATTGCAGCGCGGTCTGCTCAATCTGCAGCCAGAGAATTCCTGCCCGACAAGCTCCACCGCTGGTCTGGTGATTGGGGTCGCTGAAAGTCAGCGTAAGGGTTCCATCATCCAACATAACATCATCCAAAGTGACGCCCTCTAGTGGATACTCGGTGGTGAGGCCCTGGGCACGCTCGCTTTCACTTAATTCGCCGGCGATAAGCAGGTTGATTGTTTCCTCTATTAGCCGTTCGCCGCTCAGGCTGCCAGATACTTCACGCTGTACGGCCACCAGCCCGTCGGCGCTGCACTGGATATTGCCATTGGCGTCTAAGTCAAGATCGGGATCATAGTAATACAGCGAGACTTGTTGAGTCGCCGGCGCGCAGGCAGCCAGGGCCAACGAGAGTAGAGCTGCAAAGGCAAGTAGAAACTGTTTGTTCATTTTCGGGCCTCAGTTCGGTCTAGAGTGGAGGGTAGAGATCAATCTGATAACCGTCAGAGTCTTGAACCACGGCGCAGCGCTGACCCCAGGAAGCGTCCCAGGGTTCCTTGAACAGCGTAAAAACCAGCGTCTTTCACCTTTTTTGCTACGGCGTCAATTTCCCCAGCGGAACTGTATTGAATGGCAAAGGCTCCATGGTTGCCCGGATTCGGTGCTTCGCCAAGGTATTCTTTGACTGACTTCTTAGAATCGATCATCAATCGCGCAGAGCCATTTGGTGTTTTGGGTTCCAGGTGGTCTTCGTTTTCCTTATATTCAGGGAATTCAAATCCCGGCAGCCGATAAAACGTAACTGTGCGTTTTAGATTGCTGGTGGCGACTCCGACCGCATCGATCTTCATGGCAGCTCTCGAGAGCGGGTGACGGGACTCGAACCCGTGATGTCAGCTTGGAAGGCTGATGCCTTACCACTTGGCTACACCCGCAGCGAGCCGTATTCTATCAGTTCCTAAAGTATTTCCTTTATGCTCTTTATGCTTTTATGGTGAGATTTTGCCTAAGGTAAAATAAAAAACAATGAATCAACACACCCCCACCAGAGATCGCATCAAGCTCGACGACATCCAACTGGCTCCGGTACCGCAGCGCCGCCCGGAATGGATCCGCGTACGTGCACCAATGGGCGAGAGTTACGAGAATATTCGCCACCTGATGCGCAGCAAGTCGCTGCACACAGTGTGCGAAGAAGCTATGTGCCCAAACATCGGCGAATGCTGGGGAGATGGCACCGCCACCTTCCTGATGCTGGGCGACGTATGCACGCGTTCCTGCGGTTTTTGCGACATCAAGCGCGGCACACCCAACGCTATGGACTGGGCCGAGCCCCTGCGCGTAGCCCAGGCGGTGAAGGACATGAACCTGAAGCACGCGGTAATCACCAGCGTGAACCGCGATGACCGCCGCGACGGCGGCGCCCCTATATTCGCCATGGTCATCAAACGCATCCGCCAGATTCACCCCGGTTGCTCCATCGAAGTACTGATCCCCGATTTCAAAGGTAGCGCCGAGGCGCTTAAGATCGTCATGGACGCCCGCCCGGAGATACTCAACCACAATGTGGAAACTGTTCCACGCCTGTTCAAGAAAGTGCAGCCACAGGATAACTACGATTGGGCTGCCGCGACTCTCAGCAACGCCAAAAAGATGGAACCCGATGTACTCACCAAGAGCGGCATCATGCTAGGCCTGGGGGAAACGATGGACGAGGTCAAAGCGGTCATGCGCGACCAGCGTTCGTGGGGCGTGGACATCCTCACCCTCGGCCAATACCTGCAACCCAGCAAGAAACACTTGCCCATCGAGCGTTATTACACTCCCGCTGAGTTCACCGAGCTTAAGGATTACGGGCTGGGCATCGGATTCAAGTGGGTGGAAAGCGGCCCGCTGGTTCGCTCCAGCTATCACGCCGCCGAGCAGGTACGCGTGCTGAGCACCGTACATCGCAAGCTATACGGAGAAGTGGTCCACTAGTCGTTTAGTTCGATAGCCTTGTAGTGGAGAAACAATAAAGCGGCGCGGACCGCCGCTTTCTATATTGCGACTTTTTGCAATATCTCCCCTAAAGTCTTTTCCGCCAAAGAGTTCAGCCGCAGATCTGCGCCGTTAAACTTCAACTGAGCGGTAAGCCTATTGGGGACCGCAACGCAGAATAACCCGGCTGCCTTGGCAGCCACCACCCCGTTCGGGGAATCCTCGAAGACAATCGCATCGCCCACCGTAAGCGATAGGGCATCAAGGGTGGCGATGAAAAGCTCTGGGTCTGGCTTGGTGCGCGTCACATCGTCTGCAGTCTTAATGGCATCAAAACGTTGGTAGAGCCCCAGCCGCGCCAGGTGTCCGCGCACCCAGTTCTCCGGCGAGCTGGAGGCGACCGCCAGCTGCAGACCACGGGTTTCGGCCTCGTCTAGGTAATCAAGCACACCGGGCAAAATGGGCTGGGCTGACAACTCGCCCAAATATTGTTTTCGGCGGCTTACCCAAATTTCCTCGCGGTCCAGCCGTTTGCCACAAAGCTCTTCGAGATGAGTATGTGGATCGAAATCGGAGGCTCCATTGCCGCCAACAATCTGACCCCACGTTTCCACGCCCAACTCGCAGCCATATTGCTGGTATACCTGCTGCCAGGATTCGTAATCTGGCCACTCGGTATCAACAATCAGGCCATCGAAATCGAAGATTAGTGCTTTGATCATGGGAGCAGTAGACAAGTATACAGGTAAACAACTTAGACGATCTCTTGCCTACTTGCTTACCCGCGTACTTCTCTACTAGAAGACCTTCAACAGCGCTTGGCTGGCCCAGCCAAATAAGGGTTCGGAGAAAACGAAAAGCAATACGGTGGCCAACGCGGTGGCGCCGGCTGTAAGGTTAAGCCAGCGATCTTTATGGATCTCTGGTTCGCCTTCCTGCATAAACATCACCACTACTAAACGCAGATAATAGTACGCCGAAATCAGGGATGCCAGCACGCCAATGATAGCCAAACCCACATATCCACCCTCAAGTACGGCGCGGAACAAGAAAAACTTGCCCGCAAAGCCCAACGTTGGCGGTACGCCAGTGAACGAAAGCATGAAGATAGTCATGGCGATTGCCAAACTTGGCTGCTTGCCGCCCAGTCCAGCGTAATCACTGAATTCCAAACCGCGACCTTCGCGCTTTTCGATAACCATCACCACCGCCCAGGAGCCGAAGGACGCAAGGGCGAACGCAAGCAGGTAGAACAATGCAGAGGCGACCACATCGAAACGGGCCGCGTCGTTGCCGTAAACGACCACGGCCATCAAAATGAATCCCGCGTGCGAGATCGACGAGTAGGCCAGCATGCGCTTCACATTATTCTGCGCAATAGCCAACAAATTCCCGGCCAGTAGCGTGGCAATTGTGACTGTCAGTAAAACAGGCGTGATTTGCCCAGACACTTCGGGAAATGCGACAATGAAGATGCGCAGCAACGCGGCGAAGCCAGCCGCCTTGGCGCCCAGCGCCATGAAGGCCGTTACCGGTGTGGGCGAACCGTGATAGACATCCGGCGTCCACATGTGAAAAGGCACTGCCGCCACCTTGAAACCGAGCCCGGTTAAGATCAGGCCGGCGCCCAGTACCAAGTACAAAGGCTGATCAATGCCCATTTGCACGGCCGAAACAATGCCCGTGAGCGCCGTGGCACCAGTCGCGCCATAGACCAGCGCGATGCCATAAAGCAAGAATCCAGAAGCAAACGCACCCAGCAGAAAATATTTCAGGCCCGCTTCTTCGGAACGCGGCTCGGGCCGCGCAAAGGCGGCCAACACATAGAGAGGGATGGAGAGTAATTCGAGCGCCAGGAAAACTACGATAAGATCCGCGGCCGATGCCATCAGCATCATGCCGCTGATAGAGAACAGCATCAGTGCGTAGAACTCGCCGCGCATCAGGTTCATGCGCTGTAAATAACCGTAGGAAACAGCAATGGTAAGTAAGCCGCCGAGGACGAGCAGCAAACTAAGGAAAGTGGAGAATCCATCCGCCACGTACATGCCGCTGAATGCAGCTTGCTCCAAACGAAACTGAGGAACCAGGAAGATTCCGGTAATGCCTAATCCGATTGCAGACAGCAAAGGGATTAACCCTTTAGCGGCTTCACGGTTGAAGACGACTATGAGCAAGAGAGCGCTGGCCCAGGTCACCAGGATGATCTGGGGCAGCAAAATCTGCAAATCGGCGCTGTTGAAGGGCATGGGATTAATGCAGAGCCAAGCCTGCGGTTTGGAAAACGGTCAGCAGTTGTTCCACAGCGGGATGCATCAACGCAAAGAAGGGTTTGGGGTACAGACCGATCCAGAAGATAAGGATGATCAAGGGAACAATTACTGCTAGCTCGCGCCAGCTCAAATCCTTCAACTTTTCGTTAGCCTTCTTGGTGATCGGCCCCAGGAACATCTTCTGGAACATGTAAAGGATGTAAACCGCGGCCAGGATCACGCCCACGGCAGCAAACGCAGCATAGAGAATATTTCCCAGTGAGCCGCCCGCTTGCCCCGCACCCCAGGCGCCCAGCAGAATGGTGAATTCACCGACGAAGCCGTTCAGGCCGGGCAGGCCCATGGAGGAAAGCGCCACGATCAGCGTGGTTACAGCGTAAAGCGGCATCACTTGCCACAATCCCCCGAACTCATCCAGCTCGCGCGTATGCCGGCGCTCATAGATGAAGCCGACGATCAAAAACAGCGCGCCCGTGCTGATGCCGTGGTTCACCATCTGCAAGATGGCGCCTTCGATACCTTGCGCGTTCAGCGCGAACAGACCCAGCATCACAAAGCCCAGGTGGCTGATCGAGGAATAGGCCACCAGTTTCTTAACGTCTTTCTGCGAATAGGACACGATGGCGCCATAGATGATGCCGATCACAGCCAGCGTCGCCATCACTGGCGCCAATTGCACTGTCGCTTGCGGAAAGAGTGAGAGATTGAATCGCAGGAAACCGTAGGTGCCCATCTTCAGCAGGACACCAGCCAGGATCACGGAACCCGCGGTCGGCGCCTGTACGTGGGCATCTGGCAGCCAGGAGTGCAGCGGCCACATGGGAACCTTGATGGCGAAAGCTGCAGCGAAAGCCAGGAACAGCCAGTACTGGATGTTGCCCGGGATGCCGCCTTTCGACACCAGCTCAGGCAAATAGAATGAACCCTGATTGATACCCAGCCACAGGATGGCGAGCAACATCAAGATCGAGCCTGCCATTGTGTAGAGGAAAAACTTGATGGCTGCGTACATACGTTGCTGTCCACCCCAGATGCCGATGAGGAAATACATTGGGACCAGGGTGAATTCCCAGAAGATGTAGAAAAGGAAAAGATCTTGCGCCAGGAAGACACCTACCATGCCAATTTCCAATAACAGGAAGAACAACATGAAATCACGCGCACGTTCTTCCACGGCTTTCCACGTGGAGAGGATTGAAATTGGTGCTAGGAATGTAGTCAGCAATACGAGCAGGATGCTCAACCCATCCACGCCCATGGCATACCGAATGTTCCACCCCGCAACCTGGATCCAATCCACGTCAATCGGCAACTGCAATCCGGGATCGCTGGAATTGAATTGCCCCAGCACCCACAACGAAATCCCAAAGGTGATCAACGATGTAACCAACGCGACCCAGCGGCTTAGCTCCTCTCGCTCTTTCAAAAAGAGCAAGATGAGCACGCCGATTAGCGGAAAGAAGGTCACCAGGTTTAAGGGAGCAAAGATAAAGTCCATATCCATCCTCAACTAGAAAATACTAAATATCCGAGCATGATCACCACGCCAAGGAATGTGACCAGCGCGTAATTTCGCACGAATCCGGTTTGGAAGAAGCTGAGCCCGCGCGCCAAACCCGTGGCACTTTTCGCCAACCCATTGGCGATGCCATCGATCACGCCGAGGTCAACAGGATTCGCCAGGAAACGTGCAAACCAGCGGAATGTATTTACTACGGCGCTGTCATGCACCCAGTCGTGCAAGAACTTCCAATCGATGGTGTCGGCCAAAAATCCCGCGAAACGTTTGTAGGGGCGGACGATCAGCCAGGCGTAAAACTCGTCCACCCACCACTTATTTTCCATTCCGGTGAATACTCGGCCCAGGCGTTGCTTCAAGGGGTCAACTTGTTTTTCTGCCA